>Ga0080064_1000200_pt1 | contig 178702 bp, 167 predicted proteins | sample Subgrocontami54m_FD_69260 | JGI IMG/M metagenome (GOLD analysis project Ga0080064, IMG submission 69260) | Subsurface groundwater microbial communities from S. Glens Falls, New York, USA - GMW46 contaminated, 5.4 m (SPADES assembly) (version 2) ...
GACCAATACGCCATCGAAAGTAATCAGGCGGAAACGGTTGTCCCGTCGCCCTCGGATATTTCCCCGTATTTCAAGGGGAGTCAGCTGAGCGGTGGAATGCCGAAAGAACCGCAAAGTGGTACCTATTCGGTCCTCGCGGTCAGCGTTGCGCCGACGTGTAGCACTAGCGGACTGTCGCACTCAATATAATTCATTTCTATATTGGCTGAATAAAATCCCCCCGCAGCCCGGCACAGATCTTTGGCGGGCTAAACGCGGGGGGAATTTTATTTGACGACAAATCATGACTTCTAATGGGTCTGCGTTGATCCTTCCGGGCGGCCAGTTCAGGCGTCCGTTATTGACCGCCTTCTTCTTTATTTTCTCCTCGCTCCTTATTCTTTACAGCGTCTCCCTCGGGCACAATTTTTTATTCGACGAAGAAAATATTATTCTACACAACCGGTTTATTCAACACGGGTCGCTTCTCTCCGAGATCTTCCGTCACGGTTATTTTCCTCTTGAGGGAACCTCGAGCGAGCTATGGCATATTTATTACCGGCCGCTGACTTCTCTCACGTTCGCGGTTGATTATTTTTTCTGGAAGGCCAATCCCTTTGGCTACAACCTCACGAACGTGCTTCTGCACGGATGGATCGGCATGCTGTTTTTCATTTTTTTAAGAAAGATGCTGAACCATGATTTGGCGACGCTCTTGTCTGTCCTTCTTTACACCGTTCACACGATCCACACCGAGGCGGTGACGTATATCGCCAGCCGCGGCGATTTGTTGGGGGCAATCTTTATTTTACTGACGCTCCTAGCTTTCCGGAACCGGCATTTGAAAAGGGCGCTTGTCTTTTATGGGCTGGGTCTTTTTTGCAAAGAGAGCGTGCTCCTGACCCCGGCGTATCTTTTGATCCTTGAGATGTCGTTTACGAAAACCAGGCCGCGAGTTTCCTCTCGCGGCACGTCGGCCGAGGCAGTGGATGGTCTCGTAGCCGCCAGGCCAAAAGAAATTTTAAAGCGGCTCGCTCCCTTCGCCGCCACGGCCGTCCTATTTCTCGTTTTTAGAAAATATGTTTCCCCGGTGCCGCTCGGGCCTCCCACGAATGATTGGCACGAAGCGTCTTTAAGATTTCTTTCGATGGGGCCTCCTTTCTTGAGCTATCTTGAGGCCCTCGTCGCGCCGGCGGCTTTCAAATTCTGCCTGGCCGTTGATTTTGTGAAGCGCTTTTCCGATCCGAAAGTATTTTTGACCTTATTCATCATCTTTCTTTTGCTCACGGGCTGGTTTGTGGCGTTGCGCCGCCGGGGGGCGGCCTTTTTCGGCTTAAGTTTTTTCCTGGTCAGCCTGCTCCCTTCGCTTCAGATCGTCCATTTTCAGCCGGAGTGGGCGGAGCACTATCTTCATCTTCCGGCCATTGGGCTCGCGGTCCTGTTCGGAAGTCTCGCCAAAACAATTCTCCAATCGCGTAAAAGAACGGCTGTTTTCATGCTACTCGCGGCTTATATTCCATTTATTTTATTCGTCGGTTACCGGACCTGGCAGAGAAACCGGATCTATAATGATACGGATTTATTTTATGAACGGCTCTCCAATAGCGAGTCTCCTTATGCGGGCTTTGGGCACGGCTATAGAGCTCGTGTGGCGATCGAGGACCAGCGCTGGGAAGACGCGATCGTGCCGCTCAAGACCGCGAACGCGATCAATCCCAATCAGGAAATATTTTATGATTGGCTCGGCCTTTATTATTTTCAGAAGAATTCGTTCCCCGAGGCGCTTCAAAATTTCAGGGAGGCCTATACCCATTGCACGTTTCACAACTCTAGGCATCTCGTGAAGGTCGCGATGACGCTTTCTCAAATGGGGGATTACGAGGGGGCCGCGAAGACCTATGAATTTATTCAGAGGGAACATCCTGAGGAGGTAGACCTTTATACGAATCTTTTGATGATGTATGAATTTCTGGGCGAGCCTGAAAAAGTCAAGCAATGGGTGGGCCGCGGCCTTCAACACGTTTCGGCGAATGATTCGGACACGGTGCTCTTGAAAATGGTGTACGCGCGGTTCGCCTACCGTCAGGGATGGGACGAAATCGTGAAGGCTCAAACCGAAGACGTGCTTGAAAAATATCCAAATGAATTCTGGTACGGGGACGTGGCGAAGCTCTTGGCGGGAAAAATGGAGCGGGAGGAGTTTGAAGCGCTGCTTCGTTCTAAGTATCCCGGCTCGGGCTTCGAATCCTCCGCTCGGTTTTACGTTCTCATGGCGCTTGTCCTGAACAAAGAGTGGGAGGAACTGAGGGAGTTTGTGGCGCGGGATGGAAAAACCATGGAAGCCGCCGTTAAAAAAGAAAACCTCTTTATCAAAGAATGGGAAAGGGCCAAACAGGCGGTGGCGGAGCATCTATGAAACTCACCCGACCCGTGTTCGTTGCGTCGTTCACCTTGGCGGCGGTTATTTTTATGCTCTACAGCGTTTCCTTAGGACATAACTTTTTATTCGATGAAGAAAATATCATCCTCTATAATCCCCATATCAAGGATTTTGCTCATATCCCAGAGTTATTTAGGCATGGTCTTTTTAATCTTCCGGCATACTTCGAACCGTGGCAGCAATACTACCGTCCACTCACGGCGCTCACGTTCGCGATCGATTACCATTTTTGGAAAGGCAATCCACTAGGGTACAACATCACCAACACGATTTTGCATGGGATGGTAAGCATTCTTTTTTTCAGATTGCTTCTTAAAATATATCGTGATCCAAGGACGGCTTTTTTGTGCGCATTTTTGTATGCGGTACACCCGATCCATACCGAGGCCGTGACTTATATCGCCAGCCGGAGTGATCCATTATCAGGTATTTTTACTTTAAGTGTTTTGTTGTATTATTGGAACTCTCGTTTAAAATGGGCTTTTTTCGCCTACGGACTCTCTCTTTTTGTTAAAGAAAGCATGGTGTTGATCCCGGCCTATCTCATTCTTCTGGAAGGGTGCTTTTTGAGAAGCGGTTTTAAGCGGTCGTGCGTTAAGCTGGCCCCATTCTTTGTGATGACAATTGCATTTGTTCTTTATAGAAAGTTTATTTGTCCAATTCCCCTGGGACCTTCTTCCGTGGATTGGCGCCTATCGGCGCTACGCTTTCTTTCAATGGGGCCGGCCCTTTTAAGTTATTTTCAGGCCTTGATCGCACCGGAGCGTTTTAAATTCAGCCAATGGGTTCATTTCGCAGATCGTTTCTCCGACCCTATCGTCGTCCAGACTGTTTTAACATTCATTTTATTGACCGCGCTGTGGTTTGTCCTATTGAGGTATAAAGCAGGCGGTTTTTTCGGGATCAGTTTTTTTCTCGTGAGTTTTTTGCCTTCGACACAGGTTATCCCTTATTATCCTCAATGGGCGGATCATTACCTTTATATCCCTTTTATGGGGCTCATGATTTTGGCGGGAGATTTTTTAAATCGGATATTTAAGCGCAAAGCGCTTCTTATTGTTTTTTTGTTTATTTATGTGCCTTTTACTTTCTTTCTTTGCGTCAGGACCTGGCAAAGAAACGAAGTTTATGACTCCGCCAAAAAGTTTTATGAAGCTTTATCCGCGAGTGATACCCCTTACACCGCTTTCGGCTATCAGAATCTGGCGAGACTGTCCATCGAGGAGAACCATTGGGATGAAGCATTGCCGCCGCTCAAGGTGGCTCTGGCGCTGTCACCGTTCGCCGATGTGACGAACGATCTTCTTGGGCGCTATTACACGCACAAGAAGAATTATGGTGAAGCCTTGAAATATTATGAACGCGCTTGTAGCCTGAATCCCGGCAATTATGAGTACCAAATCCATCTTGGAAATGCGTTTCTGCGACTGCGTGATTATGACAAGGCGTCAAAGATCTTTGAAGAGATACAAAAGAAGTATCCAAAATACAGAGAAGCATATTTGAATCTGATCATCGCTCATGAGTTAGCCGGCCGGCCTGCCGAGGCTTTTTTTTGGGGAAGGAAAGGCCTTGAGATGCTCGAAGAGAAAAAACTTGATTCCGCTGTCCTTTCGATAGAACTTGCGCGAATGGCTTTCCGTCAGAATCGGGACGAAGAAGCCCAGCGCACGCTTGAAGCGCTACTTGAAAAACATCCGGACGTGGGCTGGTATGCGGATGTCGCACGTTTTTTGACGGGACGAATAAGCGAAACAGAATTTCTCGAACTTTTAAAAACGAAGTACCAAGGATTTGAGTCAACAGCCGAGAATTATCTTCTTATGTATTATGTCATGAATCACCGCTGTGAGAAAATAAACCTCATGCTTCGCCGGCATCGGAATGAAATAAGCCAATTTGAAGAATTTGAACCCGTCATCAGAGAAATCAAAAGGGCCGAAGAAGCATCGAAAGGCTGTCAATGACGGCCGCGATTGAAAAGCGCCAGCAAAAGCCGCAAAGAATCGAAAGATTATCAGCAAATTTTTCGTTTGTTGCCTGCCTGCTATTAGCGACCGTCGTGGCCACCCTTTACAGCGTTTCCTTGGGGCATAACTTTTTGTTTGATGAGGAGAATCTCATTATCTGGAATCCTTACATCAAGGATCTGTCCCTCATCCCCGAACTTTTTAAGCGAGGCTTTTTTTATTTTCAAGGCCGGGCGACGCCCTTATGGACGGAATATTACCGTCCGCTCACCTCCGTCACATTTGCGCTGGATTACCATTTTTGGAAGGGCAATCCGCTGGGCTATAATTTGACCAACGTTGTTTTGCATGTTTTATCCTGCATTCTGCTGCTGCGGGTTCTCCTTAAAATGTATAAAAACGTTTGGGCCGCTTTTTTAAGCGCTCTTCTTTACAGCGTTCACACGATCCACACCGAGGCCGTGACTTATACCGCCAGTCGCAGCGATCTTTTGATGGGGGTCCTGGCGTTAAGCGTGTTATTGCTCTACTGGAATTCTCATTTAAAAAGCGCTCTCTTCGCCGGCGGCCTTTCGCTTTTTGTCAAAGAGAGCGCGGTTTTAATCCCGGTCTATCTCGTTTTTTTGGAGTGGTGTTTTTTAAAAAGTGGTTTCAAGCGCGCGGCTCTGAAACTCGTGCCGTTTTTTATTCTCATAGCCCTCTTTATTCTTTACCGAAAGTTTATTTGTCCGATTCCTCTCGGGCCCTCTTCGATCAATTGGCATGACGCGGCCTTGCGTTTTTTTTCGATGGGCGGGCCTCTTTTAAGCTATTTTCAAACATTGATCGCGCCGGAGCCCTTTAAATTCAGTCAACACGTTCACTTCGCGGCTCATTTTTCGGATCCGGCGGTTTGGCTGACCGTTTTTGTTCTCTTTTTATTGGCGATGCTGTGGCTTATTTTATTGAGGTATCGAGCCGGCGGCTTTTTTGGCCTCAATTTTTTTATCATAAGCCTCTTGCCCTCGATGCAGATCATCGGATATTACCCTGAATGGGCGGAACATTATCTTTACGTCCCGTTCATGGGTATTGTTATTTTATTGGGAGATTTCTTAAATAAACTGTTTGAATCCAAACGCAGAGCATTGATCGCTATTTTCTTGGCGACGTACGTCCCTTTTATTCTTTTCCTTGGCATGCGGACCTGGCAACGGAACGAGATCTACAACGACGCGAAAAGATTTTATCAGGCGTTGTCCCAGAGCAATTCCATCTACGCCGTTTATGGCTATCAAAATTTGGCTCGCCTGGCCATCGAGGAGGACCACTGGGAGGACGCGATCGTGCCGCTTAAGACGGCGTTGTCCATCTGGCCCTATTTTGGGAAAACCCATCAGCTTTTGGGGCGGTATTATCGGCATCGAAACGATGATGCCGAAGCGTTGAAATATTACGAGAAGGCGTACGCGTTTGACCCTGAAAACAATGAATTCTCAATGAATGTGGGAAACACGCTGGTGAACCTTCGGCGTTATGAGGAAGCGGCCAAGGTGTTCGCGGATGCCCAAAAAAGGAATCCGAAAGATTTTTGGGTTTACATCCATCTAATGGCCTCTCACGAATTGGCGGGCCGTCCCGAGCAGGCCCTTCGATGGGGAGAACAAGGGCTTGCGATGACCGGCGACAGCAAACTCAACTCCGCTATTCTGCTCACCAAAATCGTCGGCCTCGCCTATCGTCAGCGGTGGGATGACGTTGTGAATGCCAAGTTGGACCTGATGCTTCAAAATTACCCGGAGATCTATTGGTATGCGGATATCGCAAGACTGTTAAAAGGGAAAATGGACGAAGCGGAGTTTCGAAGTCTGCTCCGTTCCAAATACTCGGGATTTGAATCGGCCGCGTCCGCAAAATCATATCTTCTGATGTCGTTTGTTCTTAACAACCAAGGGGCTGGACTCGAAGCGTTTATTCGGGACAATGACAAAGAGCTCCAAGCGCTTGTCGATAAAGAGCCTCTTTTTAAAGAAGAGCTTGCGCGGGCCAAAGAGGGTTTAAAACTTCATGAAGCTTGAGCGAAGCCATTGGGTCTGGTATGGGCTAATCTTTGCCGCCGTCTTCAGCTTGTACAGCGTTTCGATAGGGCACGACTTCCTATTCGATGAAGAGAGCATCATCCTAAATAACCCCACGATCAAAGACCTTTCGCTAATTCCTCAGCTTTTTCAAAAGAGTTATTTTTTCGTCCAGGGGAGAACGCAGGATTTATGGGTTTTGCGCTATCGTCCGGTCGCCTCTCTAACGTTTGCTCTGGATTATTATTTCTGGAAGGGCGACCCTTTTGGTTACAATCTGACGAATACGCTGCTCCATGCGTTGGTCAGCCTTTTATTTTTCAAACTGCTCCTCCTTATATTTAAGGACCGCGTCACCGCTTTTTTATGCGCGTTGCTTTATAGCGTTCATCCGATTCACACGGAAGCGGTCACGACTATCGCCAGCCGCGGAGATCTCTTGGCCGGTCTCGGTGCATTGGCCGTGATGATCGGCTATTGGAAAGGGTGGACCGCCGCCGCGCTGTTTTTTTACGCGCTGGCCCTCTTTTCAAAAGAAAACGCGATCCTCATCCCATTGTTTTTGATTTTTCTCGATATTGCTTTTATTAAGAGCGGTGTTAGAAAACTTTTCTTAAAACTAGCGCCCTTCCTGGCGGTCATGTTTCTCTACTTCGTTTACAGAAAATATTTTTGTCCCATCCCTTTAGGACCGTCTTCTCTTGACGCCCGGGAGGGTTTTTTAAGATTTTTATCGATGGGGTACGGATTTTTGGATTATCTCTACGCGCTCGTTTTGCCGGGAAATTTTACCCTCTACCGCGAGATCAATTTTGCGACTGATTTTTCGGCTTTTCAAGTCAAGATCACGGTCTTGATCATTTTCCTGCTGGTCGCCAGTTGGGCCTTGGCCTTGAAATACCGCGGGGCCGCTTTTTTCGGCTTAAGCCTTTTTTTCATCAGTTTAGCGCCGTCGCTTCAGATTATCCGTTACCAGCCCGAGTGGGCCGAGCATTATCTTTACATCCCCGCGATGGGGCTCGCGGTGCTTCTGGGCTGTATTTTCCGGGAGTGTTTAAAGGCCAAACGCAAAATCGCCGTGGTTTTTTTGGCGGCGGTCTATTCGGTCTTTGCGTTTTTTTTATGCTACCGGACTTGGGACAGGAACCAGGTGTATAACAGCAAAGAAAAATTTTACACGCTTTTGACCGAGAGTACCTCGCCGAATATTTTTTTCGGGTATCTTAATTTGGGATATTTGGAAATGGCGAAAGAGAATATGAGCCAAGCCAAATTTTACTTCAACGCGGCGCTTTCAGCGCGCCCCGATCAGCCGTTCATTTATCACGCCTTGGCGTTTTACGCGGCAAAAGAAGAGCGCTTCGATGAGGCGATCACGCATTTGAAAAAGGCGCTTTCTCTGGATGAAGACGATAATTCTAAGCGTTTGGCATTGGGCAACGTTTTCGTCAAGATGGGGCGCTATCGTGAAGCGATCGCCATCTTAGAGGAAGCTCAAAAGCGGAACCCGACATACTACAACCTTTATCCCCGGCTGATGAATGCCTGCGAGTTAAACCAAGATCCTGAGGCCGCCGCGGCGTGGGCCGAGCAAGGGCTTCGGCATGCGGAAGGAAATCCGCTGGAATCCGCCAAGATTCTCATGGAAGAATTGCGTTTGGCTTATCGGCAAGGAGATGACGCCAAGGCGCGGGGCGTTTTAGCCGCCTTGTTGGATCGTTACAGGAATGTTCCATGGTATTACGATGCCGCCAGACTTTTGGCTGGCCAGATCAGCGCCGAGCAATTTTTGTCCATGGCCCAAACCAAATATCCCGGTTTTGAAACTTCGGCGGACCGTTATGTTTTAATGTCTTTCGTTTTGGGCGGCCATCCGGAATCGGCTCAAACTTTCTATCAAGCGCATAAAACAGAATTTGACGACCTTTTAAAAGGCCAACCTCTTTTCCAAAAAGAACTTGCCAGGGCGGGAATCCATGAAAACTAGAGAGCCATCCTGGAATCTTTATTCCACGGCGATTCTCGCGGCGTTTTCTTTTTTCCAAATCATGCAATGGCCCCTCTTGCCGAAATTTCTGGATATTTATTACCATTTATTCGTCATGAAGGGGTTTGCTCAAGCCGGCGGGTATGTGACGAGTTCCTTCTGGGAATACGCGCCGGTGGGCCGGCCGCATCTTTACCCGCCGTTCCTCCACCTGGTGATGCTGGGGTTGTACAAACTGGGCTTGTCGGAAATGACGATCGCGCGTTTGGTAGAATGCGCGCTGTATCCCGCCGTGCTGGCCGTTCAGTGGATCGTGTTAAAACGGCTTTTCAATTCAAGAATCGCGTTCTTCGTGACCGTGATCTTTTCCTCCGTTTATTCTTTGACTCTGGCGACCGTGATCCTCGCGCCGTTCAGCTTGGCGTACCTTGTCGGGTTGCTCGCTCTTTTAAGTTTAGAAAAGGGAAAAGTTTTGGTTTCAGGTTTGTTGCTGGCGCTTTGTTTTTACACCCATACGTGGATGGCGTGGATTCTCCTCGTGACCGTGCTGTCTTACGGTGCCTTGAACCGCGAGAAGAGGAAAGAGGCCGCGTTTGTGTCCCTGATTGCCGTGGCGCTCGCGCTGCCTTTTCTGGCGTTCCAATTTTCAAACAGGGCTTTTTTTTCTTTCGTCAAGACAAAGGAAAACTTATTGTTGGAAATAGACCCGTCGGTCTATTGCCTGGCGATCTACGGCGCGGTGACGGCCTTCCGAAAAAAAGGCCCCGCTCTTTTGGCTTTTTGCCTGGTGCTCGCGACGCTTCCTTTGAGCGTGACCCACCCCTTTCGTTTTTTCAGCGGCCACGGGCTGGTCGGATGGATCTGGCTGGCCGGATTCGCGGCCGATGAGATTTTTTGCCGGCTTTGCGAGGTCCGACGAAAAAGAAAATGGGGTTTGGCGTGGCTTCTGACTTTTACTCTATTTTTTTCTCTCGTGGCGCCCACTTTTTTTTATGACTTGAAGGAACGTAAAAATCGCTTGGTTTTTTTCAACCGTTCCTTGAACCAATATCTCATTCCACGAAACGACAGGAACTTCCGTGTGAAAGGGTTCACGATCTACTTCGAAAAGGAATATGCCGAGATCATACGCATTGTTCTTGAGCACACCGAAAGAGGGGACATTCTTTGGTCGAATTTCAACCACGGAGCCGGGCTCATCGCGCTTTTGTCCGATCGTCGCACTTCTTCCGCGATGCTGCAGGAGGTCAAGCCCTACCGGCCTTTCGATGAAATCCGCGCGGCGCGGCTTTTGATTTGGTTCAAGGAGCCCGACGGCAACCCTCCAAAGGACATGGAACGCCTGGTTAAAAGATACAATTTAAGGCCGGTCGCCGAAACGGATTTTGTTACCATTTATGAAAACTTGGAAGGTTTTTCCAATACTTTTGACAAAGCCGCTTGACTAGTTTATAATCTTTTTATCTTTAGCTATCTTTGATAGAAAATATTGAGTAGTTTTGACATGGGAACAACCAGCAGGGCCGCGAAGGGGCGTTAAATTTTTGAAACAAAAAAAAACGACGGTAACGATCGGTCTGGACATCGGAAGCTACTCGATCAAGTATGTGGAAATGAGCCATGACAAGGATGTTATCACGCTTCACCAGGCAAAATTATTACCGCTTTCCACCCAGTCTCCGGAAAGTTTAAAGGCATCGTTGCAAACGCTTGTTCCCCCTCCCGCGGCTTCCGCGCGCGTTCGAATTTCAGTCTCGGGGCAATCTCTTTTGATTCGGCGCATCAAATTACCGGTTATGACGCAAGCCGACTTGAAAGGCGCGATCCGTTATGAGGCCGAAAGCCACATCCCATTCCCGGTGGATGATTGCGTTTTGGATTTTCAGATCCTGAATCAGCTTGCGAATGAGAAAATGATGAACGTGCTTTTGGTGGCGGCCAAGCGTGATTTTATTCAAGAGCGCCTGAAAATTCTCGAAGAATCCAAATGGCGTTCGGAACTCATTGATGTGGATATTTTTTGTTTATTGAATTCCTTCGAGAGGCTGAGCCAGCAAGAGTCGGGCAAGGTCTACGGCCTTTTAAATATCGGCCACCAGACGAGCTCCTTCGCGATCATTCACGATAAAATTCCGTTTTTCATGAGGGAAATTCCGCTCGGAGGAGTCTGCGTGACCAACGCGCTCGCGGAGTCCAAATCCGTCCCGGAAGAAGATGCGGATAAGCAAAAGAAGAGCCGGCTTCCCGAACAGATTCCGGAATTGCAGGCCGCGACTCAAAAGGGTCTTGAGCCGTTGATAGAAGAGCTTGAACATTCGATCGATTATTTCGAGAACGAGGCGGGGGCGGACTTAAACGACATTTTCTTGAGTGGCGGCGGAGCGATGTCGGTCGGGGTGTTGGAATTTCTTTCGCAGGAGCTGAAAAGGAAAGTGGCGCTTTGGGACAGCACAAAAAAGATGGTAATCTCGAAGGACATTAACCCCAAATTTATGGAAGAGCATTCGCTCGAGTTCACTGTGGCGTTTGGAATGGGCTTAAGAGGCCTAGGCTCAAAATGATAGAGATCAACCTCCTGCCTGAAGAATTGCGGAAGAAGGAAAGGGTTAAGTTGGACCTTCCGGAAATCCCCGTATTTAAGATCCTATTGGTGATTCTCGTCGTCGTGGTCAGCGGCCAGATTTTATTGAGCGCCTTCGCGGCCTATCAAACGATGGAATTCATCGGACTGAAAAAGAGTGTTGAGGCTCTGACAAAAGAAAACCGCGCAATCTCGGCGCGGAAGACGGAGACGGCCGCCATGGGCACTCAGTTGAGGGAAATTCAGGCGCTGACCGAAAGGAAATTCTTGTGGTCGGTGCTTTTAAATGACTTGTCAGATTCGATGACGAAAGGCGTATGGCTGCGTTCGTTGTCCGTGACGACGCTTGCCGCCGATGACACGGGATCGAGAAAAAAGGGGAATGCGCCAAAAGGACGCGTGCTGAATCTGGAAGGAAGCGTGATCGGGTCCGGTCAGGAGACCGCGATCATCGGCAAGTTTATCAAACAGTTGAAAGAGAGCCCTCGATTTGGGGAGCTGTTTGAGGATATCAAGCTTTCCGCCATCAATCAGAAAAAGATCAAGGATTTTGACGTTTACGATTTTGTGTTGATCGGTATTTTTAAAAAGGAAAAATTATAAGCGCGATGCCCAAGATCTCACTCGAGTTTATCACGCATTATCTCAATAGCCGCAATCCGCGGGAGAAGAAGATGTTCGTGGCCGTCGCCGTGATGGCGATCATCGCGTTTGATTATCTCTTACTGATCAATCCGGTCATCGGCCTCTGTATGCGCACGACCCCGAAACTGACCGCGACGAAAAGCCAGCTTCAGGAATTGAAGGATAATCAACGGAACAAGGTATTGATTGACCGGAGTTGGGAGACGACGAACAAGCGTCTTACGGCGGCCGAACGCGGTTTTGTGGCTTCGGATGAACTGCCGGCGCTTCTTGAAAATTTATCGAAGCTGGCCCAGGATTCGGGCGTAAAAATTATTTCACTGAAGCCCATTGAAAATGTTTCGAAGGCGGACAAGGAGAGGCGGTATCACAGCATCCCTATTGCAATAAACGCGTCGTCCGGGACTCATGAGTTGGGCAGGCTTCTTTCCAAGCTTGAGAGCGGACCGACTTTCTTCAGGGTCACCGATATCAAGATTGCCGCCGAATCCGCGGACATCAAACGGCATTCCATTCAGCTGGATCTTGAGACTTTTGGCCGAGGTGATAATAATGCGACGCATTGATAAAATGCTTAACTTCATTAGGCAAATTTGTTTCTTTTTCTGGATTCTTTCTCTTTCTTTTGGTATGATTCGTGGTGTGGCCGCGGCGGCGTCCGGCGACGAAACGCTGTATAATGCGCATGGAAAGCGGGATCCGTTTGTGCCGCTCATCACGCTGACCACCCGGGAGGCCGCCGGACTTCTTGGGGTTGAAAATATCGATGAAATCGTCGTCGAAGGCATTGTATACGACCCAAAACATGGGTCGGTGGTAATCGTGAACGGCTCGGTTTTAAAAGAAGGGGAAGACTTGGGCAATGTCAAGGTGATCCATATCAAGCCGGAGGGTGCCACGCTCTCAGTCAACGGCGTCGAAGGGTTTAAGACCCTATATCAAGAGGAAGTAAAAAAGCAGAATTTGGAGTTATGAGGATCGTATTGAGTCATCGACGGATCGTACGCCTCTTTTCTCTGCTCGTTTCTTTGTCGTTGGTCTGGTTCGCCGCGCGCGGGATTTACAGCGCCTTTGCCGAAAATGCACCGGTGCCAAGCGAATCACAAGGGAGTGTTGAGAGCGAGGAAGCCGACTCAACAACGGCCGAACCGGCCTCCAAATCCGAGCCCCCGTTAGTGCCGGAAGCCGAGACGAGTTCGCCCGGCAACGTGACGATTGATTTCAAGGAAGCGGACATTCAAAATGTTTTACGCATCCTATCCTTCAAAAGCGGCGTCAATATTGTCGCGGGCAAGGATGTCACGGGCCTGGTGACGATCCGTTTGGTAGACGTCCCGTGGGAAAAAGCGCTCGACATGGTTTTAAAAACTTACGGATATGCCTATGACCGGGATGGGAACATCATTCGTGTCACGACGATTGAGAATCTAAAAAGGGAAGATCTGTCGACGGAGGTTTACGCCTTGAATTATGCCGAAGCGTCGGAAGCCGAGAAGTCGCTTAGGGATGTCTTAAGCGAACGGGGAAAAGTCCGTTCGGATACGCGGTCCAACACGATCATCGTGACCGATATCCCTACGACGCTCCAGCGTGTGTCAAAAGTGATCGAGCGGCTTGATATGATTACGCCACAGGTTGTCATCCAGGCGAAGGTCATTGAGACGACGCTGGGGGATGCGGATCGGCTGGGGATCAATTGGAATATGAAGGTTGCGGTGACAGGTTCCGCACGGCCTACGACGTTTCCTTTTTCGGCGGCCTCGCAGCTCGGCAGCGCTGCTCTAAGGAGCATTTTGCCTGAGGGAAGAGGGGCTCAGACAGGTGTCAGCAGCGTCGGCACTTCTGGGACCACTTCAACAACAACCGTTCAAGATTTTCCGACCATAGACAACTTGCATCAACCCGTGTTTCCCGTCGTGGACAAAGCCGAGTTTACGTTCGGCACGCTGGATTTTAGCCAGTTCCAGGCCGTTCTGGAAATGATCCAGCAGCGAAGTGACGCGAAGGTTCTGTCGGAACCTCATGTCACGACGTTGAATAATCAGGAAGCGAAGATTTTGGTGGGAGAAGTGATCGCGATTCCCACGTTTGAGCGCAATGCCACTACCGGCCGCATGGAGATCACCGGCTATACGGATCGGGACCTCGGCATACGGCTGACGGTGACGCCTCAGGTCAATCATGAAGAAGAGATCGTGGTGAAGATTCACCCGGAGATCACCACTCTCCTGGGTTATGACAGTTTGACGCCTGACATCAAAGCCCCCCGCTTTTCATCGCGGTCGGCGGAGACGCAAGTTCGTATTAGAAATGGACAAACCATTGTGATTGGAGGATTGATTAGAGAAAATTTAGTGGATTCTAGAACTAAGGTTCCGATTTTGGGGGATATCCCTTTACTAGGGAAAGTTTTTAGTTTTAAGGATAAGACAGTTCAAAAAACAGACCTTTTGTTTTTCATGACCGTGAATGTGGTGAACGAAAAAACAGGCTTGCCTCAGGGGCATAAGTTATAATCCTGTTATCGGGCGCTTTTTAAAGCCCGGTCTTGTCTTAAAGAATATAGCAAGATTGATCAAGCACGCTGTGGATCCCTCCCCGGATCGGAAAACGCAGCGTGTTTTTTTGTGGGATACAATTATTTAAGGAGCAACATGAAAAAAGAAATATTAGTGAATGTGGAATTTCAGGAAAAGAAAGTGGCGATCGTGGAAGACGGCCACCTGGAGGAGTTTTATGTCGAGCGCCATAGCGATAAACAGCTCGTGGGTTCGATTTTTAAGGGAAAGGTCAGTTCGATCGTTCCCGGCATCGGCGCCGCGTTCATCGATCTGGGCCTGGAGAAAAACGGCTTTTTGTATGTGACCGATGTCATGCCGGGAGGACTTGATAGCGAAGAGGCAGTGTACGTCGAGAACGGGGATAAGCCTCAAGGCCCCCAGTCCCATGGCCGCAAGGACAGGCGTGAGCCCACGCCTCAGATACAGGATGTGTTGAAGAAGGACCAGGAGGTGTTGGTGCAAGTGGTCAAAGAGCCGTTCGGCACGAAAGGCGCCCGTTTGACTTGCCAAATCTCTCTGGCCGGCCGGTTTGTGGTTTTCATGCCGCATCACCCTCATGTGGGAATTTCCAAGCGAATCGACGACCGCAAAGAGAGAGAACGCATTCGCCAGATCATTAAGGAAATCGCCCTTCCAAAAGAGTCGGGGTTGATCGTCCGGACGGCCGCGTGGGGCTGCGAACCAAAGGTGTTGGAACGCGATATACGGTTCTTAATCCATCAATGGAAGTTGATTCAGCGACGGTGCGCGATGAAAAAGGCGCCGTGCGTTGTTCATGAGGAATATGGCCTGGTGCTTCGGATGGTGAGGGATGTCCTGACCGAAAATTTCGACAAGATCATCATCAATGACCGCGAGGAATTCAAGAGAGTGGACCGTTTCATGCGCGCGGCTGTCCCCACGCTGCGATCGAAGTTATCCTTATACAATGGATACACGCCGCTTTTTACCGCTCACGGCATTCAAAAGGAGATAGAGAGGATCTATGAACCGCGCGCGAACTTGAAGAGCGGGGGACATATTGTGATCGATCAGACGGAAGCGCTGGTAGCGATCGATGTCAACACGGGTAAGTTCACCGGCACGCGGAATCTGGAAGAGACCGCGTTCAGGACTAACTGCGAGGCCGCCAGGGAAATCGCCAAACAAATCCGCTTGAGAGATTTGGGAGGCATTATCATCGTGGATTTTATCGACATGGAGACCGCCGATCACCGTCGGTCCGTCTTAAGAATACTGGAAGACTCACTGAGAAGAGACCGCGCCAAGACCAGCGTCCTCAATCTTTCGCAGCTGGGCCTGGTGGAAATGACAAGGCAGCGCATGAGGAAAAGCCTTGAGAGTGCCTCCACGCAGCAATGCCCGTACTGCCAGGGCAAAGGCATTGTCAAATCCAAAGAAACCATTGCGGGCGAGGCGTTACAGAAATTGTCCCAATTCCTCAAGCCACTAAAGAATGAGCACGTGGAGCTGACGGCTTCTCCGGATGTAGTCGAGGCCTTGGGACGGGACAATTCCAAGATCATTCATCTCATCGAGAGCCAGACCCAGAACAAAGTGAGTCTGGTCGGGGACGCGCATTTGCATGTGGAGGAAGTGCGCCTCAAGAGAATTCTTGACAAGCGAAAAAGGCTGTGGTAACTTTACCCCCTTATGTTTGCGATCATCCAGACCGGCGGAAAACAATATAAAGTCAAGGCGGGAGATGAGTTAGAGATCGAGCGGCTTTCAGTAGGAAAAGCCAAAACGATCAAACTCGATCGCGTCCTGCTTCTTTCGAACGACGGGAAAGTGGAAGTGGGGCACCCGTTCGTCAAGGGCGCTTATTGCGATGCGGAGCTGCTTCAGGAAGTGAAAGGCCCCAAGAGCATCTCGTTCAAATACATCCGGCGCGAGAAATCCGCGACGAAGAGGGGCCACCGCCAGCAGTATTTGAGAATTAAAATTAAAAGTTTTCATAGTAACTAGTATTCAGAAAACAGACGACAGAAAACAGAGAACAGAGAACAAAAAGATCTTTCTGACTTCTGTCTTCTGACCTCTGATTTCTGAGCACCGTAGGGCACAAAATGGCACATAAAAAAGGGTTAGGAAGTTCCAAAAACGGCCGCGACTCCAATTCACAGCGGCTGGGCGTGAAACGCTTTGGCGGCCAGTTCGTCAAAGCGGGAAACATCCTTATCCGGCAAAAAGGCACCCGGTTTCAGCCCGGTCTTTTTGTGGGTCAGGGACGGGATTTTACCTTGTTTGCCCTTAAAGACGGCGTGGTGAATTTCAAGCCCTCCTATCGCGTCAATATCATCCCCTCCAAAAACTAATTATTGATTACACCGATTAAAGAGCAGATTACACCGATGAGGAATCTTAATCTGTGTAATCTGTTTTCTAATCTGTGTAATCATTTTTCCTATGTTTGTTGACGAAGCGATCATCACTTGCATCGCGGGGCGCGGCGGCAAGGGATGCAATAGTTTTGACCGTTCCAATCCCCGGCGTCTCCGGGCGACCGGCGGCGACGGCGGCCCGGGCGGCTCCATCCTCATCGAAGCGCGTCCCAACATCCAAACGCTTTTGGATTTTCAACTGAACCGTTATTTCACGGCCGAGCATGGCGGGAACGGATCCAGCAATGATAAGCGGGGACATGCCGGCGAGGATTTTATATTGGGAGTGCCTGCTGGCACCGAAGTATACGATCGCGGGACTTCGGATCTATTAAAAGATTTGAAGGCCATCGGAGACCGTGTCCTCGTGTGCAAAGGCGGCTTGGGCGGCCACGGCAACAATAAAAAAGAGGCCGCCACACCGGAGGAGCTTGGCGAAGAAAAAGAAATCGCGTTAAAACTGAAACTGATCGCGGATATCGGGCTCATTGGGTTCCCAAACGCGGGAAAATCAACCCTGATTTCGAGAGTGTCCAATGCGAAGTCAAAGATCGCCGCGTATCCTTTTACTACTAAAAATCCCATCTTGGGTGTGGTAAAATTTGAGGATGGCCAGACCAAAGTGTTGGCGGATATCCCGGGCATTATCGAGGGCGCTCATGAAGACAGGGGAATGGGGCTTGGGTTTCTGAAGCATGTGGAACGGACGCGTGTTTTGCTGCACCTCATCGATTTTGCGGCGGTGGACGGGCGCGACCCTCTTTCCGATTATGAGGCATTGAATCGGGAGCTTTTGTTATATTCAAAGGAACTGGCGAAGAAAGAACAGATCTTAGTGGCCAATAAAATGGATATCCCTGAAGCGCGGCGAAACCTCGTCAAATTCAAGAAAAAGATAAAGAAGGAATTATTCGCGATCTCCGCGGCGACCGGAGAAGGCGTGGATCTGCTTTTACAAAGATTGCGGGGGATTTAAATGCGACGGCGTTTCACAAAAGACATCCGAAGAATGGTGATCAAGATCGGCACGTCTGTTTTGACGAAGTCCGGCCGGTTTGACAAAAAGATCTTGAAGGATATCAGCGCCCAGATCGCCCAATTCCTTAAGAAGGGGGTTCATGTGTATGTGGTGAGCTCTGGCGCCATCGGATCGGGCATGACGATCTTAAACTTGCGCTCGCGGCCCACGACGATGGAAGCGCTTCAAGCCGCGGCCGCCGCAGGCCAACGATATTTGATGCAGTGTTATGAAGAGGCGTTCGCCAAGGACGGTTTTTCAACCGCGCAGGTGCTTTTGACCTGGGACGACCTGGCGCGGCGGAAACGGTTTTTGAACGCCAAGAGGACGCTCGCGCAGATTCAGAAATGGGGGCTCGTTCCAATCATCAACGAGAATGACACGGTCGCGACGGATGAAATCCGTTTCGGCGACAATGACCGGCTTTCCAGTCTTTTGGCGATTCTGGTCGAGGCCGATCTCTTAGTCATTTTGTCGGACACGAACGGCTTTTATTCGGGCGGCTCCACAGGCAGGTCCGGCCGCCGCCTCGCGGTTGTCCGGAATATGGGGAACTCGATATTTTCTCATGTGCGCGACCGTCGGAATTCATTCACGGTCGGAGGCATGCGGTCCAAGCTGAACGCAATCCGCATGAGCACGGACGCCGACATCCCTGTTTTTTTGGCAAACGGCCGCGATAAACGGGTTTTGTCCCGACTTTTTGAAGGCGAGGACATCGGCACTTTGTTCGTGCCAAAATCGGGAAAGGCCCGCGCGAAGAAAAACTGGCTCAAACATTTCATTTCGGCGATAGGATAATCCGATGACCCCACCACCTCCTTTCAGATTCAAAGAATCTTTGGATTCGCTTCGAGCGAATCTTTCCACCGCTATCGTGGGTGAAACTCTTCAATTCATCGGTGGAAAAAAGGAGGTGGTGGGGTGACCTCGACTATTCTAAAACAAACCGCGCGCCGCGCGAAAAACGCCAGTGAAACGCTCGCGACGCTCTCTTCCCACGCGAAGAATCAGGCGCTCGCGGCGATGGCCAAGGCGCTTTTGAGCCATCAGCGCTTTATCCTGCGTGAGAACGCGAAGGATGTGCGCGCGGTCTTGCGGAAAGGGCTACATTCGAGTCTTGTCGGGCGTCTTGAATTAAACGAGAAAAAAATAAAGCAGATGGCCGATTCGCTTCGATTGATCGCGGGCCTTCCGGATCCGATCGGCCGCGTCCTTTCAACGGTAAGAAGGCCGAACGGTCTTTTGATCAAGAAAGTTAGAGTCCCCCTCGGCGTCATTTTGATCATTTATGAATCCAGGCCCAATGTCACGGCGGATTGTATCGCGCTTTGCCTCAAGTCGGGCAATAGCGTGATTCTAAAAGGAGGAAGCGAAGCGCTTTATTCCAACCGCGCGATTTATCATGTTTTGAATCAAGCGGCCGCGAAGCACGGAATTCCCCGGGGGGCGTTTGAACTGGTGGCGACGAGCGACCGCGCGGCGGTCAAGGCGCTGTTGCAGCTGAATGAATTGATTGATTTGGTAATCCCGAGGGGAGGCGAAGGGTTGATCCGCGAGGTCGCGAACATGTCAAAAATTCCTGTGATCAAACATTATAAGGGCGTTTGCCACGTCTTTGTCGACAAAGACGCCGATTTCAGGAAATCAAAAGAAATTATTTTGAACGCCAAAGTCCAAAATCCGGCCGTTTGCAACGCGATGGAAACGCTCCTAGTTCACGGATCGGTGGCGAAAAGGTTCTTACCCACGATTTGCAACGCCTTAAGAGAAAAAGACGTCGAACTGCGAGGTTGCGAGAAGACGAGAGCGATCGTCTCCGGCGTCAAGAAGGCATCCGAACAGGATTGGTACGAAGAGTATTTGGACCTCATTTTGTCTGTCCGGGTGGTGAAGGACCTGAACGAAGCGATCGCCCATATTCAAAAATACGGGTCGCATCATTCCGACGCGATCGTGACCGAGAACAAGAAAGCGGCGTCGATCTTCTCAAGTCAGGTTGATAGCGCGTGCGTCTTTGTGAATTGTTCCACCCGTTTCAACGACGGGGGTGAATTCGGAATGGGAGCGGAGATGGGGATCTCGACGGATAAACTGCACGCGAGGGGCCCGATGGGGCTAGAGGAGCTCACCTCTTATAAATATGTCGTTTTAGGGAGCGGCCAGATCAGAAAATGACCCCACCACTTCTTTCTTACAATCGCGGAGCGATTGGTCCGCTGACGCGGACGAAAGGAGTGGTGGGGTAATGCGCATCGGAATTTTTGGAGGGAGTTTCAACCCTGTTCATCACGGTCATCTGAAGCTCGCGGAGCGCGCCGTGGAAGAGCTGAATCTCGACAGGGTTATTTTTGTGCCGTCTTACCAAACCCCTTTAAAAACGGAGGCGCTCTTTCCGGCGTCCTTGCGGGTCAAACTTTTGCAGATCGCGCTTAAAAAATACTCTCGTTTTTCTGTCTCGTCCTGCGAGATCAGGCGCAAAGGGCTGTCTTTTACGGTCGACACGCTCAAATTTTTCAAGAAAAAATTCGGGAAGAAGACGACGCTTTATTTCCTGGCAGGAGCCGATACGCTTAAGCGCCTTTCGCGGTGGAAATCGCTCAAGACGGTTTTAGCGCTTTGTCGTTTTGTGGTCATGACGCGTCCCGGGTCTTCGTTGGGACAAACGAGACCGCCCAACGGAGTGTCTTTTCTCACGCTTGACGCGTTGCCAATTTCTTCGTCAGATATCCGTAAACGCTTAAGCCAAGGCAAGCCGGTGTCGCGTTGGATGCCCCGCGAGGCCGCCGCGCTTTTATCCCAAGACCTTAAAAAAGGAGGAGTGGCATCGAAGCGAGTTTATTGATTGAACGAATCTGTGGTTCCGGGCTCGAGCGGAAAGCGGATGACGTCGTGATTATGGAATTAAAGCAGCGGTCTTCTTTATGCGATTTTTTTGTGGTCATGAGCGCTCCCTCCACCGTGCGCGTGAAGGCGATCGTGGACCACATAGAGGAAACGTTAAAAAAGGAGGGCCATCGGGCCCGGCATAAAGAGGGTTACGCGGAGGCGAGCTGGGTGCTGTTGGATTATGGGGAGGTGATCGTGCACGTGTTCTATCATGAGACCCGGAAGTTTTACGGCTTAGAGCATCTTTGGGGAGATGCCCCTAAAAGGAATTATAGTCAATGACGGTCCCGATCAGACAGGCATTATCGAACGCGCTGGCCGAGGCGTTGCAAAAAGCGTTAAGCGTTCGGATCCCGGAAGAGGAGGTCGAGCTAAGTTTTGAAATCCCGCGCGAGGAAAAATTCGGAGATATTTCGTCGAATATTATTTTACGGGTCGCGAAAGAACACAAAAAATCCCCGCGCGTTCTGGCACAGGAGGTTCATTCGCATTTTGAGCCGTTGTTAAAAAGCGGGGACTTGAAAGGGAGGATCGCGAAGACGGCGGTGGAGGGCCCCGGTTTTATTAATTTTTACTATTCCACTCGGGAAATCGCGCAAGTGATTTCAAAGATCAGGAAAGAAGGCGCCGAGTTCGGACGGCCGCGCCTGGCGTCCAAGAAAAATATCCTGTTGGAATTTGTCAGCGCCAATCCCACGGGGCCTCTGACGGTGGCTCATGGCCGCCAGGCGGCGCTCGGCGATTCGCTCGCGCGGATTTTATCTTTTTGCGGCCACAAGGTCACCAAAGAGTATTACAACAATGACGAGGGAGTGCAGATAGAAACGCTGGGGAAATCCGTACATCTTTGGTTGCGGAAGCAGTTATACAATGAAAATCCTGAATTTCCCGAAAACTTTTATCGGGGCCAATATCTGGAGACGACGACCGCCAATCTCATCCGGTTGAAAGGCGATGCGCTAAAAAAAATGGACGCGGAACATCAGATCCGCGAATGCCAGGATTTTGCGAGAGAGGACATCTTAAAGGGCATCAAAAAAGATTTAGAGGATTTTGGAGTCCGCTTCGACCATTTTTATAGCCAAGAGAAGCTCGGCAAATCGACGAAAGTTGAGAAAACGCTTGAAGCGTTGAAAAAAAAGAACGTGGTTTATGAAAAGGATGGGGCGTTCTGGTTTCGTTCGACGGATTTTGGGGATGATAAAGACCGCGTGTTGATCAAAAGCGACAAAAGCTATACCTACCTGACGCCGGACATCGCGTATCACGATGAGAAATTTCAAAGGGGTTTTGAATCGCTCATCAACATTTGGGGCCCGGACCATCATGGGTATATCGCCCGGCTCAAAGCCTCCCAAACGGCATTGGGGCATGATCCGGAGCGAATCCATATTTTGATCGCCCAGCTTGTCACGCTGTATGAGGGGGAAAAACGGGTCCGCATGTCCACGCGCGCTGGAGAGTTTGTGACCTTAAGAGAGATTTTAGACGAGGTCGGTAAAGATGCGGGCCGTTTTTTCTTTTTGATGAGAAAATTCGACGCGCATCTAGATTTTGACCTGGCGCTGGCCAAAAGCCAGACGCCGGACAATCCCGTGTTTTATATTCAATACGCCCACGCCCGCATCGAAAGCATCAAGGCGCTTTGCTTTGAAAAGGGCGTCTCTATTTCGTGGGAGGACATGAGCTGCGTTTCACGGCTATCCGAACCCTCCGAAATAAAACTCATGCGGCATTTATCGGCGTATGAAAGCACGCTGTTGGGTGCCGAGCGGACCTTAGAACCTTACCGGCTCGTCGAGTACCTTAAAGACCTTGCGGCTTCTTTCCATCGTTTTTACACGGATCACCGTGTTGTGACCGAGGACGCCTTTTTGACACAAGGAAGATTGATGCTGTCCGTGTCGGCGCAAACCGTCCTTCGCTCAGGCCTTGAACTTCTCGGAGTCTCCGCTCCACTCAAGATGTAGGCCCATGTTCGAGACACTCGAATTCTACGCCGGAAAAAAAACCGATTTTGATGCCACCAGAAGGCGTCTCGTCGATTTTGGTTACGAACCCCAAGCACAGGTCACCGCACCCGGTGAGTTCGCGATCCGGGGCGGCGTCATCGATGTTTACCCTTTTCATTTTTCCCTGCCGGTCCGAGCGGAATTCTCAAGCGACATTTTGGAGAGTTTGCACGCGTTTGATCCCACGAGCGGCCGGGCACTTGAGCCGCATCAGATGGTCACGATCCTGCCGGTTCAGGAAGGAAAAAAGACCCCATCACGATTGCTCATTCCCATAGACCCATTCGTCGATGTGGAAGCGGGGGATTTGGTGGTTCATGTTCTCCACGGCATCGCCCGTTATCGGGGGATGCGAGCGCTTAAGGACGATCGGGCCGCGCTTAAAGATCATTTTGTGCTTGAATTTGCGGATAAAGCTATTCTTTACGTTCCCACGGGAGATTTGCACCTGATCCAGCGGTACATCGCGTTTGGCAAACTGAAGCCATCGCTTTCAAAACTGGGCTCAAAAACCTGGGAGAAATTAAAAGTCAAGACGAAGCATGGCGTTTATTCATTTGCGGCCGAACTTTTGAACCTACAGGCCGCGCGGGAGGCGCTCAAAGGGTTCCGGTTTCCGAAGGACACGGAATGGCAAAGCCAGCTTGAGCGAGAATTTCCCTATGAAGAAACCGAAGATCAGGTGAAAGCATTGGCGGAGGTAAAGAAGGATTTGGAATCGTCGGCGCCGATGGATCGCCTTCTCTGCGGCGATGTGGGCTACGGAAAAACGGAAGTGGCTTTGAGAGCGGCCTTCAAGGCGGTCATGAGTGGCAAGCAGGTGGCGATCCTGGTTCCTACCACCATTCTCGCCGAACAGCATTTCAACACCTTCAGCGACCGCATGAAAAATTTCCCCGTGACGGTTCAAATGCTGTCAAGATTTCGGTCGAAGGGCGAGCAACGGCGAGTCGTGGCGGCGATTGGCGAAGGCAGTTGTGATCTCGTGATCGGGACACACCGGCTTCTGTCCCCGGATGTTTGTTTCAAGGATCTGGGGCTTGTGATCATTGACGAGGAACAGCGGTTCGGCGTGAGACATAAGGAACATCTGAAAAAACTACGACTCCTGGTCGACGTGTTGACGCTGACGGCGACCCCGATCCCGAGAACGCTCTATTTGTCGCTCGTGGGGACAAGGAGCCTTTCGACGATCAATACGCCGCCTCGAGACCGCCGTCCCGTCCAAACGATCATTACCGAAACAAACGACTCCATGATTCGGGAGGCGATCGTAAAGGAATTGGGCCGCAAGGGCCAGACATTTTTTATCCATAACCGCGTGGAAGGGATTGAAAATGTTGCGCGAAAAATTGCCGGTCTTGTTCCGCAGGCGAAAATCGCGGTGGGGCATGGTCAAATGCCTCCTAAAATGCTCGAGCGGATCATGAAGCAGTTCATTCATGGAGAGATTGATGTCCTGGTTTCGACCACCATCGTGGAGTCAGGCATTGACATTCCCAACGCCAATACGCTGATTGTCGATCGCGCGGATCATTTTGGCCTCTCAGAGCTTTACCAATTGAGAGGCCGCGTGGGAAGATTTAACCGCAGCGCCTACGCCTACTTTTTAATCCCCAAAGGGGCTGTGTTGAGCGAGGAATCCGGAAAAAGGCTAGAGGCGATCGCCCGTTTCACGCATTTGGGGGCCGGTTTTAACCTGGCGATGGAGGACTTGGAGATACGAGGCGCGGGCAATATTCTCGGCACGGAGCAGCACGGGTATATTGTTAACGTGGGGTTTGATCTTTATTGCCGGATCTTAAGAGAAGCGGTGCGCCATCTGGAGCGGAAGGTTTAACAAATTGCAAGTGCTGTGCCAATGTGGTATATTCACAAGCATGTTTCAAATACGAACATTGAGAAATAACAGCGGGACCATCCTCTTCCTTGCGTTACTGTTTTTAGCGGGTTGCGCGCAAAAACCCAGCGGCACGGTCTTGGCGCGTTTCGGCAGTTCGAAGATCACCGCGTCCGAATTCAAGGAAAAGATGCAAAACCTTCCCAAAGAAATCAAAAACGTCGTGCTCTATCGAAAAAAATATTTCTTGGAAGAAATGGTGAACGAGCAGTATCTTTATCAAGAAGCCATGAGGCGGAATATTCAGAATGAACCGGAGGTGAAAGAGCTTTTGGAAGCCGCGCGACGGAAGATCGTGATCGCGAAAGTGATCCAGGAAGAAATAGACAAGAAGATCAATCTGGATCCGGGCGAGGCGACTAATTTTTACGAATCGCATAAGGAAGAATTCATGACCCCGCTTCTTTTCCGCGCGTCACATATTTTGGTGAAGACGGAAGCCGAGGCCAATGAGATCAAAGGCCAATTGGACGCGGGCGCTGATTTTGAGCAATTGGCCCGCGCCAAGTCTTTGGATAACACGGGGATCCGCGGAGGCGACCTCGGATTTTTTCAGAAAGGCCAGATGATCCCCGAATTCGAAGAAGCGGCTTTTCAGATGAAGAAAGGCGAGGTTGGTGGCGTGGTCAAGACGCCGTTCGGTTATCATATCATCAAACTGACGGATCGCGCGGAGCCCGCGCAGAGGGATTTTAGGCAGGTGAAAAATCTGGTGGAGAAACAGCTGGTGAATGACAAGCGGTCCAAACTTTTCAATGAATTGATGAAAAAGCTGAAAGGCAATGATCAAATCCAAATAGACGAGAAAGCGTTAGACTCGGTTTCCAGCGACCCCGTTTAATGCGACCCAACTTCCCCAAGCATTTATTCCTCGCGGCGTTGTTCCTGTCCTGCCAAACGGCTCTGTTTTGTCCCTTTGCGCGTTCCGCCGAGGTGGTGGAGCGGATCTTAGCGGTCGTGAATGACGAAATTGTCACGGAACAGGATCTCGAGTTTGTGATGGCCCCCGTCGTCGCCCAATACCGCACGGCCTACACCGGCCAAGAGCTCCAAGAGAAAATCAAAGAGGCCCGGGCGGAGTTTTTGAATAAGGTCATTGAGGATAAGCTCATTTTGAGCGAGGCCAAGCGCCGACAGGTGATTTTGAAGGACGCGGAAGTGGATGACATGATGGCGGAGGTGCGAAACAAATTTCCTTCGAAAGAGGTTTTTTTAAAAACGCTTGAAGAACAAGGGTTGACGGAAAAAAAACTTTGGAATCGTTTCCGGGACCAGCTCATCACGCAGAAGCTCGTCGCGTATGAGGTGAAGTCCAGAGTGTCGGTGTCGCCCGGCGAAGTGGTGGATTATTACAAGGCGCATCCGCAGACATTTTTACAGGGCGACCGGGTCCGGCTTCAGCAGATCTTGGTGAGGATCGGCTCGCGTTCGGAAGAGGAGGCGAAGACTTTCGCGGAGTCGATCGTCATGCAGCTGAATGAAGGGAAACTGTTCGAGGAGCTCGCCAAAACTTATTCCGAGGGGTCCGAAGCCAAGGAGGGCGGGGAGATGGGTTGGGTTGAGCAGGGGCAGCTTGTCGGCGCCATTGATGAGAAAATCTTCGCGATGAGTCAAGGACAGATCACGCCGCCGATTCAAACGTCGCTTGGATTTCATATTTTTAAAGTGATCGAAAGGCAGGCTTCCTCCGAAAAACCTTTGGATCAGGTCAGAGACAAAATCCAAGAAATTATCTTCAAAGAAAAGCTGGGCAACCGCCTTCAGGACTGGATTAAAAATTTAAAAAAGAATGCCTACATCTCTATCCGGTAGGACGACCATCGCCGTGACTTTGGGCGACGCCGCCGGTGTAGGTCCCGAAGTCGCTTTAAAAGCCATCCACGCCGAGCGTCATCGTCTCAACGCGCGGATTCTTTTGTTAGGTCCCGCCTCTTTTTATCAGGACCTCTCAAAAAAACTGGGCCTTCGGATGCGATTTGAAACGATCCGTGACTTGGCCGAGTGGGAAACTCGGCCCCCTTTTTTCCCGTGCCACTTTTCTGAGCCCATGCCTGAAAAAATTATTCGAGGCAGGCCCGATCGGAGATTGGCGGCGCTTGCCGTCGAGTCCATCAGGCTCGCGGCCAGGCTCGCGCTCGAAAAAAGTGTAGATGCGGTCGTGACGCCACCGGTCAACAAGGCGTCTCTCCGGAAGGCCGGATTTTCTATTCCGGGCCATACCGAATTCTTGGCGGAGCTCTCGCATGTGAAAAATTATGACATGATGCTCGTAGGAGGCGGCTTGAGAGTGGCTCTGGTGACGCGCCATTTGGCGCTAAAAGATGTTTCAAAACACCTCACGCGGGATCGCGTGGAGAAAACAATACTTTTGACGGACCGGGAGCTCAGAAGGTCCTTCGGAATTCGGCGCCCGAGAATCGTCGTCTGTGGCCTGAACCCTCACGCGGGGGAAGAAGGGCGTTTCGGGTCCGAGGAAATCAAGGTGATCGCTCCCGCCGTTCAATCCGCGAGAAAAAAGACCCATGCCAACCTCATCGGCCCTTTGTCTCCTGACGCGTTGTTTCATGACGCGTATCTCGGCAAATACGACGCCGAGATTTGCATGTATCATGACCAGGGGCTCATCCCGCTTAAAATGATTTCAAGGGGTCATGGCGTCAATGTCACGCTGGGCCTGCCTTTTGTCAGGACCTCTCCCGATCACGGCACGGGTTACGACATCGCAAAGGCGTTCATCGCCGACGCGGGTTCCATGGCCGAGGCCCTGCACCTAGCCGTTCGCGTGTGCCAAAATCGCAAGCGTTATGACCGATCTCATTCGAGAAACTGAAGCCGTTTTACGCCGGCTCGGCGTCTCCCCGCGAAAAAAAATGAGCCAGAACTTCATGACCCGGGAAGAAAATCTGGAGGCGATCGCCGAGGCGTTAGAGTTACGGGAAGGGGACGTCGTTTTTGAGATCGGCCCGGGGCTGGGCTTTTTGACCCGGTGTTTATTAAAACATCAATGGCGGGTGATCGCGGTTGAAAAAGACGCCAAATTTGCGAAGTATTTAAAAGAAGCCTTTAAAGACGAGCCGCTTCACGTGATCGAAAGCGATATTTTACAACTGGATCTGAAAAAAGCGCCGTTCCTCAAAAGTCCTGTCAAAATCACAGGAAACATTCCTTACCATATTACAAGCCCGCTCCTAGAGTGGCTTATTCTCCAACGGGCTCTCGTATCCGGTGCGGTGCTGACGGTTCAATGGGAGGTGGCTTTGCGGTTGATGGCAAAGCCGGGCACCAAGCAATGGGGGGCGCTGTCGATTTTTGTCCAGGTTTATGCGCGGGTGGAGCTTGTCAAGAAAATTCATAAAAGCCATTTTTATCCCGCCCCAAGCGTGGATTCCGCGGTGGTGAAGCTCACCTTTTCCGACACGTCGTTTTATTCGATCCAAAACGAGGAAGTTTTTTTTGGGCTGGTGAGGCGGGCGTTTCAAAAACGCCGAAAAACACTGCTCAACTCCCTAAAAGAGGACGAAAATGAGAAGCGTTCAAAGCAGGCTCTGTTGAGCGCTTTTGAGAAAGTAGGGATTGACCCCAGCCGCCGCCCCGAAACCTTATCTATCCCCGAATGGGCCGCGTTGGCGGATATTCTTTCCTAAAATTTAATTCTAGGCCGCCAAGGATTATTCTTCCGAGGATAGCTCGGGGTCCTGCCGCTGCGCCAGCTCATTTCTTGTCAAGTGCTTCGCCTTGTCAAGAAATAAGCGCTCTGGCTCCGCGTCACCCCTCGCTATTCAGCTTGCCACCCGCCTCCTTTCCCACCCTGCACAAGTTAATAATTCACCAAATTTAAGTAAAAAAGTTGCATGAAAATCATGCCCTCCGTCGTCTTATTAGATAGGAGACATAGAGATGCTTCTTAGCTAGGCTCAATTTAAAGGTAAGTATAAAAGTATTTATTTTTATATTTACATTTATAAATTTAGGAGGTAGAATTTACGTGGATGTCACTGTAGGAAACTTTGTATGGGATCTCCATAAGGAGAGGTTAAATATTGAAAAGCATAAAGTTAATTTCGTGACTGCCATGAGCGCTTTTGGCGATCCAAAGAGATTATTAATGTTTGATTCTCGTCACAGCCAAAAGGAGCAAAGGTATTTTTGTATAGGCAAAGTAGGCGAGAGGGTTTTAACCGTTAGGTTTAAGTATGACGGGAGGGATATTCGAATGATAGGGGCAGCTTATTGGAGAAAATGGAGGAAATTTTATGAGAAAAAGAACAATTGATCCGGATATGCCGATAGGGAAAGTGACGGTGGTGAAAGATTTTCTTCCGCCACCGCACAAACTGGTGTTTCCTACGGCGACGGTCAAAGTAACCATTTCCCTTAACCAAGGGACTATTGACTTTTTTAAATATCAGGCCAAGAAACACCGCACAAAATACCAAAAAATGATTCGCGCCGTTTTGCATGAGTACGTGGCTCATTACCACGCCGCGTGATTTTCTTCAAGCCGCCAAGGATTATTCCTCCGCGGATATGCTCCGGCGCCCCTCTGAGGCGCCTCGCTCGATGAATCCGCTCGTGGTTTATTTGGGTGTCCCATGGCACTCGCGGATTTCAACGCTCCGCTCCGGAACAATCCTTGCGGCTTGGCACCTCATAAGATAACTCAAGTCCTGTGATATAATGCTTGCTTAACGCCTCGCTTCCAGTTTGGAGGCGAGGCGTTTTCATTAAAGCCAGAAAAGGAATTATGAGCGAAAATAAGGAATTCAAGAATCAGTTGTGGAATGATTACGTTGAAAAGGGCAACTCCTTCGCTAATTGGTTTACCTCGATTCTCATCTCAAATTTTGTTTATCTGGTCAGAATTGGAGAGACAGGAAAACTAGATTGTTCTGGAAAAGTTAGCTTCGGTTTTTTAGTATTCTCGCTGGTGGCTATGTTTTTGTTCAAAGCAGTAGGAGTTTACGCAGCCAAAGAAAGACATGCTTTGGTATCGCAAGACAAAGCCCCAGACAATAGTTTTTTACACGTGGTCGAAACTTTAAGGACGGGATTGTTTTATTTGTTTATTGGTTCTGGAATGGTTGCTGTTTTATTTTCCGGCTTCATTCTTTGGGGCGATTTAACTAAATGATGGAAACAATGGTGTTTTGCTGGGGGATGGCCCTTTGTTATTTAGTATTTTCAGTATTTCTATTTTTTTTCACCCTCTGGATAACGCAGCTGTTGGGTTTGGGCGGGAGCCAGAACCGACAACATAAAACGGGTAAAATGACATTACCTACCAAAGAGCAGGTCAAGATTGCTTTGGCGATCGCAACGGTTGGAGTAGCCCCTCTCGTTAGTTTTTTGATAGCTAAATACGCTCACAGGAAAGCGAAGCGGAAGGATTGAGCGGAGTTCAGGGGACACGATACTTAATTTTTTTCCTGCCAATAGCGAAGAAAGAAAATCCCTTCTTCTTTTTTAAGCTCCCGCTCGCGGTCGTTTAACAAAGGGGTCAGACCCCTTTTACACCAGGTTAGGTGCCAGAGGGGTCTGACCCCTTTGTTACGTTGATTAGGCGCGGGTGGCGACATGGACTCCGAGGATCTGACGGTCGTCGCTCGCAGCGTTAAGCCGGTGCGCATAAATTTAAGTCCAATAAAAAGGGATTTACCAGTGAGCAATGAATCGCTTATAGCTACCACATAAGGACAGCCGTCCCCCTGCAAATAGCACCGGTAGCGAGAGCGACACCGTCGGAGCTGAGGATGGGCCAAGGCCCTGCGCCTGATACCGAGCAATTGGGAAGAAGGGTTTTCTTTCGAACATGCTTTTATGATATAGTAAGCGCTTATTATGGAAGCCGCACACGCTTTATGGACGTTTCCCGCCATTATTTTGGCCGCGCTCTTGATCGCCTGGGCGGCCGAATGCGGCCAATTTTATATCTCCCAAGGACTTGCGTTGGCCGTGTTGGCGTGGGTCCAAACCCTGCCTGAATTCGCGGTCGAAGCGGTCATCGCTCTGGAAGCGGCGAAGAATCCGGCCCAGATGCACCTCATCACGGCCAATTTCACGGGCTCCTTGAGACTGTTTGTGGGCTTAGGATGGCCGATGGTATATTTTGTCGCGATTTTTTTCGGTCGTAAGCATAAAAAAGGTTTTCGGGCGATTGAGATGGAAGACGAACATTCGATCGCCGTTTTATCTTTATTGCCGGCGCTCTTTTATTTTCTTTTTATTTATTTTAAAGGGACTCTGAATATCTGGGACGGAGTCGTTTTGACGCTGATCTACTTTGCGTATCTTTATCTACTTTCCAAGATGCCGCCGCAAGATTCGGAGGAGATCGAGGATTTGGGGCGGGTCCCGAAGTACCTCATGAAACTTCCGAAACTTAAAAGCATTGTCGGAATCCTTCTTTTATTGGTCGCCGGAGGACTGCTCTTGTGGTTTTGCGCGCACCCGTTCCTGGATTCGATGTTGGCGCTCGCGGTCTCGGCCGGTATCTCCCAATTTGTGTTTGTCCAGTGGGTGGCGCCTTTTTTAAGCGAGTTTCCGGAAAAACTTTCCGCGTTTCACTGGGCAAGAAAGGTCACGAAGGCGCCCATGGCCTTGGCGAATTTTGTCTCCTCTTCCATTAATCAATGGACGATCTTAGTGGCGACGATCCCGTTCATTTATTCGTTCGGCCTGAAACGCTTCGCGCCGGTTGTTTTTGATGAGCATCAAAAGATAGAGATTTTATTGACGATCGTTCAGTCGTACCTGGGGTTTTTGTTTCTCGCGAGCATGGATTTCGCTTTTCTCGAAGCGGTGGGTTTATTCGGACTTTGGATCATCCAATTTTTCGTTCCGGGGGTACGCGAGGAGATCACTTATGTCTACGGTGTTTGGGCCTTGATCGAGACCCTGCGCCTCGTCAGGAATTTCAAACGCAGAAACGCATTTTCCGTCTTTGGCCATCTCGCCAAGGAGCATTTTTTCAAAAGGGTTTAGAGAGGGTTTAGATGTTCACGCCAATCAAAAAGGCGCTCCGGAATCTTATCGTTCTGGCCGTCCTTTTCTTTTTATTCGTGGGTTTCTTCAAATTCAGGGAATTTCTGCTCCTCCGCCAGATCATCCATAATCTGAAAGCGGAGTCACGCATCGCGGAAATCCTGGTCACGGAATCGAGTCTGGACGAATACACGCGCAAGTACACGACGACGATCAAATTTCTCGAATATGGGGTGAGGGGCAAACCGCTCAAGGCGAAGTTCTTCACTTTTAAGGGCAATCTGGTCCAATTTCAAACGCTGGTCGTAAGGTTTGATGACAAGTATATCGAAGAAGGACACCGGTTGAAGGGAAAGAGTATTTATCTTTTCCTGAAGGCGTTCGTGCTAGATGGAAAGAACACCCAGGAGTTCGCCATCACGCCGATGGATGAGGTGCCTGACGGCTACCGTATCGGAGACCCTCCGGCGCCGTTTGAAAAAGAGATCTGGCACCGTTTCTGGAAATATGCGTTGGATCCGAGCGAGAGGAAGCGCGTCGGAATTAAGAACGCTCAAATTGAGGCGCCCGGCTCCGTGTTTGTCCCGGGGACTATCTATACGCTGGTCATCGAGCATGACGGGGGAATCCGCATCGACACGCGCCCTATTCCTGAAATTTTGAAAAATGAAAAGATTCCTTCCTGATGGAAAAAGATTACATTTTTGTCAAGAACGCCAGAGAGCACAATCTCCAAGGCATTGACCTCAAGATCCCGCGAAACGCGATGGTGGTTTTCACGGGTTTAAGCGGCTCCGGAAAATCATCGCTCGCGTTTGACACGATCTACGCGGAGGGGCAGAGGCGGTATGTGGAAAGCCTGTCGGCTTACGCGCGGCAATTCCTGGATAAAATGCAGAAGCCCGATGTGGAATACATCGAAGGGCTTTCTCCGGCCATCAGCATCGAGCAGCGCATCGCCGGATCTAACCCCCGGTCCACCGTCGGCACGGCTACCGAGATTTACGATTATTTGAGGCTGCTTTTCGCGAAAATCGGCGTCGCCCATTGCTATCAATGCGACCGAAAAATCACTCAACAAAGCGCCCAGGAGATCGTCGAACAGATTCTCGGCGCTCCCGGTACATCCAAAATTCAAATCCTGGCGCCCGTGATTGAAGGCCGCAAGGGCGAGTATCAAAAGATCTTTAAGGACATCCAAAAGGAGGGATTTGTTCGCGTCCGGGTTGACGGGGTTGTCCATGAATTGTCTGAGACGATCCGCCTGGATAAAAAGAAAAAGCACGTGATTGACATTGTGGTGGATCGCCTGATTTTAAACGAGGGGATTAAGAAGCGCCTCACGGACTCGGTGGAAGCCGGGCTTAAAGTAGGCAAGGGAACCGTGAAGGTTATTTTTGGCGGAAAAGAGCAAATGTTTTCCGAGCTTTACGCCTGCGTCCACTGCGGGATCAGTTTTCAGCCGCTCGAGCCCCGTCTTTTTTCGTTCAATAGTCCTTACGGGGCGTGTCCCAGCTGTGACGGCCTTGGGAACTGCCTGGAGATCGATCCGGATCTTGTGGTGCCGGACAAGACAAAAGCGATTCGGGAAGGAGCGATCGCGGGTTGGAAGCGCGGAGGCAGATCGCTCGTCATTTATCTCCGGCGGCTCCTACGCCATTTAGCGGAAGCGCAGGGTTTTAGTCTGGACACGCCGTTCAAAGATTTGAACCGAAAACATCGGGACATTATTTTGTACGGAACGGATAACGAAGACGGTTGGAGGGGTTTTGAGGGCGTGATCCCAAACCTTGAGAGGCGGTTTAAGGAAACGGAATCCGAATACATGAAAGAAGAAATCAATAAGTACATGAGCGTGAAACCTTGCGAGGAGTGTCATGGCCTGCGCCTCAAACCCGAGGCGCTGGCTGTCAAAGTGCATGAAAAGAGCATCATGGAAATCACTGCTTTCTCGATCGAACAGGGGACTCGTTTCTTTGATGATTTCAAGGCCAGCCCTAAGGAAGCGGCTATTGCGCATCAAATTTTAAAGGAAATAAGAACGCGCCTGAATTTTCTCAAAAACGTGGGCTTAAGCTATCTTTCTTTGGGCCGCATGAGCGGCACATTGTCGGGAGGCGAGGCGCAGCGGATCCGGCTTGCCACGCAGATCGGCGCGGGTTTGATGGGGGTGTTGTACGTCTTGGATGAGCCGTCGATCGGGCTTCATCAGCGCGACAATGAAAAGCTGCTGGATGCGTTGACCGCTCTTAGAGATTTGGGAAATACGCTGATCGTTGTCGAGCATGATGCGGCGACGATGAAACGCGCGGATTACTTGGTGGACCTGGGGCCCGGGGCCGGCAAACACGGTGGCCGAATCGTGGCGGCCGGCACTCCGAAGGAAGTAATGAATAATTTTGAGTCTCTCACAGGGAGGTATCTTAACGGCAAACTGAGCATTGAAATTCCCGGAAAGCGCCGGGACTACCACGGGCAGAAAAAGATGGTCATTAAAAAGGCGGCGGAAAACAACTTGAAGCATATTGATGTAGAGATCCCGCTCGGCGTTTTTACCTGCGTCACGGGCGTGTCGGGTTCGGGAAAGAGCACGCTGGTCGATGAAATTTTATACAAAGGTCTCGCGAAGCGTCTTTATCGCTCGAAGGAACAACCGGGCAAGCATGGGGGGATCCTGGGACTCGAGGCGATTGACAAAGTGATCGAGATCGATCAATCTCCGATCGGCCGCACGCCCCGCTCAAATCCGGCAACCTACACCGGGCTTTTTGGACCCATCCGCGACCTATTTGCCAAGCTTCCCGAATCGCGGATGCGTGGGTATCGGCCGGGAAGATTTAGTTTTAACGTGAAGGGAGGGCGGTGTGAGGCCTGCGAAGGGGACGGTGTCAAGACCATTGAAATGCATTTTCTACCGGATGTCTATATGACCTGCGAAGTATGCCAAGGCAAACGTTTCAATGAACAGACGCTCGAAGTGAGGTATAAGGGCAAATCCATTTCCGAGGTGCTCGATATGAGCGTGGAGGAGGCGCTTCAAGTTTTTGGAAATGTCCCGATGGTGAAATCCAAACTCCAGACACTTCATGACGTGGGTTTGGATTATATTGAGCTGGGCCAGGCGGCGACCACATTATCGGGAGGCGAAGCCCAGCGCGTCAAATTATCCACCGAGCTTTCCAAGCGCGCCACCGGCCGCACTTTTTATATCCTCGATGAGCCCACGACGGGGCTTCATTTCGCGGATATTGATCGCCTCATCAAAGTTTTACAGACGCTGGTGGATCAGGGAAACACCGTTTTGGTAATCGAACATAATCTTGATGTGATCAAGACCGCGGATTATATTATTGATCTTGGGCCTGAGGGGGGAGATAAAGGAGGAGAGCTGGTGGCCTCAGGGACCCCTGAAGAAGTCGCGCTCGAGTCCAAATCTTATACCGGAAAATTTTTGCGAGAGGTATTCAAATGAAGCAGGTTTTAAGGCTTATCCTTGCCTTTATTTTTTTTAGTTCGTTAGCGTCGGCCGCAACGCCTGACGAGGACGAAGCCGTATATTGGACCGCCGAGACCTATTTCAATGCGAAGGACTTTCCGTCTGCGATCAAATATTATTCGGAGATCATCGAAAAATACCCTTCTTCACGTTTCTTGGTTTTTTCCAAATATTCAAGAGCCTGGGCCTATAGCGAGATGTCGGATTATGAAAGGGCCGTGTCTGAATTTGAAGAGGTGGCCGCTGATTTCAAAGATCATCCTCTGGCGATCGAGTCAAAATACAAAATCGGCCAGTGTCTTTATGAGTTGAAACGATACGAATCCGCCTCCAAAATCCTCAAGGAATTTGTGGAACGATACACCTTAAGCCCGAAGATCCCCAACGCCTATTACCTTTTGGGGGAGTCCTATTACAATTTGGGACAGTACGGCGCGGCGCTTGATTTTTTCAAGAAAAGCATTGAGTTCGGGGCCAAAAGCGATTTTCACCTTTACGCGATCCATGGGATCGGTTGGACCTTTTTTCAGTTAGGTAAAACCAACGAAAGTCTCGAGAGCTTTACGCCGGTCGGGGATGAGATTAAAGGAACGCCGATCCAGGACTCCTTTCTTTTCGGGAGGGCGCGGTGCCTGGGGCGATTGAACCGGTTCGCCGAAGCGCTGGAGATCTATGATCAGATTCTGAAAGACTTTCCTGATTCAGAGTTTTTGGATGATACCCTCTTTTGGAAAGCGGAGACATTTTATAATCTCGGCCGTTATCAAGACGCGGCTGATCTCTATGAAGCGATCACGCGAAAATACCCGGACAGCGATCTCACGGATGATGTGCAGTATAATCTCGGCTGGACTTATGTCGCCTTGAAACAATGGAACAAGGCGGTCGAGCATTTTCGGATTGTGGCCGAAGAAAGTCATAACGAAATATTGAAAGTCGGCGCTATTTGCCGCATCGGGGATACCTACCTTGACGCCGGAGAGCTTGAGAAAGCGCTGGAAGAATATGACCAGGTATTGAAGGAGTACCCAAAAAGCTTTTATTCGGATTACGCTCAGTACCAATTGGGAACGACGTTATTACGTTTGGGAAGGATTGATTTGGCGATCTTGAGTTATCAAAGTTTGCTCGTCAATTTTCCCAAGAGCCATTTTCAATCCGAGGCGCTTTATCGTCTTGGCAACGCGCTCATGCAAAAACAGAGTTTTGAGGAGGCGATCGAGACGTTTAAAAAACTGATCGCCCTTTTTCCCGAGAGCCCTCTCAAAGAAAAGGCCTATTTTCAGACGGGCAACGGCTATTTCAATCGGAACGACTTGAATAAAGCGCTCGCGGTTTTTAGGGATATTTATTCCAAATCGCCCAGCACCGATGTCGGAAGGTTGTCCAAATACCAGGTCGGTTGGTGTTACTTTAAGATGGGCAAAGCGGCCGAGGGCATACGTGAATTTGAGGATTATCTCAAGAAATATCCCGACAGCGAAATCGCGCCCGACGTTTTGTACGGCCTCGGCGAGGTTTACATGAATCGCGGCCAGTATGCAAAGGCAAGGGAATATTGGATCGTGATCACGCGTAAATTTCAATCAAGCGCCCTTGCGGACGATGCGTATTTTTGGATCGCGTCGACTTACGAAAGGGAAGGAGATCTGTGGGCCAGCGTCAAGGAGCTTAAGATTTTAGCGGAAGAATTCCCCAAAAGTGAACTGGCAGGCAAGGGACTTTTAAAAGTGGCTGAGTTTTTAGTCTCTCAGGGAAAATCCGACGAGGCCAAATCGGAGCTCATGAAAATCATCAATAACTCCACCACGGCATCGCCGAACAGGATGCTCGCGGAGAAAAAGCTGGCTGAAATCTTAAGGGCACAGGGCCATTTGAGAGAAGCCGCTTTTTATTTCAGCGAGGCCTTGAAAGGTGCTCCACCGGATCTGGCCTGTGAGATCAATTTTGAGCTTGCCGAAGTCTACGAGACGCAGGGAGAAATGGAAAAAGCGGCCTCCGAATTTTTAAAGGTCAGTTATCTTTATCCGGGCAACATGATTTATCTGGGGCGCGCTCAGCTTCGCGCGGCAAAACTTTACGAGGATTTAAACAAACCCGAAGCGGCGCTGAAAATTTATCAAAAGATCGCCGCCTCGACCTCGAATCAGGCGGATTTCGCGAAAGAAAGACTCGAGAAACTTAAATTGATGATTAAAAAAAAGGGGAGGTAACTCTATGTGGGAATTCATGCAGAAGGGCGGCCCGATCATGTGGCCTATTTTTCTTTGTTCGGTGATCGCGTTCGCAATCGTGATCGAACGGTTGATCCAATTGCGGCGCGCGCAGATCGATACCAAATCATTTATGGAGCAAATTTCCAAGTCTCTGAAAAGAAACAAAATCATGGAAGCTCTCGAGATCTGCAACAAGACTCAAGGGCCGATCGCGAATATATTGAAGGCGGGCATCTTGAAGCATGACCGCCCCCGTCAGGAGATCCGCGAGGCGATCGAGGACGCGAGCGTTCACGAAGTACCGCGTCTTGAAAAGAATCTTCCGGTGCTGGCCACCGTGGCCCACGTCTCGCCGCTTTTAGGCCTTTTAGGAACCGTGACAGGAATGGTTGCCGCGTTTCAGGTCATCCAGAGCAAGTCCTCCAGCGTCACGCCCGTCAACCCGGGGGATTTGGCGGGGGGGATCTGGGAGGCGCTCCTAACCACCGTGTTCGGATTGTGTGTTGCCATCCCCACGTTCGTGGCCTACAATTACCTCGTCAGCCGCGTGGACGGTTTTGTGCTGGATATGGAGAGGAGCGCGACGGATCTTTTGAATATCCTGGGAGAAAAGCGAGACGAGTATGAGGTTTAGCGGCCGGCTTAAGCGGAGAACCGAAATCAAAAAAGGGCAGCTGGACATCGCGCCTCTGATTGACGTCGTGTTTCTGCTGCTCATCTTTTTCATGCTGACCTCTAATTTTGTTTTCCAGCCCGGTATTAAAGTAAGCCTTCCCAAGGCCATTACCAGCGAGGTGATCAGTAGCGAAAATTTAATCGTAACGGTGACGGGCCAAGACCTTCTTTTTTTAAACGATCAGCCGATCACGGTGACCGAGCTCGTGTCAAAATTAAAGGAAGCGCATCAAGAGAATCGGTCCCTGCTATTGAAAGCGGACACCAACGCGTCGCTTGGGCGCGTGGTCGAGATATGGGACTTGTGCCGTGAGCTCGGCATTCCTCAAATCAATATTGCCACCAATCAAAAAGCAGGGGAAACCTCTTGAGAGATTATTCCGGCTGGTCCTTTGGTGACAGGTCATTTTTGATGGCGCTCGGGATATCGCTTTTATGGCATTTTTTCTGGTTTTTCTCCATTACGATCACGGTGGATTCCTCCAAGCGGTTCAGCCATCAACCAAGACCCAAGATCGTTTCATTGGGTCCTGTGCTTGACGACGCGATTTTCAGAACCTTGACCCAGAATAAACCGCAGCTTTCCGAGACTTTTTACCGTCGGATCTCGGATTTTTCTTCACCACTCGACTTGCAGGTGAAGACGATGGAGCGTTTTTCTTCGGGAGAGGTCGTGGGGCTGCCGGCGAGCAAAAAGTTTTTGAGCTCTTTGCGAGGGCTGGTTGGAGGGGCCAAAACCTCTCCGGATTATGCACCAGTGACTCATGAGGCCCCGGCGCTCGGGGTTTCCTATGAAACGTCGGAGATAGAGGGAGAGGCGAGTCATCGTCAACTCTTGAGCCGGCCGGAAGAGCCGCTATTTCCTTTGGGGCTCGATCCCGCCTTGAAAGACTCGGAGGCGGAACTCCAATTTGCCGTGGACCCTTCCGGTGTTGTGACTCACGCCGAAATCCTTCTTTCAAGCGGCAACCCCGACCTCGATTTGATCTGGGTCCGTTATGTGAGACATTGGCAGTTTTCAATTTTAAGCGAAACGAATAAATTGGCAGGCGCTCAAACCGGAAAGATCCGATTGCGTTTCAGCCGGTCTACGGGGAAATAAAGCGATGTTTCGCATGGATGTGTCAACGGCTGTTGTCCTGTATGTGATGTCGACATTGCTCTCAATATTCTTGTTATGGATTCTTTTTGAAAAGAGAGCCGCGCTGCCTAAGTTTGTGAGAGAAGAGGCCGATGTCTGGGAATGCTCGATTTGTGCCTACACGTATGTGGATTCCACGCATCATGACATCTCGCAGTGTCCACAATGCAAGAGTTATAACAAAAAATCCCAGGAAGACCGTTTGGCTTGAGGCAAGCCTGATTTCCATCGTTTATGTTGATTTATTTTTCGGCTTGTGTTTATGATAGTCTTCACTAAGAAATGGAGGAGGTTCGAATGATCACGGAAATAGGGATCGTGGCCGGAGATATTTGGCATTATCTGGACCAACACAAGACAGCGACGTTGACGGAGCTGATGGCCGGCACTGACAAAAACCGCAATGTGCTTCTGATGAGTTTGGGGTGGCTCGCCCGCGAGGGTCATGTGATCGTAGAAGAGACGGGCAAGGATTATAAAATAACGCTTCGCTTTTAATGCGCGCGGTCCTCATTTTAACCACGACACCCAATTTAAAAGAGGCCAAGGCGATCGCAAAATCGCTGGTGACCAAGCGGTTGGCCGCCTGTGTCTCGATGAAGCCGGGGTGGCTGTCTTCTTACCGGTGGGAAGGCAAGGTTCAAACCGCGAAGGAAGTATTGCTTTTAATCAAGACGACCGAACGGCAGTTCAATAAAATAGAGACGGTTATCCGGCAAAATCATTCCTATGAGATCCCCGAGGTTGTTGCAATCCCCGTCCACAAAGGTTCTAAGGAGTATTTGTCATGGTTGAACAAGTCCGTCAGATGAGAAAAGTTTTTTTAGTCTGTTTTGTCTGCTGTTTTTCGATGCTGGCGCTGGGCGCTTCGAGCGAAATTCGTGAGCTGACCGAGGAGGAGAAGATCACGCCGGGTGAGCTGAGAGCGCTTCAGTTAAAACACGCGGACTTTGTTCTGTTTGACGCGCGCGACAACCAGGTTTATGAACAAGAGCGCATCACAGGCGCACGGTTGCCATTGCCGAGATCTTATTACCAAGACCGGCAGCTTTTTAGGGCGAGGGTAATCAGCAGGCCTCCGGATTTGGATGCGACATTGGCGGAGTCGGTGAAGAGCTATCCGAAGAACACGAACATCGTCACTTATTGTAATCGGGACTGCAAAGCGGGCGCGTTCTTATTATTGCAACTTAAGAAACTTGGTTTCACTCGCGTCCGGGCGATGGAAGCGGGAATCGGTGAGTGGAAGGAAAAAGGTTACCCGGTGACGGCCGGCGCTTAAAATTTTGCAATTTCTCGGGCCTGTAGCTCAAGTTCTGTCGCAGGCAGCCCGCCGCGCTTTTTGGCGGGGGTAGAATAGCGAGTGCTTGTAGCTCTCCGCCACAGAACATGGCGGATTCGCTACAGGCTAGATAAAAAGATTAGGGCCTGTAGCTCAGTTGGTAGAGCGCCTCGTTCGCAATGCGTTTGAGTCAATTTTAATTTCCCCTCTTATTTTTTCTTGTCCCTTTAGTTTCAATCAGTTAGCCACTAATACCAATTGAGATGTGTTTGGATGAATTAGGCGCTTTCGTGACCCATTATAGTCACTATTTGGACACCAGCACACAGGGGCCTGGCAGCCCCGGGAATGACCGGGTACCCTTTTTAATAGAATTGGCTTATCCAGAGTTTTTAAAGATTTTTTAGAAATTGACCCACTGTGCAGCAAAGAATAGAATAGCGATATGTTTAAAGCGGTCTCGGAACAAATTAAAAGAATTGCTTCTCAGAAGACAGAAGTTATAAAGCAACTTGAGTCTTTGCTTGTCGGGCAGGTTAAAGTTTATATCGATTATGCTAATGTCAGGCCGTGGGCGAACCGTTTGCATTGGCATATTGATCTCAAACGGCTGAAGCGTTTTTTGGATTCATTTGACAACGTAAACGCCGTGAAATTTTATTACGGTACTTTAGAGGGAGATGCTGAATCAGAGCGAAGGATTCAAGAAGCGGCGAGCTTGGGGTATCAGGTTAGGACAAAACCCGTTAAGATTATGCAGATATCCATTGATGCTAGCAGCATTAATCCACAATCCCCGGCGTTGCTTGAGAGTTTTATTCGCAGGTGTCTCTTAAAAAAGTACGATATCGAGACGATCGAATACCTGAACGGTAAGTTTCAGGAGATGAATAAACTTGGTCTGCTTGCGCTTTCTGATCAAAAATGCAATTTTGACGTCGAAATCGGAAGCGACATGGTTCTCGACAAGGAAAGAGGGGGCACCGAATCATATGTTTTATGGAGCGGAGACAGCGACTTTCATGATCCCGTTTCAGACCTTTTAGGAGCAGGCAAGAAGGTCGCCTTATTCGCAACCGCCGGGAGAGTCGCATCGGAATTGAATGGGCTTAAATCCAAAGGTTTGTTCATCTTTGAAATCAACAAGATTAGGGATTTTATCTGCTGGAAGCGGGAAATGCCCCGGTAAACGCAAAAGGGACGCCGGTTAAGGCGCCCCCAAGCTCTAAAAGCAACGTGGCTTTTCAGCCACACCCGAAGTATACGATAGATTCCTATAAATTGCAAATTTTGTTTTAGAGCGTATTTTGAGGCTTTTAAGGCCTAAAAATCCAGCAGTTTTGAAGGGGTGGTCTTAAAGGCCTTAGCGAGTTTTTCTAGCGTGGTAATCCGAATCGCATAAGGGCTCTTTGATTCGAGCTTTTGATAATACCTTATCGCCAGATCAGCCTTTTCGGCTACTTGTTCTTGGGTTAGGTTGTGTTTGATTCGCAGCTTTCTTAATCTTTGAGTTAGTTTTAGGGCTATTGTCGGGGCGCTCATACCCCATATTATTTGATAGCACGACGTTTTTGAACACGCTCAAATTCATCGTAGCTTTGCTTGCGGGAGGTAAGTAATTCAAGTACAATATTCACCATAGCGGTTCAAAGAAAATGAGGAGATAAAACAGATAATGAGAAAACCTGCGGTATGGACGTTAGCAGTTGCTTTATTGGCTTCGGGTTGTGCCACTTACCACGCAGGAAGATTGCCCTCTAGTGATGTTTCCTCCTTCAACAACTCTCAAGATCAAGATGGTTTAAAGGTAGCTGTCAAGATGATGGACGCTAGAGAATCGAAGCAGGTATTCGGTGTCGGCAAAGTAGCCCAGTTATATCAACCTATTTATATTGCCATTGATAACAGGACAAAAAGTTCATATGAATTTAAGAAACGTGATTTAAACAAGCAGTCCGTTCCAGCCGAGGAGGTGGCAAAAACCTGCAAATTTAATACGGCAGGTAGAGCTACGGCCTATGGAGTTGCCGGAGTTTTTATATGGCCTCTCCTGATTCCCGCAGTTGTTGATGGCACCGGATCGGCGAATGCAAATTCAAAAATGGAGTCTGATTATATGTACAAAGAAATTCAAGACACCCGCATTCAGCCTAATGGTCTTCTAAATGGAGTTGTATTCGTTGACAAAATGAAAGATGGTGAGGAAATAGCGATAAGGTTACGCAATACAGATACGAACGAGATAAAACTCTTTAGTTTTAAAAAGTAATCGTAAATAGTTAGTGAATAGCATGAACATATTCTGGATATGGCTCGTAGTCGGTTTACTATGGTTTCATTGTCCCTCAGCTTTTGCAGGAAGCGGACATGATGCAGGCTACCAATGGGCAGCGGAACATGGCATTGACGATCCAGATTATGATGACGGCAATTCCGAATCCTTTAATGAAGGTGTTAGGGAATATGCTGAAGAACAGAGCGAAGAAGAGAATGAATAAAAAAAATCTCAGACCGGGATAATCATTCGGTATCAGCTTTTACTCGGAGATGAGGAGAATATCATGAAAATAACTATGAGATTTTTTTTGCTGGCATTTTTTGCCATTGGTATTTCAAGTGTTACCTTTGCCTACTCAGATAATACTAGTTATTCGGGTTATATGAATTACTCACATTTCAAGACAGATTCTTATATGGAACCCGTAAGGTACGATGACGACACATTGGGTGGAGACTGCCCAGATTGTCCAGACCAAGATGCTATTGATCGATTTGAAAATCGCCTTTATAAAGCTCCGTTTAGGCAAAGACAGTCAGAAGAGCAGGAGCGATTGAAGAAATTTCCAAGGATTTTCCCTTTGACCTGTTCAACAATAAAGCGGGAAGAATTTGGGAGAAGTGGGTTAGTGGGGAGAGAAGAGCAAAAATAGCGAGATAGTAAATGAAAAAAAGTTTCATGTTTTTTGTTTTTTCCGCTTTTATAACATCTGCATGTTTAGCTGCATCCCGAGATTTTTCAACTCTCAACACCTCCCACACAGTCCAAGACGTTAAGAAAGAATTCGGCGAGCCAGATTATCAGCTTACATACTATAAAGATGGTATCAACAAAACTGCACTAGCGTATAATTTAAGCGATTCATCCTCTCAAGCAATTGATTTTAAGGATGGAAGGTTGATCAGTTCAGAAGGTACGCCCTTTTACTTTTACAAGGATAGTAACGGCGAACAGTTTGTAAAATCTTATGGAAATAGTCAAAAGGTATCCGACGTTGTCGATTCAGAAACAATGGAAAAAGCATTTCAGGACGAGGATAAAACCTTGCAAAAAAAACCCGTCACTAATTTTGGGGCATCTTCAAAGTCAAAACAATTGAATGAGATTCAGGCCTCAGCGAAAGAAACTTCTAAACGTCCTTATTATGTGCGGAAGAATCAAGAGAAACGGGCCGGAACAAAGCCAATCGTGGTCGACAGTGTAAGATCAACTTCAGGCCAGAAGGGCAAACCTCACACTAATTCCTTAGCGCCAGTTGGTGGTGCCGTTAAATCCATTGTTTCTTTACCTTTTAAAATTCTTGGTCGTTATGCAGAATATTATACGTCGCCAGAAGGAGTTAGGACATTAGGCCATGCAGTTTCAGCCTTAGGTGGAGGTACGCAGGGAACCCAGCAACCTTTATATCAACCGATTCAGTATCAACCGGCTCCATATCAGCCAAGTTCTTTAAATACAAATACCTCTAATAATTACATTCCTTCTGCACCGACTGTAAGTATGCCTAGGTACAATTCTCAGCAACCTTCACAAGCTGACTATGGCTACCATTACAATAAAAATGGTACAGGATATTATAGAGATGATTCAAACGATGGTAATCTATACAATAATGCGAATTATATTGGGTTAAACGATAGTCCTCCAAAATACAACGGAGGATCGAACCGGAAAACTGCAAGAATAGGGCAAAGAGGCGGTTATTAAAAATGATGTTTTAGTTAAGGTTATCAGTCATTATGTTAGTACTTCCTTTGAGTAAGTGATTGAAGCATCTGGGCGATTAAGACATTGAGGGAGAAATGATGGTAGCCAAATGACTTGGTATATATTCGGGTGGATTTTGTTTGGAGTTTTGATTGGATATGCGCTTCACAAGGAAGAAATGGAAAAAGATGAACGGAAATCTTCCAACTACCTACCATATGACCCTGACCAATTGATTTTCGATCTTCAGCAAGAGGCTGAGGAAAAACAGGCCGAGCGTAAAGATAAAGAGGCTCGACTTGCGTCAGACAAATCTATATGGGGAAAAATCCGTTTTAAGATTTATACATTGACCAATATTTAAAAGATCTAAATCTACGAGTATATAAGACGAAGAAGAGATGAGGAAAGATGTCAGAAATAACCAAAGCAAATTCTGATCCAACAATCATTCTTGCGCAAAGTGAAACTCGACGTTTGTGGGGTGAAGTGCCCCAGAGAGTCGAAAATATTCCAATACCCGAAATTTGGAAAGAGAAATTAATCGCTATCGAGAAGATTACAATACTCTATAAAACTATGGGCGGATGGACGGAAAAAGATCTGCGCAAAAACCATCCACGTTTGATGATAAGGGAGGATCTTAAAAACAAATATGGTCTTTGTGGTTATGAATGGTATGCGATGATAAGAAGAGGTCTGTATTATGAAATAAAGTTTTATCAATCGAATTTTCAGAAGAAATATAAGAGGAAAATTACCGATATTCTAGAAGAAGCCAAACAAAGAAAAATCACTTCCATTCAGAAATTATTAAGATGGGATTCAAGATGGTTTTATGATAAATGGTTCAGGGAAATGTTTCACAAAGCTTATATTAACAACGATTCCAAAGCTCCGTTACTGACCATTGCCAGTATTGATCGAGATTTTACTGAAGCTTTTCGTGATTGTTTTGGCAGAGATGAATTTGCAAAGCCGTCTATTAGGAAGCACAAGGGGCTGGAATTGATAAGATTGAATCTCGCTTGCAAGGGCATTAATCCTCTTATTGACAGTGAATTTAAAAAAGGTAAATTAGTCAAACGTGAACTAACGTATGAGCAGTTTTTAAGGAAGCTTCAGGATCAGAACCTAGTTGATGATACCCTATCTGATATGTCGCAATTTCATAAGATGCTGAAAAAAATGGGGATGGATAAAGAAAGCCTCAAAACAATGGACAGATAAATCGTATGTAGTGTCCATAAGAAACTGAATAGCAAGGTGTAAGATCGAAGCCAGAGAATCAAATTTCTGGCTTTTTTTATTTGAATGGAAAAGACAATGAGGACAACCGAACAATCCCGCTTCGAATATTTCTCCGAAAATTTATATGAGTCCTCGTTTTTAATAGCCAAAAATTTTAAGGTTCTGGGATTTATCAAACAAAGCCGTAAGGTCGCAGTTCGTTTTCTTAAATCCCCTGAACTAGAGAAAGCTTCTTTGGCTTATTTCAACGGTGGTTCAGTGTCAGCGATTAAATTCACCGACGCATATCGGCGGCTCAAGGACGCTGTGTTTCAACAAAAGAATGAGGAAAAATACTAAATGATTTCCCAGACAGAGCTTGAGGCTGCCAAATCCAGGATCGTCCAGATCGTCGGCGACCGTGTGCCCCTCAAAAAGCGTGGCGCAACCTGGTGGGCACGGTGTCCATTTCATAATGAACATACGCCATCCTTTGCGGTATCTGAGACTAAGCAGCGGTGGAAGTGCTTCTCGTGTGGGAAATCGGGCGACACTCTGGATTTTGTCCGAATGTTCCACCAGACCGACTTTCGTGGAGCTGCTGCGATCCTTGGCATTACTGGCGATGACCCATCTCCACAGGCCGTGGAACAGGAGGAAGCCCGTAAGGAAGCCAAGAAGCGCCGGGTAGAACTCAAGGCAGAATGGGAACAACTGGCGGCTGGACTTCGTTACATTGGCCGTCTAATTAATCAGACTGAGCCATTAGAACGTGAATCGCATTGGTTCACAGCCGAACTCATGTTGAATGAGGGTTTGGACGAGCTTGAGGCGGAGCTGAGAAAATGAGTGACGAGTTCGCAATCCTCAAGACAGACATTCAGAACTACTATAAGCTTGAAGATGCGACGGCCTTTGAATTTTGTGCAGCGATATATTTAGCGAACAAACTTGACACCAATCCTGTCTGGGGATTTCTTATAGCGCCGCCGTCGAAGTTAAAGACTGACTTTATGGAACTATACTACAGACTACCAGAGGCATACCCACTTTCCACGCTAACCCCGAAAACGCTTGTTTCTGGTCATATTGACGAGTCAAATCCTACGAAAGACTTCTCTCTGATTCACCAATTAGACGGCAAGATGCTTTATCTTAAGGACTTCACGACTGTCCTAAGCATGAGAGGTGAAGATCGCAACATTATCCTGTCACATCTTCGGGAAGCATACGATGGAGATTTGGCCGCTAATTTCGGCAACAAAAGGGGACGTGTATCTTGGAAAGGTAAATTTGGCTTATTAGCCGGAGTAACACCTGCTATTGATCGTCACCATGCCGTTATGAATCAACTAGGTGAGCGCTTTATCTCCTACAGGCTCCCGCTTGTCGAGGATGATTCGGATGAAGCTTTCAACGCCATTTCTCAGATTGGAAAAGAAGGCAAGACCCGAACGGACTTTTCACAGCGCACAACGGTAATTATGCAAGGGTTAGTCAATGGACTGGCAGGGGTATCGATTGAGTGTAGCCAAGAAAATAAAAAGCGAATTGCCTCCCTAAGCGCCTTGATCGTCAAAGCTCGCTCCCATGTGGAACGAGATCGCTATAGGAAAAACGTCATCGTTGAAAAACCACAGCCAGAAGGCCCGGCAAGGTTTGCAAAGTCAATCGCTGCGTTAGCTATGGGACACGCCCCGCTATTGGGCCATGACAGCGTTCAGACAGCCACTATCCGCTTCATTGAACATGTGGCTTGGTGTTCTATTCCTCCTGCACGAAGGGCTGTGCTTGAAGTATTAAAGGCTAAAGAGGCCGCATCGGTCAAAGAAATCGGGGAAGAGTCTGGCTTACCCTGGGCCACTACTGATCTGATTCTTGAAGACTTGGAAGCCTTAAAACTCACCAAGAAAGATGCAAGTGACCATTATAATGTCTGGGCGGCAAGCCCAATGTTCAACAAGCTAATGGACAAATGGAACGGGGGCAATTCGCCTCTAGGGGGAAATGGGTCATGACCCGTCACAAACAATTTCGGGGTATACCTTATTTATTACTCCCTATAGGGGAGGGGTTTGTTTGTGATAGAAGAAGCTCGGCGCTTGCCCTTATGGGCGGATTGCCATCTTGTGTTGGAAATCAAAAAATAAATAGAAATATAACTTATTGCAATTAATAGGGTTATATATTTTAAAAGTTGATTAATCATGGAGAATTTGGAGCATAAAAAGGGAGTGGCGGCTATAATTGACAAAAGATATAACTCCAATATTCTAAATGACTTATATATATCGTTGGAGGCTTTTTGGAATTTAAGTCGTATTAGTTTTTTGATGCCTAAAAGGAGTTTTCCGTTGCCTAAAAAGGAATTTTCTAAAGCCTAAAAGGGAATTATTGCCAGTCTAACTGGAGGACAAAATGAACAATCCAAACAACGATCCTCAACAGAATGAAACGGCTTTGACGGTCAGTAGTCTCAACCACAAAGAGCTCCAGGCGGTTCAGATGCGCTATATGGGTAACACGTCGCTTGAGATCGCTGAGACAACCGGCTATGAAGAAAGCTATGTCCGGCGGCTCTTTATGCGGGGTGGACGCCTCGAAAAGGCGTACAACGATTATTCCATCGAAAAGAGGGGAGAAACCCAAGCCGTTGCCAACGGAGTGCTAGAACTGGCTAAAATAGAAGCCAAACACGCCATAGAACGAGTCATTGAGTTATCAAAGAACCCGTTTAATGCCCCGACTTGCTTTAAGGCCAATGAGTATTTACTTTCTCTTATCGGACTATCTCAGAACGACCCTCTAAGGGCTATGTTTAAAGGACTCGGCTTTGATGATGCACGTAAGAAAATAGACGAGCTTTTTAAAGACGTCTTTGAAATGTCTTTGGATGCCAAAAAGCGAGGAGTAGTTTTTGTGACTCATAGTGCCAAATGCATCAATTGCGGACATGAAAACACACCTAGAAGCCATGCCCGGGAAAACGATGGAACGCCTCCTAACCCCTAAACAACTCAGCGAGCTTTGGACGAATCGGCAGTCGTCGAGAGAATCTCGACAGCGACGCCCGTCTTGACCGACGCTCTGGGAACGCCCAGACGCCGAGTCTCCACCTGGGTGTCCCCCTTCCCCCACATAGGGGATCAAAAGATGGAGGGGGTCAGGAAGGGGGATGGGGGTGTGGGGGCAAGGGGGAAAACTAGGGGGAGGCGAGGGCATCGGTCTTGTCTAGGCGACGCTTCCCCGAAGGGGAGACTGCCTAGTTTTATCAAATGGTTGACTAGATGACACCATCACTTATTGATATGAAAACGGTTTCGGAGCAATTGGGGGTGACAAAGAATACGCTTTATTCTTGGTGCTGCCAAAAAAAGATCCCTTATGTTAAAATCGGGCGATTAACCAAGTTTGACCAGAAGGATATCGATGCTTGGGTTGAAGCGAGAAAGATTAAACCCTTTGAGTTTTAACTTGACTATAAGGATACTTATAGGTAAACTCATAAACTATGGTAGCTAAAGAAGCTGATCTGAAAGAGTTTAAATGCCTTAGATGTGGACATGGCTGGCTTCCCCGTCAACGGGAGGTTCGTATTTGTCCTAAGTGCAAATCTGCCTGGTGGGACAAGCCTAAACAAACCAAAGCTAAGAAGAGAGCGAGGTAGGTATGCCAAAGGGTTGGTATAAGAAAGGTGAGAATTATTATATCGATTATTATGCCAATGGACGGCGTAAGAGAGAAAAGATTGGCCCAAGTAAAACACTCGCTCTAAACGTTCTCAGAAAGCGCAAAGTCGAGATAGCCGAGAACAAGTTTCTCGATGTTAAGAAGGACGAAAAGATTAAATTTAAGGACTTTGCCTCGCTTTATCTCGAAAACCACTCCAAGATCAATAACAAGGGTTGGGAGAAGGGCGATTGGGTTGCTTTGAATCCGAACAACCCAAAGAGCCTTGTGGCTTATTTCGGTGAGAAATATCTCTACGAGATCACGCCTCTTATGATTGAACAGTATAAACGAGAAAGGATTGAGAAAGTAGCGCCAGCAACTGTCAATCGTGCTTTGCAAACGCTGTCTTGCATGTTTAATAAGGCCATTGATTGGGGTAAAGCGAAAGAAAACCCCCTGAGAAAGGTCGATTTATTCAAGCTTGATAATCAGCGTCTAAGATATCTTGAAAGACACGAAATCCAGAAGCTATTGGAGTCCTGCCAGCCGAAGCTAAAGGCCATTGTTACCATAGCTCTCAACACTGGAATGCGCCGTGGAGAGATTGAAAATCTTAAATGGCAGGACATTGATTTTGAAAAGGGCGTGATTTGTATATTGGAACAAAAGAACGGCGATAAGAGCTATATTCCTTTTAACGACCCCACGAGACGTGTTCTAATGGCGATTAAGCGAAAAGTTGACAGTCCTTATGTCTTTTGTAAGAATAACGGCGAGCCTTACAGTTTTAGGAAATCGTTTGAGACAGCTTTAAAGAAATCTGGTATATTAGGCGCTTCGTTTCACACGCTGCGTCATACTTTCGCTTCTCATCTGGCAATGTCAGGAGTTGATCTGAACACCATACGAGAGCTCATGAGGCATAAGAGCCTGGCTATGACGCAAAGATATGCTCATCTGTCTAAAGACCACAAGAGTCGGGCAGTTGAGGTTTTGGCAGGCCAAATGGACACTATTTGGACACCGGACGCCAGTGTGAATGAGGATGATGAATTCAATAAGATTGTAAGTTCAATAGAATTAAGTGCTAATAAATTTTAGGGCCTGTAGCTCAGCTGGTAGAGCGCCTCGTTCGCAATGAGGAGGCCAGCGGTTCGATCCCGCTCAGGTCCATAGTTTTTTTAACTATAAATTGACAACCCCCTAAAGCGGAGGCGTTGTGCCGAGATTTTATTTTAAGCCGGATCAAGCCAAGGCAGGGGTCGTGACGCTCGACGAAAAGGAAAGCCATCACGCGATTTCCGTTCTGCGGCTTGAGGCCGGAGAGGTGGTGGATTTATTCGATGGGTCGGGGAAGCAATTTCGCGGGATCGTGACGGGTCGTGAGAAAGGGCGATTGTTGGTGGCGCTGGACAGGACTCAGACCAACGCTGTTTCTCAAGCGATCCAAATCACCTTGGCAGTTTCGGTGATTCGGTCGGAGCGGATGGAGTTTTTGATCCAAAAGGCATGTGAATTGGGCGTTTCTTCGATCGTTCCGATGTTGACACAGCGAAGCATCGTGAAACTTTCAAGTGAACGTTGGAAATCAAAGATCCGCCGATGGGAGAAGATCGCCTTGGAAAGCTGCAAGCAGTGCGGCCAGCCAGCGATCCCTTCAATCATGCCGGTTCAAAGCTACAAATCGTTCCTTGGCCATGCGAATGAGTCCTACGACCGCCTTTTGATTCCGACGCTGGCCGTGAAAGGCCAGAGGCTGTATGAAGCGCTTCGAAAGACACGACCGGAAAATCTGCTGGTTCTTATCGGCCCCGAGGGTGATTTTAGCCGCGAGGAAGTGGATCTGGCGATTTCCCACAAAGCCATCCCGGTGGGTCTTGGCCCCTTGGTTTTGAGGAGTGAAACGGCGGCGATTTATCTTTTGTCCGTTTTGAGTTTTTTTTATCAAAACTAACCCCTATTGAGCAATCTAAATATTTGTATCTATTAACCATTTGACAAAGAATCGCTTGGATGGTATACTTCGAATTCACTGTTCTTATAATAAAATTTAAGCAAAGCGAGGTGTTTTGGAAGAATTCATTTCAAGACTCACTTGGGTTGAGATGATCGTCTTTCTCGTGACCTTGCGAGGATGCTACGTCGGCTATAAGTCCGGTTTTTTCCCCGAACTTCTGAGAATCGTCGGATATTTGATAACGGTTATCGTCGCGTTTCGTTTTCACGAAGAGGCGGCCCAATTTTTGACGCTCAGCACTTTTTTAAACAGCACGACGGCATCGGCGTTGTCGCTTTTTTCTTTGCTGGCGGTCACTTTTCTTTTGACAAAGATTGTGATCGTGCTCTTTCTCAAGTTATTAAAAATGGGTAAGGGAGGATTTCTCTATCGGATGGCCGGGCTTTTGTTGGGCGCGTGCCGTTGGATCATTCTTCTGAGCTTGATCTTCATGCTGATCGATCATTCGCCCTTCGCACCCTTAAGAACGGATATTCATGAGCGTTCGTATCTTGGGCCGGAGATTTCCTTGATTGCGCCGACATTGTTTGATTTTTTATCGAAGCTTTCTCCGCAACTGACTGTGCCTAAAAAGAATTTATGACCTCACCACCTCCTTTAGAATTTTTAATTCAGGCGCGTCGCGCCGAGACGACTTTGTCGTCTCAAAAGGAGGTGGTGGGGTGATCCCTGAAATCCTCTTAAATCAGATCCAAGACCGGTTGGATATCGTCGAGATTATTTCCGCTTACGTGCCTCTCAAAAAAAGCGGGAGGAATTTTAAGGCGCCATGTCCGTTCCATCATGAAAAGACGCCCTCATTCATGGTGAGTCCCGATAAACAGATTTTTCATTGCTTTGGCTGCGGAGTCGGGGGCAACGTCTTTAGTTTTCTGATGAAGCAGGAGAAAAAGGATTTTCTGGAAGTCGTGGAGATGCTCGCGGAACGCGTCGGCATCGAGATCCCGAAGGATCGATACGCGAACCCTCAAGACACGGAAAGAAACGCGCTTTTTTTTAAGGCGCACGCGTCGGCGGCCGATTATTATTACGAGGTGCTGATGAGCGGTGGGGAGGGCGAGAAGGCGAGGGGCTATTTAAAAAAGCGCGGTGTCTCCGAAGAGGCGACGCGCGCGTTTAAGCTCGGGTACGCGCCGGACTCTTGGGACGGTCTCTATCGCTCACTGAAAAATAAAATTCCCGACGCGGTCATGGAGAAGGCGGGTCTCGTGATCCCGAGAAAAGAGGGCGGCTTTTACGACCGTTTTCGCCAGCGTCTTGTTTTTCCCATTTTGGATTCAAAGGGTGTTTGCATCGCTTTTGGAGGACGAGTGTTGGATGATTCGCTACCAAAATATCTCAATTCCCCGGAAAGCGAGATTTACTCTAAAGGCAAACAGCTTTACGGGTTTTTCCAGGCGAGGAAGGCGATTCATGAGCATGACAGCGTGATCGTCGTCGAGGGATACCTGGATCTTATCGCCTGCCATCAGGCGGGCGTGGAAAACGTCGTCGCGTCGCTTGGCACGGCGCTGACCCCCGAACAGGTCCGGCTCATCAAACGCCACACAAAAAACGTTTTCATCTTATATGACGCCGATGCGGCCGGTGAACTCGCGACACTGCGAGGGCTTGAATTATTTTTGGAAGAGGGATTGGAAGTCAAGATCGTGCGTTTGGCGGCGGGACACGACCCGGACTCCTATGTTAAGGAGTTTGGCGTGGCGCGGTTTCGCGAAGAACTGGCCAAGGCCAAAACGCTTTTTGAATATAAACTGATCCTGTTAAAGGAACGGCATGACAGCCGTTCGGTGGAGGGCAAGGTCAAAATCGCCAATGACATGGTCACGCTTTTTTCAAAAGTGCAGAATGAGATTTTGCGGTCCGCCTGGCTCCGGGAATTGGCCAAAGAACTGGTCTTGTCGGAAGAGGCCCTCGTGGCCGAGATGAGAAAGGCGGAAGGCAGGATTCGAAATCCAAAGGTCACGGAGGCCACGCCCGTCGGGCTGCCAAACGAGGTGAGGTCGGTGGAGAAATTGTTGATCGGGTTGATGCTGGACGATACCCATTTTATCTTGGACGCGAAAGCCCAGATACGGGCCGAAGATTTCCAGAATCCCACGGCCCGGAACATCGTGAAGCGGCTTCTACAGTCGGAGGCATCCGCGCCGCTTCCGCCTGTGCAGCTGATTAATTTTTATAAGGATGATCCCGAATCCGTGCGTATTATTTCTTTGTCTTGCGCCGAAACGGAAACCGTGGTGGATAAAGAAAAAACATTCGCCGATTGTTTGTCGTGGGTTAAACGTTCCCGGGTCAAACATGAGCTCGAAGGCCTGAGGTCGCAGCTTGAGACGGCCCAAGGCAAAGGCGATAAAAGTCGCCTTCATCAGATTTTGTACGATTTGGACGGATTGAACAAAGGCATAAGGAAAATCAATGAAAAAAAATAAATCTAAAAAACACGTGCGCAAATCAGGACGAGTGTCTAAAACGCCCGTTGAGGCGCGTTTGGCGGTGGATCCTAAAAAACAGCCGGGTGCCGTCGAGGCGGAGCTGACCGACTCCGCTAAGCAAAAGTCAAAAACCAAAGGCATTGAACAGCTGATTTCGTTGGGCAAGGAAAAAGGCTTTTTGACCTACGATGACATCAACCGTCTTTTGCCGAGCCATGTGACTTCTTCCGAGGAAATAGATGACGTGTTGGTGACATTGACGGCCCAGCGGATCGACGTCGTGGATTCCGAGGACGCGGGCAAGGCGGCCGAAGACGCGGACACCGACAAGGACTCGGATTCCGATGAAGCGGAAGCGGAGGTGGAGGTCAAAAAAGAAGAGCCGGCGGAAGCCGCGACGGTCTCACCGGCGCGTCTTGAGCAGATGGACGATCCGGTGCGGATGTATTTGCGCCAAATGGGCCAGATCTCTCTTTTGACCCGCGAGCAGGAATTGGAGCTCGCCAAACGGATCGAGGCGGACGAGCTGGAATTTCGAAAAACGGTTTTCGAGTGTTCTTATTCTAGACAGTTCATCCTGGATTTCACGAATAAGCTTTTGAAGCGCGAATACACGATCGAGGAATACATTGATGAGGAACTTAAGTTTCGCGAAAATGCTCCGCGGACGCTGAGGCGCCTTAAGATCCTCGCCCGGCGTCTGAGAGGTGCCAAGAAAAAGACCAATACGCTCAATCTCCTGCTGGAGTTCAGGGTCAGCCCGAAGATCGTGGAAGAAATTTTCCACGACATTCGCCAGGGACTTCAAAGAAGTGACAAGATTGACAAGGAATTGGAGCGCCACCGGCGAAAAAAAGAACGGTTTCAAATCAGCCGGCTTTTAAAGGAACGCCGTCAGCTCCTTCGGAAGTTCGGGGAGAAGAGTTATGAGAATCTGAAGGAACGGTATCTGGGGATTAAGCGCAAAGAAAATAAATATCAGCGGGCTAAAAAGGAGCTCGTGGAAGCGAACCTGCGGCTTGTCGTGAGCATCGCGAAGAAATATACCAATCGCGGCCTTTCGTTTCTAGATTTGATTCAGGAAGGCAACATCGGCTTGATGAAGGCCGTGGACAAGTTTGAATACCGCCGTGGGTACAAGTTTAGCACGTATGCGACCTGGTGGATCCGTCAGGCCGTGACGCGGTCTATCGCCGATCAGGCGCGGACCATCCGTATCCCGGTTCACATGACGGAAACCATCAACAAATTGATACGGGTTTCCAGGACGCTTGTCCAGGAGACCGGAAAAGAACCGACCCCTGAAGAAATCGGCCAGCGCATGCGCATGGGCGTCGAGAAGGTCCGGGAAATCCTGAAGATCGCCCAGGAACCCATTTCGCTGCAGACGCCGATCGGGGATGAGGGAGACACTCATTTCGGGGATTTTATCGAAGACAAACGCGCCGTTTCTCCTTCTAGCGCGACGACATACGCGATGTTGAAGGAACAGATGGATGATGTCTTGTCGTCGCTGACGGAGCGGGAGCGCAAGGTGCTTAAACTCCGGTTTGGGATCAGCGACGGCTACCCGCGGACCTTGGAAGAGGTGGGATCCATTTTCAGCGTGACCCGTGAAAGGGTGCGCCAAATCGAGGCCAAGGCCCTTCGCAAGCTTCGCCATCCGACCCGTTCACGAAAGCTCAAGACTTTCCTGGAGCTGGGCGCCGGCGAAGAGCTAGAATTCTAAGTCCTCCCGAAGCAATTTTTTAGGGTCTGTAGCTCAGTCGGTTAGAGCAGCTGACTCATAATCAGCCGGTCCCTGGTTCGAGTCCAGGCAGACCCATAGAATTATTTTGCGAAAGTAATCGTAATAAGGGTGCGTAGCTCAGCTGGTTAGAGCGTTCGCTTCACATGCGAAAGGTCGCTGGTTCGAACCCAGCCGTACCCATTATTAAGGAAAATGTATGGTTGTGATATTCAACGAGCAAATTAAAATTTTGGCGGAGTTGCAAAAAATTGACGGCGAAATTTACCAGTTGAAAAAAGAGCTTTCGGCGCATCCGGCGCTTCAACGGAAGATCGACGCCGAATTTGAGAAAAAAAAGGTCGGCATCAAAGCGGCCGAAGAGGAATTTAAGAAGTTTCAAATGAAGCAAAAAGAAAAAGAAGTCGACCTTCTATCCAAGGAAGAGAAGATCAAGAAACTGCAGGCACAGCTCTATCAACTGAAGAGTAACAGAGAATACGCCGCGATGGATCTCGAGATCAAGGGTTTGAAGGCGGATAAGTCGGTGTTGGAGGAAGAGATTTTAAAGTGTCTTGACACGTCAGATCAGGTGAAATCAAAATTTGAAAAAGAAAAAGAATTTCTGGCCAGCGAGGAAAAGAAAGCCAAGACGGAAATAGAGGCCTTGAAAAGAAAGACTGAAGAAATCGGCGCGGCGATTCAGGCGCACGAGGAAAAAAGGAAAGAGCACCTGCCTTCGATTGACCCGAAACTCATTTTGCAATATGAGAGAATTTTGGCCAAGCGCGAAGGGCTGGCCCTCGTGCCGGTCCGCAACAATTCGTGCGGCGGATGTCATCTCGAACTTCCGCCTCAGGCGGTGCATGAAATCCGCCTCCAGGATAAACTGATCATGTGCGAATCCTGCGCGCGGATCCTTTATTGGCCGTCGTGACCCCACCACCTCTTTGGCCGCGATGCGGCCGATTGCTTCGTAATCGTTGCAAAGAGGTGGTGGGGTGATTAAAAAAGGTCCGTCAAAGGCCGTGGTTTTTGTGGATGGGGCGTCTCGGGGAAACCCAGGTCCCGCCGCGATCGGTGTGGTTTTTCAGGATAAGAAAGGCGCGGTGCTTAAGCCACTTTCCGTGAAGATAGGCGTTTCCACCAACAATGTCGCTGAGTACTTCGCCTTGATTTTTGCGTTGCAAGAAGCGATAATCATGAGAGTAGAGGAGCTGGAGGTCTTTACGGACAGCGAACTTCTCGCCAAGCAATTGAGCGGTGAATACAAAGTCAAGGACGAGACGCTCAAGCGGTTTCATTTGCTGGTAAAGCATTTGCGGCAAGGATTCAAGAAAGTCACGGTCGCGCATGTTCCGCGCGAACAAAATCGTCTCGCGGACCGCGAGGCCAATCGAGCGTTGGACGAAGAATTATTTTTGTAGATCGGATAACCGCCCCACAAGGGAGGAAAGTCCGGGCTCCACGAGCAGCGTAATGGGTAACACCCATCTTCTTCTTAAGCGGTGTCCTTATCGGCACCGCTTGCGAAGAACGGATAAGAGCAACAGAGACGTCCGCCACTAAAGCGTCGGCGGACGCCCGCCGAAGCTTTGATGGCGGGTGAGTCCTACCGTAAGGTAGGGGTGAAACGGGCAATCTCCACGCGGAGCAAGGTCAAATAGGGGAAGAATCGAGTCGGCTCGAACTCGTCACGATTCCCGGGTAGACCGCAAAGATCTTGTCAGCAATGACAAGACAAGAGAAATGGTTATCGTCCAGCCCTTTCCGAAGACAGAAATTTTGACTTAAGAAAGGGCGGGATACAGAACCCGGCTTATAGATCTACAAAAATATTTTTTTCTAAAAAGGTGAATAAAATGAGAATCATTCCGTTAAAATTTATTGGCGCGATCCTTCTTTTTAGTTTTACGGGTTTCATTTGGGCGTCAAACGGCCAAGCGGCTACGAGGCCATCCATTGCCTCGAGCGCAGTGCCGCGAGAGAAAACTCGCGGCCGCGCGGTTGAGGATAAACGATTTATCGTGGAAACCGACGAGGAAAGCGCCGCCGAGAGCTTGAATCGTATTTCAGGCGATGTGGATAGGGGCTATGCCTTGCCCGAACAGACTTATCAATCAGACCATCACACCAAACCCGGAGCGTTCCAACGCAGCGAAGAAATATCAAGCCCGCAGGGCGCCTCCAGCCGTTATTAAACCCACTCACCCTTTTTTTAATTTCTAATACGAAAACTATTGCGTAGTGCGTTTTTTTTTGTTAGCATACAACATATAGCGGTGTCTAGAATCGTCTATTTTTAACTCTATTAGATATAGGGGGTTGTGTTTTTTTTATTTCTTCTCGCATGGGGATGACATAGGGCGTTCTAATGAAAATGCTATGAGGTTTATTGGACGGGAGTTAGGCCGCAGGCTCGTTTGGATGGGAGGGTGTCTCTTACCCTCCCTTTTTTTTTGCTCGAATCTTCTCGCGGATACGATCACGTTGAAGAATGGAAAAGACCTGAAGGGGGTGGTCGTGGAGCAGCATGTCGACCGGATCATCTTAAGTACTGGGAGGGGCGAGATCCCGATCTTTTTGAAAGGGATCAAAAATATACACTATGACGACCCCGAACAAAACTTTATGAAAGTAGGCCAGGCATATGAGTCGGAGGGAAAACTGGGGGAGGCGTTGGCGTTTTATGAAAAAGCGGCCGAGGTGAATCCCAACTTTGAAGAGGCCAAGAAGGCCGCCAATGGCGTGCGGAACCGTTTTTGGGCTCAACGCACGGAGGGACCACGAAACCAGATGGAAACCAAACAAATGATCTATGATGTCTGGGGTCAAGGCCGGCCCGTCGATCAGGTGATCCGCAAAGAGGAATTGGAACAGACGGTGGCGCTTCGGGAGGGTTTGGGTGTTTCGCTGGAGAGAAAAGGAGATTGGATTTGTTTTGATTTTGTGGATCCAAAAAAAGAGGCCTCTCTGGCCGGCTTGAGAAAAAATGACCGGTTGGTTTCCATGGATGGCCATTCCCTTCGGTACTTAAGCGAGGAAGTGGTTAGGAAAGATTTTTTGTCTCCCAAGTTTTCAAATTTTACGTTGGAGTTTGAGAGGGATTGCTTTGTTCACAAGGAAAAGAATCAAAGCGGTCTCCCGGACCTTGGCCTCAAATTGAGATTGGAATACCAAGGGCTGATTATTCAATCCGTCAAAGACGGCAGCCCCGCGGCGGAGGCCGGTTTGAAAGAAGGAGATTTATTAACCCAGGTGGACGGAACGGCGACACGTTATATGCCGTTAAAAAAAGTCGTTCAATTGATCCAGCATTCGCAAGACGACCGGATTGTGTTCACGATCCGGCGCTCGGCCTTGCTGGCAAGGAGATAAAAAGTTGCCTCTTCGTTTTCGTCGAAAAAAATATTTCGTAGACCGTGGACTCCAGCTTCGTTTTGCGCGTTTCGTGATTCTTTTTGTTTTTATTTCCTCCATTGTGACGGCCATCCTTGTTTTCTACACCACATTCATAATTCTCGGAGGCCGGCTCGCGGATGTGTATCCCCAAGGGAGATTGGTATCGATTTTCCAATCGGTGTATCTTTCGTTTTTCATCAATCTTGCCGTGATTCTTCCCGTTATTTTTTATGGGTCTATCGTGTTTTCCCATCGTATCGCGGGCCCTCTGCCAAAGATTTACCAATCCTTACAGCAGATCGGCCAAGGCCAGTTTGACGTGAATCTGACGCTTCGAAAGGGCGATGAATTGAAGGAGTTGGTGGATGCGATCAACAAGATGGCGGCGGACCTAAAGGCAAAAGAGACGAGACCATGAGCGTAAGATTAAGCAATATTCAGCAAAAAAATAGTCGGATTAATAATCTTGACAGGGTGGAGCGGTTATTGTACACTTACCCCATATTAACCCAAAAAGTGGGGGGGAGTGGGAGACAGGTTATATGTTCTATGGGGAGCATGAACACAGCATCGATCGCAAAGGGCGTCTCATCATCCCCTCCAAATTCAGAGAGGTTTTTAAAGAACATTATGTGGAACGATTTTTCGTCACTCGGGGTCTTGATACGTGTCTCTTTGTATTCACGGAGGATGAATGGAAAAAGCAGGAATCAAAATTCAAATCGCTTTCGTTCACGAACAGCCAGGCGCGACAGTTTAACCGGCTTTATTTTTCGGGCGCCTGCGAGGTTGCCTGTGATCGGCAAGGGCGGATTTTGATTCCTCCGTACTTGAAAGAATTCGCGAAGATTAAACGCGAGGTGGTGATCGTGGGTGTCTCCAATCGCATGGAGATCTGGAGCAAGGAGTATTGGGAAGAATTTTACAGAAATACCAAGGATTCATTTGAAAAGATCGCGGAGAGAATTTTGGGGAATTCTCAAGACCCGCCCGCGCTTTAGATAAATGATAAAGGCAAGGAGCTTTAGATGAGGAACGACCCATTTGCCACTAAGCCGTCCGAAGGGGTCTCGATCGAAAATTTCAAACGCCAGCGCACGCTTCAGCCACTGAATTATTTGGACGCGGGATCGCGGCTATTTTTTGAAAGGGTTTTAACCGTTAAAAAAGCACGGGAGTTTGTTTTTGTCAGCCGAGCAAGGGCAAAGAACCGATAACGGCTGCCATTGCATCAAAGTGTTCTTTTAAACGAAGTGTTGGAGTGGCTTGATCCAAGGCCCGGCTCAACGGTCGTCGACGGCACTCTGGGAGCCGCGGGGCATGCCGGGGCGATTTTAGAACGGCTGGGCGCGCAGGGAAAACTGATCGGTTTTGACAAAGACCCTCTCGCATTGGAAGAGGCCCAAAAAATCTTAACGCGTTTTGGAGAAAAGGTCATGTTGATACAGGACGATTTTCGGAATCTGACGGTTCAATTGAGACAGCGGCAGATCCATGGTGTGGATGGGCTGCTTTTGGATCTCGGGGTGTCCTCGATGCAGTTGGACCATCCCGGCAGGGGGTTTAGTTTTCAAACCGAAGGGCCGCTGGACATGCGGATGAATCCGGCTCAGCCGCTCACCGCCAGAGAGATTATTAATACGTATCCCAAAAATCGCCTTCAGGAAATATTGTGGAATTACGGCGAAGAGCGTTTTGCCAGAAGGATCGCCGAACGGATTGTGGATACGCGTTCGAAGCGGCGCATTGAAACGACGGTGGAACTCGAATCGATTATTTATCAAGCGGTGCCCGCCTTTTACCGGCATGGCCGGATCCATCCGGCGACAAGAAGCTTCCAGGCCTTGAGGATCGCCGTCAACGATGAGGTGAAGGTATTGCAGGAGCTGTTGGCCCAGGCCGTGGCATTGCTGAACAGCCATGGGCGCATGGTTGTTATTTCATTTCATTCTCTCGAAGATCGTGAAATCAAAACGGCGTTTAAGCGGTTTAGCGAGGAAAAAAAAGGACGTATTTTGACCAAGAAACCCGTGACGCCCGGTCTACGGGAAATCGACGAAAACCCCAGATCTCGAAGCGCCAAATTGCGCGCTTTTGAGAAGCTTTAAGGAGCCAACGACAGTGGCCAAATTTATCTCGGTCATGATTTGCACGACGCTCGCCGGGCTTTTGTGTGTTTATGGAGAGGTGGAGGTCGTGAAAATCGGCTACGAGATTCGTAAACAGCAAGACGTCAAGATGCAGGCGCTTGACCGTGCCCGCGCCTTAAAGTACAATATTGCCAGTCTCAAGGCGCCGCAAAATCTGGAGAGACGATTGTTGGCGCAGCGCATCGTTCTCGAGTCTCCCAAATCGTGGCAGACGCTGGTGTTGTCCAACGGGACAGAAGCGAAGAAGCCTGGATTTTTGGGGGCCTCGTCGAATCGCCCGCCATTCTTTACCCGTTTTTTTGTAGGAACGGCTCAAGCCGAGGCTAAAGAGTCAGCTAACCGATAGTCATTAGTCGTTCAAGAAAATTTTGGTCCAGACGAAACTTCCTAAAACGCGTTTGTTCGTCGTTTTTTCTCTATTTCTCTTGGCGCTCTTTTGTCTTCTCGCGCGCCTGGTATTCTTACAAATCTTCAACGCCTCCTCACTTTCCCTTAAGCAACAAAATCAGTCCCGCGCAATCATCGAAATGCAGCCTGCCCGCGGCCGCATTTTGGAAAGAAACGGCCGCGAACTTGCGCTGGATGTCCGGCTCGATTCCTTGTACGCGGTTTCAAGAGAGATTAAAGATAAAGAAAAGGTGGCGGACAAACTCACTCGAATCCTGGCCACGAACCGCGCCGAGATTCTGGAGCGTTTGAATCGTGATAAGCTTTTTGTGTGGATCGCCCGAAAGCTTTCCGTGGCCAAGTCCCAAGCCGTCCAGCGGCTAAAAGAAGAAGGGCTCGGGTTTGTCAAAGAATCTTTGAGAATGTATCCGAAAGGTGAGACCGCGTCTCATTTAGTCGGTTTCACGGACGTCGATAATGACGGGCTTGAGGGCGTTGAGCTTCATTATAATAGTTTCTTGAAAGGGGTCCCGGGCTGGCGCCTAGCGCAACGGGACGCCAAACAGCGCGAGCTCATCTCCAAAGAGATCGAAATGGTCCCGCCGGTGGACGGCTACAACGTCCACTTGACCATTGACGAAGTCATTCAATCCCTCACCGAAAAGGAATTAGCCGACACCTGTAAAAAATTCAACGCGGTCGGCGGATCGGCGATCGTGATGGATCCGAAAACCGGCGACATCCTCGCGATGGCCAACTACCCGCTGTATGATTTGAACCGCTCCAAGCACTCCGCGCCCGAGTCACGCCGGAACCGCGCGATCACGGACCTTTTTGAGCCGGGGTCGGTTTTTAAAGTGATCACACTATCGGCGATTTTGGAGAACAAGACGTTCAGTCTGGATGAGAAATTCAATTGTGAAAACGGTTCCTGGGCCGTCGCCGGCAAAGTGCTGCATGATCATAAAGGGCACGGCGTCATGACCTACCGGGAGATCATCGAAAAATCCAGCAATATCGGTACCGTCAAAGGTGCGATGCGCCTCGGCGGAAACAAACTTTATAAGACGATCCGGGCTTTTGGTTTTGGCGAGAGGTCCGGCATTGGGTTGGCAGGCGAAGTCAACGGCCTTGTGCCAAATCCCAGATCATGGTCTCGGAGCTCCATTATTAATATTCCCATCGGGCAGGGAGTAGCCGTGACACCGCTTCAGCTGGCGGCCGCGGCCGCGGCGATCGCAAACGACGGGATCCTGATGAAACCCAGGATCATCACCCGGATTGACGACCAGGAAGGGAAAGTGATCAAGAGTTTTCAGCCGGAGGCGGTTCGACAGGTTATTTCAAAGGCCGCCTCGCTGCAGGTTCGTTCGGTCCTGGAAGGGGTGGTCAGCCGCGGGACGGGTAAAAAGGCCGTTGTCCCCGGATTTAAGGCCGCCGGAAAAACCGGCACCGCGCAAAAGGTGCTACCCAATGGAACTTATTCGCACGATCAGTTTTTCGCCTCATTCATCGGTTTTGTTCCTTATGACGAACCGAAGGTCGTCGTCGTCGTCAACATTGACCAGCCGCATCCCGTTTATTATGGAGGAGAAGTGGCGGCGCCGGCATTCTCGCGGATCGCCAGCGGCATTTTGGCTTATTGGCGCATCTCGCAAAATGTCGTCCCTCCGGAAGTGATGAAGACAGGCGTCAAAAAGTCACTGGATCGATCGATAGAAACGAAGTCGCAGATAGGCGTCGTGGGACAATGATTTCGTTGAAACAATTGGTGCTCGAGGCCTGCCCAGAATTTTCGGACTTTTCCCCGCTTCCGGATAAAATCATCCAAGGCATCGAATGTGATTCCAGGAAAATAGAAAAGGATTTTCTTTTTGTCGCGATCCGCGGCGACCGACAAGATGGAAACGAGTTCATTCAAGAAGCTCTTTCCCGCGGTGCCGCGGCGGTTGTCACGGATGATCCCAAGGAACCATCTCGAGGCGCGCCGTTTATTCTGGTGCCGGAGTGCCGGTCAGCCATCGCGAATCTCGCCTCCGCGTTTTATGGGAACCCCTCCCGGACGATGCGGCTCATCGGCGTGACGGGGACGAACGGCAAGACCACTTCCACGTATCTGATAGAACATTTTCTTAAAGAACAAAATAAGAACGTGGGCGTCATTGGAACCGTGAATTATCGTTTTGGCGGGAAAGAAATATCCGCGAAGGAAACGACGCCCGGCCCGCTTCGCATCCAACAATTATTGGCCCAAATGCGGGACGCCCGTTGTGAGGTTGTGGCAATGGAGGTCTCTTCGCATGCGTTGGATCAAAACCGGGTAGGCGGGATTGATTTCGAGGCGGCACTTTTCACCAACCTGACTCAAGATCATCTGGATTATCACAAAACGCTTGAAGCCTATTTTGAATGCAAATCGCGTCTTTTTTCTGCGTTGTCGCCGGAGAAGCTCGCGATTCTTAACGCCGATGATGCCTGGATCGAACCATTGAAAAAGAAGCTCTCATCGCGTCTGATGACTTACGGAATCAAAAATCCTTCCGAAGTCAAAGCGGCCGGCATTGAGAAAAAAGGGCCCCGCACTTCTTTTAGCGTGGAATATAAAGGAAAGAAATTTCCAGCGGAATCTCCACTTATCGGGCTTCATAACGTCTATAATACTCTAGGAGCGCTGGCCGTGATGGCCGGCCTTGGTTTTGACATGGAAACGGCCGTCCGGCAACTGGGCGGCTTTCCGGGCGTGCCCGGGCGTCTGGAGGCCGTCGATTGCGGTCAGAATTTTCTCGTGTTTGTTGATTTTGCGCATACGCCGGATGGGCTGGAGAATGTGCTCTCGACACTCAAGCCCTACCAACGGAATCAGTTGACCGTTGTTTTTGGCTGCGGCGGCGACCGCGATTCGGGAAAGAGGCCAACCATGGCCGTGATCGCGAGCCGTTACTGCGACTTTGTCTACGTCACTTCCGATAATCCGCGTTCCGAGGACCCAAAGAAGATCGCGGAAGATGTCCGCCGGGGATTTCCGGACCATTTTAAAAATTATAGGGTCATCGTGGATAGAAAAAAAGCGATTCGTCAAGCGCTGCTGTCGGCCCGTCAGGGAGATATCGTTCTTTTGGCGGGCAAGGGCCACGAGACCACACAGGTCTTGGCGGATCAAACGATCCCGTTTAGCGACCGGAAAGAAGCGGAGCGTGTGTTGAATGGATATTAGCGTTCGGGAGATTTTAACGGCGACTCAAGGCAAATGGATCGGCGCCGCGGCAGCCGCCTCCCGGGTGGTCGGCGTTTCTACCGATACCAGGACGATCGAGAAAGGGGATGTGTTTTTTGCGCTCGAAGGACAGCGCTTTGACGGGCATGATTATCTCCAAGAGGCTGCTCAAAAAGGCGCGAGGTGTTTTGTCGTGTCAAAAACCCCCGATCTTTCAGAATTTAAAGAGCCGTCGGGATTGATTCTGGTCGCAGACACCTTAACGGCGTATGGAGATTTGGCAAAATTTTATCGTCAAAAGTTTAAGATCCCAGCGATCGCGATCACCGGCAGCGCGGGCAAGACCACCGTCAAAGAGCTTGTCGCGCACGTCTTGCAACGCCGTTTCAAGGTCTTGAAGAATCGGGGAACCGAGAACAATCTTGTCGGCGTCCCCAAGACCCTTCTTCGGCTGGAGAAGGAGCATGAGGTGGTGGTATTGGAAATGGGGACCAATCAATCGGGCGAGATTGACCGTTTATCGTCGATGATTGCCCCGCAGTTTGGGATTTTGACGCAGATCGGCCTTGCGCATTTGGAGGGGCTAAAGACCCAAGAGGGTATCAAAAAAGAAAAACTTTCCCTTTTAAATCATGTCGAACGCGGCGGGTTTCTAATCTTAAACGGCCAGGATCCGCTGCTTCGGGATGTTCAAAGCGGCGTGCATCGGATCCGCCGCGTCGGTCTTTCCAAAGAAGGCAGTGACCGGACGGCCGAGCAGATCTGGTGCCATGAAGAAGGATGCTCGTTTTATGTGGAGGGAGAACTGTTTGAAACCTCATTGATCGGCAGGCATAACGTGGTGAATTGCTTGTACGCCATTGAGGCCGCGCTGACTCTTGGAATGCCGCTCGATAGGATCCAGGAGGCTCTCCGGTCGTTCAAGGCGGTACCGGGCCGGATGAATGTGAAAAATATCGACGGAATATTTTTTCTCGATGACTCGTATAATTCGAACCCCCATTCCTTTCGAGCGGCGCTTGAAACGCTCAAAGATTTCAAGATGAGAGGAAGAAAAGGGGTTGTGTGCGGGGACATGCTGGAATTGGGGGCGCAGGCGGAAGAGTTGCACCGCGACATCGGGACAGGGTTGGCCGAGCTCTTGTTTGATTTTGTGATCGCGACAGGACCTTTCTCAAAACATCTTGTGGAGGGGGCGTTGAAACAAGGATTTGACCCCAAAAGGATCACTCACGTGAAAGACAGCGTCGAGGCGGGTAAAGTTTGCCGGGAGATCGCACTGCCGGGAGACCGGATTTTAGTCAAGGGATCGCGCGGTATGCAAATGGAAAAGGTATTCGAGTGCTTTATTACTTCCTCTATCCGTTAAGGGATTTCTTTTTCGGATTTAATGTTTTTCGCTATATCACGTTTCGCGCCGCCCTCGCCAGCATCACGGCGTTTGTGGTGAGCGTTTTGATTGGTCCCGCCGTGATCCGATTTTTAACCCAGCTCAATTTAAAACAAACGATTGAAAGAGAAGGATTCTCCAAGTTGTATGGCGCGCATGAGGGAAAACGAAAAACGCCTACGATGGGAGGGGTGTTGATTTTGGGGGCCGTGGTGGCCTCGAGCATCCTGTGGGGCGATCTCACCAATCGTTATCTCTTGCTGTCTCTCGCGACCGTTTTATGGCTGGGGGCGGTTGGGTTTATCGATGACACGTTGAAACTCCGTAAGAAAAACTCGAAGGGTTTAACGGCCGCCAACAAGTTTTTCGGGCAACTATTGCTTGGGATCGGCATCGGTCTTTTTTTATATTTCGATTCTTCGTCGTGGCACGAGGTGCATGTGCCGTTCGTCAAGCACTGGATCATCGCGATGGGACCTTTATACATTCTGTTCGTCGCGCTCGTGATCGTGGGCGCGTCCAATGCGGTCAATCTGACGGATGGATTGGATGGGTTGGCCATCGGCTGCACCGCGATGATCGCGCTGACCTACGCGTTATTCAGCTACGTGACCGGACATGCCAAGTTTAGCGAATACCTTCAAATTCCGTTTGTCAGCGGGGCCGGAGAACTCACCGTTTTTTGCGCGGCGCTTTTGGGGGCCGCCATGGGATTTTTGTGGTTTAATTCTCATCCGGCGAGCGTGTTTATGGGGGATGTCGGATCCTTAAGCCTGGGAGGGGCCCTGGGAGTGGTGGCCGTTTTTACAAAGAAAGAACTCCTGCTCTTGGTCGTCGGAGGTATTTTTGTCGTGGAGGCGTTGTCGGTCATTTTACAGGTCGGAAGTTATAAATTAAGAAAAAAGAGAATCTTTTTAATGGCCCCGATCCATCATCATTTTCAACTGCGGGGCTTGACAGAAACAAAAGTGGTGATACGGTTTTGGATCGTCTCTATCATTTTGGCGCTGTGGGGCCTGGCCTCGTTGAAACTCCAGTAAGTCCGTGTAAAAATGAGACTCAAAGACAAGAGAATCGCCGTGATCGGCCTTGGCAAAAGCGGTTTTGCTGCCGCCAAATTCCTGATGGCAAAAAAAGCCCGCCCAAGCGTCACGGACGACTCCACAAATCCCAAAGTTTTGAAAAATGCCCGAGCCTTAGAAAAACTGAACATGCCTGTCGAGACGGGCGGGCATACGGCTTCTTTTATTGAAAATGCCGAGCTTGTCGTGACAAGTCCCGGTGTGCCGAGGCGTAGTCTTCCTCTCGTCTTGGCAAAGAAAAAGGGGATCCCGGTTATCAGTGAAGTGGAGTTGGCCTCTTATTTCTGCCAAGGGATCCTCGTCGCGGTCACCGGATCCAACGGCAAGACCACCACGAGTCACCTGATTTCTCAAGCCCTCGCGGCGGCGGGGCGGCCGAGTGTCCTGTGTGGAAACGTCGGGCACGCCTTCCTGGATTTTATCCCCAAAATCAAAAAGAGAACGGTCGTGGTGTTGGAGCTCAGCTCGTTTCAGCTGGAGGACAGCCCGTCCCTCCGGCCAAAGATCGCCGTCGTTTTGAATATCGGCCGCAATCATTTGGACCGTCACGGGACTTTTAAAAAATATATTCGGGCGAAAGAAAGGATTTTTTCGAATCAACGTCAAGGGGATTTCACGGTTTTGAATTATGACGATCCGCTGGTGAGGAGAATGGCTAAAAAGACTCCAGCCCAAGTTATTTTTTTCAGCAAAAAACCGTTGGCAAAAGGCGTTTATTTAAAAAACGGACAAATGATCGCGGACATCCGGAGCCGAAAGAAGCTTCTGATAGATTCCACCCGTTTTCGTCTTAAAGGCGCTCACAATATTGAGAATATTCTGGCAGCGGTCGCGGTTGCGGCGATCTTGGGTCTCCCTCAGGAAAGACTTGAGAAATCCTTGAACCGTTTTGAGACCTTGGAACATCGGATCGAGCCGCTCGGGGGCTACGCCGGCGTTCAATTTGTAAACGATTCAAAGTCGACCACGGTGGAGAGTACGAAAGCCGCGATCTTGTCACTCTCGACTCCGATCATTCTGATCGCCGGGGGCAAAGATAAGGGGGTTGATTTTGGCGGACTCGAGCCGCTGCTGAAAAAGCATGTCAAACAAGTCATTCTTTATGGGGAGGCCAGGAAGAAGATCGCTGGGGCATGGAAATGGTATCGTTCTGCTCGCATCACCGAGCGTTTTGAAGAGGCGGTACGGCTTGCATACAAATCAGCGGACCCGGGGGATACGGTACTCCTTTCTCCGATGTGCACGAGTTTCGATCAGTTTGGTTCCTTTGAAGAACGGGGAGAGGCGTTCAAAGAAATCGTCGAGACATTGAAGCGATCCGGGAAAAATTGATGGATCCTTTAAGAAGAGCGAGAACGCTGATGTTTGGCTCCGCCGTGATCCTGATCGCGATAGGCATCGTGATGATCTACAGTGCCAGCGCCATCTACGCGTTAGATACCATGAAAGATAGCGCTTATTTTTTGAAGCGTCATCTGGCGTATTTGGTCGCCGGCGGTTTTTTGACGGTGTTTGCGGCGCGCGCCGACACTCAAAAACTTCGCCGGTTCTCAAAGCCGATCCTGATCAGTGCGCTTGTCTTATTGGTCCTCGTGCTGGTCCCGCATGTGGGCCACGCGACCGGTGGCGCGCGCCGGTGGTTTAAATTCTTTGGTTTTAGCTTCCAGCCCTCCGAATACCTAAAGATCGTTTTAATTTTCTACATGGCGGATTATCTGGATCGGAAAAAAGAATCGCTGACCGATATCAAGCACACGCTACTTCCCGCCTTATTTGTCTTAGGACTTTGCGCGGGTCTGGTGATGATACAGCCGGACCTAGGCACCTCCGTGACGTTGGCGGTGGTGACCTTGGTTCTTTTTTTTGCCGCGGGTGTTCAATTCGGCGCGTTAGCGGCAATCGTTTGCTCGGGACTGCCCGTTTTATTGCTCATGTTGCTGGCGAAACCCTATCGGCGCAAGCGCCTTTTGGCGTTCATTCGTCCTTGGGACGATCCCCAAGGTATCGGTTTCCAGATCACTCAGTCGTTCATCGCGCTGGGTTCAGGAGGGTTGTTCGGCGTGGGTCTCGGAAAATCGCAGCAGAAATTGTTTTACCTCCCTGCGTCTCATACGGATTTTATTTTTTCGATCATCGGTGAAGAGCTGGGTTTTTTGGGGACGAGTGCCGTTTTAATTTTATTCATCGTATTTATCTTTGCTGCGATGGTGGTCGTTTTTCGCGCGAAAAATAATTTCTCACAGCTCTTGAGTTTGGGCCTGGTGAGTCTGATTGGGCTCGAGGCCGTGATCAACATCGGCGTCAGCACCGGCGCTTTGCCCACCAAAGGATTGTCATTGCCATTCATCAGCTATGGGGGATCGGCGCTTTTGGCCAACATGGTGGCCGTGGGGCTTTTGATGAATATTTCCCGAGAGGCGTCCAGAGAGGTGGTGGGGTGAAGGTTTTTTTTGCCTGCGGGGGAACGGGGGGGCATATTTTTCCGGCGTTTAGCGTGGCGGAAGAGTTGAGAGTCAGGGATCCGCGCCTTGAGATTATTTATATTTGCGGCAAGAAAGACATTGAAAATGCCATTTTCAAACTCCTCCGTGGTGAAAGAGTCATCTCGATCGAAAGCGCGCCTTTCCAAGGCGCTTTGTCTTTATTGAACCCTATTTTTCTGCTAAAATTGTTATCAGGTTTTTCGAAGTCCTATCGGCTATTAAGGGCCGAAAAGCCGGCGCTCGTGGTCGGATTCGGGGGACATACTTCTTTTCCGGTGGTTTTCGCGGCCAAAACGATCGGGGTGAAAACACTGATCCATGAGCAAAACGTCGTCCCCGGCATCGCGAACCGGTGGCTCGCGGCGCGCGTCGATGGAGTCGCGTTAAGTTTTCCGGATACCCGGCGCTATCTGACGGAACTGACAAAGGTCAGGGTGACGGGAAATCCGATACGTTCTTTCATTGAACGGGATTCGCGGGAAGAGGCGTTGCGCTTTTTTGATTTTGATCCGGCGAAAACAACGCTCTTGGTTCTCGGGGGCAGCCAGGGATCCGAGTCGATCAACCAATTTTGTTTAGAGGCATTGAAGCTGCTGCCGGATTCTTTGCGGTCGAAAATGCAGGTGCTCCATCTATGTGGAAAGATGCCGACGGAATTAGCTGAGAACGTTTTTCGCAAGCTCGCGATTCGCGGCAAGGCGTATTCTTTTTTCGAGCGCATGGACCTGGCGTATGGCGTCGCGGACCTAGCCCTTGGCCGTGCGGGCGCCACTTTTTTGGCGGAGTTGGCAGCCAAGCGCATTCCGGCCGTTCTCGTGCCTTACCCTTATGGAGGGGGGCATCAACGCGTCAACGCCGATGTCTACGGCTTCAGTCACCATGCGACGGTGATGGAGCAAAAAGATCTGAATGCGGAAGCCTTGGCGGATCTTTTAGTGAAACGCCTCGCCGAAGCGGAGAGCAAAAAAAAGAGTGTGGAATGCCCCGCGCTCTCCAGGCCGGCCGGCAATTCGCGGGCCTTATTGGCTGACTTTATTGAGGAGTCACTCGAAAAACCATGAGTTCAAAGCAAAAAATCCACTTCATCGGGATTGGCGGGATCGGCATGAGTGCCATTGCGCGGATGTATTCGGCCATGGGCCATCGGGTACAGGGAAGCGACATGAGGGAAAGCGATCTTTTGCTGAAGCTGGAAGAGGAGGGTGCCAAGGTTTTTGTGAACCACGACGCCTCTCACGTGAACGGAGCGGATCTTGTCATTTATTCTTCATCCATCGGGCCAAAACATCCGGAACGCCAAGCCGCGTTAAAGAAAGGCATTCGTTTGATTCATCGGGCCGAGGCGCTTGCGGAACTTTGTCAGGGAAAATTCACGATCGCGGTGAGCGGCACGCATGGGAAAACCACGACAACGGCTCTCGTGGGCATGATCTTAAAAGAAGCGGGCCGGGATCCCTCGATCGTCGTCGGGGGGCTTGTCAATTCGTTTGGCGGCAACGCCTGTTATGGACAGGGCTGCGAAATCGTGATCGAGGCCGATGAGAGCGATTCCTCTTTTTTGCATTTTTCACCGGATCTGGAGGTCATTACCAATATTGAGAACGAGCACATGGATCACTTTAAGACGGCCAAAAATATCGAAGCGGCCTATCAGAAGTTTATCCGCCGTTTGCCGGATCACGCCGTGTGGTTTGGCTGTGCGGAAGATGACACGGTCATGAAGCTTGCCAAAGAAAATAGCCGCGAGGCGGTGTTGTACGGATTTCAACCATCGAAAAAAGGGATCACTGCGACGGATATCATCGAATGTCCGAACGGCCGCCGCGGCGTTTCATTCATCGCCTGGGCTTATGGAAAAAGATTAGGGCCTGTGGAACTGAACCTGCTCGGTCGGCACAATGTCCTGAACGCGCTTGCCGCGCTCGGTGTGGGCTTGAGGATCGGGATATCATTTCAAACGATCCAGGAAGCGTTCCAAAAGTACAAAGGCGCCGGTCGACGATTTGAGGTCAAATACGAAGACCCTCAATTTCTTATCGTGGATGATTATGCGCATCACCCTACGGAAATCAGGAAAACGCTGATGGCCGCCAAGGCGCTCCAGCGGCCGCGGATCGTTGCTTTGTTTCAACCGCATCGTTATACGCGCACGCAGACGTTATTGAAAGAATTCGGTTCAAGTTTCGCGGATGCGGATAAACTGGTGGTGACGGACGTCTATGCCGCCAGCGAAACCCCTTTGCCGGGCATCTCGGGTGACCGGTTGTGCGAGGAGGTAAGGAACTCGGGGCATCGCGACGTGACATTCATTGAGCGGTCCAAAGTCGCGGATTATCTGCATCATCACATCCAACCGGGAGATTTGGTGATGATTCTCGGTGCCGGAGACATCAATCAAGTGGCGGCGCAACTGTCCGATTCTTTAAGAACGCAGGAGCTTTTCAAGACGGTTCGCGGGAAGATTTTTAAAGACGAGCCGCTTTCCAGGCACACCTCGCTTAAGGTCGGAGGACCGGCTAAATTTTGGATAGAGCCGGAGGATGCGGACGACTTAAAATTAGTTTTGAAGGAATGCAAAACGCGTGCGTTGCCCATTTATCTTTTTGGAGCCGGCAGCAATGTCTTGCCTCCGGATCATGGGCTGGAAGGGGTGGTTATCCATCTGGCTTCGGAATACTTTCGTCGACTCTGGACCGAAAACGGGAAAATCATGGCCAGGGCCGGCGTCCCCAACAGTCTTTTTATTCAATACGCGCTCGAGAATGGCTACGGAGGGTGTGAATTTTTGCTGGGTATTCCGGGGTCCATCGGAGGGTCCATCGCGATGAATGCGGGCAGTCATCAACAGTCCGTTGATTTATTTCTGGGCAGCGTCAGAGTCATTGATTTAAACGGCGAGGAATCCCTTTTAGAAAAACATCAAATCCCTTTTAGTTACCGCTCTTCGGGTCTCGAAAAGAGGGTGATCGTGGAGGGCGCTTTTGAATTTCCGGTGGAAGATCGCCGAATTTCGCAGCGGCGGTTGGAGGAGTACAGGGATCACCGTTTCAAAACACAGGACCTTCAGCATCCGAGCGCCGGTTGTATGTTTAAAAATACTAGCGGCTCGGATTGTTCCAGCGGCCAATTGATCGAAGACGCCGGGTTAAAAGGCAGGACAATCGGAAAGGCCCAAGTGTCCACCAAGCACGCTAATTTCATCATCAATCTCGGCGGGGCCTCTTCCGGAGATGTCTTGGCGTTGATTCAGGAAGTGAAAGAGGTTGTGAAAAAGAAATTTCATGTGGAACTGGAGACGGAAGTAAAAATTTTATGAGTTCATTGCCGAAAGAAAAAATCGCCGTTCTTGCGGGTGGACCTTCCTGCGAGAGGGAGATTTCTCTTATTTCCGGAAAAGCGGTGTTTGACGCGTTGTCATTGGCGGGATGGTCGGTGGTCTTGATAGACGCGGTGGACGATTTTATTGTTCAATTAAGGCGGGGTCATATCTCTAAAGTGTTTCTGGCGCTTCATGGGACTTTTGGGGAGGATGGGACGGTTCAGCGCCTTCTTGAGAAAGAGGCAATCGCGTACACCGGAGATAACGCGTTGGCAAGCGAGCTGGCTTTTGACAAGGCCAGAGCCCAAGCCGCATTTCACGCCGCGAGGATTCCCATCCCAAGATTTTTGGTTTTAGAAAAAGGAAAGGCGCTGCCGTCGCTTGAAAAAGTCACCTGGCCCTGCGTGGTCAAACCCTCCCAGTGCGGATCCAGCGTCGGCATCAGCATTGTTCTTAAACGGAAAGATTTTGAGGAGGCTTGCGCCTTGGCCTTTCAGTATTCGGCCGCCATTTTGGCGGAAGAATACATTCAGGGACGCGAACTGACGGTGGGAATCTTGGGTGATCAAATCCTACCGGTGGTTGAGGTGATTCCCGGCAGAAAATTTTACGACTATGAGGCCAAATACCGGGATGCCGGAACACGCTATGAATCTCCGGCAAAGCTGACGTCTCAACAAGTCGAAAAGGTCTCGAAGACGGCCTGGCGGGCCTACCGGGCGCTCGGATGCCGGGTCATGGCGAGGGTGGATTTGATCTTGAGCGATCAGGACGAGCCGATCGTGCTCGAAGTCAATACGATTCCAGGACTCACCGGCAAAAGTTTACTGCCCAAAGCCGCTCAAGCGTCGGGAATCGCTTTTCCGGAGCTTTGTGTTAGAATCTTAGAGCTGTCGTTTAACGGGAAAGAGGTCCATGGTAAAACCAATCAAAAGTAAATCAAGAAGGAGAAGCGCCGGTTCAACCCTTTCGCTGAAGGCGACGGGTTGGTTGAAGAAGCTTTTTATGTCCTCTCTACCGTACCTCCTATCGCTGACGTTAGTTGGAGGTTTGTTCGGAGCGGTGATCGCTTATGCGGTAAACTCCAGCACCTTTCTTTTAGAGGAAGTAAGGATTCTTAATGTGGGCATGCTGACTCAGGAGCAGGCGTTTCAATTTTGTGAATTGAGGAAAGGTGAAAATTTAATCGCGTTGGATCTCGTCAACGTCCAACAGGTGATCAAGCGGAGGCATCCTGAGTTTAAGGAAGTTCGGGTCAGGAAAGTTTTACCCAATCAAGTGGAGGTATTCCTCAAGCGACGCACGCCGGTGGCTCAAGTGGCCTTTTCCAAGTTCGTGCAGATAGACAAGGATCTGGTGGTATTACCCGGTTCGGCCATAGCTCCTTTTAAGAATCTGACCGTGATCGAAGGCACGCCGATTCCGCGCGAAGGCCTGGTCGTGGGTGTCACGATTCGCGACGCCACGACCAAGAAGGCGCTTAAGTTGATGGAGATCATCAAGCGCTCGAACGTGTTGAGAAAACACGTGTTGACGAAGATCGACATCGGGGATTCAAAAAACATATCGCTTTTCGTGGATCAGGACATCGAAGTGAAGATCGGCAACAACCATCTGATCGAACGGCTTAAAATTTTGGACCAGACGCTTAAGACGGTTGAGCTCGACCGGTCGAAGATCCGTTACATTGATTTGCGCTTTGACGATGTCGTGATCGGGCCGCGATGACCCCACCACTTCTTTCTTACAATCGCAAGGCGATTGGTCCGCAGACGCGGACGAAAGGAGTGGTGGGGTGAGCTTTGTCAGGAGGATCTATTCGAAGCCGCTCCTGTCGGCGCTTGATTTTGGGCCGGAGCGCGTGGCCGTTCTGATCGGGGAAAAAAAACCAGACGGGACTTTTCATATCCTCGGCGCCGGAGATTCGGAGGCCCGTGGTGTCAAGGACGGCGAGATCGTTCATTTGGGCGACGCGGTGGAATCCGCCGTCGAGGCCGTCCGCGCGGCGGAGAAGGCCGGCGGAATCAAAGTCCAAACGCTCTATATCAATTACGACGATCCGAAAGTCGAAAGCGTCAAATCCCGCGGATCAAAGATTTTGAAGGGAGAGGGCGAGATCCAGGGATCGGATATTCAAGAGGCCTGTGAAATGGCTGAGCGCCTTGCGGCCCGTTTTGAAAAGAAAGCCGTTTATTCCAAAGCGATCAGCTTCCTCATTGATGATCGCGACACGGTGAGCAACCCCTCCGGGGTGTTTGGAAGGAAACTCGAGGCGCTGGTTCATCTTATCCAGGCGAGCTCCGCCGGCGTGGAGAAGTGGCAGAGGTTCATCGAGCGCTGCAACGTGAAGAAAGGGAGCCTCGTTTTCTCCGCTTGGTCGACCGCTTATGGCCTTCTTCCGAAGGCGGATCGTGAAAGGAAGCGGTTGATCGTGAATCTGGGCAGGGATTTCTCGAAGATTTTTATTTTTGCCCAGGACCGGATCATGGATTATCAATGCCTTTCGATGAAAAATAAGAATCTTGGAGAGCGAGGAGCTCACCTGTTAAAGGAGGTCAAAGAGTTATTGGACAAGCATCCCGACAGCGAACAGGTTTTAGCGACGGGAGATTTCTCGAAGAATGAGCAGGGGATCCAATGTTTGAAAGAGCTCTCCATCCCATTTTGCCCCTCGGGACCTCTCGGCGTGGATACGCTCACCTCTCCTGAATCTTCTTCGCTCGCGGGCCTTTTGTTTGTCGCGGATGACCTGGAGAAAAAGCGCCCGATCTTGCGTCGGGACAAAGGGCTTTTGACGAACGTCAAAGAGAAGGCCGTCACTTTTATTAACGATTATTTTTAACGCGAAAGAAAAATCACTTGAAGCGAAGCGCGATCCCCGAAGTCATTTTGGATCTAAAAAAGGGCCGGCTGATCATCGTGATCGATGATGAGGACCGCGAGAACGAGGGCGATCTTGTCGTCGCGGCGCAGTATGCCACACCGCCCAATATTAATTTTATGGCGAAGCACGGCCGGGGGATCATCTGCGTCCCGATGGAATCCAGGCGTTTGGAGGAACTTGGGATTTATCTGATGGTCTCGGACAATGTGGATATTTTGAAAACGGCCTGGACGGTTTCCATCGATGCGCGACACGGCATCACGACGGGGATCTCCACCTACGACCGGGCTAAAACGATCAAGGTTTTGATTGATCCGAAGGCTAAAAAAGAGGATCTGGTGAGGCCGGGCCATATTTTCCCCTTACGGGCAAGGGAGGGGGGCGTGTTGGTCCGCGCCGGGCATACGGAGGCATGCGTGGATCTCATGAGGCTCGCCGGGCTTTATCCCGCCGGCGCCATTTGCGAGATCATGAACGACGACGGCAGCATGGCACGGACGCCGGACCTGGTCAAATTCGCGAAGCGTCATCATCTCAAAATCTGCACGATCCGCGACCTGATCGAGTACAGACGGAAAAAGGAAAAGATCGTTTTTAAGGCCGTCGAGACTCAGATCATGAACGCCTACGGAGAATTTAAGCTGGTCGCCTACGAATCGACGGTCGACAAAGATTATCATATCGCGCTGATCATGGGAGAGCTGACCGGAAAAAAACCCGCGCTCGTGCGTGTTCACTCCGAGTGTTTCACCGGGGATGTGCTCGGCTCCAAGCGCTGTGATTGCGGAGAACAGCTGCACGACGCGCTCCAGATCATCGCGAAAGAAAAACGAGGCGTTCTGCTTTACATGCGTCAAGAGGGCCGCGGCATCGGCCTTTTAAATAAATTGAAGGCCTATCAATTGCAGGATAAAGGGCAGGATACGGTCGAGGCAAATAAGACGCTTGGTTTTCAGGCGGACCTGCGTCACTATGGGGTGGGCGCCCAGATCCTGGCGGATCTAGGCATCAAGAAGATACGGCTTTTGACGAATAACCCGAAAAAAATCGTCGGGTTGGAAGGCTATGGTCTAAAAGTAGTGGAACGCGTGCCGATCCAGGTCAAGCCGGGTCCTTACAATAGAAGATATTTGGAGACGAAAAAAAAGAAGCTGGGGCATTTTCTTGGTTCGATCTAAAATCCAACGCCACAAAGGCGGTTATTCTGCCCACGGCAAACGATTCGGCATCGTGGTTTCCGAGTTCAATGAATTTTTGACCCGCCAGCTTTTGGAAGGCGCGCTGGACACGCTGGTGCGGCATGGGGCCAGAGAAAGAGATATCCATGTGGTTTACGTCCCGGGCGCTTTTGAGATCCCGCTTGTTTTAAAAACACTGATCCGAAAAAAACTGGACGCGGTGATCACGCTGGCCGTGATCATTCGCGGGGAAACAAAACATTTTGATCAGGTCGCCATGGAAACCGCGCGGGGCATCCGGGAGATTTCGGTTCGGAGCGGGATCCCGGTGATTTTGGGCGTCATCCCCGCCGAATCGGTTGAACAGGCGATCCATCGCGTCGGGTTAAAGCAATTAAACAAAGGCCGCGAGTGGGCGCTTTCCGCGATTGAAATGGCGAATCTTCTGCCGCTAAAGCTTTCCGAAAGGAAGCGGTCATGACCCCACCACCTCCTTTTGAGACGACAAAGTCGTCTCGGCGCAACGCGCCTGAATTGGAAATTCTAAAGGAGGTGGTGGGGTGAGAAAGCGTACGCGAAGCCGGGAATTTGCGCTGCAGGTGCTGTATCAGGTGGACATGACGCATGCCGACTCCAAAGAGATCCTGGAGGATTTTTGGCAGGACCGCACGGATTTGGTGTTATCCAGCCAGGAGAAAGAAGCGGTGGAAGAGGATAAAAAAGATCCAGAAGTGAGACAGTATACGGAGATTTTGGTTCTTGGGACACTGGACAAACTGCCGTCTATCGATAAGACGATCGAGCGTTTCGCGGAAAATTGGGAAATGAAACGGATGGGCTATGTCGACAGAAATATTTTGCGGCTTTCGACTTATGAAATACTGCACCTGGAGGAGATCCCTCTCAAAGTCGCGATCAACGAGGCGGTGGAGCTCGCCAAGCGGTACGGAGAAGCCGACTCCTCGAAATTTGTCAACGGCATCCTTGACAGAATCGCCAAGACGGAATGCAAAAAGTAGACGTTTTGTTCATGGAAAGGGCGATTCAAATCGCCAAGCGCGGAATCGGAAAGGTGAGTCCTAATCCGATCGTGGGCGCCGTGTTGGTCAAAAACCACAAGATCATCGGGGAAGGCGCGCATCTACGGTTTGGCGGCCCGCACGCGGAAGTGAACGCCATTTTAAACGCCAAAAAAAAAGATCTTGCCGGCACGACGCTTTATGTGAGTCTGGAACCTTGCGCGCATCAAGGCAAAACGCCTCCTTGTACGGACCTGATTTTAAAAAAAAGTATCCGGCGGGTTGTGATCGGGGCGCGGGACCCCAATCCGGCCGTTTCCGGCCGCGGCGCGCGTATTTTAAAACAAAACGGCGTGAAGGTTTTGACAGGGGTATTGGAGAAAGAGGCCTCCGAATTGAATAAGGGATACAATCGCTGGATCCGGACTAAGAGGCCGTATGTGGTCGTCAAAGCCGCGCAGAGTCTTGACGGAAAGATCGCCACTCGCACGGGCCAGTCCCGATGGATCAGCGGCGAGCCCGCGAGGAAACTCGGGCATGAGCTTCGAGCCGCCTCGGGGGCCATTCTCGTCGGCGTCAACACCGTTTTAAGAGACAACCCTCGTTTGGATGTCCGGTACGTTGCGAATGCCGCGCAGCCGGTCAAAGTCGTTTTAGACAGCGCGCTTCGTGTCCGTCCGACTTCACGCCTTTTTTCTCCGAGGTCAAAGGCACCGGTGATTTTGGCGGTGACCAAGAAAGCGCCGAAATCACGATTCAGAGTTTTTGAGGGCAAGGCCGAGATTTGGGTCATGAGAGAAAAAAACGGACGCGTGGATTTAAAACAGGTTCTTGAAAAACTGGGTCGGAGAGGCATTTGCCAAGTATTGATCGAAGGCGGGGGAGAGTTGATCGGAGACGCCTTCTTCCGTCAGATCGTGAATGAAGTTTATTTTCTGATCGCTCCTTTGGTCATTGGGGGGAGAGAAGCGGTGGGCTCGGTAGGAGGCTCCGGTATACGAAAACTTTCTGACGCGTACCGCTTTAAAAAAATCGAAGCGCAAAAGATAGGCGAAGATGTTTTGATTCACGGAGAACTTTAAATGTTCACCGGCATCATTGAGGCAATAGGCCGCCTGCGTGCCTGTCAAACCGGCAAAAAAGAAACTCTTCTCCGGATCGACACTCCTTATTCCGGTCTTAAAAAAGGGGCTAGTCTCGCGGTCAACGGCGTATGCCTGACGGTTGTCGGACGGAGTAAAAAGCGCTACTCCTTCCACGTTCTGAACGAGACGAAAAAAAGAAGCAATTTGAACAAGCTGCGACCGGGAAGCTTTGTGAATTTGGAAAGGTCTCTTAAAGCCTCCGGACGCCTCGAGGGCCATTTTGTGTTGGGACACGTGGACGGTGTGGGGAAGGTTATAAAGGCGGTTCATAAAGACCGAGAAAAGAGCTTTCTGGTTGCTTATCCTAAAAATCTAAGGCCTTATATTTTTGAAAAAGGTTCGGTAGGAATCGATGGGGTCAGTCTGACGCTCGGTAAAATCACCCCCAAGGGATTTTGGGTGCATTGTATCCCGCATACACTCAAAGCCACTGTGTTGCAATATTACAAGCCGGGCACGCCCGTCAATTTAGAAGCCGATATTCTCCTTAAACTCGCCATAAAAATCTTAAGGCGCCCCATGAGCAAAAGCCGCGCGCGTTCTTTGGATTGACAAGCCGCGTCAACCCATTATAAGCTATAGACTTCGTTATGAGACGACCCCTTCTTTTATTGATTATCCCACTGGCGCTTTTGACTTTTTGTCAGGTCTCGCAGGCTTACTGGATTTGGAGCCCCGACATCGGCAAATGGATCAACCCCAAGAAGAATGCCAAGGACACTCCGGAGGAACAGTTTAACTGGGCGATGGGGTTTTACGAAAAAAAGGCATTGGATCGGGCGATCGAGGAGTTTGAGAAGCTGCCGGCGGCTTTCCCGAATTCAAAACTGGCAGCGGAAGGCGTTTATTATTTAGGGCTCTGTTGGGAGGAAAAGGCCGACTTGGCCAAGGCGGCCGACGCTTACCAGAGGCTCATCGATCGTTACCCTTACAGCGACCGCATCAAAGACGCGGTCAAGCGCGAGTTTAATATCGCGAATCAATTTGCCTCAGGCGAGAAAATGAAGATCTTGGGTATCCCCGTGCTGTCCGGGCAGGAAAAGGCCATTGAGCTCTACAAACATATTGTTAAGAACGCGCCGTTTGGCACCTACGGAGCCGAGGCGCAGTTTCAGATGGGAGAGGTTTATAAATCCCAAGGAGAGTACGAAGAGGCCCAGAAGGCGTTTCAAACTGTCGTGGATGAGTATCCGAGCTCCGAGCTTGTCAGCAAGGCGCGATACCAGATCGCGGTTTGTTCCATGCAAGCCTCTAAAAAGTCCCAATACAACGAACAGTATGCCGAGCGCGCGATCGAGGAGTTTCAGGGATTCAAAGATAGTTTTCCCAATGACCAGCCCCAGGTCGTGGAGGCCAACGAGGCGATCAAGGCGCTGCGGACCAAAAAGGCAATGACAAGTTTTCAGATGGCCGAATTTTACGAAAAACAAAAGAAATACACGAGCGCCAAGGTTTATTACCAGGGGATCGTGGAAAAGTATGCCGATACGCCGGTAGCCGAAAAGGCAAAAAAGAAAGTGGGGGAGCTGGTGAAAAAGGAAAACGAACCGGCGAAATCATGGTTTCATCTATGGTGAATCTGAAGATACGTGCCTGCGCCATTTTGCTGGGGACTTTAGTTTTTTGCGGCGCTTCAGGCTGTGGGTACACCCAGAAGTCGCTCTTGTCCGAGAACATCAAGTCCATTCACGTGGCGCCGGTGAAAAATGAAATCGATCTGTCGTCCGAGATCAACGATAAAAACCCTTTTCGTGTTTACCGCCCCGGCGTGGAAGTAGACATCACGAACGCGATCATCAATCAGTTTATTATCGACGGCCATTTGAAAGTGGCCGCGCTTGAGAAAGCCAATGCGGTGGTCGAGGCCAAACTGGTCGATTACCGGCGCGATCCGCTTCGATACAGCAATAACGAGGACATTCAGGAATACCGCTTGAGCCTCGTGGTGGACGTGACGGTCACTCAAACCGTAGATCACAAAATACTTTGGCATGACGCGAACCTCGTAGGGGATACCACATTTTTCCTGTCGGGTTCCCGCGCGGTCAGCGAAGACGAGGCGGCCGCGAAAGCGGTGGAAGACCTCGCGCGCCGCGTGGTTGAAAAAACGATCGAGTTGTGGTGAAGCGCCCCCTCTATCTCCTGACAGGCAAAGAGGCATTTTTAAAGCGAGAGTTCGTCCAGGCCCTGCGCCGGCGCGTTTTCCCGAATGACGCGGAGGCGAAGATCAACTTTGAGGCGTTTCAAGGGGGTGAGGATTCTTTTGGCGGCTTCTTGGAATTTATCCGGACAGCCCCTTTTTTAGGCGCGAAACGCCTGGCCGTGTTGTGGGAGATGGACGCCTTGGAAGAAAAGGAAAAGGACTCTTTGCTCTCGCACCTGAAAAATCTCCCCGCGACGGCCGTCGTCGTCTTATCGACAGATGAGAGTGGTGTTCGAAAGAGTGATTTTCTAAAGCAACTTGCCACCCTCGCGGAAACCGTTGCCTGCCATCCGCCGTTCGAAAAAGACCTCCCGGCGTGGGTCGATGCCCGCGCGAGGCAACAGGGAATCCAGATCAAAAAGGAAGCGGTGGTCGTGTTGATCGACCGGGCCGGGAAAGACGTGGCCGCCTTAACGTCCGCGCTCGAATCCCTCACGCTGTATATCCATCCGGGCACGCTCGTCACCTTGGAATGCGCGGAGGCGCTCTTGGGACGCGCGATCCAGGCGGATGTTTTTGATTTGGTGAATGTGCTGTTGGAAAAGGACTTGCGGAAGACCGTTGAAATCACCGCGGCCCTTTTCAGGGATGGCGTCCGCGCTTATGAAATAGTGGCGGTGCTCGCGGGGCAGTTTGAGCGCCTTAAAAAGGCGTCGGGATTTTTAGAAGAAGGGCTCGCTTCTGCGACGATCGCTGCGGAGCTTAAAGTCCATCCGTTTTTTTTGGAAAAATTCATGCGACAGGCACGGCGGGCTTCCAAAAAAGAGATCCGGCGGATTTTAAACTTGCTGCTGGCCTGCGATGAGGCCGTTAAACAGGGAGCTTTAAGCGAAGAACAGGCGTTGGACCGTTTTATCCTGATGGGATGTTGTTGATTCTTAGCGTGAAGCGGGACTTTTGCCGCGAGGCGCGACGTTTGTGAAGAAGGCCTTTTTTCACCGCCTTATCCAGTTTGGAAAATAACTCACGGGATTTTTTAAGCGCCTCGTCCTGCTTTTTCGCGGTGATAAATTCTTGGACCTTGCGGGTCACGGTCTTTAATTCCGAGATGACTCGGAGGTTTTGCAGACGGCGCCGCTTATCGACGCGGATTTTTTTGATGGAAGACCGACGGTGTGCCATTCACTCATTCTACTAAAAAATCATCCCCCATGTCAACACATCGACGACTAGCTCGATCGGCGGGTATTATCGGCGGACTGACCGGCGTGAGCCGTGTGCTTGGTTTCGCGCGGGACCTCGTGATCGCCGCCGCGTTTGGCACCGGGATTGGCGCCGAGGCATTTGTCGTCAGCTTTCGTATTCCCAACCTATTACGGGACCTGGTAGGGGAGGGCGCGGCCAATGCCGCGTTCGTGCCGGTCTTAACCGAATCTCATGAAAAGAAACAAGAAGAGTTTTGGACCTTGGTCTCGACGCTCTTCTTCCTTATGACGGGGATTCTGATTGTGTTGTCGCTCTTGGGGAGTTTCTTCGCGCCTCAGGTGGTGCGTCTCATCGCTCCCGGTTTTCTAAGTTCTCAGGATCCGGATAAGTTCCCATTGACCGTGCATCTGACGCGGGTCCTCTTTCCTTATGTTTTGCTGATCAGCCTGTCGGCGCTCGCGATGGGCGTATTAAATTCTCTCAAGGAATTCACAAGTTCTGCCTTGGGGCCGATCCTGCTCAACCTTTCGATGATCGTGACAGGTTATTTTTTTGAAGCGGCTTATGGGCCGATGGCGCTTGTCATCGGCGTCTTGTGCGGAGGCGTCTTGCAATTGGCGTGTCAGATCCCGCCGCTCGTGAAGAAGGGTTTCAAAGTGACAAAACCCGATTGGAGGCATCCCGCCATCAGGCGCATAGGAAAACTCCTCCTTCCTCGCGCGTTCGGCTCCGCGCTCTATCAGGTTAATGTTTTTGTCGACTCGATCCTCGCTTCGTTTGAAAGTATTGTGGGCACGGGAGGTCAGTCCGCGCTCTATTATTCCAACCGTTTTTTTCAGCTGCCGCTGGCGATCTTCGGGTTGTCGCTGGCCCAGGCGATTCTGCCGACCTTTTCCACTCAGATGGTGAAGCGAGATTTCCAGGGATTCAAGGAAACTTTTTCGCTGGCCGTTCGGTCGCTGATGCTCGTCGTTTTGCCGGCGTCGACGGGGCTCATCGTTTTATCCGAACCGATCATCCGGATCGTTTTTCAACACGGGCGCTTCGACGCTTATTCCACCCAGATTACCTCAAGTGCTTTATTTTTTTACTCGTTCGGCCTTTTGTCATGCTGTTTGATCAAAATCCTGGCGAATGCCTTTTATGCCATGCAGGACACGCGGACACCTGTCAAGGTCATGGCGCTTTCGGTGGGACTGAACGTCATTTTTTGTTTCCTCCTGATGCGCCCTTTGAAGATCGGGGGGTTGACGCTGGCCTCCACGATCTCGGCGACCTTCAACATGGGGCTTTTGTATTGGTGTCTCAGAAAACGGGTCGGGCCGATCGATGAGCGGCGGATCCTCGTTAGTTTCTTTAAGATATTTTTGGCGACGCTTTTAATGGGGATCGCGGCGTTTTTTTACGATCGTTTGATTTTACAAACCCATTGCGATGCTTCCCAACTCCTCCAGGCATTGGTTCTTGGGTTTGGGATTCTATTGAGCGCGCTCGTGTATTTCTTTTTAACCCTGCTCTTAAAGATCGAAGAAATAAAAAAGTTTATCCGATGACGTCGCGTCTCATCCCCGAATCGCTTAAAAAAAGGATTCAAGACCTTCCGGACCGCTCGGGCGTTTATTTTTTCAAAGACCGCAGCAAAAATCCCGTTTATATCGGCAAGGCGCTTTCACTCCGTAAGCGCGTTCTTTCCCACTTCAGGTGTTTCGGCGAAGGGTTCTCCAAAGAGGGAAAAATGCTCGGAGAGACGCGGTTTATTGATTTTATAGAAACGCCGACCGAAGCCGAGGCACTTCTCTTGGAGGCGAGTCTCGTCAAAGAAAACCTGCCCAAGTACAATCAGGAGCTGAAGGACGACAAAAGTTATCCGTTCCTGAAGATCACCGCCGAAGAGTTTCCGCGGCTTTTGATTGTCCGTAGAAGGCCGGCGGACGGCGGCAGGTATTATGGCCCCTATACGAGCGTGCGATTATTGAAGCAGGCGGTCAAGAGACTGCGTGTCCTATTTCCGATGAGAACCTGCCAGCCCATGCCGAACAAAGTGTGTCTCATGTATCACCTCGGGCAGTGCCAAGGCCCTTGCGTCGGGGAAATCAATAAGGAGCAGTACCACGCCATCGTCAAGGAGCTCGGGCTTTTTTTAGAGGGCCGGCGGGATGTTCTACTCAAGGTGTTGTTTCGTAAAATGAAAGAGCATTCCAAGCAAAGAGAATATGAAAAGGCCCAAGTCGTCTATCAAGAAATAAAAGCCTTGTCGCTTGTGCCCAGGAAAGGCCCCGGCCGTTCGCCCCACGCTCAGATCCTCCAGAATTTAATGCAGGTTCTCTCGCTGCCAGAGCCGCCTGCCCGGATTGAGGGTTTTGACATCTCAAACATCGCCGGCAAAGAAGCGGTGGGATCGATGGTCGTTTTTATTGATGCGAAACCCTCGAGAGAAAATTACCGTCGCTTTAAGATCCGGACCGTGGAGGGGATCGATGATTACGAAATGATGCGGGAAGTGATCCGCCGGCGATATACCCGTGTCTTGGAAGAGAAACAGCCCTGGCCTGATCTCGTGGTGATTGACGGCGGAAAAGGTCATCTCGCCGCGGCCAAAAAGGAATTGGATCGCCTGGGGTTCAAGACGCTGCCGATCCTATCGATCGCCAAGCAACACGAGCATCTTTTTCTGCCGACTCGGGAAACGGCTCTGATATTGCCTCAGAATTCCCCGGTGCTGCAACTGATCCAGCATCTGCGGGATGAGGCGCACCGGTTCGCGATCACCTATCACCGGAAGCTTCACAGGGATACTTTGTTGAATTAAAAGGGATGGCTGTGTTATGATGCGCTGCTGAGGAATCGACATGAAAAATTTTAAAACAGTCATACTTTTAACAGGCCTTTTATTTTTGGCCAATACCGGGTTTTGCCAGTCAGAATCGCTTTATCCTTTGTTCAATAAGAAGCCATCCGTGCGTGTGGTTGTCGCGTTACCCACCGACGTAACCGAACAGAAGGTGGTGAACGCCGCTGGGTTTAAAAAAGAGCTGGAGAGCGCGCTTGCCGCCAGAAAAAGCATCCGGTTTCAGATGCTGCCAAGCCCCGAAGGGGCGGATCTGACGATTGACGTTCAAATCACGGAATACTATTGGACGGATCATGATCCCGTTGACATGCTGATGGGCGTCGGAGCGACCGCGATGGACGCGACTCGGACGGAAAATTACGCCCGTCTGCAGGCCGTTTTCACCGTGAGGGCCGCCAAAACGCAAAAAACATTATGGAGTGATAAGCTGATGGCAACCATTACTGGCGGCGACCTAACGAAAGAAAACGGTCCGGCCATGATCGCAAAGGAGTTGGGTCAAGTGTTTGTTCGCTCCTGTTTCGGAAAAAAGAGGACGCGTTAGAAAGGTAGCCTTATGGAAAAAAAAGAATTGGTGGACAAATTGAAGGCGACCAGAGACAAGCTGCATGCCTTGGGGAGGTTTCTTTGATGTCGATCAGCTTGCAGGGCGCATTCGAGAATTGGAAGACAAAATTTCTCAACCCAACTTTTGGTCAAGCTCCGAAACGAGCAATCCCGTCATTCGGGAATTAAAGCGACTCAAAGCGCAAACCGGCGCCTATCTTGAATTAAACCATCAAGGAAAAGAGCTAGAAGGCCTTCTGGCCATCGTGGATGAGAATGACGGCGAAGCGTTGAGACATCTGGAAAAAGAGACTCAAGCGCTCGTCAAAAAAGTGGAGCTTTTAGAATTTCAGAAACTTTTAAGCGGCCCCGCCGACCGGAACAGCGCTATTCTTAGCATCAATGCCGGCGCCGGCGGCACGGAGTCCTGCGACTGGGTCTCAATGCTTCTTCGAATGTACACGCGTTGGTCTGAGGGTCAGGGGTATCAGGTGGAGGTGATAGATCTTTTGGCCGGGGAAGAGGCGGGCGTTAAAAATGTCACGCTGCTGATCGAGGGAAATTTCGCCTACGGGTATCTCAAGGCCGAAAACGGCGTCCATCGCCTGGTACGAATTTCTCCATTTGACTCCAATAAGCGCCGCCACACCTCGTTTGCTTCCGTGGAAGTGATTCCCGAAGTGGAAGATGACATCAAGATAGAAATAAAAGAACAAGAGATCCGTGTGGATGTATTTCGGTCGGGCGGGAAAGGCGGTCAGGGAGTCAATACGACGGATTCCGCCGTGCGCATCACGCATCTTCCGACCGGGCTTGTGGTCCAATGCCAGAACGAACGCTCCCAGATCAAGAACCGAGCGACCGCGATGAAAGTGTTGAAAAGCCGCTTGGTTGAGAAAGAAATGAATAAGCGCCAGGAAGAGGCGCAGAAAAATTACAACCAGAAACAGGAGATCGCCTGGGGAAGCCAGATTCGCTCTTATGTCCTGCACCCCTATAACATGGTCAAGGACCATCGCACGGATTTCGAGACTTCGAATGCTACCGCGGTGCTGAACGGAAATATCGGAGACTTTTTGGAGGCGTATTTACGTAAGCGGGGTTCCTCATGATCGGCTGGGTTTTAGCAAAAGTGATCGGGACGCAAAATGACCGGATGCTCCGGAAGTTCGGCCCTCTTGTCGTCAAAATCAATGGTTTTGAAAGTGCGATCTCACGACTTACCGACGCGGAATTAAGGTCAAAGACGGATCATTTCCGGGAACGCTTGAAAAATCAAGAGCTACTCGATTCCTTGTTACCGGAGGCCTTTGCCGTGGTCCGTGAAACCGGCAAACGCATTCTTAAGATGCGGCATTTTGACACGCAGCTCATCGGTGGCATGGTGCTTCATCAGGGAAAGATCGCGGAAATGGCGACCGGGGAAGGAAAAACGCTGGTGGCCACGCTGCCGACGTACCTGAACGCGTTGACGGGTAAAGGCGTTCATGTCGTGACGGTCAACGATTATCTGGCAAAGCGCGACCGGGAATGGATGGGGCCGATTTATGAGTTTCTGGGGCTGACCGTCGGCGTGATCCAAAACGGCACGCCTCCCGAGGATCGCAAGAAAGCGTACGCAAGCGATGTGGTGTATGGAACGAACAATGAATTTGGTTTTGACTATTTGCGTGACAACATGGTGCGCCATGTCGAGCAACGAGTGCAGAGGAATTTGCATTATGCGATCGTGGATGAGGTGGACAGCATCTTGATCGATGAGGCGAGAACACCGCTCATTATTTCGGGCCCGAGCGAAGAATCGACGGATAAATATTCAACGATCGATACGATCATTCCGCGGATGGTCAAAGACGAGGATTACCAGATCGAAGAGAAGACGCGTACCGTGGCGCTCTCGGAAAAAGGCGTTAAAAAGGCCGAAGAGGCGCTCGGGGTGGAGAATCTGTACGATCCGAACCACGTCGAGCTCGTCCATCACGTGAACCAGGCGCTGCGGGCCCATACGCTGTTTAAAAAAGACGTGGACTACGTCGTGAAAGACGGCGAGGTGATCATCGTGGATGAGTTTACGGGACGGCTCATGCCGGGCCGCCGCTACTCCGACGGGCTGCATCAGGCGCTTGAGGCCAAAGAGGGAGTCAAGGTTGAGGAGGAAAACCAAACACTCGCCACGGTCACATTTCAGAATTATTTCCGGATGTACGAAAAACTGAGCGGCATGACCGGCACGGCCCAGACCGAGGCCCAAGAGTTTCACCAAATTTATAAATTAGGTGTCATCGTAGTTCCGACCAACCAGCCCTTGGCACGCACGAATTTTCCCGACCGCGTCTATCGCACGGAAAAAGAAAAATTCAGCGCGGTCGTGGCCGAGATCATCGAGCTTCACAAAGCGGGGCGCCCGGTACTTGTGGGCACGGTGTCCATCGAGAAATCCGAGACTTTAAGCTCGTTTCTGAGGCGCAGCCACGTGCTCCATAACGTGTTGAACGCCAAGTACCATGAAATGGAAGCGGAGATAATCAAGCAGGCGGGCCAGAGGAGCACTGTCACGATCGCCACGAACATGGCGGGCCGCGGGACGGACATTGTGCTAGGGGAAGGCATCGCGAATCTCGGAGGACTTCACGTGATCGGAACGGAGAGGCATGAAGCCCGGCGAATCGATAACCAGCTGCGCGGCCGGGCGGGCCGCCAGGGAGACCCCGGTTCTTCGCGATTCTATCTGTCCATGGAAGATGATTTGATGCGGATTTTCGGTTCCGACCGTATCGCGGGGTTGATGCAGAAACTCGGAATGGAGGAAGGCCAGGAAATTGAGCATCCGTTTATCACACGCGCGATCCAAACCGCCCAAACGCGCGTCGAAGGGCGAAACTTTGAGATCCGGAAACAACTTTTGGAATATGACAATGTCATGAATCGCCAGCGCGAGGTCATTTATGCCGAGCGGCGGAAGGTGTTGGAGGGCGAAGATCTAAGGGAACATTTTCTCGGCATGATCGAGGAAGTAATGGACGCGATGACCGCCGGTTATTCTCCCCAGGAAGAAGACGCATTCAAGGGCCTGGCAGAAATGGCGCGAAAGATATTTCCGATCCCGTTTGAAGGGGTGGAGGCGCTATCGGGTGATGAGTTGACTGAGGCGCTGATCCAACGAGCGAAGACCGCCTATGAGAATAAGGAAAAAACGATCGGCGTTGATTTCTTGAGACATTTGGAAAGAATCATTCTTTTGGATGTGGTGGACTCCAAATGGAAGGATCACCTGAGAAACATGGACAATTTGAGAGAAGGCATCGGCCTGCGTGCGTACGGACAAAAAGATCCGTTGGTGGAATACAAACGCGAGGCCTTCGAGGCCTTTCAAGAAATGATCCATGTGATCAAAGAAGATACGCTTGCGTTTATATTTCGTGTCCAGCCCGCCATCTCCGCCACAAAGCTGGCGGATCCGTCCTCTGGCGGAAAGGCGTCGGCGGACCTGCGGCTTGAAGAGACGATCCCGATTAAGAAAGCGGTGCCGATGCAATTTATTCATCCGGAAGCGAGTTCGGCGGTTAAAAATACGATTTCCGCTGTGGATGGACAAGAAAACCCTGAGGCAGTCTCTAGCGAAAAAAAAGTAGGCCGTAACGATCCCTGCCCCTGCGGCAGCGGTAAGAAATATAAGAAGTGTCACGGCCAATAGCTTAATGCCAAGGTTCCTGACCAAAACGACGTTGGTTCTCGTTTCCGCCGCGCTGTTGGTGCTTCCGTTTCACTTCGGTGTGTGGTGGCCTGTGGCCTATGTCGCGTTCATCCCCTATTTTTTCGCTTTAAGCGGAGTAACCCCCGGGGAATCGTTTAAGCTTTCCACTATTTTTGGGGTCCTATTTTTTGGCCTGCTGGGTTATTGGCTCACCTTTGTGTCGGTGCTGGGTTTTGTGCTCCTATCGTTTTATTTGGCCTTATATTTTTCCGTTTTTGGTGTTTTAATCCGTCGCTTTCTCAATCCCGCCAATTCTTTTGACCACCTGGATGTAAAAAAGAATGTCCAAGCGGCGTTGTTTGTGCCGGCCTTTTGGGTCGTTTTGGAATATCTGCGTGGCTGGATTTTGAGCGGCGCGCCGTGGGCGCTCTTGGCCCATAGCCAATGGACCAATTTACCGGTGATCCAGATCGCCGACCTCACGGGCGTCTACGGCGTGTCCTATTTTGTGATGGTCGTTAACTGGATTCTTTTCAAGGCGCTACAGTTTCTTTTCCCGTGGGAAAAGTCTCAAAAGAAACTTTTGACGGCGCTATGCGTTTTATTGGCGACGGCGTGTTTGGGCGTGGTCGGCTATGGGCTCCTTTCCTTAAGGACGTGGGACCGGTTTTATCGCGGCGCTTCCCCAAAGGCCGGCCTCCGGGTGTCGGTGATTCAGGGCAATATTCCCCAGGATCAGAAATGGAACGCGAAGATTAAGGGCATCATTTTTGAGAAATACCGCCGCTTGACCTTCATGAGCGCGATCGAGCGATCGGATCTCATTGTATGGCCCGAAACATCTTTTCCGGGTTTTTTGGAGGATGAATCGGTCCTATCGGCGGAGCTTCGCCGCGTGGTACGTCAGTCCCGCACCGAGGTCTTGGTGGGGGCCCCGACCCTCGGCAATCTCGAAGAAGGCCTGCGTTTTTACAACAGCGCGGTGCTTTACGGTCCGGACGGCGAAGAAAAAAAACGGTACGATAAAATTCACCTGGTCCCGTTCGGCGAGTTTGTGCCTTTTGAGCCGCTGTTCGGGATGATAAGAAGTTTCGTATCGATCGGCCATTTCAGCGCCGGAAAAACATTCACGCTGTTTACGACCGAAACGCGTTATCAGAAAAATAATATTCGAGCGCGTTTCGCGGTGTTGATCTGCTACGAGGATATTTTTCCGGGCCTGGTGCGGCGTTTTTGCTTGAATGGCGCCGATTTTTTGGTCAACATGACCAACGACGCCTGGTTCGGCGACACGACGGCGCCGTACCAGCACGCCCAGGCCTCGGTCTTTCGCGCGGTGGAAAACCGGGTGCCGGTGGTCCGGGCCACCAACACGGGTTTTTCCTGTTTCATTTCCGCGGAGGGCAGGATCCTGGCCCGGGTGGAGGATAACGGTAAGGAGATATTTGTGACCGGTCACAAGAGCTCCGATTTGATTTTAAGAAAGACCAAAACTTTTTATACGCAGTTTGGGGACGTATTTGTATTGGCCGTGTTTTTCCTGTGCTTTCTCGCCTTTCGGGAAAAGAGCCATCACGACGCTTACGTTCGTTTGTAAGTCCATTCTTCACGCCGTTTTATTGACATCCCACCCCTTAGCCGATATAATGCTTTTTTAATTATAGTTTCCTAACATTGCGAGAATGAATAAGTTATGTCAAACGACCTGATCAAAGAGCGTTTTAAAAAATTGGAGGCCATCAAGGCGATGGGGATAGACCCCTTTGGCGCCAAGTTTTTAAAACAGGACCTCATCGCGGAGCTCTTGAAAAATTTTGAAGATCATAAGAAGGTTCAGGTGGCGGGGCGGCTTTCCGCGACGCGCCTTATGGGAAAAACGACATTTTGCGACTTAAAAGACGAAAGCGGCCGCATCCAGCTTTATGTCAAACATGAGCATCTTGGGGAAGAGGCGTTTAAGCTCTTTAGGCAGCTGGATATCGGGGACATTATCGGTGTTGAAGGCGAGCTTTTCAAGACCAAAACCGGGGAAGTCTCGATCCGCGTTGAGACCCTGCGGCTTTTGTCAAAAAGTTTGAGGCCGATGCCCGAAAAATGGCACGGGCTGAAGGATGTGGAGGCGCGTTACCGCCAACGCTATCTGGACCTGATTTCCAACGACGAGGTGAAGGATCTTTTCAAAAAACGCTCGCAGATCATCCGCGCGATCCGCCGCGTGCTCGACGATCGGGGATATCTGGAGGTGGAAACGCCGATGATGCATTCGATTCCGGGTGGCGCGGCCGGCAGGCCGTTTAAGACACATCACGAGGCGTTGGGCATGGACCTGTATCTCCGGGTCGCGCCGGAGCTTTATTTGAAAAAATTACTGGTCGGGGGTTTTGATAAGGTGTATGAGCTCAACCGTAATTTCAGAAACGAAGGCATTTCGACCCGGCACAATCCCGAGTTTACGATGCTTGAGGTTTACACGGCCTACCAGGACGTGAATGACGTAATGGATCTCACCGAGGAGCTCGTTAAGAAGGTTGCTCAGGAGGTGTTTGGCACGCTTCTTTTGTGTTCCGAAAATCAGACGATTGATCTCGGCCGGTGGGAAAGAGTTTCTTTCGCGGAGCTGATGAAAGAAAAATTCGGCATCGAACCGGAAGAGCCGCCCAAGGCCTGGGTGGAAAAGTTGAAGAAAAAGGGCGTAAAGATCGAGGGCAAGGATCTGTCGAGGACGCAGCTCATCAACATCGTCGGAGAACTTCTCGAGCCGGGAGCGGACCGGCCCGACAAAAAGGACAGCCCCTTCTTCGTGACGGATTATTTCACGGAGCTTTGCCCTTTGGCGAAAAAGAACAAACAAAATCCCGCCTTGAGCGAGCGTTTTGAGCTTTATATCGGAGGCATGGAGATCGCGAACGGTTATTCCGAATTAAACGATCCGATCGAGCAACGGGAGCGTCTGGTGGCGGAGTTGAAAGAAAAAGGCAAAGACAGCACGTTCCAGACGCTGGACGAGGACTTTTTGACCGCGCTCGAACACGGCATGCCTCCGGCGGGAGGCCTGGGAATCGGCATTGACCGGCTCGTGATGCTTTTGACTCAGAAATCCTCCATCCGGGAAGTCATTTTCTTTCCTCAAATGAGGCCGGAAAAATAGGGAGTTTTATGTCATACGAGTGGTGGATCGCCCAACGTTATCTCTGGTCCAAACGGCGCCATCCGTTTGTCGGGGTGGTCAGCACGATTTCTATTGTGGGGATTTGCGTCGGAGTCGCGGCGCTGATCATGGTCTTGGCGGTCATGAACGGTTTTGATGAAGACCTGAAAAGCCGGATCATCGGCACGCGGGCGCATCTAGTGATTGAAAAAGAGGGTGTGTTGAATGACCATGACACCCTGATTCGTCAATGTCGGCATTTGCCGCTTGTCGCGGGCGCGGCGGCGTTTGTGGAAGGGCAGGCGCTTGTTCAAAAAGGCGATTGGACCACCGGCGTCTTGGTCCGTGGGATCGATCGTGAGCGCGAGCGATCCGTTTCCAAGTTTTTTGATTATGTGACGCGGGGGACGCTGACGGCCAATCCGCAAAGTGTCGTGGTGGGGTCGGAGTTCGCCAAACGATTGAATGCCGGCATCGGGTCGCAGTTTTTGATCGTCACGCAAACGACGAGAAAGCCGCTCCTGTTTACCGTGGAGGGAATTTTTTCCTCCGGGATGTATGACTATGACGCCAATCTTATTTTTTTGAATTTGAAAACGACCCAGGACCTTTTCGCCTTGAAGGATGGCGTGAGCGGCATTTCGCTCTATCTGAATCAACCGGAAAAGGCCAATCAGGTCAAGCAAACGCTTCAGAAAAGTTTGGGCTATCCCTACACCGTTCGCACGTGGATGGATCTGAACCGCACGCTCTTTGGCGCGCTCAAATTAGAAAAGAGCGTGATGTTTTTAATTTTGGCGTTGATTATTCTCGTCGCCTGTTTGAATATTGCAGGGAGCCTTACGATCCTAGTGATGGATAAGACCAAGGACATCGGGATCCTGAAAGCGCTCGGCGCCGCGCCCGCGAGTCTGATGAAAATTTTCGCGTTGGACGGTTTTTTGATCGGGTTAATCGGCGCCGGCACCGGCGGTGTGATGGGCATCGGCGGCTGTGTGTTGCTCGAGAGGACCTCGTTCATTGATTTGCCGAAGGAGATCTATTATATTGACCGATTGCCAATCAGGGTGAGCGGCTTCGACACGCTTGCGATTCTTAGCCTGGCGGTGGGCTTAAGTCTGGTTTCCGCCTTTTATCCGGCTTGGATGGCGGGAAAACTGGACCCGGTGAAAGCGCTCCGTTATGAATGAGTTAACGGTTCAGGAAACGGCGACGGAACAAGAAACAAGTATTGAAGCGACGGGTCTGGGCAAGGTATACTGGGACGGCGATCGGCGGCTCGAGATTTTAAAAAATATTTCTTTGACCGTGAGAAAAGGGGAAGGCATCGCGATCTTGGGCCCTTCCGGGTCGGGAAAAACGACGCTCTTGAATGTTCTGTCCGGTCTGGATAAGCCAACCGGCGGGCGTGTCGCGCTGGATGGCGTTTTTCTGGATGAGCTTGACGCAGCCCGGAAGGCAAGATTGATCAATCAACGCGTCGGATTTGTGTTTCAGTTTTATCATTTGCTATCGGAATTTTCGGCGCTTGAGAATGTGATGCTGCCGGCGTTGATCGGGAGGCCGGCGCAAAAAAAAGAAGCGATCCGTGAAAGGGCCGTTTCGCTTTTGACTCGAGTTGGTTTGAAACATCGCCTCACGCATTTTCCCACTGAATTGTCCGGCGGGGAGCAGCAGCGCGTTGCGATCGCGAGGTCGCTCATGAACGATCCGAGCATCCTGTTCTGTGATGAGCCGACCGGTAACTTGGATTTAGACATGGGCCGTGAGATCGCGGAACTCTTGAGGGATCTTTTTAGGAAAGAGGGAAAGACGGTGTTGATCGTCACGCATGACGAACGGATCGCTAAGATCGCGGATCGTGTGTGGAACCTGGTGGATCGTCAATGGCAAAGTTAACGAGGAGCAAGCGAATGGGCCTGAAGATTTATATGAACGATCGCCTGGTGGACAGAGACGAAGCGACGGTGAGTGTTTTCGATCACGGGCTTTTGTACGGCGACGGGGTGTTTGAGGGGATCCGTTCTTACAATGGCCTTGTGTTTAAGTTAAAAGAACACCTGGACCGTTTGTTTGAGTCGGCGCGGACCTTGATGCTACGGATCCCGATGTCCCAAGAAGAGCTTGTGAAAGCCATGGTCCTAACCCTGCGGGCCAATCGTTTGAAGGACGCCTATATCCGTCTTGTGGTGACGCGCGGCGTCGGAGATCTGGGGCTTGACCCGAGAAAATGTCCGAAGCCGACGCTCTTTATCATCGCCGATAAAATCATTTTGTATCCGAAGGAATATTATGACAAAGGCCTCGTGCTCGCGACTGTCCCGACCATCCGGAATCATCCCGAGGCGTTGAACCCTCAGCTCAAGACATTGAATTATTTGAATAATATTCTCGCCAAGATCGAGGCGACGAACGCAGGGGTCGATGAGGCGATTCTTTTGAACGCGCAAGGGTATGTGACCGAATGCACCGGGGAAAACATTTTCTTCATTCGCGCCAAGACCGTCTACACGCCGCCTCCTTATGTCGGGATCTTGAAAGGGATTACGCGAGCGGTCGTGATGCGTATCGCCAGGGAAAACGGTTTGTCCGTTCATGAAGAGGTGTTCACGCGCCACGATCTTTATACGGCGGATGAGGTTTTTCTCACCGGGACCGCGGCGGAGATCGTGCCGGTTGTTAAGATCGACAATCGCGTGATTGGAAGCGGGCGGCCCGAAGCCATGACGTTGCGTCTCATGAAAGAATTTAAAAAATTGACTCTGAAAGAGGGGGTTTCTTATTGAGCATGGTGTGCGACGAGTGCGGAAAAAATAAGGCCACGGTTCATTTGACCGAGATCATCAACGATCAAATTACCAAGCTTAATCTCTGCGAATCCTGCGCGAAAGAAAAAGGATCGGATGTCGAACAACATTTCGGCATCGGAGATCTATTGGCGGCGCTTTCGGATGTCGAACAACCTGCTCAAAGCCCGCCCGGCGGCGGTCCGGCGATCAAGCTCCGCTGCCCGGGGTGCGGATTGACATACGAAGATTTTAAGAAAATAGGTCGTTTGGGCTGCAGCGAGTGCTACATGGTGTTCAAGGCGAGTCTTGTGCCCCTTTTAAAACGGATTCACGGGTCCACTCAGCATATGGGAAAGTCGCCGACGCCCGAGCTCATCAAGGAACAAAAAATGTCTTCGAAGCTTCACGAAGAGTTGGAGGCCGCCAAACGGGACCTTCAGAAGGCGGTCCAAAAAGAGGAGTTTGAGGAAGCGGCGGCGATGCGCGACAAGGTAAAATTTTTAGAGAAAAAATTGAAGGACAAAAAGGCATGACCCCACCACCTCTTTCTGAGGCGACGCTCACGGTAAATAGCGCTTACGTGTATCTCATGCGTAGTCTAAAAGACGGAAAGTTTTATTTAGGTTGGACGACGGATTTAAAGCGTCGCCTCGACGCGCATAACATGGGATTGAATCAATCCACGAAAAGCAGAAGACCTTTCGAATTAATTTATTATGAAACTTACACAACCAGTGAAGAGGCCAAGGGCCGTGAACGTCAATTGAAGCAGAATCCAAATATGTTTTACTATTTTAAGAAGCAGGCGCTGTTATGCGCGTCTAAGCCGCATGGCTTGAAAGAGGTGGTGGGGTGACGATCGACTTTCTTTTAAAGCAGACCTGTGAATGGTTGTTAGGGACCGGCCCAAACTCGGATATCGTGATGAGTTCCCGGATCCGTTTGGCCCGGAACCTGGACAAGACGTCTTTCTCTCATTGGGCTACAAAAAAACAGGCAAAGGAAATCTTGGAATCGTTGGAACAGTCGGTCTTGAGCGTGGAGATGATGGGCGGGAACACTCTTTCGGTACGCATGGCCGAGATCGACGATGTCGACAAGCAATTTTTACTGGAACGGCATTTGGTGAGCCGGGAGCACATGACGCATCCCGAATATAAATCCGTGATCATCGGGGACAAAGAGGTGGTCAACGTGATGATCAATGAAGAGGACCATTTGAGGATTCAGGCCATGCAGTCAGGGTTCAACTTGCAGGAGTGCTGGCGGATCGCGACGCGTCTGGATGACGTGCTGCACAAGAAAGTGAAATACGCGTTCAGCACGGAATGGGGATACCTGACCGCCTGTCCCACCAATACCGGGACGGGCTTACGAGCCTCCGTCATGCTGCATTTGCCGTCACTGGTGATGACCAAGCAGATCAGCCGTGTGCTTCAGGCGATCACGAAACTTGGGATGACCGCCCGCGGGTTATACGGCGAGGGCACCGAAGCCGAGGGGAATTTTTTTCAGATCTCCAATCAGATCACGCTCGGCTCCGCCGAAGAGGACATCATTGATAATCTGGAACGAATCATCCGGCAGGTCATCGGGCACGAGGAAAACGCGAGAAAAACCCTGATGAAACAGAACCGTGAGGTTCTTCAGGACAAAATATGGCGTGCGAACGGGACTCTAAGAAGCGCGCACATCATGAATACCAAAGAAACGATGGGGCTTCTTTCGATGGTGCGGCTCGGAGTGGACATGGGGCTTATCACTGACATTGACCGGCGCGCCGTCAACGAACTTTTTATTCTGACACAGCCGGCGCATTTGCAGAAGATCGAAGGGCGTAGCTTGAGCTCCGCCCAGCGCGATGTGAAGCGAGCCAATTTGGTTCGCAGACGTTTGGAAGGAAGATAGCGCGCCTGGTTATGCTATAATAAATATAACGGGAGAGAGCAAATGTTTAATAAATTTACCGAACGCGCCAGAAAAGTAATTTTATTGGCCAAACAAGAAGCGAAGCGGTTTAATCATGATTATATAGGCACCGAACACATTTTACTCGGGCTTTTGAGAGAAGGCGAAGGCGTGGCCGCCGCGGTGCTTCAGAGTCTGGGGATGAATCTGAATAATATCCGGCTCGAAGTGGAGAAATTGGTTCAGGTGGGCCCGGCCACGGTCGTGTCGGGAGACCTGCCGTTCACGCCCAAGGCGAAAAAGGTGATGGAGCTGGCCATGGAAGAGGCGCGCACTTTGGGACACAATTATATCGGCACCGAACATTTGTTGCTTGGGCTTATCCGCGAAGGCGAAGGGGTCGCAAGCCAGGTATTCATGAATATGGGGCTTGATCTTGAGAAGGTGCGCGAAGAGGTCATCAAGCTCTTGGGGTCCACGACGCCCGGCTCGCAATTTGGCCCTCCTCACGGTGCCGCAGGCGGCAGCGGTGGTGGCCCGGTCTCCAAAACGAAGACGCCGGCGCTCGATGCTTTTGGACGCGACCTGACAAAACTGGCTAAAGAAGGGAAATTGGATCCCGTGATCGGCCGCGACGATGAAATCGATCGGGTCATGCAGACTTTGTCCCGCCGCCGTAAGAATAATCCCGTCCTTCTCGGGGAGGCCGGTGTCGGCAAATCGGCGATCGTGGAAGGCCTGGCGCAGAAAATTGTCAGTGGCGATGTCCCGGAAATTTTACAAAATAAAAGAGTGATTACCCTGGATCTGGCGCTCATGGTCGCCGGCACCAAGTATCGGGGCCAGTTTGAGGAACGGATCAAGGCGGTGATGGACGAAATCAAACGGTCGGAAAACATCATCATGTTCGTGGATGAACTGCATACGCTGGTGGGTGCCGGCGGAGCGGAAGGCGCGATCGACGCCTCCAACATCTTAAAACCGGCGCTGGCCCGCGGAGAGATTCAATGCATCGGGGCGACGACGCTTGACGAGTACCGGAAATACATTGAGAAAGACACGGCGCTTGAGCGGCGCTTTCAAACGATCATCGTGGATCCGCCGTCGGTGGAGGAGACGATTCTGATCTTGAGAGGTCTACGGGATAAATACGAGGCCCATCACAAGATAAAAATCTTAGACTCGGCGCTTGAGGCCGCCGCGAAACTGTCGGATCGGTATGTGGCGGGCCGTTTTTTGCCTGACAAGGCCATTGATATCATTGATGAAGCCGGCGCGCATGCGCGCTTGTCCACCCACACCGCGCCCGCAGAGGTCAAAGAGCTTGAAAAGCGGCTTGAGCTCTTAAAGAGAGAGAAGGAAGATACGATTAAAGAGCAGGATTTTGAGAAGGCAGCTGCCTTGAGGGATCAGGAGAGGGAGATCCGGCGTCTCTTGGATAAAACCAAGAAGGAGTGGATGGAATCCCGCTCGAAGATAGAGCTGGAGATCGGAGAGGACGATATCGCGAGAATGATCTCTAAAACGACGGGTATTCCCGTGTCACGCTTGGAGGAGAAAGAGAGTTCGCGTCTTCTTCGAATCGAGGAAGAGCTCCGAAAGCGCGTCGTCGGCCAAGAAGAAGCAATCTCCGCGATTTCTCACGCGGTACGCCGGTCCCGCGCGGGTCTTAAAGATCCTCGTCGGCCGATAGGGTCTTTTATATTTTTGGGGCCGACCGGAGTCGGAAAAACGCTTTTGGCGAGAGCGCTCGCGGAGTTTTTGTTCAATGATGAAAATGCGCTGTTCACGTTTGATATGTCGGAATACATGGAGAAATTCAATGTCTCGCGGCTTGTCGGAGCGCCTCCGGGTTATGTGGGTTATGAGGAGGGCGGACAGCTGACTGAACGCGTCCGGCGGCGCCCTTACTGCATCGTGCTTTTGGATGAGATCGAGAAAGCGCACCCGGATGTTTTTAATATGCTTCTTCAGGTGCTTGAGGAAGGCCGTTTGACCGATTCGCTCGGCCGCAAAGTGGATTTTAGGAACGTGCTCTTGATCATGACCTCGAACATCGGCGCCGATCTTTTGAAGAAACAGGGTAGCATCGGATTTAAAACCGAGGAGCACACGTCCGACTATAAGCAGATGAAGTCACGGCTCTTGGAGGAAGTGAAGAAAACATTTAAGCCCGAGTTTTTGAACCGCGTGGATGATACCGTGGTTTTCCAGAAACTGACCCGTCAGGATCTGGAGAAAATCATTGACATTGAAATCGACCAACTGAGAAAGCGGCTCGGTGAGCGCGATATTGAAATACAATTGGACCAAAAGGCCAAGGATTTCCTGATCGATAAGGGCTTTGATTTGATGTATGGCGCACGGCCTTTGAAGCGGACGATGCAGCGGTATCTCGAGGATCCGCTCGCCGAGGAGATGATCTCTAAAAAGATCCGGCCCAACGAAATGATTCATGTCACGGTCAAGGATGACGATCATCTTGCCTTTATCCAAGGGGCGAACGTTACGACCAATCTTTAGGATAAAAGTTGAAGCCCCGGAAAAGTAAAAAAGAGATTGTCGTCAGAACCGTGGTGTTATTGTTTCTCGTGGGCGGAGTCGCCTTTTTTTTGGTCAATAGAAAAGAGGCCCTGGTCAGACAGTTTACCCGCCTTTTAGAAAACACGCTCAGTAGCGGTACTGATTATCGCGTGAAGATCGGCAGGAGCCACAGCGATATTTTTGGGTATATCCGTTTTGAGGATGTGGTGATCGAAGAGCCATGGCTGCCGGAGGGAGAAAGACAGCTGTTTAGCGCCAAAAACATACAGTTTCATTACCGGTTCCTTGATTTTTTATCCAAACAGCCGCTTGGTCCTAAGATAGACGTTGTGGTGGATCATCCCGAAGTTCATTGGAGGCCGCGATTGAGATTGAGGAAGCTCCGTTTTCCCTGGATGGAATGGATGAAGCAATGGGCGGTGTCGCAACCGCAGCATTTGGCCGTTCGGGTACAGAAGCTCGATCTTGTTTTCGGATCAGACAAGAAAAAAATTAGCGGAGTCGACATTTCCTACGAAAATAATCATTTTCAAGCTCAAATCCCCGTCTCGCATCTTTTAGTCGCGGGCTCGGATGTTTCCTCCGTCGTGAACGTGACCGGACACTTTGAGCTGGGCTTGCAAGAGGCCAGTGACCGTTTGACCGGAGAAATACGGACGGAAGGAACTATCATCAACTGGAACCCGTTGGCGCAGGAGACCCAGTTCAGTTTTGAATTTTCCGAAGACAATTTTAACCTAACCTCGTCCAATTTTCTTGGCGGGATTGAGATCACCGGCACGATCGATTTTACGCGGGATTACGCGATAGATTTTCTGATCACCGCCGAGAACTATCCTTTAGTTAATCTGGAACCCTTTCTCAAGGTCGATCAAGGCTTGATTCCGCCGGGACGTTTTGATCTGAGTGCTCATTTTTATGGCAGCTCGGAACAGCTCAACGTCGAGGCGCGGACAAGAATTTATGAGGGTTGGATCGGCGGAAAGACTTTCACGGCCATGGACGTGAACGTCGTCGGCATTTACCCGACGTTGCGTCTCACGGATTCAAAGATATTGATGCAGGACGAATCGTCCATGCGTTTCGCGGATAAGACGCTTGAGGCGAGGGATCTGTTCAGAGGAAAGACCTATGAGGCGTTGATCGCCGAAGCCCAGCAGGAAACGGTGGTTTGGGGGGATTGGGAGCTTAGCCGTTCGAAAGACATCAAGGACAATCCGGAGTTTTTAATGCAGAGAAACTTAAGCGACAACGCGACGGTTCATTTTAAGAAATTTTACGAGGATTCCAGCACGCAAGACCGCTCCAATGAAAAGCAGATGGAGCTGGGATTTGAATATCGTCTCAGGTCCAAAGACTCGCTAAAGCTTGAATTGCGGGACGACGAGGAATTCGTGGGAGTGGAACGGAAGATGAAATTTTAAATGAGCAAAGTGATCTTGGGTTTGGGGCAGTCCGTTCTGAATGTCCTGGTGTATGCCGGCGGCACTTTCTCGTTGTATTTGCAGACGCTTTTCTGGATCGCGGTGCCTCCGTTCAGGGCCAGGCAAATATACGAACAGATGGTCAAGATCGGTGTGGATTCGCTGCCCATTGCGACACTCACGAGTTTCTTCATCGGCGTCGTCATTGCGTTTCAGAGCGCCTATCAGATGCATAAGGTCGGCGCGGAGATGTACATTCCAAGTTTGGTCTCTATTTCCATGACGCGCGAGATCGGCCCCATGTTGACGGCGCTGGTGGTGGCCGGCAGGGTCGGGGCCTCGATCGCCGCCGAGCTTGGCAGTATGAAGGTGACCGAGCAGATTGATGCGCTCGAGACGCTGGCGACCAATCCAGTGAAATATTTAGTGGCGCCCCGCTTTATCGCGCTTTTTACGATGCTGCCTCTTTTGACGGTATATGCCGATGTGGTGGGCATTGTGGGAGGATATCTCGTGTCGGTTTACAAGCTGGGCTTGACCCATTCTCTCTATATCAAGATGACGTTCGATCCGCTGGCGCTGAAGGATATTTTTACCGGGCTCTTTAAAACGCTGATCTTCGCTTCGATCATATGCACGATCTCTTGTTTTGAGGGCATGCGCGTCGAGGGAGGTGCCGAGGGAGTCGGCGCGGCAACGACGCGCGCGGTCGTGACGTCGTCCGTTTTGATTATCGCGTCCGATGCTTTTTTTACCATCCTTTTTTATTTTATCACTTAAAATGCTGATCATCGAAGTCAGAAAAGTTATCAAGTCGTTTAGGGGTCGGGTCGTGTTGAATGAATTGGATTTATCAGTTGCCAAAGGGGAGACGCTTGTGATTATTGGCCGTTCGGGCTGCGGGAAAAGTGTGTTGTTGAAACACATGATCGGGATCTTGATGCCCGACAAAGGCGAGGTCACGGTGGATGGCGTGAATGTCGCGGCCTTATCGCCGAAGAAGCTCAACCAGCTTCGGATGCGTTTTGGGATGGTGTTTCAGGGGTCGGCTCTTTTTGATTCCATGACCGTCGGGGAAAACGTGGGGTTTAGTCTGATCGAGCACACGAGCTTAAGTCATCGGGCGATCCAAGAACGGGTGGAAGAATCGTTGGAGCTTGTGGGATTGAGGGGTATTCAGGAGCTAAAGCCTTCCGAACTTTCGGGAGGCATGAAGAAAAGAGTGGCGCTTGCCAGGGCGATCTGCATCCGACCGGAGATCGTGCTTTACGATGAGCCGACCACGGGCCTTGACCCAATCATGGCGGACGCGATCAATGATTTGATCATTGAGCTGCATGACAAACTGAAGATCACCTCGATCGCGGTGACCCATGACATGACCAGCGTTTATAAAATAGCCACTCGCGTTGCGATGCTCTATAACGGAAAAATCGTGCAAATCGGGTCGCCCGAGGAGATTAAAAATACGAAGGATCCGGTGGTCAGGCAGTTCATCACAGGTTCGGCGTCCGGTCCTATGACCGATGTCGCCTTTAAAAGTCTCGAACAAATACAAGGAGATCATCCCTCATGAAGAAAGCCGGGCTTGAGCTGAAGGTGGGTATTTTTGTCTTTGTCGCTTTGGCCGCTCTGGCCGCACTTGTTTTTAAAGCGGGGGATTTTTATTTAAAACCGGGCTATACGATCCGGATCGTTTTTAATTTTGTGAGCGGCGTGGATAAAGGCACGCCTGTCCGCCTTGCGGGCGTCAGCGTGGGCGAGATCAAAGAAGTTCACATTATTCGGGATGTCGAAGGCGCGACGCAAGTGGAGATGACCGCCTGGATCATGAAAGGTGCCTTCATTGAAGAAGACGCCGAGGCGCGGATCAATAGTCTCGGTCTTTTGGGGGAAAAATATGTGGAGATCATCCCCGGCACGGGCGGCAATAAGACGCTGTCCGACGGCGGGACATTAAACGGAAAGTCACCGGTGGGGATGGATAAATTCACGGAATCAGGCAACCGTTTGATTAGTAAGATGGAGTATACGTTCGACAATGTGAACGAAGTGGTGGCGGATTCTAAGTTTAAAACGTCCTTAAAAAACACATTCGGCAACGCGGAAGGGGTGACCGAAAATTTGCGTGAGGCCAGCGACGATTTAAAGGACACACTCAAGTCGGCGCGCATTGTGATGGCCCGGTTGAGGGACGGGGAGGGAAGCATTGGACGGCTCATGAAAGATGATACCATGGCCAAAGACATGGAGGCATTTGTGAAAGACATCAAGGCGCATCCTTGGAAATTGCTGAAGAGAGACTAATATGACATTCGGATTTATTCGAGCGCTTTTTATGTTGATATGCACGGTGGTGGGGTTTCAGCTCGGTAGCGCGATGCAGGGCTATGGAACTTTTTGGGGTCTGATCGGCGCCGGCATCGGCGCCGGGATCGGATTTTTTATCATCCTTATCGAGCACCTGATAGGAAAAGTTTCGTTGCGCGGCTTGTCCGCCGCCGTGTTCGGCCTCATCCTCGCGCTGATCGTTTCAAAATTCTTGAGCGGCGCGATCGATCTGATCCCGCAGCTTGACCCCGGGACAGCCTCGACATGGAAACTCATTCTGGTGCTCGTGCTTTGTTATTTCGGCATGGTTTTCTCGATGCGCGGCCGCGATGAGTTTAATCTGATCGTCCCCTACGTGAAATTTGATCGGCAAGACCAAAAGGACATGATCCTGATTTTGGATACCAGCGTTATCATCGACGGACGGATCCTGGACATTTGTCAGACAAAGTTTGTTCAAGGGCGCTTCATCGTGCCGCGGTTTGTTTTAAAAGAGCTTCAGCAAGTGGCGGATTCCCAGGACGCCTTAAAACGAAACCGCGGCCGCCGCGGTCTCGATGTGCTCAATAAATTGAGGAAGAGCCCGGAGGTGAGCGTCAAGATCCACGAGGAGGATTTTCCGGCCGTGTCTTCGGTGGACGAAAAACTGGTGAAACTCGCGAAGCTTCTCGGCGCGCAAGTATTGACAAATGATTTCAATTTGAATAAGGTCGCCGAGTTTCAGGGCATTACGATCTTGAACATCAACGAACTGGCCAACGCGCTCCGCCCTATCGTGCTTCCCGGCGAGATGATGGAGGTGCGGCTTGTGAAGGAAGGCAAAGAACACAATCAAGCCATCGGTTATCTCGATGACGGTACGATGGTGGTCGTGGATAACGCCAAGCGCTTCCTCGGAAATATTCAGCACGTGATGGTCACCTCCGTTCTTCAGACCGCAGCCGGCCGGATGATCTTCGCGAAGCTTGATTCTGAGAAATCGAATGTCAAATGACCCCACCACCTCCTTTTGCGGCGACTGGGTCGCCGCGGCGCGATGCGCCTAAATCGAAGATTTTAAAGGAGGTGGTGGGGTGAAGATCGCGGCGATCGTTCCCGCTGCGGGCCAGGGCCGTCGGCTAAAAACAAAGACGTTTAAACCCCTTGTCCGGATTTTAGGCAAACCGCTTTTGGTCCATACGTTGGAGTCGCTTAAAAAATCCTTTCATTTCACGGAAATCATTGTGGCGGCCGCTCCCACGAAACTTGATGAGACGCTGGGGCTTTTGCGACAACACAAACTTCATGGGGTCCGGGTCGTTTTAGGAGGGCGACGTCGCTCTGAGTCAGTACGAAACGCTCTTTTAAACGTGTCCGGCGATTGCGACTGGGTTTTGGTGCACGACGCGGCCCGTCCTTTTGTGGACGGAGTTTTGGTGAGACGGCTTTTAAACGCGGCAAGGGCCACCGGGGCGGCGATCACGGCGACGCCGATCACGGCGACGGTCAAAAGAAGCGGCGTCCGTAAAGACGTTATTTTTAGGACCGAGGATCGCGAGCGTCTTTTTCTGGCCCAAACGCCACAGCTTTTTAGGAAGGGTTTGCTTGCCAAGCGTTACCGCGAGCTTGGCGCCAAGGCCCTCTTATGTACGGACGAAGCCGCTTTGTTTGACCGGTCCCGCGTCCGGGTGAAAATCGTTCCGGGAAATCCAAAGAACATTAAAATCACGGTGCCGGAAGATATCGAGCTCTTCAAATTTTATTCCAAAATAAGGAAAATCTAACCCGTGCGCGTGGGCATCGGTTATGATATTCATGCCCTTAAGAAAGGTCGGAAGCTCGTTTTAGGGGGTGTCACGATCCCTTTTTCGAAGGGCCTCGCGGGGCACTCCGACGCGGATGTGGTGTTTCATGCGGTCATTGACGCGGTCTTGGGTGCGCTCGCCGAAGGGGACATCGGCGATCATTTTCCCGATGGGGACGCCCGTTATCGAGGGATGAAGAGCGTTCTATTCGTTAAAAAAGTGAAAGCACTTTTAAAAAAGAGACGCTTAAAGATCGCGCATATTGACACGGCGATTATCGCCGAGGCGCCAAAGCTCGCGCCCTACAAAGACCGGATCCGGGAAAGAATCGCCCGGGTGTTTGAGGTTTCCCCGCGCCATGTCGGCGTCAAGGCGAAAACCAACGAAGGTTTTGGACCGGTCGGAAAAAATCAGGCGATCGCTTGCCTGTCGATCGTCAGTTTAACGAGGTAAAACATGGACTGGATGACCCCACCACCTCTTTTAGAGGCGACATTCTGTCGCCTCGACGCGTTTATGACTAGTGGAGGTGGGTTTGATAAGGAAAGATGCGTGCAGGATTACGCGTCTTTGCCCAAAGGCAAAAAAGAGGTGGTGGGGTGACAAAACTTCTCATTTTATTATTGGCGATCGTCATCGCCAAGGCAGTCGTCTACAAGCTGTTTTTTAAAGAGGAGATCCAAGCGACGCTTGAGCGGGATCCGGCGGCGCGGGGCGCTTTGTCCGTGATTCTGACCTATCCGGGCCTGCACGCGCTCTTTTATCACCGCGTCTCTCATGCGTTATATCGATCAAAACTCTATTTTTTATCGCGGGTCCTCTCTCAATTTGCCCGTTCGTTGACGGGGATTGAAATCCACCCCGGCGCGGTCATCGGGAAGGGCCTCTTTATTGACCACGGCATGGGCGTGGTGATCGGAGAGACGGCCGTTTTGGGGGAGAACGTGACCTTGTTTCAGGGCGTGACGCTCGGCGGGACCGGAAAACAAAAAGGGAAGCGCCATCCGACGCTCGGGAATAACGTCGTGGTCGGCGCCGGCGCCAATATTTTGGGGGACATTCATATCGGTGATAACGTGAGCGTTGGCGCGAATGCGGTCGTGGTGAGGGATGTGCCGGCGAATTCGACGGTGGTCGGCGTGCCTGGAAGGATCGCGAGCCGCGAAGGCAAGAAAGTCCATGGGATCAACCTGGACCACACGAGCCTGCCGGATCCGCTGACGCAGGCGCTTGAGAAGCTTCAGCATGAGATCGACAAGATTGAGAGCGAAATCAAGGACTTTGGAGCGAAGGAAAAGGACAAAAGTAAATAACCAATAACCAAATTCCAAGTTCCAAATAATCACCAATATCCAATGACCCAATGATCAAACAAAGTGGTTTGGTTATTGGAGTTTGGATCTTGGGATTTGTTTGGTTATTGAAATTTGGTCATTGGTCATTTTATTTACACAGGGCTGATCAAAAATGGCGCTAAGAATTTACAACTCGCTGACCAAGAAAAAAGAAGAATTCGTGCCGCTTGAAAAGGGCAAGGTGAAGATGTATGTCTGCGGCCCGACGGTTTACGACGAGCCGCATATCGGGCACCTCCGCTCGGCGTATGTGTTTGACGTGATCCGGCGGTATCTGGAATATTGTAAATACAAAGTGACCTTTGTGCGCAATGTGACGGATGTGGATGACAAGATCATTGAGAAGGCCAAAGAATCAAGCTCGTCGGACTTGATTGAGGAAGCCAAAAAGGTTACCCAGAAATATTACGACGCTTATAAGGCGGATTTGACAAAGCTCGGCATCAAAGAACCTACGACGGAACCGTTTGCGACGCGGCATATCGAAGACATGATTTTCCTGATTCAGAAACTTTTGGAAAAAGGCGCCGCCTATCAAAGCGGGGGGGATGTTTACTATTCGGTTCAGGCGTTTGGAAGCTATGGAAAACTCTCAAACCAAAAAAAAGATTCAATGCTGGAACACGTGCGGATTGACGCGAATGAGAAAAAGAAAGACCCGCTGGACTTCGCGCTTTGGAAAAAGGCCAAGGAAGACGAACCGGCCTGGGACAGCCCCTGGGGAAAAGGCCGGCCCGGCTGGCATCTCGAGTGCTCAGCCATGAGCATGAAATATCTGGGTTCTATCTTTGACATCCACGGCGGCGGTCTGGATCTTGTTTTTCCGCACCATGAGAACGAGATCGCGCAATCCGAAGCTGTAACCGGCTCTGCATTTGTCCGCTACTGGGTTCATCATGGGCTGGTCACAGTGAACAATCAAAAGATGTCAAAATCTTTGAAAAACTATGTGACACTCAGCGATTGTGTTAGAAATGACCCCGAAAAAATAGAGGATTTGAAATTTCTTTTTTTGAAGACGCATTACAGCGCTCCTTTGGATTATTCTGAAAAGGAAATGGCCATGGTGCGTTCAATACGTAATAATTTTAAGTTTTTCATTGATGAAGCCAAATCTATCACTGAAAAGTTACCGGAAAGAGCAGAATTTACCAGTGTGAATAAAGAAATAATAAGTCTAACGGCTAATTTTATTAAAGCGATGGACGATGATTTTAATACTCCTCAAATGATAGCCGAAATGCATAAAAAAATGCATGCAGCGAGACAAGTTCATGATGATAGATTGATTTTGGCAGTCTCCAACACAATTCGTGAGCGTTTTCATATTTTAGGTGTAAATTTTGATGTCGGTGTGTGCGACATAAATCAAATTGAAAATGCGATAAAAAAGCGAGAGGAAGCAAAGGAAAATAAAGATTATAAAACCGCAGATGCTATTCGCAAAGAGTATTTAGATAAAGGTATTGAGTTTATAGATAGACCGACGGGAACTACCTGGAGAAAAAGATGAAAGGTATTTTAGTCACACTCGAAGGCAACGAAGGTTCCGGCAAGTCCACGCAGATTCGGCTTCTTTATTATTATTTAAAGAAAAAAGGCCATCAAGTTTTTCTGACGCGCGAACCAGGCGGCACCCGGGTCGGCGACGGGATCCGTAAAATTCTTTTGGATAACCGGCATAAAAGAATGACGGCCGTGACCGAGACTTTGCTCTACATGGCCTCGCGGGCCCAGTTGGTCGAGGAAGTGATCAAGCCGCACCTTAAAAAAGGCGTGATCGTGCTCTGTGACCGCTGGCTTGACGCGACGCTCGCGTATCAAGGGTATGGCGGTGGCGTGGACAAAAAATGGATCGAAGCTCTCGGCCAAGAGGCGACCCAAGGCATCCGTCCAAAACTAACCCTCTTTTTGGAGCTGCCTTTGGCCTGCGGGCTTCGCCGCGCCAAACAGCATAAAAAGGCGGACCGCATGGAACGGAAAGAGATGGGGTTTCACAAAAAAGTGCGGCAAGGGTATCTTCGGATCGCGAAGACAGAGCCGCGAAGATTTAAGAAGATCAAAATCAAGGAAAGCGACGGCGTGTCTTTGGTCCATGAGAAAATAAAGAAGGCGGTGTCGAATGTCCTTTAACGAGATTGAAGGCCAGACCGAGGTCGTGGATTTCTTAAAAAAGGCGCTCAAAAAAAACCACCTGCCCCACGGGCTTTTATTTCAGGGCCCCGCTAATACGGGGCAAAGAAAAGTCTCCGAAGAGCTCGCCAAAATGGTTTTCTGTGAAAATAAAAGCCAGGGGGATTCTTGCGGCGTCTGTATTCACTGCCTCCAGGTGGGGAAAAATACGCATCCCGACTTCATTGTGTTGGCGCCCGGCGAAGACTCGGCAGTCATCAAGGTGGAAGAGATCCGGGAGCTTATCGGAAAAGCGAATCTCAAGCCTTTTCAGGCCTCGGGAAAGGTTTTTGTGATCGAGAAAGCTGACGCGATGAACGACATTTCACAAAACGCGCTTCTTAAAACACTTGAAGAGCCGTTAGGCAGGACGGTTTTCATTCTCATTTCCTCAAGTCCCGAGAAACTATTGGCCACGATCCGTTCGCGGGTCCAGGTCCTTAATTTTCTGCCTCTGAAAGAAAGTGGCGAGATTGATTCGGAGGTCAAAACGTTCGGAAACGCGGTGATCGAATTTATCTTAAGCGGCGCACAGTCGAAAGCGCCTGATTTAACCAAGCTCGACCGCGAAACGATCGGGAAGATCTTCGATCAGGCCATCCAATATTTTAGGGATCGGCTTGTCGCGGCGCCGGAAGACGGCGGAGAAACACTCATCGAGATCATCGAGACGCTCGCCGAGTATAAGAATAAAATCGCGAGCATGGTCAATACGAAGCTCGCCCTTTCAGTTTTGTGGGATTCGCTGGAGAAAACGCATGCCCAATAAATATTATCTCACGACGCCGCTTTATTACGTCAACTCGAAACCGCACATCGGGCATTCTTACACGAACATCGCGGCGGACACGCTGGCGCGTTTCAAACGCCTGACCGGCCATGACGTGCTTTTTTTGACGGGCACGGACGAGCACGGGCAAAAGGTGGCGAAGGCCGCCGAAGCGGCCGGCATGACGCCAAAAGAGTTCGTCGATAAAATCTCACTCACCTTTAATGATCTTTGGAAGACTTTGAACATTTCCTACGATGATTTTATCCGCACGACCGAAACGAGGCACTTTCATACCGTCCAAACCGTTTGGAAACAATTAAGTGAAATCAAGATTAAAGGCGAGAGTGTTCTTTATAAGAATACTTACGACGGGTATTATTGCGTGGCCTGCGAAACCTTCTTCGTCGAAGGGTTTATTGAGCAAGAGGGAAAAACCCTTTGTCCGGATTGCAAACGGCCTCTCGAAAAAATGCGCGAGGACAATTATTTTTTAAAAATATCGGAATATCAGGACTGGCTGATTAAGTATATTCATGATCATGAAAGTTTCATTTTGCCGGAAATGCGCCGAAATGAGGTACTGGGTTTTCTTGAAAACAACAAACTCCGGGACCTTTGCGTCACCCGCCCCAAGAACCGCGTTTCGTGGGGGATCCCGGTGAATGAGACCCACGTGGCATACGTTTGGTTCGACGCCTTGATTAATTATGTTACGGCTTGCGGTTATGAAGCCGATAAAGCCAAGTTCAAAAAATGGTGGCCGGCCGACGCGCATTTGATCGGCAAGGATATTCTCAAATACCACGCAGTTTATTGGCCGATCATCCTGCATATCTTGGGCGTTGAGCTGCCTCACATGATTTTCGCTCATGGCTGGTGGGTGCAAGGCGGCGAAAAGATGTCCAAATCGCTTGGCAATGTGATTGACCCAATTGAGATTGTTAAAAAGTACGGAGTAGATGCTTATCGCTATTTTTTGCTTCGAGAAGCTCCTTTTGGTTTTGATGGTACTTTTAGTGAAGAAGCATTGATTGATCGGTTTAATCATGATCTAGCCAATGATCTTGGAAATCTACTGAGCAGAACTTTAACAATGTGCGAAAAATATTTTGAAGGAAAAATACCAGAAAATATGTCGACTAGAAATTTAGAATTACGAGGCAAAGCCGAAGGATTATTTATAAAACTTGAAACACACATGGAGAGACTTGCTTTTTCAGAAGCTCTTTCTGAAATATGGGCATTGATTAACATCTCAAATAAATATATTGAAGATCGAGCTCCCTGGAAATTGTCCAAAGAGTCGAATTTAGAGCCTTTGAAAATAGTGATTGCTGGTCTTCTCGAAGTGTTAAAAATCGTGGCTCAAGCCATTTGGCCGTTTATGCCGAGTACAGGAGAGGCTGTGTGGGCCCAATTAGGAATTCAAGAGCCTTTGTGTAATTTAAAAATCACAAAACACAACCAATGGGGTTATTTTGATAATGGAACGCATCGGATTGCAAAAGGCGCATCATTATTTCCAAGAATTGAATCAAAGAAGTAATTAAAGCCGACAGGACCCGCCGAGACGCAAGGAGAAACTAAGATATGGAAGCATATCTGGATTACAATTCAACGACACCGGTAGATCCGGCCGTGTTCGACGCGATGAAACCGTTTTTATCGGCGGCGTTCGGCAACGCGTCGAGTTTTCATCAAAAAGGGCAAAACGCGCGCCACGCGGTGGAGTCAGCGAGAGAAACGCTGGCGGACTATCTGCAGGTGGAGCCGGGAGATATTGTTTTCACTTCCGGGGGCACTGAGGCCGACAATCTTGCGATCAAAGGGACGCTCGAGTGGCTGCGCGATAAGCGAAAGCATTTGGTGGTGTCCGCGATCGAGCATCAGGCCGTGCTTCATCCCGCGCAGTATCTGGCGTCGCAGGGAGTCGCGGTCAGCATTGTGCCGGTGGATTCGTACGGGATAATCGATCTGAACGCTTTGGAAAAAGTGGTCACGGATAAAACCGCGCTGGTGAGTGTCATGCACGTGAACAACGAGGTCGGGACGATCCAGCCGATCCAAGAGGCCGCCCGTATCGCCCATGACAAAGGTGCGCTCTTTCATACCGACGCGGTTCAATCACTCGGCAAGATCAAACTCGACCTGGAGGAACTTCGCACGGATATGGTCTCGACGTCGGGGCATAAGATCTACGGGCCCAAAGGCGTCGGGGCGCTTTTTGTGAGGAAAGGGCTTAAGATAAAACCGGTCGTGCACGGCGGTCATCAGGAAAAAAATATCCGGCCGGGAACGGAGAATGTGGCGGCGATCGCGGGTTTCGGCAAGGCCGTAGAGCTTTTGATAAAAAATCAAGGTGCGGAATCCAAACGCGTTGCGGATTTGCGGGAGGCTCTTCATCAAGGGCTATTGCGGAAAATCCCGGGCCTTCGATTGAACGGCCATCCGGAAAAACGGGTGGTCAATACGTTGAATCTTTCCTTTGACGGATTGGATGGCGAAACGCTTCTTATGAATTTTGACTTGAAGAATATTTATGTATCTACCGGTTCGGCCTGCACGGCGGGGTCGGTCGAGCCCTCGCATGTGTTGATCGCGATGGGCTTGCCGGAACAATTGGCAAGGGCGGCCATCCGGTTTTCACTCGGCCGTTTTACGACGAAAGAAGAAATTGATTACGCGCTTGCCGAGATACCGCCGATCATTGAGAGACTAAGAAAAACGGCCACATCAAATGCGAAATGATTAATGCAAAATGGTTAATTATAGTGACACTACGTGTCCTGCATAAAGGTCGCGCAGCGACACGGCCATTAATCATTTTTCATTAACCATCAATCATTCATATGCTCATAGACACGCATTGCCACCTGCATTTTGACGCGTTCGACGCCGATCGGGAAGAGGTGATCGAACGGGCGAGGGCGGCTGGCGTGGCGCACTTCATCAATGTCGGCACGGATCCCGTGACCAATCAAGCGGCTTTCGCACTGGCCGGTCGGCATTCCTTCATGTCGAGCACCGCGGGCCTGCATCCCCATCATGCCCATGAAATTTCCGGTCCGGAGTTCGAGTCGCTCGAGAACTTCGTGAGAGAGCATAAACTCGCGGCGATCGGTGAGATAGGCCTGGATTATTTTAAAAGCGAGGCGGACGCGGAGACTCAAAAAAAAGTTTTTTCAAAAATGCTTCACCTGGCTTTAGAAAATAATCTTCCCGTGATCGTGCATTCAAGAAACGCGTTCCAGGACACGGTGGACGTGATCCAAAAAGAAACCGCCGGCAGGATCCAAGGCGTCATGCATTGTTTTTCGTATGATAAAGCTTGTTTAAAGAAACTGTTGGACCTTGGTTTTTTGGCCTCCTTTACCTGCAATCTCACGTTTAAAAACGCGTCGGAGCTCTTGGACACGGCTTTATTCGCGCCGCTCGACCGGATCATGCTTGAGACGGACTCGCCGTATCTGGCTCCCCAAGCGCACCGCGGCAAGCGCAATGAGCCGGCGTATCTTGTGCATCTTGCGCGCCTTCTGGCGGAAAAGCGCGGAATCTCTCTTCATCAGTTGGAGGAAGCCACTTCTAAAAACGCGGCGCGTTTCTTTGGGCTCTCCTTGACGTCATGATAAATCTTAAGCGACTCTTGCGAGAAAACCTGGGGACCGTGGGGATGCTCCTGTTCGCGGCCTGTTTTTATCTGCTTTTTTTTGAGGCCAACCATGCCGATCAGACCACGGCCAAAGGATCCGGCCCGGCGATGAATCAAACCAAACAGAGCGCTTCGCAAGAGCTCAAAGGAAAAGAAGAGCTCTTCAAAAAAAATCTGGAGTCTCGACCGGAGCTTTTAACCCTTTTATCACTTGTGGTGCTGGCTGTTCTGGGCCTGGGTATCGCGGCGGATATTTATTTTTTACGGAGGATGATGAGGGGCCTCCCGTTATTTCCGGGCGCGTTGCCTCAACGCGATGTTCGATGGGGCCTCGCGGAGGTCTGGAAGGTGTTTGTATTTTTGTTTTTTATCGAGGCGGCCATTATTTTCGCGGAGATTTTATTTTCCTCGCTTTTCAAGTGGCCACTGGCAGGGAAGGATCTCGTTATGATGATCAATAGCCTTTTTCGGGACGTCGCGGTGGCGGGACTCGTGATCTATTGGGTCAAACGGCGTTTCAAAGAGCCTCTATCCCATATTGGGCTTACGACCAAAAATTTATTTAAAAATATAACGGCCGGTATTTTGTCATACCTCGCGCTTTTGCCGGTTCTTTTGGCGGCCATTTTTATTGTCGCGATGATCGCCCAGATTTTTTCTTACGAACCGCCGCCTCAAACGGTCGTCCAATTGTACCTAAAGGAATCACAAAAGGGCTCGCTTGTGTTTTTTACTTTTTTCGTGGCGATCGCGGGCCCCGCGATCGAGGAGATTTTTTTCAGGGGATTCGCCTATCCGGCCTTTCGCACGCGTTTCGGCGTTCGTTTCGCGATTCTGATCACGGCGGCCATTTTTGCTCTTTTGCACTGGCATCTAGCCGCTTTTTTGCCTATTTTTATTCTCGGGCTTTGTTTAGCATCTTTATATGAAAAGACGGGATCGCTGGTGCCCTCCATGACGCTTCACATGATCCATAATTTAATCATGGTCGGAATGACCCTGGGATTCAAAGGAATGAGTCATGCGTAAAAAAATCAGTCTGAAAGATCTGGGCGAGTTCGACGTTATTCGCGAGATTCGAAAAAAAGTTCGCCGGGACAACGTTGTCGAGACCGGGATTGGGGATGACGCGGCTGTCTTAAAAGTGGACGCCAAAAAGCGCCTTTTGTTTACTACCGATATGCTGATCGAAGGCCGTCATTTCAAGTTGTCCGATGCCACGGCGTTCGAGATCGGCTGGAAGGCCATGGCGGTCAATCTGAGCGACATCGCGGCGATGGGAGGGCAACCGACGCATGCGGTTGTCGCGCTTGGGCTGCCGGGCGATCTGGATTTGGCCTTTTTGAAGGAGCTTTATCGGGGAATGGAAGCGGTGGCGCGCCGTTTTCATGTGACCTTGGTGGGCGGAGATACGAATCGCTCGGATAAGGTCATCATTTCTGTGGCGCTGCTTGGAGAGGTCTCGCCGCGTTCGGTGGTGAAGCGGAGCGGCGCCAGGCCCGGCGATATTATTTTTGTGACGGGTTTTCTTGGGGGATCCTACGCTTCCAAGAAACATTTGACTTTTCTGCCGCGGATCAACGAGGCGAAGTTTTTGATCAAAAATTTTAAAATCAGCGCGATGATGGATCTTTCGGACGGGCTGGCCTGTGATATTTTCCAATTAACCTCCGAAAGCGGCGTCGGAGCTTTCTTGTCGAAAGAGGCGATCCCTGTTTCCAAAGCCGCGGCGGGCGTCCGGCAGGCATTGAACGAGGGGGAGGATTTTGAATTGTTATTTACGCTGCCGGTCAGAGAAGCCGCGCGGCTTTCGATGACACGATTTAAGAAAAAAATGGTTCCGTTTCATCCAATCGGGAAGATTGTGCCAAAAAAATACGGCGTAAGACTCATCGGAGCGAATGGTTTCAATGAGCCGCTCGAAAGACGAGGGTATGATCACTTTCGTAAGTAAATCCCCGTCAGAGACCAAAAAGATCGGCAGCGGCATCGGGCGTCTCTTGAGAGAAAATGATGTAGTCGCGCTGGAAGGGGATCTGGGGGCCGGAAAGACGACGATGGTCAAGGGAATCGCAAAAGGGTTGGGCATCGCCAGCGAACGTGACGTGGTCAGTCCCACGTTTGTTTTGATCCATGAATACCCTGCCCGAAAGAAGATCTATCACATCGATTGGTACCGTTTAAAGTCAGTGGAAGGCACGGACGCGGCGTTGGCCGAGGAGTGTTTTGACGCGGATGGCGTGGCGCTCATTGAATGGGCGGAGCGCGGTAAAAATATTCTGCCTTCCGAGCATGTCCGGATCCGGTTGAAACATCGGGGACCCGAAGTCCGCCTCATCACGGTGGACGCGAAAGGTCGGAAATACCGCGCGCTCTTAGAATCGCTTAAAAAATTTAAAGGCCGCCCGCGATGAAACTTTTGAGTTACGACACTTCCTCTGATGTTTTAAGCGTTTCGATTCATGAGGGGGCGACGCTCGTGGCGGAATTGAACGACGCCTCCTTAGGAAGACATTCAAATAGTCTGGCGCCAAGTCTCGAGCGTTTATTGAAAGAGCGGCGAATGGTCCTTAAGGACATTCATTGCTTGGCGATCGGCCTGGGGCCGGGGTCTTTTACCGGACTGCGCGTGGGAATCACCACCGCGAAGATGCTGGCCTACGCTTCAGGGATGAAAATCGTGGGAGTGCCGAGTCTTGAGACGATCGCTCGCGGCGTCTCGAAATGGGAGGGCCCGATCGCGGTTCTCTTGGACGCGCGAAAAGGGAAGGTATACGCCGCGCTGTACGAAAAAAACGAAGAGACATTTAAGGTGATTGACGCGCCACGGCTCATCAAGATCGAAGACTTTTTAAAAAAAATAAAAAAACCGGCGTATTTCACCGGAGGGGCGGTCCCCATCTACCGTGAAAAACTGGAACAGGGTTTGAAAAGCCACTTTCATTGGGAGGAGCCGTCTCAGACGCTCTTTCCCAAGGCCAGGGATATGGCCGAGGCCGCGTTTCGCTTCATCCGCCAAAAAAAGTTTATCGACCCATTTAAATTGGAACCATTGTATTTGCATCCCAGAGATTGTAATGTGATGGTGCGTCCATGAAACATTTTTCACTGGTTTGGTCCGAAATCAATTTAGATCGCCTAAGGCGGAATCTTAAGATTATTCGCACCCGTTTGCGGAATCCCCGCGTGAGAATTCTTGCGATCGTCAAGGCGGACGCGTACGGGCATGGAATGACGCCTGTCGCGTTGACCCTGGCGAAGGAAGGCGTCAATTTTTTCGGAGTCGCGAATATCGAAGAGGCGATGGAGCTTCGCAAGGTTTGCCCCACGGCGAGAATCTTGGTTTTGGGAGGTTTTCATCAAAGTCAGATCCCGCTTTTTATTCGCCACCGGATTACCCCCACTATTTTTTCACTCGACGACGCCGCCCATTTTGAAAAGGCGCTCAGTGGGCGTAAGTCTACGTTCCCGGTGCATGTGAAGATTGATACCGGCATGGGGCGTCTAGGCGTGTGGCATGAGGAGGTCCCAAGTTTTTTTAGTTGCCTGAAGGAAACCTCAGTGATTGAAGTGGAGGGGGTTTACACTCATTTTTCGAGTGCCGACCATAAAGATTTGGCGGTGACCAAAGCGCAGATGGCTCTCTTTGAGCGGGCGATCAAGCGAATAAAAACGATGGGCTTTTCCCCGAGGTATTTTCACGCGGCCAATAGCACAGGCCTGATGCGGTTTAAAAATTCTCATCTAAATCTCGTCCGGCCCGGCATTTTGCTTTATGGGATCATTCCTTATTCACACGGAAGATTACCGAAAGGCCTCCGGCCCATTTTGTCTCTGAAGACGCGGATCTCATTTCTCAAGGAAGTGGGAAAGGGGCGTTCGATCAGCTACGGCGCCACTTATAAAACCGCGGGTAGGACGCGGATCGCCACGCTTCCGGTCGGTTACAGTCACGGATACCGCGTGGGTTTTTCGAACAAGGCATTTGTCGCCGTGCGCGGCAAAAAATGCCCCGTGGTCGGCAGAGTCACGATGGACCATACGCTGATTGACGTCGGGAAAGTACCGGCGGCCAGGCGTTGGGACGAAGTCACGCTGATCGGCACGGATGGGAAAGCCGAAGTCATGGCGCAGGACCTGGCGGATCTGATTGACAGCATTCCTTATGAAATTATCTGCTCCATTCACAGCCGTATCCCACGAATTTATAAAGGCTTCTGACCCCACCACCTGTTTTGTCCGCTTGAGCGGACCGATTGCTGTAAGCAATCGCAAAAAATAGGTGGTGGGGTGAACTCTTTTCTTTGACCCCTCCTATTTTGCGTGCTATAATACAAGTTTTACTAAAATAGACAGCTATTGTTCTAAGTAACCTATTGATCAGCTGTTAGAGTGAAAATTTCATAAATCAAAGAGGAAGCTCATGGCAAAAATAACAGGCGCACAGGCCGTAGTGGAGGCTTTCAGTAAGGAAGGGGTGGAGTTTGTGTTTGGCCTTCCGGGTGGAGCGTGCTTGCCGCTTTTCGATGCCTTGTACGACGCCAAATTTAAAGTGGTTTTGGTTCGCCACGAACAGGGAGCCGTCCACATGGCGGAAGGGTATGCGCGGGCGACCGGACGGCCCGGCGTGGTCGTCGTGACCTCAGGCCCCGGCGCGACGAATACCGTCACGGGCATTGCCGACGCCTATATGGATTCCATTCCGCTCGTGGTTGTGACGGGACAGGTGAAGTCGTATCTCATCGGAAATGACGCGTTCCAGGAAGCGGACGTCACCGGCATCACAAGGCCGATCACGAAGCATAATTATCTGGTGAAGGACATTCAGGATCTTCCACGAGTTTTGAAAGAAGCCTTTTATATCGCAACGCATGGCCGGCCCGGTCCCGTGCTGATCGATTTTCCTTCGGACGTGAGTTTGATGACATTTGACTTCGAATATCCGGAAACCGTTAGCATCCGCGGGTTTAAACCGACGGTTCAGGGCCACCCCGGCCAGATCAAGAAGGCCGCGAAATTGATCGCCGAATCAAAAAAGCCGGTGGTTTATACCGGCGGGGGTGTGATCATCGCCGGGGCCTCGAAGGAACTCGTTGCGTTCGTTGAAAAAATAAAGGCCCCTTGCACGAACACACTGATGGGCCTGGGCGGTGTGCCGGGAACGCATCCCTTGTTCATGGGGATGCTCGGCATGCACGGCACCGTTTACGCGAATCGTGCGGTGCACGAAAGTGATCTTCTAATCGCGATCGGCGCCAGATTCGACGATCGCGTGACAGGGGACCTCAAGAAATTCGCGCCCCACGCGAAAATCATCCACATGGACGTGGATCCTTCGGCCATCTCGAAAAATGTGAAGGTGGACGTGCCGATTGTCGGAGACGTGAAACAAATTCTACAGGAACTGAATAAGCTCGTCAGCCCGGCGGACACGAAAGAATGGCTTGCCTCCATCGAACAATGGAAAAAAGAGAGCCCGCTTCGTTATAGCGATGAGGGAGACTCGATCCGCCCCCAATACGCGATCCAGAAGCTCTGTGAGATTTTAGGCAGCGACGCGATCGTGACGACGGATGTCGGACAGCATCAGATGTGGGCCGCCCAATACTATAAATTAAACGGCCCCAATCAATTTCTGACAAGCGGCGGGCTCGGGACGATGGGCTACGGATTTCCCGCGGCGATCGGCGCGCAATTTGCGTTTCCGAAGAAGACGGTCGTGTGCATCACCGGCGACGGCTCGATTCAAATGAACATCCAGGAAATGGCGACGGCCGTCGTGAACAAGCTGCCCGTCAAAATCGCGATCATCAACAACAACTATCTGGGCATGGTGCGGCAGTGGCAGGAGGCCTTTTATCATCACCGCTATTCGAGCACCGAAATGAGCGGAAACCCTGATTTTGTGAAACTGGCCGAGGCCTATGGGGGGACCGGCAGGCGCGTGACTAAAAAAGACGAGGTGGAAAAAGCCGTGAGTTGGTCAAAAACAATCACCGACCGCCCCTGCGTTTTGGATTTCATCGTGAAAGAAGAGGAAAATGTGTACCCGATGATCCCGGCAGGCCGGTCGTTCGAAGAAATCATGGACATGGCTTAATCCTTATGGCGATACACGACCCAACTCCAGTCCAACAACGCGTTTTATCCGTGCTCGTGGAAAACCGGGCGGGGGTCCTTTCCCACGTGGTCGGTCTTTTCTCCGCGCGCGGATTCAATATCGATTCGTTGGCCGTCGGAGAAACGCAAGATCCGACGATATCCCGTATCACGCTGGTGGCGCAGGGCGACGCGAAGACTCTGGAGCAGATTAAGAAACAGCTCAACAAGCTGATTGATGTGATCAAAATTCAGGATCTAACCGATGAGGGTTTTGTGGACCGGGAGCTCATGCTCGTGAAGATCAAGGCAACTCCTGAAATAAAAAAATCTCTTGCGCCGCTACTGTCCCAATATCAGATCAAGATTGTTGAGGAGGCGTCGAAGGTGGTGACATTGGAATGCACAGAGTCCCGGGAAAATATCAAGAAAATTTTTGAACTTTTGAAAAAAATAGGTATCGAAGAAATCGCCCAGACCGGCACCGTGGCTTTATCTAAAAAAGCCCCCAAGGAATAACGAAAAAGGAGAAACCATGACGGCAAAAATCTATTATGACAACGACGCGGATCTATCTTTGATCCAGAAAAAAACGGTCGGAGTGATCGGTTATGGAATCCAAGGCCGTGGCCAAGCGCTCAACTTGAGGGACAGCGGTGTCAAGGTGATTGTCTCGCAGAGACCGGGCGGCCCTAATTATAACCTCGCGATCAAGGACGGGTTTACGCCCGTGAGCGCCGCCGAGGCGGCGAAAAAGTCCGACGTGGTCATTATTTTGGCGCAGGACCCGCTTCAGTCCGAAATTTATAAGGAATCCGTCGCGCCTTATTTGTCCAAAGGCAAAGCGCTCGCTTTTTCTCATGGGTTTAATATTCATTTTAAACAAATCATGCCGCCCAAGTTTGTGGATGTGTTCATGGTTGCCCCGAAAGGGCCGGGGAGTCTCGTGCGGCGGCTCTATGAAGAAGGGAAAGGCGTACCGTGTCTTTTCGCCGTTTATCAGGATGCGACGAAGCAATGCAAGGCGCTTGCGCTGAGCTATGCCAAGGCGCTTGGAGGCACCCGCGCCGGAGTGCTTGAAACGACCTTCAAAGAAGAAACGGAAACGGACCTTTTTGGAGAGCAGACCGTGCTTTGCGGGGGTGTCAGTGCTTTAATTAAGGCGGGTTTTGAAACATTGACCAAAGCGGGTTATCAGCCGGAGATCGCTTATTTCGAATGTCTTCATGAATTGAAACTGATCACGGACATGATCTACGCGACCGGGATCCAAGGGATGAGAAAGCGCGTCTCGGACACGGCCGAGTATGGGGATCTCACGCGGGGCCCAAGAGTGGTCAATCAAAAAACGCGCGCGGAGATGAAAAAAATACTGAAAGAAATTCAGTCCAAGAAATTCGCCAAGGAATTTTTGGCGGACTACAAGAACCACAAGAAGAATTTTGAGAAGCTGCGTCATGCGGATGACGCGCATCCGATCGAGCAGGTCGGGACGAAGTTACGCGGGATGATGAAGTGGTTATAGGGTGAATCGATGGACGACAAGAACCGTATTTACATATTTGACACGACACTGCGGGACGGCGAGCAATCTCCGGGAGCGAGTCTCGACGAAAAAGAAAAGCTGGAGATCGCCAAGCAGTTGGCGGAGCTTCGTGTGGACATTCTCGAGGCCGGTTTTCCGATCACGTCGCCCGGAGACGCCGGCGCGGTCAAGCGAATCGCCAGGGAAATAAAAGGCCCGACGATCTGCGCGCTCGCCCGCACGGTCCAGAAAGACATGGACGTGGCGCTCGAGTGCCTGGCGCCCGCGCATAAAAAGCGGCTACACATTTTTATCGCGACCTCCGAGATTCATCGCCGCTACAAATTGAACAAGGCGAAGGACGAAATCGTTAAAATCGCGACTTGGGCGGTCAAATACGCGGGCGAAAGAATCGAGGAAGTGGAATTTTCTCCGGAAGACGCCTCCCGCACCGAGCCGGTATTTTTATACCAGGTGTTGGAAGCGGTGATCGACGCGGGCGCCCGTATCTTGAATATTCCCGACACCGTTGGGTACACGACGCCGTTTGAGTTTGGCAATCTGATCAAAGGCATTTTTGAAAACGTTCCGAACATTGATAAGGCCATCGTGAGCGTGCATTGCCATAATGATCTGGGCCTGGCGGTCGCGAATTCCCTGGCCGCCGTGAAGTTTGGTGCCCGGCAGGTGGAGTGCACGGTCAACGGCATCGGCGAACGGGCCGGCAACGCCGCGATGGAGGAAATCGTGATGGCGCTCGATACGAGGAAGGACATTTTTGGCGGTAAATTCACCAATATTCGCCGCGACCAGATCTGCAAGGCGAGCCGCTTGGTCAGTTCGCTGACCGGCATGGCCGTGCAGCCAAACAAAGCGGTGGTTGGAAGAAACGCGTTTACGCATGAATCGGGGATCCATCAGGACGGGCTTCTGAAATTCAGGAAGACCTATGAGATCATGCGGCCGGAAGACGTGGGCTTCGGCGAGACGCAGCTCGTGTTGGGAAAACATTCGGGGCGCCACGCGCTGGAAAACCGTCTTTCAAAGCTCGGTTACAAACTGAACGCTAAGGAGTTGGACTTGATTTTTCAGAATTTTAAATCCTTAGCCGACAAGAAAAAAGAGGTTTTTGACGACGACCTGACGGCTCTCGTGGATAAAGAGATCCTCTCAGCGCCGAAGACCTATTCACTCGTTTATTTGAGCGTCTTGACGGAAAGCGGCAAAAACCCGCAGGTGACTTTAAAAATCAAGTCAAAAAAAGCGGTGTTGGCCGCGACGGGGTCCGGCAGCGGGCCGGTGGACGCCGCTTATAAAACGATCGATAAAATGATCAAGCGGAAAACGCGGCTGTTGGATTATCAAATCCGTTCGGTGACGGTCGGGAAGGACGCGCAAGGAGAAGTCACCGTGAAGGTCGAGGGAACTGCCGGGGAAGTCATCGTTGGCCGGGGTTTGAGCACGGACGTGATCGAGGCCAGCGTCAAAGCCTACTTGGATGCGATCAATAAACTGGTGCACAAGAAGCTGGATTCGAAAAAAGGGCGGCTGGCCTATGGCGTGTAGGTGAAGATCCTCAACGCCAAAACCCACCTCTACGGGATATTCGGGAATCCCGTCCACCATTCGTTGTCGCCTTTGATCCATAACGAGGTGTTTCAAGCGCTCAAGATGAATGCCGTGTATCTGGCTTTCGAGATCCGGCAGGAATCGCTGCGGTTGGCGTTTGAGGCGGTTCGGTCCCTGGGTATCAAGGGAGTCAACATCACGATTCCTTTCAAAGAGCAGGCGCTGAGTTTTGTGGATGAAATCCCTGAGGATCTCGACCGGCGCGTCGGCGCCTTGAACACGGTCGTGAATCGCGACGGCAGACTTTTCGGATACAACACGGATGTTTCCGGTTTTTTGACGGCGATCAAGGAAGAACTTCGGTTTAATCCTGAAGGGAAAACGGCGTTGGTCTTGGGGGCCGGCGGGGCCGCTCGAGGCGTCGTCTTCGCGCTAGCCCACACGCATGCCGGGAAGATCATGATTCATAACCGGACCCAAACTCGGGCCCAAGGGCTACAGGAGCATGTGTCGAGCTATTTTCCGGAAACGGAAATCGACTCGACGGTTTCCTTGACCGATCTTAAAGCCGCAAAAATCGATCTTGTCGTGAACGCGACTTCCTGCGGGATGGAAAAGCAGGATCCCTTGCCGATGGATCTTCATGCCTTGAATCACAAGGCCGCCGTTTACGACCTTGTTTATTCGCCCGGAGAAACGCGCTTTTTAAAAATCGCCAAGGCACTCAGGCTTCCTTGCGCCAACGGCCTAGGAATGCTTGCGGCGCAGGCCGCACTTTCATTCGAATTGTGGACCGGTAAAAAAGACGGGGTTCGAAGCCGGATGCTGGAGGCGGTGAAGAAATGCCAACGGTAATGATTTATTCAATCCTTTTGTTGTTGGGAGCGGCGGTGGGGAGTTTCCTGAATGTTTGTATATTCCGGATCCCAAAAAACGAATCCATTGTTTTTCCGGTGTCTCATTGCCAAGCATGCCAGCACCCGATCGCCTGGCGGGACAACATTCCGGTTGTAAGCTTCTTCGTTTTGAAAGGCCGGTGCCGACATTGCCACGCGCCAATTTCCAGTCAGTATGTTTGGGTGGAGGTCTCAGGCATTGTTCTTTTTTTACTTTTTTATTTTGTGTTCGGCCTAACGGTCCGCGGCGCCGTTTACCTTATTTTGTCACTGGCGCTTTTGACGGAGAGTTTGATTGACTGGAAACATCAGATTATTCCGGACGGGATCACGCTTTCCGGAATCGTGATTGGCTTGGCGGTCTCAGGTCTTTTTCCGGAGCTTCATGGGGAATCCGTTTGGTTCAAAGGGCTTTTAAGCGCGGGGCTTGGCGTATTGCTCGGGGGAGGGGTCCTTTACGCGCTTGGAACAGTCTCCGAATGGATCATGAAGAAAGAGACGATGGGCGGCGGCGACGTGAAGCTCTTGGCGATGATCGGGGCGGTTTTGGGGTGGAAGGGCGTTTTTGGAACTCTCTTGGTCTCTTCGTTTGTCGGATCGGCAGTGGGGATCTTCTTAAGGTGGCGGCGGGGGCAAGAGAAAATTCCATTTGGCCCGTATTTGGCGCTAGGCGCTTTTTTATACCTATTTTTTGGGCAACAAATGATGGATGCCTACCTTGGACTTTTCAAGTTAAGCTAAAAGAGGGAGACGCACATGTTACGATTTTTAACCAGCGGCGAGTCTCATGGGAAATGTCTGGTGGCAATCTTAGAGGGAATGGTGGCCGGGCTTACCGTTGACGAATCGGATATCAATCAAGAGCTCGCCAGGCGCCAAGAGGGCTACGGCCGCGGCGGCCGAATGACGATTGAAAAAGACCGGGCGGAGATTTTGTCGGGCGTGCGCCAGAAAAAGACGTTAGGCGGTCCGATCGCGCTCCTCGTTCCCAACAAGGACTTCAAGATCAACGAGCTGCCGGTGGTGAAGAAGCCCAGGCCCGGCCACGCGGACCTCGTAGGCGTCATGAAATACGGCCAAGAGGATGTCCGCGATGTTTTGGAACGCGCCAGTGCCCGCGAGACGACGGCAAGAGTCGCAGTCGGGGCGGTGTGCCGGATATTTTTAAAGGAGTTTGGCATTGATCTTGTGAGCCATGTGGTGGCGATCGGCGGCGTCAAGGCCGAGACGAGGGGCTTAAGTTTCAACGAGATCAAAGAGAGGTCTAAAAAATCGCCGATGCACTGCGCGGATGAAAAAGCCACGAAAAGAATGATGGCGCTCGTGGACCAAGCCCGGAAATCGCGCGACACCATCGGGGGCATTTTTGAAGTGATCGTGAAGGGCACGCCGGTGGGATTGGGAAGTTTCGTTCATTATGACAGGCGCTTGAGCGCTCGGTTTTGCGCGGCGCTCATGTCCATTCAGGCCGTCAAAGGGGTGGAGATCGGGATGGGATTCAAAGTCGCGGACACCGCCGGCCGTGACGTGCACGATGAGATTTTTTATGACAAGAAAAAAGGTTTTTACCGGAAGACGAATAATGCCGGAGGTTTTGAGGGCGGCGTCACGAACGGCGAGAATCTGATCTTACGAGCCGCGACGAAGCCTTATTCCACGCTAATGAGCCCGATGCGGTCGGTCCATATTGATACCAAAAAGAAAGAGGCGGCGACCGTTGAGCGTTCGGACGTGACGGCGGTTCCTGCCTGTGGCGTGGTGGGCGAGGCGATGGTGGCGTTTGAATTGGCCAAGAGCTTGCTCGAGAAATTCGGCGGGGATAGTTTGAAAGAGACCCGAAGGAATTTCGACGGTTATCTGAAACAGACGAGGGATTTTTAGTTTGATCCCATCGAAGAACATCGTGCTGGTGGGTTTCATGGGGACCGGCAAAACGAGCACCGGGAAACTCTTGGCCAAAGAGTTGCGTCGCGAGGTCATCGACATCGACCGGCACATCGAAAAAAAAGAGAAACGAAAAGTGAGCGATATCTTTGAAAAGGACGGCGAAGCCGTTTTTCGCCGGATGGAAAAAGAGGCGATCCGCGAGATCAGTCAGAAAAGCGGCGTCGTCATCACGACCGGCGGCGGCGCGGTGTTGGATCCCGAGAATTGGGAGGCCTTGAAGAAAAACGGATGGGTCGTGGCTCTTTTGGCGAGCCCTGAGACGATTTATCAACGGATCAAGGGCTCCAAGCGCCGGCCATTACTCAAGGCTCAAGATGTTTATGCCGAAATAAAAAATTTACTTGAGACCCGAAGGCCGTATTATGAACGGTCCGATTTTTTCGTGGAGACGGACGGGCGCACGCCTCCGCAGGTGGCGAAACTTGTTTTGGAAACGTTGAAGGGGAGGCTGTCTTGAAAGTCACGGAAGAGCTTAAGACGATCGTGGCGATCAGTCTTCTGGAAAATATGGGGCCGGTTGCGTTCAAACGGCTTTTGGAAGCCTTCGGAAGCGTCTCAAAAATTATTAAGGTGCCTGAAATTAAATTAAAGAGTAAGCGTCTTTTTGAAATGGCGGACGAGGAGATCAAGAAAGCCAGTGTTCAGGGGGTTGAGATTATTTCTCGGTTAGATAAACGGTATCCCGCCGCTTTGAAAGAGATCCATGATCCCCCGATTCTTTTGTATGTGAAAGGCCGCCTGCCTTCCGAAAGCGTTCCAAAGGTTGCCGTCGTTGGATCACGGGTTGCTTCGCTTTACGGAATACGCACCGCGGAAACTATTTCAAGAGGATTGGCCGAGGCGGGTGTGGCTGTCGTGAGTGGAATGGCTGTCGGGATTGACAGCGCGGCGCATCAAGGTGCTTTGTCGGCAGATGGCGTAACGATTGCGGTGCTGGGCGGAGGTCTTTCGAGACTTTATCCTCACGAAAATAAAAAAATGGCGCAAGAGATCGTGAAAAAAGGAGCGGTCATCTCGGAGTATCCGATGGAGATGTCGCCGCGTCCGGCCTATTTCCCGATCAGAAACCGCATCATCAGCGGCTTATCCAGCGCGGTGCTGGTGGTAGAGGCCAAGCAGAAAAGCGGCGCGCTTATTACCGTGGATTTGGCGCTTGAGCAGGGCCGGGATATTTTTGCGGTCCCCGGTAACGTGGATTCGGCCAGGTCCGGTGGCACGAATGCGCTATTGAAAGAAGGCGCCAAGCTCGCCATGTCCGCCGACGACATTCTCGAAGAATTAAATATCAAAAAAGTTTCCGCGCCGGCGCGAGGAGAAAAACGCAAAAGCAGCGAGCCCGCGACAAATTTAAGCGAGGAAGAAAATAAACTTTTGTCTTTGATCAATAGCGAATCGGCCCATGTGGATTCGTTGATTGAGCACAGCGGCGCGTCCGCTTCAAAAACGATCGCGGCTTTATCACTTTTGGAAATAAAAGGATTTCTTAAACAATTGCCCGGAAAACATTACGTCAAAACCCATGCCTGACACGACCGATCCGATCACGATCCAATTAAACGGCGAGAAGAAACGCTTCGAAGGTGCGTTGACGCTTTCCACGCTTTTATCGAAGCTGAATGTCCCGAAAGAAAAGGTAGTCATCGAGTTGAATGTGGAGATCGTCCCGAGAGACAGCTTCGATCATGTCACGCTGAAAGACGGCGACGAGGTGGAGATCGTGCATTTTGTCGGCGGCGGCGCGCCCGCCCAGTGCCTCGTCATCGTCGAATCTCCCGCAAAATGCAAGACGATCCACAAATACCTTGGGGATAATTTTGAAGTGGCGGCGTCCATGGGGCACGTGATCGACCTGCCGAGAAGCAAGATGGGCATCAACATCGAAAATAATTTTGAACCGCAGTACATCGTTGCCAAAGACAAGAAAAAAACCCTCTCCGAGCTTAAGAAAAAGGCCAAAAACAAAAAAGAGATTTATCTTGCTTGCGACCCCGACCGTGAAGGCGAGGCGATCAGCTGGCATTTGAAGAACGAGCTGGGAAACGGCAAAAAAGTGGTGCGCGTCGTTTTCAATGAAATCACGGAGGAGGCGGTGAAAGAGGCCTTCAAACACCCGACGACGATTGATATGAATCTTGTCGGCGCACAACAGGCCCGGCGCGTGTTGGACCGCCTCGTGGGCTATTCGCTCTCGCCGCTTTTATGGCAAAAAGTCGGCCGCGGCCTTTCGGCGGGGCGGGTGCAATCGGTAGCGCTGCGGCTCATCGTGGATCGGGAAAGAGAGATCAGGGCCTTTGTCCCCGTGGAATACTGGACGATCGAGGCCGAGCTTAAGAAGAAAAAGGGTAATCAAACGCTTTTTATCGCGAAACTTGAAAAGATCGGCGAAGTGAAAGCCGAGATCAAGGATGAGAAAACCGCGCAAGGCATTCTCTCAACTATTAAATCAAGCGATTTTATCGTCAAGGAAGTCAAGCAGCAGAAAAAGAAAAGAAACCCTTATCCGCCGTATACGACGAGTAAACTCCAGCAGGCCGCTTACAACGTGCTACATTTTCCCGCATCCAAGACGATGCGGGTTGCTCAAACCCTGTATGAGGGCGTGGACATCGGCCCGGAGGGCAGTGTCGGGTTGATTACCTATATGCGCACGGACTCGGTGAGAATTTCCGAGGGGGCGCTTAAGGAAACGCGGCAGTTGATCGAAAAAGATTATGGCAAGGCCTATTTGCCTACGAAACCCAATGTGTATAAATCGAAGAAACAGGCGCAGGAGGCCCATGAGGTAATTCGTCCTACGAAAGTCTTCAGGCGTCCGAAAGACATTGAACAATACCTGACCCCTGACCAGGTTAAGCTTTATACGCTGATTTGGAATCAGCTCGTTTCAAGCCAGATGAATCCGGCAATCATCGCCCAGGAAACCGCGGACATTTCCGCCGGCAATTGTTTATTCCGTTCCACGGGAAGCCGCGTGGAATTTTTGGGATGTCTTGCCACTCAAGGGCGTACCGAGGAACAGGATAATCCACTGCCGCCTCTGACCGCAGGCGAAAAACTGGACCTCCTTAAACTCGACAATCACCAGCATTTCACAAAGCCGCCCGCTCGTTTCACCGATGCGTCTCTCGTCAAGGCGCTTGAAGAGCGAGGAATCGGCAGGCCCTCTACCTACGCGCCGATCATCCTCACTTTGACCAGCCGCGACTATGTGCGCCGTGAGGGAGGAAGTCTTGTCCCGACGGAACTGGGGATTTTGGTCACGGATCTATTGGTGCAATATTTCGCGAAAGTGCTGGATTTTGAATTTACGGCCAATTTGGAAGAAGAGTTGGATCGGGTCGAAGAAGGAAAAGCGGAATGGGTTCAGGTGGTGAGGGAATTTTACGGCGTGTTCAGCGGACAAATGGATTTCGCGAAGACCCAGATGCACGTCGTAAAGCGCGATGCTGAGCCCACGGACGAGCAATGCGACCTCTGCGGTAAGCCGATGGTGATTAAATGGGGCCGCCGCGGCCGTTTCATGAGCTGCTCCGGGTGGCCCGGATGCCGCAACGCGAAATCGATCCCGACGAATGTCGTTTGCCCGCAGTGCCATCAAGGAAAGCTCGTGGCGCGGCGCGCGAAGTCCGGTAAGGGAAGGCCGTTTTACGGCTGTTCGACCTATCCTAACTGCAATTTTATTACGAACCGTTTACCGAAACCCAATGAACCGGCATAAATTTCTCACGTACCTCAAAGTCGAAAAAAACTATTCGGCCCATACGCTTACGAGCTATGCTCATGATCTTAGAGAATTTTATAAATTTTTAGGCGAAAGGCGTATCGAATCAATGGAAGTATTGGCCTTAAGGCAGTATTTGGCTCTTCTTAGAAACAATGACCTCTCCAAGAGAACTGTGGCCAGGCGCATGGCCGTGCTGCGCAGCTATTTTAAATTCTTGACGCGCGAAGGCATTCTCAAAAAAAACCCGATGGGACTTTTGAAAACCCCGAAGCTCGAGAAAAAACTTCCGATGGTGCTCGATGAAAATGAAATAAGCCGTCTCATTGACTCGCCCGCCGGAGATCTGGCGGGCCGCCGGGACCGGGCCATTCTCGAAACGCTTTATTCGACGGGGATGCGGGTCTCGGAGCTCGTTCAATTAAATTTGGAAACCATTGATTTTATCGGGGGTTCCTGCCGCGTCATGGGAAAAGGCGGCAAAGAGCGGCTTTGTCCTATCGGGGACCGGGCGCTTCGGAGCATCCGCGAATACCTTTCTTTGAGAAACCGGTCCGTGAAAAAGAAAGATCCGTCATTCCTTTTTTTAAACCACTCACCGAACAATGAGGGGTCTCGCTTGACGGATCGGAGTGTGAGGCGGATTTTGGATAAGTATATCGAACGCACCTGCCGCCGCGAGAATATTTCGCCGCATACGCTGCGCCATTCGTTCGCGACGCATCTTTTGAACCGCGGCGCCGATCTGCGGTCGGTCCAGGAGCTCTTGGGGCACGCGAATCTTTCAACCACTCAAATTTATACGCACGTGTCCAGTCAGCGGTTGAAAGAGGCCTATGACAAGGCGCATCCGCGTGCGTGAGCGGCTAGCGCGGCTGATTTACGAATTGGGATTTTTTGTATTCGCTTTATTTTATTTGCCGTTATTTTTCATGAAGAGTAAGCATCGGGACGGATTTTCGGCGAGACTGGGCCGCGTTCCCTCCGGTCTTAAGAAGGCGCTTGAAGGCAAGAAGGTGATCTGGATCCACGCGGTTTCCGTGGGGGAGTCCATTCAGGCGATCCGGCTTGTCAACACGCTGAGGGAAAAACGGCCGGCCGCGCGGTTTCTCATCACGACGGTGACCGCAACAGGCCAAGAAGTTGTGAAGAAGCTTAAAAACGATGACGACGCGGCGTTGTATCTGCCCATTGATTTCCGGATTTTTATGCGGCGGTTTATCCGTGATATTCATCCGAGCGCCGTGGTCCTTCTTGAGACAGAAATTTGGCCGAACCTTATTTATGAATCGGCCTCGAGAAATATCCCTGTTTTTATCGTGAACGGCCGGATTTCGGATAAGGCGATCGGAAAGTATGAAAAGGTGAAATATTTCCTGGCGCCTCTCTTAAACCGCCTGCGGGGTATTGAAGTGCAAGATGAAATCATGAAGCGGCGATTTATCGCGCTCGGGGCAAAGCCGGAGCTTGTTTCGGTGACCGGGAATATGAAGTTCGACTGGGAGCCGCCGTCCCAAGAGGAGGCGGTCGTGGAAATGATCCGGCAGCGATTTTTGAGCGCGGATTCGTTTTTGTGCATTGCGGGCAGCACGCACGAGGGTGAGGAGGAGACGCTATTCGGTCTTTATCAATCGATACGCTCCCGGTTTCCTCAATTTAAACTTTTAATCGCGCCAAGGCACCTTGAGAGAATTCAGGCGATTGAAAATAAGGCGAAACAATCCGGAGTGGTTTTGAGAAAAGTCTCTGATTTTATCCGGGAGGGCTCGACGAGGAATCCCGAGAGCGGAACGGGCGAGACGCTCTTGATTTTGGACCGTATAGGCGTCTTGGCGGGTCTCTATCGGCTTGCCGATGCCGTGTTTATCGGCGGAAGTTTGGTAAAAATGGGCGGGCATAATCTGGTCGAACCCGCTTTTTTCGAGAAACCCATTCTTTTCGGGCCATTTATGCATAATTTTATTGAAATGGCCGAAGAATTTAAGCGTGCCGACGCGGCGGTCGAAGTGGGGAATGCAAGCGAGCTTGAGAAAGAACTGGTTCTCCTGATGCAGAATCCGGAGCGGTGCCAAGCGCTTGGCCGCGCGGCCAAACACTTGGTTTTCCGGCATCAAGGAGCGACAAACCGAAATCTAGAAATGATTTTATCAGCGGTGGCCTAGCCATCCTTTAGGAAGGAAATAAACTTTGAAAAAAATAATCGGATCGTTTTTGGCCTCTTTATACCACCAAGCGTTGTTATTGAGTCAGGCGAGTTATCGGCTGTTTCCGTCCCGAATTAAAAGAGTCGAGGCGCGCGTGATCAGCATCGGAAATATCACCTGGGGAGGGACAGGCAAGACCCCGCTTGTCGCAAAGCTGTCACAGGAGCTTGTGGCGTCGGGAAAGAAAGTCGCGGTCTTGATTCGTGGCTATGGAAAAGACGAAGTGGCGGAACTGCGGAAGAAATTGCCCGACGTGCCGGTTTTAGTAGGCCGCGACCGGATCAAAACGGCCAGAGAAGCGGTCCGCAAGCATCAAGCGGAGATCATCATTCTCGACGACGGGTTTCAACACCTCCGTCTTCACCGGGACCTGGACGTCGTGAATATCAACGCGACGATTCCGTTTGGTCCCGGCGACCTGATCCCCAAAGGGACCTTGAGGGAACCGATCGAGCATCTGGCCCGAGCCCATATTTTCATGTTAACCAAAAGCAACATCGGCGCTAAAAATCTGCATTGGATCCGGCAGCGGCTTCTTTCGATCAAGCCAGGCGCTGTGATCTTTGAGGCCATTCACAAGCCGGTTCAATTGATGGATTTTAAGCGAAATCGCTATCTTCCTCTCCAGGAGTTGAAGGGCAAGAAAGTGGCGGCCATTTCAGGGATTGGCGACCCTTATTCGTTTGAGAAAACCATCGAGGGCCTGGGAGCCGAGATCGTTTTCGCGGGGCGTTTTGACGATCACCATTCTTACAAGGAATCGGAGCTAAAAGAATTTGTGACGCGCTGCAAGGAGGTGGGTGTCAAGGAAGTGATCACGACGGAGAAGGATTTTTACCGGTTGGAGCCGCTTCTTAAAAAGAAAAGGCCGCATGAGTTCCATAACTTGAGTTTTTTAGCGTTGCAAATAGAATTTCAGGTGGATGATGAAGAAGATTTTATTCGAAGATGCCTTAATCCTTAGCTTTGCGAAGACGGCCCGGCTTCTTGTCCGCTTTCTGCCGTTAAGGTTTTCGTTGTGGATCGGACGGGCGATTGGGAACGTCGTCTATGCCTGCACGAAACGCCGGAAAATCGCCTACCGTAACTTAAGAGCCGCTTTTTCGGCCGAGAAGTCGAGGCCCGAGATGAAACGCATCGCCCGCGCTTCGGTACAAAATCTTGCCATGTCCGCGATAGAACTTCTGCGTTTTCCGGATCTGGACCAGGTGTATATTAAGAAACATGTGGCGATCGTAGGAACGGAGAAATTCATCCCGACCCTGGAGGCGGGAAAAGGGATTATTTTTCTCACAGCCCACTTCGGCAACTGGGAGCTTTTGAATGTGACGGGCGGCCTGATCGGTTATCCGATGGTCTCGATCGCGCGCAGGCAAAAGCATCCGCGGTCCGACGAATATTTGAATTCGCTTCGAGTTTCAACGGGTTGTCAGGTGATCCGAAAGGGGATGCCCACGCGGGAAATTTTAAGGGCCTTGAAGAAGGGAAAAATCGTGGGAATCTTAAGCGATCAGGACGGCGGCAAGAACGGCACCTTTGTCCGTTTTTTTAATCGTCTGTCATCCACTCCGAGCGGCGCGGCCGTTTTCTCTCTTCGCACGGGGGCCCTCATTTTCCCTGTATTTAATTTCCGAAGGCCGGAGCGGGTCAATCATCGCGTCGAAGTGGAAGGGCCGCTCGCGATGCCCGACGCGTCGATGCCTGCCGAGGAAGCGGAGCGGATGATCCTTCAGCAGTTCGCGGATCTTTTGGAATCCAAAATTAGGAAATCGCCGGATCAGTGGCTATGGGGCCATCGGCGCTGGAAATCAACGCCCGACCGATCCGTTCTGATCTTGAGCGACGGGAAAACAGGCCACTTGAATCAATCGCTTGCCGTCTTTGAGACAATCCGGTCCGAGAGAGAGGCCCAGGGCATTCGGGTTGAAAACACACGCGCTCATATTATTGGAGCCCGGTTTAAAAACGAATTTTTAAAAAACTTTCTCGCGATCCTTTGCGTCGTCTCCCGAGGGCATCTTCCTTTTAAGCCGTGGCTCATGAAGACAGTGCTCGAGCGGGCCTGTTATGACCGCCTCATGAAGACCTACGCGGATACGGTGATTTCTTGCGGATCCTCGCTTATCGGCGTTCATTTGCTCGCAAAATATGAGAATCAGGCGAAGTCCCTGGTTGTGATGAAACCCCCCGTCTCTTTGAGCTGTTTTGAAGCCGTGGTAGCGCCGCGCCATGACAGGCTTAAATCCAAAGACAATGTATTTATGACGGACAAGGCGTTGTCATTCGTAGAAGGTCGTCTCTTCGAGGCCGAGGCCGCCAAATTGGAAGCGGAACTTCATTTATCCAATGGAAATAAACGTATCGGGCTTCTTGTCGGGGGCGATACGCGCTTCGCGCAGTTTCATGAGCCGTCGTTTCAAAAAATTATCGAAGGCATCAAACGATACAGCGAAGAAACGGATTCTCGGCTCTTAGCGACTTCGTCGCGCCGCACGCCGGATTGGGCCGACCGGACATTGAAAACGGCTTTTAAAGACGATAAACATTGCGCGCTTCTTGTGATCGCCAACGAGTCGAATCGTCCGGGGGTTGTGCGCGGCATTCTTGGTCTATGCGACATGGTCGTCGTGTCCGGCGAATCGATCTCGATGGTGTCGGAGGCGGTCTCCAGCGGAAAACCCGTGGTTGTTTTTATGCCCTCAGATCAAGGGCGGCTCAAGCCGAAATACCGGGCATTTTTGGATCAATTAGGCGAAGAGAAATTAATTATCCCAGTCTCTTCGGGAGATGTCTATAACGCGTTGAAGCAGGCGCTCTTACGTGAACCCGGGGAGAGTGACGCACTTTTGTCGAAAGACAGAGAAATATTGAAACAAGCCGTCAGGCGGGTGATTTGATGACCCCACCACCTCTTTTTGCATCCAATGGATGTTTGAATCCGCTAAAGGCGGATTGTTCCATCGCCTTTGGACAAAATAATGTGGTGGGCGATGGAAAAAAAGAGGTGGTGGGGTGAATATTTTACAGATACTACCGGAGCTTAAGTCCGGCGGTGTGGAACGCGGCACCGTGGACTTTGCAAAATACCTGCATCAGAAAGGCCATAAGTCGGTGGTTGTTTCTTCCGGAGGGCCGCTGGTGGGCGATCTGGCTGCCGCCGGCGTGACGCATTATTCACTGCCGGTTCATAAGAAGTCTATCTTCGCGATTATCCGATCGGTGCGCACGCTCGCCAAGATCGTGACGCTTGAAAAGATCGAGATCCTCCACGCCCGAAGCCGCGTTCCGGCCCTTGTCGCGTTCTTCGTCAGCCGTAAGACCCATGTTCCTTTTATCACGACTTGCCATGGATTTTACAGCCGCCATTTTTTCAGCCGTTTCATGGGCTGGGGAAAGTTCGTGATCGTCGGGAGCCATATCATCGGCAAGCGCATGAGAGACGACTTTCGCGTGCCGCACAACAAGATCCGTTTGATTCCACGCGGCGTTAATTTAGAAGAGTTTAAATTAAGGCAGGCAAGCACGGATCCAAAGAAGAAAGAAATCGTGGTCGGCATGATCGGGCGCTTGACGCCGATCAAAGGCCATCCTCTTTTCCTGAAGGCGATGGCCGGAGTGACGCGTGTTTTTCCGAATGTTAAGATCCAAATTATAGGCGACGCACCAAAACCTCAGTACAAAGAAGAATTGTCCCTGTTGACAAGGCGATTGGGTTTATCGCATTGCGTCGAGTTTTTAGGGACAAGGTACGACATCCCCGAGCTTCTTTCCCACCTATCGGTCTTGGTCGTGCCTTCGGTGGGCGAAGAGGCGTTTGGGCGGGTCGTGATCGAAGCCGGCGCCTGCGGCGTACCGGTCGTGGCGACGCGCATCGGGGGACTCGTGGATATCATCGAACACGAGAAGGAAGGACTTTTAGCCCCTCCGGACGACCCTCGGATTCTAGCCGAGGCCATTGTACGTCTCTTGAAGGATCCGGCGCTTGCCAAGGACTACGCGGCGGCGCTTCGGCAGAAAGTGGAAAAAGAATTCAGTTCGGAGCTTATGTTTCAAAAAACACTCGAGGTTTATCAAGAGGCATTGACTCAGAAGCGGATTTTGGTGATCAAATTAAGCGCGGTGGGAGACGTGATCTTGAGCATCCCCTCGATTCGCGCCTTGCGGACTGAGTATCCCGAGGCCTGGATCGCTGTTTTAGTCGGCAGGAAATCGAGAAAGATCATCCGCAATTGCCCCTATGTCAATGACACGATCGTGTACGAGGAGGTCGCCGGTAAAAATAGATTGTCCGCGCTTTTCAAAATGGCCAAGGTATTGTTTAAGGAAAATTTTGACATCGTGATTGATTTTCAAAACAATAAAATAAGTCATTGCCTGGCATTTTTAAGCGGGGCCAGGGTCCGCGCCGGGCATCCGAATCGCAAATGGTCATTCTTATTAAATAAAAAAACAAAGACGTTGTCCAACGCCGTGATCTCACCGCTCGATCATCAATTTCAAGTGTTAAAGCTCTTGGGGTTTGAACCGGCGAATAAACGCCTTGAACTATGGTCGGAGCCGTGGGAGGACGAGAAGGTCAAAGAATTTCTGGATTCCGAATGGCTTGCACCGAGCCAGACGCTGGTGGGGATCAATCCCGGATCGTCGCTGCGCTGGCCGACCAAGCAGTGGCCAATAGAGAACTTCGCCAAGATCTGCGATGAACTGGCCAAACGCAATATCCGCGTCGTGATCACGGGTTCGCCGGAGGATGCGCCGCGTACGGAAGAATTGCTGCGCCTTACGCGAAACAAACCGATCAACGCAGTCGGCAAGACTTCAATTACGGAACTCATCGCGCTCATTAAACGCTGCCATGTGTTTATCAGCTCGGACTCCGCGCCGATGCATGTCGCCGCGAGTGTTGATGCACCTCTCATCGCGATTTTCGGCCCCACAGACCCCAAGAGGCATTTAGTGCCGCCGTCGTACTATCAGGTATTTTGGAAGGAGATTCAGTGCAGCCCCTGTTATCTTCGGAGTTGTCCGATCGGCCTCATCTGCATGAAAAAAATTACGGTGCAGGAAGTGTTGGATTCGACGCTTCATTTGATCAAGGAAAAACACCCCCTGGTTTTTGATAAAGAACACGCGGCGGCCCATTCTTAAGACATGAAACTCTTGAAGAAAAGGTTCTGGGTCGTTTTTATTTTGATCTCGGTCTTTTTTTTGTTTTATCGGGCGAACTTTGAAACGCCGATCCTGATGTACCACGAGGTGGGGGATCGCTGGGACGGATCGACTACGAGTGTTTCAGCCGCGGCGTTCAAGCGCCAGATGGAATTCCTGAGGGTCCACCGGTATCGTGTGATTTCGCTTACGGATTTTTTGAAAGAGTTGAAAACGGACAGGAAGATTTCGTTCAAAACCGTTGTGGTCACCTTTGATGACGGTTATTTGGATAATTTCAAAAACGCCTTTCCCATCCTCAAACAGCTGGATCTTCCGGCCACGATTTTTATGATCACCGAAAACATCAATCGTGAGGGCTGGCTCGCCGAAGAGGACCTTAGGATTTTGGACGACTCCGGTGTTTCGATAGGGAGCCATACCATCCACCACGCCTTTTTGCCGAGCTTGAGCGCGAAAGAGGCCTTTTTTGAATTGACGGAATCCAAAAAACGACTGGAAAAAATTCTTGGGCATCCGGTCACGCTCTTCAGCTACCCGGCAGGCGGGGTTACGAAAGAAATAAAGGAACGGGTCAAAAAGGCGGGATACGAAGGAGCCGTGACGACTAATTATGGGAAACCTAAAAATGATCCTTATCTGCTTCATCGGATCAAGGTGACCGAGGCAGGCGGAAATCTTTTCAGTTTTTGGATCAAGACAAGCGGTTTGTATCATCTCGGGAAAAGACGGATCGAGGTTTGACATGGCCGAACCCCGAATCCTGATCGTCAACGTCCATTGGCTGGGGGATGTGCTCTTTTCCACGCCCGCGATCCGTGCGCTTCGCAAGCGCCTGCCCTCGGCCCACCTCGCGTGTCTGGTGCCTTCGCGATGCGCGCCGGTGTTGTGTCACAATCCTTATTTGAACGAGGTCATCTCTTACGAAGAGCAGAGTTCGCTCGCCGCGTGGGCGGGGATTGGAAATCTGATCGGAAAGTTACGAAAGAGGCGTTTTGACCAGGCGATCTTTTTTCATCGCTCAAGGACCAAAGTGTTTTTGGCGGCGTTGGCCGGGATCAAAGAAAGGATCGGTTATTCCACGCCTTTAAAAAATAGATCCCTCACACGCGCTTATGACGCCCCCTCGGAGAAAATCCACCGGATCGATTATTTTCTGGATCTTCTTGAGTTTATGGGAATCCCGCCGGACGGAAGGACGCTGGATTTTTTTCCGGATCCGGGAGCCGAGCTAGAGCTCGGCGGGCTTTTGGAATCCCACGGCGTCTCCAAAGACAGCCACTACGCGGTTGTTCACCCGGGAGGCAATTGGGCGCTTAAACAATGGCCGACGGAATATTTTACGGAATGGATCCAGTTATTTTTAAAAAAATTTCCTTACAAAATTATTTTATGCGGCACAAAGCCGGAAGAGGGTATTTCGAAAAAGATCCAAACCCATTTTAGCGAAAAGGAAGTGGTCTCCCTTTGCGGAGAAACCTCTTTGGACGTCTTGGCGATCTTGTTGAGACGGGCCCGGTTTGTTCTTTCCAACGATTCAGGGCCCCTTCACCTGGCGGCAAGCCAGAACACAAGAATTCTGGCGCTTTTCGGGCCGACGGCCCCCGGCATCACGGGCCCGGTCTCGAAGAACCGGATGATCTTGCTGCGTAAGGACGTGGGCTGTGAAATTCCCTGCTATTTCAGATCTTGCGACTACCGGGTCTGTATGGACTGGCTCAAACCTCAGGAAGTGTTTGAAAAAACACTGGAATTACTAACCACATGAAAATCCTCGTGGTCACGCTTTCGAACCTGGGCGACGTGGTTTTGACGCTGCCTGTTTTCCAAACGCTCATCCAAAATTTTCCCGAAGCCAAAATTCATGTGGTGGCGGGGGAAGGCGCGGTCGAGGTTTTTCAACAAGACCCCAGAATCGAAAGAATCATTCCTTACAATCGGAAAATACCGTGGTGCGAGAAATGGCGGCTTTTGATTTCCGTCCGGCATGAGCGTTATGATCTCATCATTGATTTGAGAAAATCTTTTCTTGGGCTCTTTGGCGGGGCGAAGGCCAGGAATTCTTACCTTGATTTCTCCAAAAGAACCATTCATCAAGCCATGAAACACGTTCGCTCGCTCAAGGGTCTGACCCCGGGGGGTCAGACCCCAACAGTCGAGGTTGAAATGAGCGAATCATTTCTGAAGCCCAATACGCATTTGATTCCGGCCGTACGTAAGCGCCGAGTAGTGGTGGCGCCCGGATCCAAGAGCGATATCAAAAAATGGCCCGCGGAGTATTTTGCCCGGCTTTTGGATAAGCTGTCGGGCGGGGACGACTGCGAGATCGTATTCATCGGCGATTCCAAAGATGCCGAGGACATAAAGAAAATCAAAGGGTTCATGAAAAATGAGTCGTTGGATCTGGCGGGGCGGACCTCTTTCAAAGAACTCTGTGCGTGGATCAAGACGGCGGAGCTTGTCATCACCAATGATTCAGCCCCGCTTCATATTGCCGATTCCTTGAAAGTTTCGACGCTGGCACTTTTCGGGCCGACCGACCCGAGAAAATATGGCCCGCGATTTTCACGGAGTCTGGTCGCGCGAAAGACGCTTTTTTGTTCCCCGTGCGAGAGACCGCAATGCCGTTATCACCATGAGTGCCTGCGGGAGCTCGGGCCAGAAGAGGTTTATCATAAGGCGCTTCAGATATTAAGCGATGAATTTCAGCCCAGAAACCTTAAAGTCCTAGTCGTACGATTGGACCGGGTTGGGGATGTGATCTTATCGCTTCCAGCCGTCGCCGCGATCCGAGCCCGTTTTCCGAATGCGACGATCTCCGTGATGGTCCGACCTTATACGCAGCCCTTGATCGAGGACCATCCGCTCGTGGATGAGGTGATCCCTTATTTTTATGAAAAGGGAGGGCGGCACCGCCTGGGGTTGGGAAATCTGCGGTTTATCCGGGAGATTGCAAAGCGGCGTTTTGATATTGCCTTTATTCTTCATCCGAGCCTGCGTTCGAATCTCGTCCCGTTTCTGGCAGGCATCCCCTACCGGATCGGATTCAGGTCGCATGGGCCGTTCCTTTTGACCAAGTCCGTCGTGGACCGGCGTTCAGAAGGACTGAAACACGAATCCGATTACACGTTGGACATTGTCAGGGCTTTTGGGATTCAGCCTTTGCCCGAGAAAAAGATGTCGCTTCCGGTTTCTTCGGAAGACGCGCAAAAGGTTTCACGGATTTTGGAACAAACGCCGTGGGGCGGGAATGAAGGAATCGTGGCGATTCACGCCGGGGCCAGTTGTCCCTCGAAGCGATGGCCGAAAGAGCGATTTCTCGAGCTGGCCAAACGGATCATGAAAGAGATGCCGTACCGCGTGGCGATCGTGGGAGGAAAAGAAGAGGCCGCGTTAGGAGAGTATTTTCGCAAAGAAGGTGAGCGTCGTTTATTGGATTTGACCGGCCGGCTCGATCTGAAAGAACTTGGTGCGTTTTTCAAACGGTGCGAGGTGTTGATTACTAACGATTCCGGCCCGGTTCATGTGGCGGCGGCGGTCGGCACGAGGACCCTGTGTGTCTTTGGGAGGAATCAGGCGGGCTTGAGCCCGGTCCGATGGAAGGCGCTTGGGAAAAATCATGAGGTGATCCAAAAGGACGTCGGATGCGTCGTTTGCCTGGCTCACCGATGCACGATTGATTTCGAATGCCTGAAGGCCGTGGAAGTCGAGGAGGTGTTTTCGCGTTTGGAGAAAATGCTTCCAAAAAAAACGGCGGGTGTTGTTTGAAACGAAAAGCGCTTATCTTACTTTTTATTTTGAGCTCAGTCTGGATAAGCCCTCTTTACGCCAAATCGAAAAATTTTTCCTCCAAAAAAAGCAAGCCGATCGTTTTCGTTGAGGCGCCGCTCAAGGTTTTAACAGTCGGAGAACGCCTCGTCTTTGATGTGTCGTGGATGGGAGTGCCGGTAGGCGTTGGCACGCTGGAGGTCAAAGAGATCGCGACGATCCGCGACCGCCGGGCGTATCACGTGGTCGCGATCGCGAAGACCAATGATTTTTTGTCGCGGTTCTACCCGATTCACGATGAGGTGCACAGCTTCATTGATGCAGAAAAATTTTATTCGCTCGAGTTCAGCAAAGTGATTCAAGAAGGCCGATACCGCGCAGACGAAAAAATGACGTATGATTATAAAAAAAGGAAAATTTTTTACGAATCGTTATGGAACAAAAGCAAAAAGGAATTTGATCTACCTTCGGAAGTGCAGGATTTTTTGAGCGCCCTTTATTGGTTCCGCGTGCAGCCGGTGGTCGTGGGGAAAAGTCTGCATACGGTCGTCAATAGCGAAGCGGAGAATTGGGACCTGGAGCTGGATATCTTAAGGCAGGAGACGAAAGAGTTTAAAGACGGGAGAGCCATTCCAACAATCTTGGTTGAACCCAAAACGCGCCTGAAAGGCATGTTGTATCGGCGCGGCAGGGTTTGGGTTTATTTCAGCGCCGATCAGAAGCGGCTGCCGGTCTGGGTGACGCTTCGGACGCCTTTTGGCCCCGTGAACGGGGTCTTACGGGATTGACACTCGTGATTCAGGGGTGCTAGAATGCGAAGTCTCTCGAAAATATGATGAAACCCTTTAACTGGACCCGTCTTAAGCGCGTCATTTCCACCTTTAAGGAAGCGAAAGTCCTCGTGGTGGGGGATCTTATTCTGGACGAGTTTATCTGGGGGAAGGTATCCCGGATCTCGCCCGAAGCGCCGGTCCCCGTGGTGTGGGTGGATTCCGAAAATTTTATGCCGGGCGGGGCCAGCAATGTCGCCAACAATATCCGCTCGTTGGGCGGCGAGGTGTATTTGGCCGGAATCGTCGGGGCGGATACGCGGGGAGAAGTGCTTCGCGACCTCCTGAGAAAAAAAGGCATTCATTGCGAAGGTATTTTCGTGGATTCCGACCGTCCGACGACGCAGAAAACAAGAGTGATCGCCCATCATCAACAGGTGGTCCGGATCGACCGTGAAATCGTGCGCCCCGTGTCGGGCGCGCTTTTAAAAGAGATCCTTAAATTTATCGAGACCAAGATCAAGGCCGTAGACGCACTCTTGATCGAAGATTACGGGAAGGGCGTGATTGTCCCGAGCGTTGTTCAAGCGATCGTTCGGATGGCAAAAAAATATGGAAAGATCATCACCGTGGACCCAAAAGAAACGCACTTTTCTTATTACCGCGGCGTCACGACGATCACTCCCAATCATCATGAGGCGGGTTCCGCGGCGGGGATTCAAATCAGGGACGATGAGTCGCTTAACAAAGTCGGAAAAAAACTTTTGCAGCTATTGAATTGTGAGACGGTCCTGATCACGCTGGGAGAGAACGGGATGAGTCTTTTCCAAAAAGGCAAGCCCATGATCAAAATTCCCACCGTCGCGCGGGACGTTTTTGATGTCTCAGGCGCGGGCGATACCGTGATCAGCGCTTATACGCTCGCGCGGGCAAGAAGGGCGACTCCGCTTGAAGCGGCGCATATTTCCAATTGCGCGGCCGGAATCGTCGTCGGAAAAGTGGGTGTAGCCGTCACCACCTCCGGAGAATTGACCAAACAGGTGCGGAAGGAAACGGTGAGCTAGAACCATGGACGCCATAGGAATTATTCCGGCCCGATACGGCGCCACCCGGTTTGAGGGCAAAGTGCTGAAGGACTTGTGCGGGAAGCCGGTGATCCAGCACGTGTATGAACGCGCCAAGAAAGCAAAAACGCTCGACGACCTGATCATCGCCGCCGATGACGACAGGATCCTTGAGGCGGTCGAGGCCTTCAACGGAAAGGCCATCTTCACATCCAAGTCGCATTCGACGGGAACTGACCGTTTGACCGAGGTCGTCAACGAGATGGATGTAAGAATCGTGGTCAACATCCAGGGAGACGAGCCCTTGATCAATCCGCTCGTGATCGATGACCTCGTGCGAACGATGCAAGATGATCCGGAGATCGTGATGGCGACGGTCGTAAAAAAGAGCTATTCGGAAGAGGAATTCCGGAGTCCACATGTGGCGAAGGTGATCTTGGACCAGAAAAATTTCGCGCTCTATTTTTCGCGTTCGCCGATTCCGACGCTTCTACGCCCGAGCCCCCAAGGGAGTTATTTTTACAAACATATCGGCCTCTACGCGTACAACAAGGACTTTTTGTTTACGTTTAAGAAACTGCCTTCGTCCTATCTCGAGATCCACGAACGCCTGGAGCAATTGCGCGCGCTGGAATGCGGTTACCGTATCAAGGCAATCGAGACAACGTTTGAAACCGTGGGCATCGATACGCCCGAGGATCTAGAGCTCGCGAAGGTTTTGTTAGAGAAAGAATTAGAAAAGGAACAAAATGCCTAGGTATATTTTCATCACGGGAGGCGTAGTTTCGAGCCTGGGAAAAGGGATTTGCTCCGCTTCGATAGGCAAGCTGATGGAGGCCAGAGGCCTGCGCGTCATCATGATGAAGTGCGATCCTTATCTCAACGTGGATCCCGGAACGATGAGTCCTTATCAACATGGCGAAGTCTATGTCACCGAGGACGGCGCGGAGACCGACCTGGATATCGGCCATTATGAGCGTTTTACCAACGCGGATTTAAGCAAATTGAATAATATCACGACCGGCAAGATTTACTATTCGGTTATCACCAAAGAGAGGCACGGAGATTATTTGGGCGCGACGGTCCAGGTGGTTCCGCATATCACCGATGAGATTAAGGCCGCGATTAAAAACGTCTCGCACAACAAATCGGCGGACGTGGTGATCTGTGAGATCGGTGGCACGGTCGGCGACATTGAAAGTCTTCCGTTTTTGGAGGCGATCCGGCAATTCAGGCAGGACATCGGGCGCGACAATGCGATCAACATCCACTTGACTTTGATTCCTTTTATCCGCGTGGCCGACGAGATTAAGACCAAGCCCACCCAACACAGCGTCGGCAAGATGCGGGAGATCGGCATCCAACCGGATATTCTGATGTGCCGCACCGAAAAGCGTCTTTCCAAGGAAGTGAAGGAAAAAATCGCTCTCTTTTGCAACGTGGAACCCGAGCAGGTCATTCAGGCGCTCGACGTGCAGGAGATCTACGAGGTGCCATTGGCCCTCAAGGAAGAAGGCCTTGATACGATCATCATACGGTTATTGAAGCTGAATTGCGACGATGGCGACGCGAAGCTGCGGTCGTGGAAAACCAATGTGGTGGAAAAGGTTCTCAACCCCTCCAAACACACCGTGATCGGCTTTGTGGGGAAATACATGGAGCTTCAGGACGCGTACAAATCGGTGTACGAGGCGTTGAAACACGGCGGGATCGCCAACGACGCGAAAGTGGAGATACGGAAGATCGACGCGGAAGACGTGATGGCGCTCGGGGCGGAGAAATTTTTAAAAGAGGTCAACGGTATCCTTGTCCCCGGAGGATTTGGCGACCGCGGAATCGAAGGCAAGATCAAGGCTATTCAATTCGCGCGGGAAAATAAGACCCCATTTTTTGGCATCTGCCTGGGCATGCAATGCGCGGTGATTGAGTTCGCCCGCCACGTTTGTCAGATGAATCGCGCCAATTCGACCGAGTTTAACAAGACGACACCTTTCCCGGTGATCAGCCTGCTCGAAGAGCAAAAGCGGGTCGAAGATCTGGGCGGCACGATGCGCCTGGGTTCTTACCCTTGCGCGATCAAGAAAAACACCAAGACCCATCGCGCGTATGGGCGCGATTCGATCCATGAGCGGCATCGTCACCGTTATGAATTTAACAACAAGTATAAGGTGAAAATGGAAACGAGCGGCATGATCGTTTCCGGGACAAGCCCGAACGGGCGGCTCGTGGAAATCATGGAATTGGTGGACCACCCTTGGTTTATCGGTTGTCAATTTCATCCGGAGTTTAAATCCAAACCCGACCAGGCTCATCCGCTCTTCCGGGAATTTATCAAGGCATCGCTGCTTCATAAAATAGACTGACACTGAGTTACGCATAATAATGACATCCCACGCGGTCCGTATAGGAAGAATAACGATCGGAGACAAGCAGCCACTGGTATTGATTGCGGGCCCCTGTGTCATCGAAAACGAAAAGAGCGCGATCCGTCACGCGCGCCTGATTAAGAAAATAGCGGCTAGGTTTAAAATCCCCACCGTCTACAAGTCGAGCTACGATAAGGCCAATCGTAGCTCCGGCAAATCTTTTCGGGGGCTTGGCATTGATGCCGGCCTCTCCATTTTGGATCACATTAAGGAAGAAACGGGGCTGCCTATTTTGACGGATATTCATTCGCGTGAAGAGGCTTGGAAGGCCTCCGAAGTCGCGGACGTATTGCAGATCCCCGCCTTTTTGTGCCGCCAGACCGACCTTTTGATCGCGGCCGCCGGCACGGGAAAGGTGGTTAATGTGAAAAAGGGCCAATTTCTGGCGCCTTGGGACATGAAGAATGTGGTCGAGAAACTCGAATCGGGCGGCACGAGAAACATCCTGCTGACGGAGCGCGGCACCTCCTTCGGGTACAATACGCTTGTTAGTGACTTTAGATCTATTCCGATCATGAAACGATTCGGCTATCCTGTTATTTTTGATGCGACGCATTCCGTTCAGCAACCGGGCGGAAAGGGAACTAGCACCGGAGGAGAAAGAGAGTTTGTGCCCCTGCTTGCCCAGGCGGCGGTCGCCGCGGGCGCTCACGGTATTTTCATGGAGGTGCATGAGAACCCGGACAAGGCCCCCAGCGACGGTCCGAACATGCTGCGCTTGAAAGAACTGCCGGCACTTTTGGAGCGGCTCTTAAAATTACATCAGGCGGTGAGAGATGTCCGTTAGAGCCGCCAAAGAGGTGATACGGATAGAGAGAGACGCCTTGTCGAGACTCGTCTCGAGGATCGGCCGTGACTTTGAGAATGCCTGTCGCCTCATTTTAAAATCAAAAGGGCGGGTGGTTGTGACCGGCATGGGAAAGCCGGGTTTTATCGCCCAAAAAGTTTCCGCCACGCTGTCTTCCACTGGCACCCCCTCGCTTTTTTTGCATCCGGCGGAGGCGCTGCACGGGGATCTGGGCCGGGTGTTAAAGGAAGATGTGCTGCTTGTTTTTTCAAACAGCGGTCAGACCGAAGAGATCCTTAAATTACTCCCGGCGATCAAGAAGATCGGGGCCAAGCTGATCGCCTTTACCGGCAACAAGCGTTCCGTGCTGGCCGGGCACAGCGATGTGGTTCTGGACGTCAGTGTCAAAAAAGAGGCCTGCCCATTGAATCTTGCCCCGACGGCCTCCACGACCGTGATGTTGGCGATGGGAGACGCACTGGCGCTGGCGTTATTAGAGAAAAAGGGTTTTAAAGTCGAGGATTTCGCGTTTTATCATCCCGGCGGCAATATCGGCAAAAAGTTATTATTAAAGGTGTCGGACATCATGCGCACCGGCAAAAGCAACCCGGTGGTAAGGGAAGACCGAAAGCTCAAAGAAGTGCTTTATCAAATCACTCAGGCGCGTGCGGGATCCGCTACCGTGGTGGACGCCAAGGGGCGGTTAAAAGGCATTTTCACGGACGGCGATTTACGGCGTCATCTGAAAGCGGGCGAGACTATCTTGAGCAAACCGGTACGAGACGTGATGACCAAAGATCCGATCACGATCAACCAAGACACCTTGGCGACAGTGGCTTTGGAGATCTTGCGCGCTAAGAAGATCGACGAAGTTCCCGTGATAGATGCCCGCCGCTGCCCGATTGGTCTTTTGGACGTGCAGGATCTGCTGAAAGCTGGAATAGTTTAATGTTCCCCGCATGACTCTCTCTAGCGAAGAACTGAAAAAACGTTTATCGAGAGTCAAGGTAGTGCTCGTGGATGTGGACGGTGTCATGACGGACGGGCGCATCGTGTTTGGAAATTACGGAGATGAACTCAAATTTTTTGATGTGCAGGACGGTTTTGGCCTCGTGATGCTCCGCCGCGCGGGATTTAAGACCGTCATGATCAGCGCCAAGAAATCCCGGATCAACCACAAGAGGGCCAAGGAAGTCCACATCACAAAAATCTATCAAAACGCCTTTGATAAACTGAAAGTCTATGAGAAGATCTTAAGGAAGTTTCGCGTCCGTGACGAGGAGGTATGCTATCTCGGCGATGACCTGATCGATGCGCCGGTTTTGACAAGAGTGGGCTTCGCCGTTGCCGTCCGGAACGCGGTTCAAGAAGTTCAGGCGCTTGCGCACTATGTCACGCAAAAAAACGGCGGGCGGGGAGCGGTGCGCGAGATCGCCGACATGATCTTAAAAAGTCAGGGTAAGTGGGCCGAGGTGACAAAGCGATACGGCAACCTCCCGTGAAAGCCGTATTTCATAAAAGCAATCTCCCGGTCCTGATATTCGGCGCCGGCATTCTTCTTCTTTTTTTCGTTTTCTTTTTTGTCGCGAGTAATAAAAAGGCCATGCAGGGGAAAACGCTGGGCGCCTCCCGGCGGAGTCTCGTCAGTTCGAGCCGCGATCAGGAGCTTCAAAAGTTCAACCTGACCGGTTACGATGATAAAGGAAAGATGTTCTGGAATCTTGTGGGAGAGACCGCCAAAATCGATCCGGGGCAGACGGTGTTTCTCGACCAGAACGTTGTTTTAAAACTGCAGGGCGACACGGTCGTCAAAACGGATCACGTGCAATGGTCGCAAGACGGTGGCCTATTAACGACTTCCGCGCCGGTCTTTGTTGATCATAAGACCGCCAAGATCAAGGGAGTCGGAGCGGTCGGGCGGCCCGCGGACAATTTTATTCAACTCAACCGGAACATTGACATGGTGATCCAGCCGGCGACGCACTTGACCTGTCAGGGCCCGATGAAGATTTTTTATAAGGAAAATAAGATGGTTTTTTACCGTCATGTCCGGGTGGAGGATGAACGCGGAGTCCTCAAAGCAAATCGAATGGATGTGTTGTTCGATCCCGTGGAGAAAAAGATCAATCAGATCATCGCGATCGGCAATGTGACGATCGAGCGCGGCGCGGACATCACGCATTCCCAGCGCGCCATTTATTCGCTCGTCACGGGTTCGGTGCGGCTCGAAGGCAATCCGGAGATCACCCTGCATAAGGAAAGTAAATTAATCGATGCCCCTCTTAGAAACTAAATCGCTCCAAAAGGCTTACGGCGGCAGAAAAGTGGTCAACGGCGTGGATCTCTTGATCAATCCGGGCGAAGTGGTGGGCCTTTTGGGTCCGAACGGCGCCGGCAAGACCACGACGTTTTATATGGTGACGGGCATCGTCAAGCCGGACAGCGGCAGCATTATGTTTGATCACCGGGACATCAGCCAGTACCCGATGCATAAACGCGCGCAACTCGGCATCGGGTATTTGTCGCAGGAGCCCTCTGTTTTCAGAAAACTGACGGTGGAAGAGAATATCATGGCGATTCTTGAGACCTTGGACCTGCCTAGAGAAGAGCGCGAACGGCGCCTGGAAGAGCTTCTGAAGGAATTAGGGATCGCTCACCTCAGGAAATCCCGCGCCTTTACCTTGTCCGGGGGGGAGCGCCGGCGCCTTGAGATCACGCGTGCGCTGGTGACGCACCCCTTGTGTATTTTATTGGATGAGCCGTTTTCGGGCATTGATCCGATCGCGGTATCGGATTGCCAGCATTTGATCCAGGAGCTGCGCAATAAAGGCCTGGGCATCTTACTGACCGACCATAATGTGAGAGAGACGCTGTCGATTACCGATCGCGCGTATATCATGTACGAGGGGAAAATATTGATTTCAGGCACGAAAGAAGATTTGTTGACCAGTAAACAAGCCAGAAAGATCTATCTTGGCGAGAAGTTTACTATGTAAGTGAGCACCGGACTTGCGGAGCGAGAGCGACGCAAAGTCCGCCGTGCGAACTTATACTCAAGGAGGCGCCCAAGCGCCGACGGAGTATCGAATTCCCGCTAGTTGTCGGCCTTTTAGCCTTATGGTAACATAGTGTGTTTTGGATAACTCTAAAGGAGAGAAGCGTGGAAATTGATATCAGCGGACGCCATTTTCATGTCACCGAGGCCTTAAAAGACTATGTGACCGAAAAGGTCACGAAGCTCGAGAAGTATTCGCTCAAGATAGAATCGGTCCACGTGATCTTGGAAGTTCAGAAGTTTCATCATGTGGCGGAGATTACGCTCTTAGGAAAAAATCTGCGGCTGACCGCCAAAGAGGAGAGCTCCGACATGTACGCGGCTTTCGACAATAGTTTCGGCAGCATTCAGCTTCAGATCCGCAAGGTTCATGACCGGGTCAAAGATCACAAGGCGCGGCGGTACGGAGGCACGGCCAAAAAATGAAATCCAGTCTTAAGAAGATAAAGGACTGCAAAGTGAAACTTCTTGTGGAGGTCGAGGCGAAGCGTGTCGAGGACCGCTTTGAGCAAGTATTAAAGGACTTTCAGAAGGGCGTGACGCTGCCGGGTTTCCGGGAGGGAAAGGCGCCGTTTGATTTAATTGAAAAAAAATTCGCGAAAGAGGCCGAAAAGGAGGTCTTGAAATCGTTGATCCCGGAGGCCTACCATCAATCGGTGGTGACGCATAAACTGTCGCCGGTGACCTTGCCGTCCATCGCCGATATCAAACTTCAGAGAGGAAAGGGCCTGACCTTCTCGGCCGAATTCGAGAGATCGCCCGAGTTTTCTTTAAAAAGTTACAAGGGAATCAAGATCCAAAAAATTCCATCGGAGGTCTCCTCAGAAGATGTGGAGAAGGGGGTCGCGTCACTTTTGGATTCGAGGTCGGAGCTCGTGCCGCTCTTAGAGTCCCGCGCGGTTCAAAAAGGCGACTTTATCGTCACAGACATCGAAAGCTTTCGGGAAGGGCAATATGTACCGACGAAAACAGGAGCGCTTCTGTTCGTCGGGCCTAGTCCCGAAGATGATTTTTATGAGAAGGTTGTGGGTTCGCAGGTCGATGAGGTGAAGGAGATATCCGCGGATCCTTCCGAAGAAGAAAAAAAACAGGGCCTGGTCGGTCGTAAACCTTTGTATAAAGTATGGATCCGAAGTATTCAGGAAAAGAAATCGCCCGCTTTTGACGACGCGTTCGCCAAGACGTTTGGAACGGAATCGGCCGAACAGCTACGCGAGGCCATTCGTAAGGATATCGCTGCTCATAAACGGACCGAATCTTATGAAAAAATGAAAGAGGAACTTTTTATGAAGCTCTTGTTGCTGGCCTCGTTCTCTATTCCAGACGATCTCGTGGAAAAGCAAAAAGAGCGTTTGATCCAGCAAGCGAGGCGCCAGTATGAAAAGATAGGCCTGTCTTCCGAGCAATTTGAGCAGCAGAAGAACAGGATGGAAGCCGAGGCCGCCGAAAAGGCCCGGAATCAGGTCAAACTGTATTTTATTCTCCAAAAGATAGCGGGTCAGGAAGGCGTGGAAATCGATGAGATCGAGTTGGAGCAAAAGTTGGCTTTGCTAGCCGCGCAGTCGAAGCGGTCGATCGAAGAGGCGCACCGCGTTTTTGAGGAAGACCTCCGTGAAAGCATGCGCGAGACGAAAACGGTAGAGTTTTTATTGGCAAACGCAAAATTAGAAGAAAAATAGTATAAACGTAAAGGAGTATTCCAATGAGTATATTAATTCCAATGGTTATCGAGCAAACGGGGCGCACCGAGCGAGCCTATGACATTTATTCGCGGCTTTTGAAAGACCGGGTGCTTTTCATCGGCACGCCGATCGATGATAATGTCGCGAACCTGGTGGTGGCGCAGCTTCTTTTTCTGCAAATGGAAGATCCCGACAAGGATATCCACCTTTATATTAACTCCCCCGGCGGTTCAATCACGAGCGGCCTCGCCATTTATGACACGATCCAATTTTTAAAGCCGGATGTTTCCACTTATTGCATCGGCCAGGCCGCTAGCATGGGGGCGGTGTTGCTTTCCGCCGGAACGAAAGGCAAACGCTACGCGCTGCCAAACGCCAGAGTCATGATTCACCAGCCGTGGGGCGGCGTTCAGGGCGTCGCGGCGGATATCAACATTCAGGCCAAAGAGATTCAGCATCTGAAGGACCGGCTGAACGGGATTTTGGCCAAACACACCGGCCAAGAGGTCTCCAAGATCGAAAAAGATACGGACCGTGATTATTTTATGTCCGCCGACGAGGCCAAAAGCTACGGCCTGGTAGACGAGGTGGTCACGAATATCCGCGCGCTGAAAAAATGAATGAATTTTTGCTTCTGACGCCCGGACCGACCACGGTCCCGCCGCGCATCCTTGAGAAATTGAGTCTGCCGCTCATCCATCATCGGACCAAGGAATATCAGGCCATCCTGGAACGGGTGAACACGAATCTGCAAAAGGTGTTTTTGACCAAACACCCCGTGATGACCTTCGCTTCTTCCGGAACGGGTGCCATGGAGGCCTCGATCACGAATTGTTTGTCAAAAGGCGATACGATTCTTTCTTTTTCGGCGGGCAAATGGGGCGAGCGGTATCGCGACATCGCCAAAACGTACGGGCTGGATGTTAAAAGTTTCGAGAAACCTTATGGCACGGCCGTCTCCGCCGAAGAAGTCAAAGAAGAAATCCAAAAACACCCCGGCGCGAAGGCGATTCTGATCACGCTCTGCGAAACTTCGACCGCGGTGCTTCATCCCGTCGAAGCCATCGCCGAGCTCACGAAGGATAAAGACATTTTATTGATGGTGGACGCGATCAGTGGCCTGGCCTGCGACCCGCTCAAAATGGACGAATGGGGCGTGGATGTGGTCGTGTGCGGAAGCCAGAAGGGGTTGATGCTGCCTCCGGGGCTTAGTTTTGTCGCGCTCAATGACAAGGCCCAAAGGCATCTGGTTTCCTCGAACCTTTCCAAATACTATTTCAATTTCGCGGACGCGCTCAAGATGTTAAAGAAGAACGATACTCCTTTTACTCCGGCGGTCAGTCTCGTTCGCGGCCTGGATGAGGCGCTTCAAATGATTCTGGAGGAAGGGATCGAACATGTTTGGAAAAGGCACGCGGAGGTCGCTCACTATATTCGCCAGAAGGGAAGCGCTTTGGGTTTGGAACTCTTCGCCAAAGCTTCGTCCAATGCGCTCACCGCGTTCGCGATGCCTAAGGATTTGGTCTCGGGAGATTTGATCCGGACCATGCGCGATACCTACCGGGTCGTCATGGCGGATGGGCAGGGCGAGTTGAAAGGCAAACTCGTCCGGTTTGCGCACATGGGTGCTTGTTGGATGAAAGAGGCCCAGCGGGGTTATGAAGCGCTTCGCGACGCGCTTGCCGACGCAAAAAATTTAAAGCAAAAAGGACAAAAATCAGGAGTGGGTTCGTGATGGCAGCCAAAGAAGAACATTTTAAGATCCTTGTGTGTGATGACCTGGCCGAAGAGGGCTTGAGTCTTTTCAAGCAAGAGAAGAATTTATTCGTGACGGTCAAAACAAAGCTGCCGCTCGAGGCGCTGAAAAAAGAGATCGCGGATTACGATGCCTGCGTCGTGCGCTCAAGCACTCAGTTGACACGGGAAGTCATCGAAGCCGCCAAAAAACTCAAAGTGATCGGTCGCGCCGGTGTAGGGTTGGACAACGTGGACGTGGATGCGGCTTCCAAAAAAGGAATCGTGGTCATCAACACGCCCGGCGGCAATACCATTTCCGCGGCCGAGCACACCTTTTGTCTTCTGATGTCCGCCGCGAGAAACATTGCACAAGCGGATGGTTCGATGAAACGGGGGGAGTGGGAACGAAAAAAATTCACCGGGGTCGAACTGTATGAAAAAACACTCGGGATTTTAGGGCTTGGCCGCATCGGCACGGAGGTCGCCAAACGCGCTCAAAGTTTTGGAATGCGTGTGATCGCGCATGATCCTTATCTCAGAGCCGAAAAGGCCAACCAAATCGGCGTGGAGATCGTTTCATTGGACGAGCTATTGACCCAGTCCGATTTTTTGACGCTTCACATGCCTTTGACCACTGAGAGCAAATACATGATCGGCGAGAAGGAATTGAATAAGATGAAGAAGGGCCTGCGGATCATTAATTGCGCGAGAGGCGGCCTGATCGATGAGAAAGCGTTGGCGAAGGCGATCGAGAGCGGCCGCATCGCGGGCGCGGCGCTGGATGTTTATGAAGACGAGCCCCCCAAAGACCTTTCGTTGATCAAACTTCCCTCGGTCGTCGCGACACCGCATCTGGGGGCCTCAACCGAAGAGGCGCAGATCGCGGTCGCGGTCGATGTGGCGCAGAGTCTGCTTGATTTTTTCCGCGGCAAGGGAATGAAGAATGCCGTGAACGTTCCGGCGGTCGATCCGGAGGTGTACGAACAGATCAAGCCCTATATTAAGCTCGCCGAGAAATTGGGGGCGCTGGAGGCGCAGCTGATTGACGGACAAATCTTACAGGTGGATATTCAATACCTGGGACAGGTTGCCGAGCACGAAACAACGCCCATCACGGTCGCCGTGATCAAGGGGCTCTTGACGACGATACTGGCGGAGAGCGTGAATTACGTAAACGCCTCCGTTTTGGCGAAAGAGCGCGGAATCAAGATCACGGAATCAAAATCGTCCACAGCAAGCCAGTTTTCTAACTTGATCCAGGTGGAAGTCAAAACCGATAAGAAGCGGAGCGTCGTCGCGGGAACGCTTTTCACGCGCGAGGATTCGCGCATCGTCATGATCGATCATTTTGACGTCGAGGCGGCCCCGGAAGGCTACAGCCTTCTAATTTCCAACCGCGATGTACCCGGCATCGTGGGGCAAATCGGGACTCTCTTAGGAAATAATCATATCAACATTGCCGGGATGACCTTGGGCCGAGACAAACCGGGCGGCCAGGCGCGGACTCTTCTAAAGATAGACAATCCCATCCCAGACAGCGTGATGCAGGAAATCAAGCGATCCAAGAATATCTTGGATGCCAAACTGATCAAACTTTAGCATGAATCATGTGATGTCAAACACCGTGGTGGTAGGCGCGCAATGGGGCGATGAGGGCAAAGGCAAGATCATCGACATCTTATCCAAAGATGCCGATTACGTGGTCCGTTATCAAGGCGGAAACAACGCCGGGCATACCGTGGTCAATCAAAGCGGCGAGTTCGTGCTACACCTCGTTCCTTCGGGCATTTTTCACCGGAAGGTGCGCTGTGTGATCGCCAACGGCGTCGTCGTGGACCCCGAAGCGCTGCTACGGGAAATAGAAAGTCTTAAACAAAAGGGTTTTTCAGTGAAGGGCCGTCTTTTCATCAGCGACCGGGCCCATCTTATTTTTCCCTATCACCGAATTTACGACCGCCTGCGCGAAGATAAAAAGGGTTTTATTAAAATAGGGACGACGGGCCGGGGTATTGGCCCCAGCTACGGCGACAAGGCGATGAGGTCCGGCATCCGTCTCATCGATCTTTACGACAAAGCCCTTTTTCACGAAAAACTAAGGAAAAGTCTTTTGGAAAAAAACGAGATTTTTAGGAAGATCTATCGGGTGAAAGGGTTTGAGTTCAAAGCCATTTATTCCCAGTATCTGGCGTTTGCCCGGGCGATGAAGCCCTATGTTTGTGATACGGCGCTACTTTTAAATCAGGCCATCCGGGAGAAGAAAAATATCCTTTTTGAAGGCGCGCAAGGCACGCATCTGGACGTGGATCACGGGACCTATCCGTTTGTCACCTCAAGTTATGTGACCGCCGGAGGGGCCGCCGTCGGTTCCGGCGTACCGCCGACCGCGATCCAAAAAGTCGTGGGCGTTGTGAAGGCCTACACGACGCGCGTTGGTGAAGGGCCTTTCCCCACGGAATTCGCGGCCGGGTTGATGGAAGAGATCCGTCACAAAGGAAAGGAATTTGGTGCCACGACCGGCCGGCCGCGGCGCTGTGGCTGGTTTGACGCCGTGCTCGTCAAGCATTCCTGCATGATCAACGGAATCGGGGAGATTGTGGTCACCAAACTGGATGTGTTGGATAATCTAAAAATCGTCCGCATTTGCATGGGATACAAGTACGGCGGAAAAATTGTCCGCACGTTTCCGGCGTCGCTGACGGTTCAACAGCGCGGCGTCCCCATCTATGAGGATCACGCCGGCTGGCTTTCCGATACCACCCAGGTAAAAAAATTCTCGTTATTGCCGAAAAATGCGAAAAAATACATTCACCGGCTTTCCACGATCCTCTCAGTCCCAATCACTATGCTATCCGTCGGTTCTCATGAAAAGCAAACGCTTCTTGTATAAACTTCCCAAGCATGTGGCGATTATCATGGATGGCAATGGCCGATGGGCCTGCCAGCGCGGTCTGCCCCGTGTCGCGGGACATCAGGCGGGTGTTAAAACCGTCAATGAGATTGTGAAGGCCGCAATCAAATTTGGCGTGCCTGTCCTCACGCTTTACGCGTTCAGCCAGGAGAATTGGAAGCGGCCTAAGGAAGAAGTGAATGTGTTGATGAGTTTGCTGGATTATTTCATTGATAAGGAAGTAAAAAACCTGATGAAGCAAGACGTCCGCTTGAGAACCATCGGTCGGATCGAGGCGCTGCCGCGCCGGACGCTCGCGAAGGTGGAGCAGGCTACCGAACTCACGAAAGGCAATAAGAAATTGGTGCTCAATATCGCGTTGAATTATGGCGCGCGTACCGAGATCCTGGACGCGGTGCGAAAGATCATGCAGGAACATCGAAACAATCCCGCTTGGGCTAACGGCAACAGTCCTTTGACGGAGGAACTATTCTCGCGTTATCTCTATACCGCCGGTTTGCCGGATCCCGACCTTCTGATTCGGACAAGCGGTGAGATGCGCTTAAGCAATTTTTTGCTGTGGCAATTGTCGTACGCGGAAATCTACATCACAAAAAAATTTTGGCCGGATTTCCATCCGTCCGATTTCAAGAAGGCGCTCGAGGCCTATGCCAGAAGAAAGCGCCGTTTTGGAGATGTGAAAGAGGTGACGGGGTGACGCCCGGGATCAAATTAGCGCAGCGCGTTGCCACAAGCTTCGTTCTGATCGGCGTCACCGCCTATATCTTATTTTTTACAGAGCCGATTTTTTTTAGTCTCGAGTTGATCGTTTTTGTAGGGATCGCGCTTTTTGAGTTCTTCACTTTGTTGCGGCGGGCCAAGATCCCCGTCTACCGTCTTTTTGGAGTCGTCATGGGGGTCGGCGTGCCGACGATTGCCTATATGGAATTAGGTTCGACGCAGGCCGGCGAGGTATTGTTTCTCGTGCTCGGCTGCCTATTTATATTTTTACTGCAATTTTTTCATAAGGACAATTCCCAGGCGCTTTCGGGGATCGCGTTGACGTTGTTCGGGATCTTGTATATCAGCTGGTTTTTAAGTTTTCTGATCAAAATCCGGTTTTTGGAAGGCGGCGTGTGGTGGGTGGCTTATCTCCTTTCGGTCACCAAAGCGGAGGATATCGGCGCTTATTGTGTGGGGACATGGTTTGGAAAGCATCCCTTGATCCCTCATATCAGCCCCAAGAAGACCATTGAGGGGACGTTCGCCGGGCTTGTGGCAAGCGTTCTCGCGTCCTTGGCTTTTGGCCCCTATCTGCCGCTTAAGTTCTCCGTTTTTCATTTGATCATCTTGGGTCTTTTGATCGGCGTGGTCGGGCAGATCGGCGACCTGTCGGAGTCTTTGATGAAGCGTTTTTGCGACGCGAAGGATTCCGGAGAGTTGTTCCCGGGCATGGGGGGCGCGCTGGACACGGTGGACAGCATTTTATTCACGGCGCCGATATTTTACTTTCATTTAAAAATCTATCTCTAGAGGGGCCTTCATTGCGTAAAACAATCACTTTGTTGGGGTCCACCGGCTCGATCGGCCTCAATACGCTTCAAGTCCTCCGGACCTTCCGAGATTCGTTTGAGGTGCGGGGCCTCGCGGCCGGCTCGCAGACGGAGCTTCTTAAAAAACAGATCGAGGAATTTTCGCCAAAAGCGGTTTATATCCGGGATCCTCAAACCTGTCTTTCTTTTTCGAAGCCGACTCAGGGTTCGGTCCGGTTCTTTTCGGAAAAAGAGGGTTTGAGAGAATTTTCAAAATTTTTGGAATCGGATATTCTGGTGGCCGCCACAACCGGGACAAGCGCTCTTTTACCGGTGTTGGACGCGTTGGCGGAAAAAAAGAAAGTGGCGCTCGCGAATAAAGAGATCCTGGTCATCGCGGGCGGGCTGCTCATGTCGAAACTAAAACAAAACCCTGGCGCTTTGTTGATCCCTGTGGATAGCGAGCACAACGCGATTTTTCAGTGTCTCGAGGGAAATCCGGCGAAGAATGTAGAGAAAATAATCCTGACGGGATCCGGCGGTCCTTTAAGGGAGATCGCCGAAGACCGGTTTAAGCTCCTCTCAAAAGAGGTGGTCATCAATCATCCGAAGTGGAAGATGGGCCGGAAAATCTCGGTGGACTCGGCGACGCTGATGAATAAGGGGCTTGAGATCATCGAGGCCTCGTGGCTCTTTGATACTCCTGTGGAAAAAATAGAGATCCTGATCCATCCGGAGGCCGTGATCCATTCCATGGTTGAGTTTAAAGACGGGGCGGTTTTGGCGCAATTGGGCGTCACGGACATGAAGCTTCCGATCCAGCACGCGCTGTGTTATCCGGAACGCTTTCTCTCCGCGGAAAATCTACGGCTCGATTTTTCAAAAGTTCCGCCGCTGACGTTTGCCAAACCCGATCGGAAAAAATTTCCGTGTCTGGGTCTTGCCTACGAAGCGGCAAAGAAATCGGGCAGCGCGCCTTGCGTCTTAAGCGCAGCCGACGAAGTGGCCGTCGGTGCGTATTTGGAAGACAAGATCAATTTCTTGGATATCCCCCAAGTCATCGAGAAGGTCCTGTCCAATCATCGTCATGTGTCGAATCCCGACCTTGACCAAATCCAATCCATTCATCATTGGGCTGTCGAGGAGACCCTAAAATTATGTCAAGCGCGTTGATTTTTATCATCGTTCTGGGAGCGCTCGTGATCATCCATGAGTTTGGTCATTTCATGGCCGCAAAATTTGTAGGGGTCCGCGTGGATAAGTTTTCGATCGGTTTTGGGCCCGTGATTTTCGGTAAAAAATGGGGGGACACCGAATTTTGCGTGTCTTTGCTGCCCCTGGGCGGTTTTGTGAAACTGGCGGGCGAAAGTCCCGAAGAGGCCAGCGGCGAATCATGGGAGTTTAATTCAAAGAATTTAGGGCAGAAATTTTTGGTGGTGTTTGCCGGCCCCCTGATGAACGCGTTTTTGGCGTTTGTCCTTTTCTCCGGTGTTTTTTTGATCGGCCAACCGGTCATGACTGCGAAAGTCGGCAAACTGATAGATGGATCTCCCGCAAAAGCGGCGGGCATCCTTGAAGGCGACCGGATCACCGCGATTGACAAGCAGGCCGTGGCCACCTGGGAAGCGGTTTTGAAAAAGGTGCGGGAAAGCGATCGAGCGCTTTTGTTTTCGCTCGAACGAGGCGGAAAATCCATCGAAGTTTCGGTGACCCCGAAGAAGCAGGAACTGCCGAATATTTTTGGGAAGAAAACGATCGTTTCCATTATCGGAATTGCCCCTTCCAACGAAATTATTTATGTGAAAAGCGGTTTTTGGAAAGCGGTTTCTCTCGGCGCGGAACGCGTCTGGACGCTGACGGCCATGATTTTTTATTCGCTGGGGCTCATGTTCTCGGGCGCTTTGTCATTCAAAGATTCGGTCACCGGTCCCATCGGGATCTTTTTTATGACCCAAGAGGCGGCCAGGATGGGGATCGCGTATCTTTTATATTTTACCGGTTCTTTAAGCGTCAGTCTTTTCGTGTTGAATCTTCTGCCGATCCCTGTGCTGGACGGAGGGCATGTGCTGTTCATCCTCATCGAGAAGCTCAAAGGTTCACCGTTAAAAGAATCCGTGAAGGAGAGGATGACGCAAGGCGGCCTCACGCTGCTTTTGGTCTTAATGGCGTTTGTGATTTTTCAGGACGTAAACCGTTATTCAATCATTGGGAATGTGGTTAAATGGTTGAAAGGTTAAAATGCGCTGGACGAATTATTTAATCCCCACCCTAAAAGAAACGCCTCAGGAAGCGCAGATCAAGAGCCACCGTTTGATGCTTCGTGCGGGGCTTATTCGAAAACTCGCGAGCGGCACTTACAGCTACCTGCCTCTGGGCTTAAGGGCGCTCCAGAAGGCCGCCGGGATCATCCGTGAAGAAATGGACCGCGCCGGCGCGCTCGAGGTTCTCTTGCCGGCGATTCATCCGGCCGATCTTTGGAAGGAGTCCGGGCGCTTGGATATTCTCGGGGAGGACATGATCCATTTCAAGGACCGTCATGGCAAAGAAAATGTTTTGGGCCCGACGCATGAAGAGGTGATCACGGATCTTGCCCGCCGGGAGATCCATTCGTACAAACAGCTGCCGGTCACGTTGTATCAGATCCAAACAAAATTCCGCGATGAAATGCGCCCGCGCTCGGGCGTGATCCGCAGCCGCGAGTTCCTCATGAAAGACGCATACAGTTTTCATCTTTCCCAGGAAAGTTTGGATAAAACCTATCAGGAAATGAAAGAGGCCTACGAGAGGATTTTTAAACGCTGCGGGTTGGATTTTTATATCGTCCAAGCCGATCCGGGGGCGATGGGTGGCAGTGGCTCGCAGGAGTTTATCTTGTTCTCCGAGGCGGGGGAAGACCGAGTGGCTCAGTACGGAAACTCCGATCAGGTGATGAGCGTCGAAATGGCGGAGCGCAGACCGAAAGGTTTGACTATGCCGAAGGCAACCGGTAATTCCAAATATTCTAAGGTATCTACTCCAGGCCATTCCAGCGTCGAAGGGGTGGCCTCTTTACTGAAAAAGAAGCCGCAGGATTTGGTGAAGACAATGATCTATCAAATAGATGATGACCCATCAAAAAAACGGATTATCGCTGTCTTGGTGAGAGGGGATCATGAGGTTAGTGATTATAAAGTTCGTAAGAATGAACCCGGGGCAAATTTAACGCCATTTAATTTGTTTCCAGACGGAGGTTCGGCTTTTGGGTTTAGCGGGCCCGTCAATACGAAACATAGTTTTTTAAAAAACATTACGTTTTATATTGATGAAGATGTAATAAACATGAAAGATTTTGTCGTAGGCGCCAATGAAAAGAATTATCATTTGATTGATGTAAACTTACCCGATATTTTATTGGAGAACCCTGAAAGAAAGATCGTCGTGGGAGATTTTCGGCAGGTGATCGAGGGCGATAAAACTCCTGACGGAAAAGAGACGATCCGTGTCAAAACGGCCATTGAGCTTGGCCACATCTTCAAACTCAATCTCCGGTATTCAGCGCCGATGAAAGCCCAAGTCGTGGACGAAAAAGGAAAAGAAAACCCGATGATCATGGGTTGTTACGGCATCGGGGTTAACCGGATCCTGGCGGCCGCGATTGAGCAGCACGGGGATGAAAGAGGCATCGTGTGGCCTAAAAATATCAGCCCGTTTAAGCTTCTGGTGATCATGCTTGATCCCAAAGATCCTAAGAGCCATGAGATCGTCGAAACTCTTTTAAACTCTCCGGCCCTTAAACAAAAACAGGTTGATATTTTAGTGGACGACCGCCCGGAATCGGCCGGAGTCAAATTTAACGACGCGGACCTCATCGGGATCCCGTTGCGAGTCATTCTAGGCCCGAAAAGTCTCAAAGACAATAAGGCCGAGCTCAAAATCCGCAAGACGTCCGACGTGGCGCTTGTGGACATCCCAAATCTCATTCCAGCCGTGCTCGGCGCGCTTGACAAAATAGCTTAATTCTGGTAGTTTAACCCAGGTAAAACCGTAGTGCCTCGAGAAAGTGGGTGAAGACCCACTTTTTTTATTGGCCGAAATAGGCCGGCTTTACGACGAGTTAAGTATTTGTATTATATATAGTTAGAAGAGATTAGAGTCATGTTGCCCCTTGAAATAGAAAACAGGAAAGAGGAGATCCGGAGAGAGATCGAACGCTCGGGCGCTGAGCTCGTGGACATGGGTTTTCGAAAGGCAAAGGGGCGGAGCGTCTTCACAATCGTCGCGGATAAGCCCGGCGGGATCACGCTTGACGAGTGCGCGGCCATCAATCACGCGTTAAGCTCGTTGTTTGACGAGTTGATCGAGGGATCGTATTTTTTGGAAGTCAATAGCCCCGGTCTCGACCGTCCGATCAAGAGCGAAAAAGATTTTGTGAGAGCCGTCGGAGAAATGGTGCGGGTCATTTTTAAAACGGAGACCGGAGCAACGGCCGTGCAGATTGGAAAAATTCTGTCCGTGAAGGACGGGCGCGTGAAGATCCGGATCGCGAAGGATGACTCGACGCTGGATTTATCCATGGACTTCATTGTAAGTGCGGTGCGCGAAATTAAAATTTAACGCGAAGGAAACTCTATGAGTACGGAACTGCTAACAGTGTTGGAAAATATTGAGCGGGAAAAGGGGATCAGCCGCAAGGTCTTGATCGAATCGGTGGAGGCCGCGCTTGTGTCCGCCGCCAAGAAGGTGATGCATGATAAAGACAAAGAGGTTGAGGTAAAAATCGACCTTGAGACGGGAAAGATCCGTATCTTGTCGGAGGGCAAGGAGATCGTTTCCAACGAGTTTGGCCGCATCGCCGCTCAGACGGCCAAGCAGGTCATCTTTCAGAAGATCCGCGAAGCGGAACGAGACGTGATCTTCAACGAATTCCAGGAGAAAGGCGGCTCGATCGTTAGCGGCACCGTCTACCGGTTTGAAAAAGGGGCGCTTCTCGTTGACCTGGGCAAGACGGAGGGAATTTTACCCAAAAGAGAAATATCACCTCGCGACAGTTATCGCCAGGGAGACACCATCCGGGCCTATGTGTTGGAAGTGAACAAGACGGCCAAGGGTCCTCAGATTCTTTTATCGCGAAACCATCCGGGTTTTGTGAAATGTCTGTTCGAGCTCGAGGTCCCGGAGGTGGCGGACGGAATGGTCGAGATCCGGTCGGTCTCCCGCGAGCCGGGCGATCGCACGAAGATCGCGGTCTGGTCTAAAAATGACAAGGTGGATTGTGTCGGCGCCTGCGTGGGGATCCGGGGCTCGAGAGTCAAAGGGGTCGTCAAGGAATTGCAGGGCGAGAAAATAGACATCGTGCGTTGGAACGAAAACATCGAGGAATTTATCCAAGCCGCTTTATCGCCGGCCGAAGTGTCTTCGGTGAAGATCACAAGCCAAGAAGAGAAAAAGGTGGAGGTCGTAGTCGGCGATGATCAGCTGTCGCTGGCGATCGGTAAAAACGGTCAGAACGTGCGCTTGGCCTCCAAGCTCACCGGATGGTCGATCGATATCCGCTCGAAAAAAGATATTGCGAAAGAAAAATTGGAGTCCACGATGGCTCCGGAGGAGGCCACTGAAGGGTTGGAAACCCTCAAGGGAGTTGGCCCAAAGACGGCCGAGGCGTTGGCCGCCGCCGGTTTCAAAACGGTAGATGATTTAAAAAAAGCGTCGGCAGATGATTTATTGGCCGTCAAAGGTGTCGGAAAGAAAACGGTCGAAAAAATTATGGAAACCTTGGGAAAACCCATCGGGAGCCGGGAAAAAGAGTCGCCTATGGAAAAAACAGAGACAAAAGAGTCCGGCGGCGATTCGGAAGCGTCGTTATGAGTACGCGTGTCCATGAACTAGCCAAAGAATTAAAGCTGACCTCCAAAGAGCTGATAGATAAGCTCAAGAAGCTTAAAGTCACCGCTAAAAATCATATGAGCGTTTTAGAACCGGAGAGCGTCAAGCTCGTTAAAGAGTCTTTGAAAAAGGTGCCGACCTCCACAAAAACCGGCCCCGTTTTAAAAATAGAAAGAGGTCAGACCGAAACGCCCTCCATTGAGAGCGCGAAGAAAGAGCTTTTATTGCAACGGGGGGTGGTTCGGACCGCGCAAAGCACGGCGGCGGCCAAAAAACATTTCGCTTCCCCTCAAGCCTCATCCGCGTCGACGATAAGAACATCCGCGCCGGCACCTACGCCAAGAATCAAGCCGGCGGTTGAGCACAAAAAAATTCAGAAATCTCATGGACCAAGAGCCTTCCCCGAGGCCGTGCCGACGATACATGCGGCTTCCATTGCGGCGCCGGCGACGGCTGAACCAAAGCGGATCAAAAAGATCGAGGTGGCCACGCCGATCACCGTGAAAGAATTCGCGGGTAAACTTTTTGTCCACCCAAGCGAATTGATCCAGCGTTTGATCAAGCTGAATATTTTTGCGACGATCAATCAATCCATCAATTTTGAGGTGGCGAGCAAGGTGGCGTTGGAGCTTAGTTTTGAGCTTGAGAAACCAAAGAGCGTTGAGGAATCCTCACCCGACCTGCGGCAGGAAGTCACGGATAAATCATTGCTTGTGACTCGCGCCCCGATCGTGACTTTTATGGGCCATGTGGATCATGGAAAGACGTCGCTCTTGGACGCAATCCGCAATACCAAAGTCGCGGCGAAAGAAGCGGGAGGGATCACGCAGCATATCGGCGCTTATGAAGTGTTTCTTCCCAAAGGGGCGGTCACCTTTTTGGATACGCCGGGCCATGAAGCGTTCACGGCGATGCGCGCGCGGGGAGCGAGGGTCACGGACGTTGTGGTTCTTGTCGTCGCGGCGGACGATGGCGTGATGCCTCAGACGATTGAAGCGATTGACCATGCAAAAGCCGCGGGCGTATCGATGATCGTGGCGATCAATAAAATGGACCTGCCATCCGCCAATCCTGACCGCGTAAAAAAATCTTTGATGGAGCATGGACTGACGCCCGAAGAATGGGGCGGCAAAACGATCATGATCGGCGTTTCGGCCAAAACAGGCAAAGGCATCGACGAGCTTCTTGAGATGCTGGTGCTCGAATCGGAGCTGATGGAGCTTAAGGCCAATCCGTCCGCATCGGCGCGGGGCGTCGTCGTGGAAGCGGAGCTTTCAAAAGAAAGCGGCGTCTTGGCAACCGTGCTCATTCAGGATGGCACGCTGCGAGTCGGGGATGTTGTGATCGCGGGGAATTATTATTGCAAGGCGCGTGCGATGATCAATGACCGCGGCCATCGCATCAAAGAGGCGCTGCCGTCGATGCCGGTTGAAATTTTAGGATTGCCCGGCGTTCCGAAAGCGGGAGACCGTTTTTATGTGGTGAAAAACGAACGCGCCGCCAAAGAGATTTTGGACAAAAACGCCGAGAGTTTGAGACAAAAAGGCGAGGCCGCCGGGACCCACATCACGCTCGAGCATCTGTATGAAGAAATCAAAGCGGGGAAGGTCGAGGAGCTCAAACTGATCCTTAAGTCGGATGTGCAAGGGTCGGTCGAGGCGTTGCGCGCCACCTTGGGGAAAATACAGTCTAAAAACGTGCGGCTCAACATTATCCATTCGGGGATCGGCGATATCACGGAGTCCGACATCATGCTCTCCGTGGCCTCGGATGCGGTCGTGATCGGTTTTCATGTCGGCATTGTCGGAACGGCCCAAGAGTTGGCTGACAAAGAACAAGTCGATGTGCGTTTTTATGAGATCATTTATGAGGTGAAGACCGCGATCGAGAAGGCGATGGAAGGGCTTCTCCTGCCGGAGCTCAAAGAGGTTTTTGTGGGGATGGCGGAAGTCCGCCAAGTATTCAAGGTTTCCAAGGTTGGCACGATCGCGGGTTGCTCGGTGCAGAAGGGAAAGATCGTGCGCAATTTTCCCTGTCGCGTGGTGCGTAACGGCGCGAAGATTCATGAGGGGAAGGTTGAAAGTTTGAAACGGTTTAAGGATGACGCGAAAGAGGTCCTGGAAGGGTTTGAGTGCGGCATCGGGGTGTCAAAATTTGACGAGCTCTTGGCCGGCGACCGGATCGAGGTGTATGAAATCCAAAAGAAAGCGCGTAAACTCGAATAAAAAAGGGGTTTAATGACAAGAGTCCTTTCTGGGATGCGTCCAACGGGGCCGTTGCACTTGGGCCATTGGCTCGGCGCGCTTGAGAATTGGATCAAGCTCCAAGAGAACCACGAATGCTTTTTTATGGTCGCAGACCTCCACGCGCTCATGGGAGAGTATGAAAATCCCGTTGAGCTTCAGAAGAATTCCATTGAGATGGTCATGGATTGGCTGGCCTGCGGCGTGGATCCGAAAAAGAGCGTGATCTTTGTTCAATCCCAGATCCCGGAGCACTCGGAGCTCGCGTTGATTCTGGGGATGTTGACTCCGCTCGGATGGCTTGAAAGAAATCCTACGTATAAAGAACAGCTGCGGGAGATCCAAGGCAGGGACTTGACGACGTATGGCTTTTTGGGATATCCGGTGCTTCAGGCCGCCGACATTTTGCTTTATAAGGCGGACCAGGTACCGGTCGGCGAGGACCAGCTGGCCCATTTGGAGTTGACGCGGGAGATCGTCCGGCGCTTTAAGCATTTGTATAAGAAAGATATTTTTCCCGAACCCCAAGCGATCTTAACCAAGGAAGCTAGGATCCTCGGGACGGACCGGCGCAAAATGTCCAAAAGCTATGCCAACGCGATCAATCTGTCGGATACGGAAACCGTGATCCGGAAGAAAGTGCTGTCCATGATCACGGACCCCGCGAGGATTAAAACGACGGATCCCGGGCACCCGGATATTTGTAATGTTTATTCGTATTATCAGATTTTTTCGGATCAGAAAACAGCCAAGGGCGTCTATGATTGGTGTTCCGGCGCTCGTAAAGGATGCACGGATTGTAAATCGACGTTTGCGGATATTTTGATCGCGCGGCTTGCCTTGATGCAAAAACGACGGCGCGAGATCGAAAAAGACACCGCGGTTGTCCAGAAGGTTTTGGAAGAAGGTTACAAAAAAGCAAGCACGGTGGCTCGGGCGACACTGGAAGAGGTCAAAAGATCGGTGAATTTAAAGTGACTTATAAAGTACACCTAGAAATTTTTGAGGGTCCGCTTGACCTTCTACTCTATCTGATCAAGAAGGAAGAGTTGAATATCCATGATATTCCGATCACGAAGATCACCGAGCAATATCTGGAATATCTGAATCTGATGGAGCTTTTGGATCTGGAGCTGGCCGGCGAGTTTCTCGTGATGGCCGCGACCCTGATGCAGATCAAGTCCAAAATGCTTTTGCCTCCGGACCCTGAGTTCGTTGAGGCCGAGGAAGGAGACCCCCGAGCCGACCTGGTGCGCCGGTTATTGGAATATAAATCGTTTAAGGAGGCGGCCGAGCACCTTCGTGATTTTGAAGCCAAACGGAGCGGCGTTTTCCCCCGATTCGGCGTGACGCCTGAGGTTGACGGTGGGGACAGCCCGTTTGTGGAGGTGTCGCTCTTTGATCTTATTTCCGCATTCTCCAAGGTCTTAAAAGAACTGCCCAAGGCGACATTCCACCAGATCGTGAAGGATGAATTCACGGTCGCCGAAAAGGTGCATGAGATATTTCACCGGCTCGTCAAAGAACCCGTGATCCGTTTCACGGAACTTTTTAAGGCCGCCAAAAATAAGTTTGAGGTGATCACGATTTTTCTGGCCATTTTGGAACTGATCCGCTTAAAAGAAATAGCGATCCGACAGCCGGATCATTTCGGCGAAATTGAGATTTTACGCCACATCCGGGCTCCCGAACCCATGGAGGGGAAACGTTGGGAAACGAAGAAATAAAACACGCGATCGAAGCGCTTTTATTCGCGAGCGAAAAACCGCTTTCACCTGAGCAAATCCAAGAGGCGTTTGAGGAGAATCTAGGGGTCCAGGAGGTCCGCCGGGCGCTGGAGACCTTGAAGAAAGAATATATCGACGGCAATCGCGGGTTCAAACTTTTTGAGATCGCCGGCGGTTTTCAGCTCGTGTCCGACCCGCGGTTTTCTTCTTACCTAAAGCGGTTTTATCAGGCGCGCGAGAAGAAACGGTTATCCCAGGCGAGCCTTGAAACGCTGTCGGTCATCGCGTATCGCCAGCCCGCCACCCGGGCCGATATCGAGTTTATCCGCGGCGTGAACGTGGACGGCGCGATCAAGACGCTTTTGGAAAAGGGATTGATCCGGATCGTGGGTCGCAAGGAAGTGCCGGGCCGACCCATGCTCTACGGCACGACGAAGGAATTTTTGGAGCATTTTGGCATGAATTCGATCAAGGAGCTTCCGGCATTGACGGAATTCAAGCCGGAAGACATCGCGGAAAATCTTTTGCCACCGGAGATGAAAATGGGCGAGTCAAGCGAGGCAACGAACGAAGAGGAACAGGTGTCATGAGCGTAGATCAGGTAAGAAAAATAGTGGATGAAATCGATCAGAAGATCCTGGAGCTTTTGAACGAGCGGGCCAAGGCGTCCCAGAAGATCGGGAAGCTTAAAGTCAAAAAAGGCCAGGGAATTTATTCGCCGGAAAGGGAGAGGGAAATCCTCGACCGGTTAAAAGCGATGAACCGGGGCCCGATCACGGACTTGGCGATCGACGCGATCTATAGCGAGATCATGTCGAGCTCCATCAGTCTGGAAAAAGACGTGAGGATCGCGTACCTTGGCCCGGAGTCCACCTTCACGCACCAGGCTGCCTTAAAAAAATTCGGTAAATCCGTCAGCTATTTTCCCTGCTTAAATATTTCGGATGTTTTCGCGGAAGTTGAGCGGAACCGCAGCGACTATGGAGTCGTGCCCGTGGAAAATTCCACCGAAGGAGCCGTCAATTACACGCTCGACATGTTCATTGATTCGAATCTTAAGATATGCGCCGAGCTTTATTTGCCGATTAGTCATCATTTGCTTTCAAATGCTTCTTCGGTCAAGAAGATCAATCAGATTTATTCGATCCCGCAGGCGCTGGCCCAATGTCGTTTATGGCTGGAGTCCAACGCGCCGGGCGCCAAGCTTATCGCGACCTCCAGCACGGCCGACGCGGCGCGTTATGTGGCGGATCACCCGCAATTCAAGAACGAGATCGCCTGCGTCGCGAGCATTCTGGCGTCCAAGGAATACCGCTTGAAGGTGCTGGCGCCCTCCATCGAAGACACCGCGAACAATACAACGCGCTTCATCGTGATCGCGCGCGAGAGCTGCAAACCCACGGGCAAGGACCGCAGCTCGGTCGTGTTCGCCGTGCAGGACCGTGTGGGGGCGCTTCATGACATTCTGGTGCATTTTCAAAAAGCGGGCATCAATATGACCAAGATCGAATCACGGCCCTCCAAGAAAAAGGTGTGGAGCTATTTCTTTTTCGTGGATTTGGAAGGGCACGCGAAGGAACCCCGCATCGAGCAGGCGCTTAAGAACCTCGAGAAGCACTGCACGCTTTTTAAAGTCCTCGGCTCCTATCCAAAAGCGGATAGCTGATCTTTATGCAAGTAAATAGGAGGATTTGGCTGTGACAATTTTGGAACGAGACAAGGAGCGAGGACGCCGACGTAGTCACTGGACTACGTCAAGGACGAGCGACGCAGTCGCAGTCCAAAATAGTCCAGCCCCGGAGGGGAAGCCTGTCTTTGGAGCCGTCTGCGGCGTTGCTCCTCCTCGACGTGTCGCAGAGGACACGCCTTCGTCGTCGCGCCTTGCATACGGCCCAAATCCAGGCTTCCAAACCTCCTATTTACTTGTATAAAGGTCAGCCAATGACGTTTTTTCGCTCCATCAAGGAAAATCTCAAATCCGTCAAGAATTACGAACCCGGCAAGCCGCTGGAAGAGCTTGAAAGGGAATACGGCGTTAAAAATGCCGTGAAGATGGCGTCCAACGAGAACGCGCTGGGGCCCTCGCCGAAAGCGGTCGCGGCCGCCCGCAAAGCACTTCGCCGCGTTCATCGTTATCCCGACGGCGGATGCTTTTATCTGAGAAGTAAGCTCGCGAAGGTTTTGAAGGTGTTGGGCGACCAGCTTGTCTTTGGAAACGGGTCGGACGAAATCCTCGTATTCGCGGTACGCGCGTTTGTGGGCCGCGGTGACGAGGTGATTATCGCGGACCCCACGTTTTTGATCTATGAGATCGCCGCCCAGGTCGAAGACGGCTCGGTGGTGAAAGTGCCCATGAGAAGTTTTCATTATGATCTTGAGGGCATGAGACGCCGTATCGGCTCAAAGACAAAACTGATTTTTATCGCGAACCCCGATAATCCAGTCGGCACTTATGTGAAGGGCCCCGCGCTTTTGCGATTCTTAAAAGCCGTGCCCAAAAATGTCGTGGTGGTGCTGGATGAGGCGTATTATGAATTCGCGCGAGAAGCGTTCGGGTATCCGGATTCTTTGGCGCTTTTAAAAACTTTCGAAAATTTGATCGTCACGAGGACTTTCTCCAAGGCCTATGGTTTGAGCGGGCTTCGCGTGGGATATGGTGTCATGAGCCCTGAGATGGCCCGGGGCCTAAACAAGGTCAGAGAGCCGTTCAACGTGAACCTGGTGGCACAGGAGGCGGCGATCGCTGCGCTGGACGATCACGCGCATCTTAAAAGAACGCTTCGGATGGTCGTCGAAGGCCGGGAATATTTGTACCGGGAATTAAAAAAACTGGGAGTGGCCTGCGTGGAAACAGCCACCAATTTTATTTTGGCGGATCTTAAGCAAGACGCCCGGAGCGTTTACGAGCGGTTGCTTAAGAAAGGAGTGATCGTGAGGCCGATGGGGGTTTGGGGCCTGGATACATTTTTACGCGTGACGATCGGAAAGTCTCAAGACAATCGAAGATTCATCCAAGCGTTAAAGGAGAGCATGAAATGATCATCGTTTTAAAAAAAGAAGCGACCAAAAGAGAAATCGATCATGTCGTCAGTAAAATAAAAGAGCTGGGCCTCAAGCCCATGTTGTCCGTGGGAGCCGAACGGACCATCATCGGCGTGATCGGGGAAGAGGATAAGGCGCGGCTTCAGCCGTTTGAGGCATTTCCCGGCGTGGAAAGCGTCATGCCGATCCAGAAGCCGTATAAGTTCGTTTCACGCGAATTCAAGAAGGAAAACAGCATTATTAAGATCGCTCCGGGAGTTGAGATCGGAGGCGAGACCTTGGTTATCATGGCGGGACCCTGCACGGTCGAAAGCCGCGAGCGGCTTTTAAATATCGCGACCGCCGTTAAAAAAGCCGGAGCGAAAGTGCTACGCGGCGGCGCTTTTAAACCGCGTACCTCGCCTTATTCTTTCCAAGGTCTGCGGGACAAGGGCATGAAGTTTCTGTATGAGGCCAAGAGAAAAGCGGGGCTTCCGATCGTCACCGAGATCATGGATCCGCGGGACCTTCCTCTGTTTTTGAAATACGCGGATATTATTCAGATCGGCGCCAGAAACATGCAGAATTTTGAGCTGTTGAAAGAAGTGGGAAAGACGAAGAAGCCCGTGTTGCTGAAGCGCGGCATGGCCAGCACGGTCAAGGACTTTCTCTTATCGGCCGAATACGTTATTTCAGAGGGAAATCATAATTGCATCTTGTGTGAAAGAGGGATCCGGACTTTCGAGGACTCGACGCGCTTCACGCTCGATATCAGCGCGATCCCGGTCATTAAAAAACTAAGTCATCTGCCCGTTATCGTTGATCCGTCGCACTGCTCCGGTATTTGGGACTATGTGGCGCCATTATCGCGCGCGGCGATCGCGGTGGGCGCTGACGGGCTTCTGATCGAGGTGCACGACGACCCAGAAAAGGCCGTCTGCGACGGGCCGCAGGCCTTGAAGCCCGCCAAATTCAACATCCTGATGGACGAGCTTCGCCTGATCGCCAAAGTAGTTGGGAGAAAAATTTAATGTCGGCGGGTCCTGCCGCTGCGCCAGCTCGTTGTTTTGACAAGTGCTTCGCCTTGTCAAAAAACAAGCGCTCTGGCTCCGCGTCACCCGCTGGGTTATCAAATTTTTCTTAGGGGGTCTATGAAAAAAATTCTATTCAATAAAATCTGCATCGTCGGTGTGGGGCTGATCGGCGGGTCGCTCGGGATGGCGATTAAAAAGCAGAAGCTCGCGAAGCTCGTCGTCGGCGTCGTGCGCCGGGACCGCACGGCCAAAGAGACGATGCACAAAAAAGCGGTGGACGTGGCCATTTTTGATTTGAAAGAAGGTGTCCGCAATGCTGATCTCGTCATTCTTTGCGGTCCTGTATCCATCATTGCTTCGCAACTCAAAGCAATTTCAAAATACGTTTCGCCGAAAACGATGGTGATAGATGTTGGCAGCTCCAAAGTTTTGATTAATAAAATAGGTAAAGAGTATTTAGGAAGCAGTTTTGTCGGCTGCCACCCGATAGCTGGTTCCGAGAAAACCGGTGTCGAGAATGCTTGTCCGTACCTGTTCGAAAAATCCATCTGCTTTGTTAGCAAGCTCCATTCGAAAGTGAATCAATTTTGGCGGGCCCTCGACGCGACACCGATCACGCTTTCCGCAGAGAAGCACGATGAGTGGGTCGCGCGCTCAAGTCACTTGCCGCATCTTCTGGCGTTCAGCATTTTTCAGGACTTGAAATCACCGGTTAAAATGCCGCTTAACCCTAGTCTTCGCAGCCTCGGCCGATTGGCCAGATCTAATCCCGAACTCTGGTCCGATATCTTTCTGTCCAATCGCGGCGCCATGCTCAAAGCGCTGTCGAAATTCAAAAAGAATTTGGCCGTTTTCGAGAAAAATATTAGAGCCAATCGTAAGCCAAACCTTTTAAAATTCATCCGCGTTGCCAATCGCTTTGCTTTGCAAAAGGAAGGCAAGAATGGCTGACGTGTCGCCGGGGGTGACGCGGAGCCAGAGCGCTTGTTTTTTGACAAGGCGAAGCACTTGTCAAAACAACGAGCTGGCGCAGCGGCAGGACCCGCGGCCATGAAAGCCCATTCTCACCGACGCCTCATCATCGCGATCGACGGCCCGGCGGGAAGCGGCAAGTCCACGGTTGCGTGTCTGGTCGCCAAGATATTGAAAGTGCCTTATATTGACACGGGCGCCATGTATCGGGCGGTCACGCTGAAAGCGATGCGCCAAAAGGTTTCCCTTAAAGACCCAAAAAAACTTGCCGAGCTCGCACGCAAGGCACGGATTCGTTTTCAGGATGGCGCCGAGAAACAGCAGGTTTTTTTAGACGACAAGAATGTGACGAAAGACATTCGTCTCTCTGAGCTGACAAAAAACGTATTTTATGTCGCTAAAACCCCTCTCATTCGGCGTGAGATGGTCAAAAAACAAAGGGCTCTCGGTAAGGAAGAAGGCGCGGTGATGGAGGGTAGGGATATCGGCACCGTTGTGTTTCCGCGCGCCGACTATAAGTTTTACTTAGATGCCGACCCGCGTGTCCGCGCCGAACGCCGGTATAAAGAATTGATAGAGTCCGGTAAACGGATCACGCTCGCCGAAGTTTTAGCCGACCTTAAAAAGCGGGACACAAGCGATAAAACTAGGTCCGAAGGCCCGCTTCGACAGGCCAAAGATGCCCTGCGGATCGACACAACCTCGTTGACAATCCAAGAGGTAGTTGATAGAATTCTCCAGGTTGTTTCCCGTGCCGGTTAATCATGACAGAAAGCCGGTCATGGTGTTTTATTGGCTGACAAAAATCGTTCTTTCTATTAAGTATAAGCTTTTTTTTGGATTTAAGTCCTTTGGTTCCGAGAACATCCCGAACGACGCCAGAGGCGTGATCTTCGCGCCCAATCACGCGAGTTATCTCGATCCGCCGCTCATCGGCATTTCCACCGAACGGCATGTCACTTACTTAGCGAAAGAGTACCTGTTTCGCGTATTTATTCTGGGGACTCTGCTTCGGTGGCTGGGTGTCCTACCGATCAAGAGCGAATCTCAGGACTTTCGGAGTATGCGTCAGCTCTTGAGGATCTTGAAAGAAGGCAAACGCATCGTTATTTTCCCCGAAGGGACAAGATCGCTCGACGGAAACTTTAAGTCCGTCGAGGGTGGGATCGGTTTTCTGGCGCTGAAAAGCGAGACCTGGGTCGTGCCGACGTATATCCGGGGAACTTTTGACGCACTGCCCAAAGGCGCCAAATGGTTTAAATGCGCGCCAGTGAGAATTTATTACGGCAAGCCGTTTATTCCGGCGTTCGACAAAGAATTGTTGAATCGCGCGGATCCGTATCTGGCCGTGAGCGAGAAGATCATGGCTGAGGTCAAAAAGATTAAAGAAGAGGTGGAAAGGAAATAAATTATGGCACATGAAATTCTAAGGCTTTTTTCAACGACAGAGATCGAAGAAGGAGACATGAAGGCCTCGTCGGTCGATTATGAACAGACGTTCCGCCGCATCGGCCAGGGCCATGTGGTGAAAGGAACAATCGTGTCCGTCGGCGCCAAAGAGGTGGTGGTAGATATCGGATTCAAATCTGAGGGGATCATTCCGGCGCATGAATTTGATACTTTAAGCGCTCTGAAGGTCGGAGATGTGATCGAGGTTTTGCTCGAGGAAACCGAAGATAAAAATGGCCGGGTCGTTCTTTCGAAGCGCAAGGCGGAGAAGAGCCAGGGCTGGGACCGCATCGTTGAGCAGTACGGAGAAGGAGACAATGTCGAAGGCAAAGTCACCCGAAAAGTGAAAGGCGGGCTGATGATGGATATCGGCGTCGAGGCCTTTTTACCGGCGTCGCTGGCGTTCCTCAAGGGTTTCGGCAGTTTAAATTCGCTGATCGGTCAAACCATTCAGGTCAAGATCGTTAAGATTAACCCCAGCCGTAAAAATATTATCGTCTCGCGTAAAGACCTTCTGGAAAAAGAGAAACAGGAATCCAAGGCCAAAATGCTCGAGGAGCTCGAAGTCGGCTCGATCCGCAAGGGCGTCGTGAAAAATATCACGGATTTCGGCGCCTTTGTTAATCTGGGAGGCATCGACGGGCTTTTGCATATCACCGACATGAGTTGGGGCCGCATCAATCATCCCTCCGAGATGCTGAAGGTGGGGGACAAGGTGGATGTCAAGGTCCTTTCTTTTGATAAGGAAAGTATGAAGGTCTCTTTGGGTTTGAAACAAAAAGACGCCAATCCCTGGAGCGAAGTGGATAAGAAGTTTCCGGTCGGCTCCAAAATCAAGGGCCGTGTCGTGAATGTGGTCGCTTATGGAATCTTCGTGGAGCTCGAACGCGGCATCGAGGGGCTGGTGCACGTCTCCGAGATTTCGTGGTCCAAGAGAGCGACCAACCCCGCCGAGATCTTTAAAGTGGGCGATACCGTGGATGTGATGGTTTTGAATATCGATAAAGAGCATGAGAAAATTTCGCTCGGCATGAAACAGGCGGAATCCAATCCGTGGCTTGGCGTCGAAGACCGCTATCCCGTTGGCTCCAAGATCAAAGGCATTGTCAGAAATCTGACCGAGTTCGGTGCGTTTGTCGAGCTCGAGGAGGGAATCGACGGATTGATTCACGTGTCCGATATGTCCTGGACGCGGAAGGTGAATCATCCGAAAGACGTCTTGAAAAAAGGCCAGGAAGTGGAGGCGGTGGTCTTGATGGTCGATCAGGCCAATCGTAAATTATCGCTGGGCTTAAAACAACTGATCGCCGACCCCTGGGAAGAGATGGCCTCCAAGCTGTCTCCCGGTTCCCAGGTCATGGGTGTCGTGACCAAAGTCGCCAGCTTCGGCGTTTTTGTCGAGATCGACAAAGACGTGGAAGGGCTGCTGCATATTTCTGAGACTGATCTTTCCTCGGCGCAGGGGCTCGAGGAAACCTACCCGGTGGGAAAAAAGGTGCAGGCGAAAATAGTGAAAATAGATCTTTCCTCACGTAAAATCGCGCTCAGCACAAAGGGAGTTCAACAGATCTGAGCAATCTCGACCTTCTCTGCCGCAACGCCGTAGACGTCATTGAGAAAGCAGATTTTAAAGCCCGCCTTGACGAAGGGAAACCTCTTCGCATCAAGGCGGGCTTTGATCCTTCCGCCCCGGATATACACCTTGGACACACCGTCCTTTTAAGAAAACTTCGCGAATTTCAAGACCTTGGCCACAAGGTTATTTTTATCATCGGTGATTTTACCGCTATGATTGGTGATCCAACCGGGCAGACTAAAACGCGTCCTGCCTTGAGCGACAAAGAAATAATCCAGAACGCAAAGACCTATCAAGAACAAGCATTCAAAATTCTCGATAAAGACCTTAAAAAAATTGAAATCGTAAAAAACAGCAACTGGCTCGGAAAGCTGATGCTTAAAAATTTTCTTGAAACTGTTGCGACACGATTTACCATCGCTCGGATTCTGGAAAGGGATGATTTTGAAAAGAGAATGGCGGAAAATCAGCCGATCAGTTACCGGGAGTTCACATACCCGCTTCTCCAAGCTTATGATTCGGTGATGGTAAAAGCGGATATCGAAATCGGCGGGACCGACCAGAAATTCAATTTGCTCGCGGGCCGTGATCTCCAAAAAGCATTCGGTCAGAAACCGCAGATTGTGATGACTTTTCCATTACTCGTGGGTCTTGATGGCACTCAGAAAATGTCAAAGTCGCTCGGGAACTATGTGGCCGTGAATGACAGCCCAAAAGACATCTTTGGAAAACTCATGTCTATCCCGGACACGCTGATGTCCGCTTATTTCGACCTTCTGACCGGCGAGAAGGGCGGTGAGATCGCGAAAGAAGTCGAGGCGGGAAAGCTCCATCCCAAAGAAGCCAAAAAGAAGCTCGCGTCGCTCATCGTCGAGTCCTATTACGGCAAAGCCAAGGCTAAAGAAGAGGCTGATAATTTTGATAAGCAATTTAAAGATAAAAAGATTCCGGACAACCACGTTACATTGGATTTGCGCGTATCAGACCAAAAAGAGTGGAGGATAGTCGATCTATTGAAACACGTTAAAGCTGTATCCTCGACCAGCGAAGGTATTCGTCTAGTGCAGCAATCCGCAGTGAGCGTTATGAATATCGAAGGTAAAGGCAAAAAAATCACCGATCCCAAAGCTTTGATTACACTGAACGACGGTGATATTTTGAAAGTGGGTAAACTATTCTACGTAGGATTTCAGTTCATAGATTAGATATTTAGCGGACTGGGTCCAGTCGGCTTTCCGAAAGACCTTGAATTTTAAGGCCTCATCACGTATACTCTGATTGTAGCTATAATTGGATCTACAATAGGGAGACACAATATGACACTCGCGACTTCTTTATTAAAAGCCGAACACATAGGAGTGAGGGAGCTAAAAACTCATCTTTCGGAAAGATTGAATTCCGGGAAGCCCCTTATTGTCACCGAACATGGTGAGCCAAAGCAGGTGATGATGCCTTATGGCAGTATTATTGAGCTTGTTGAAATCATAGAAGAACTTAACGATAACGAGCACCTAAAGGATGTTCAAGAAGCTAAGCGAGCGATTAAAAGCGGCTCAAAAGGGATTGGCATTGCTCAATCCTTTAAAAAAATCAGAGCGGCACGAAAGTAGACACAAATACAAAGTTGTCTACCCAACTCCTTCCATCCAAAAGAAATTAGAAAAAACTTTAAAAAAGATTCCCGCGAACGACCAAGAAGCCCTAATGGATTGCATAGAGGCTCTTGCCTGGAACCCCAGACCGCACGACAGCATTAAAATCGATCCCGGAATAAGTATTTCAAATATGATTGCCGAATACCGGATCCGTGTCGGAGATTATCGGATTTTATATGATATTGAGGATAGCCGGAAAACGGTGTATGTTATGGCCATACGGAAGCGCAACGAAGCGACGTATCGGTAGGGGTTTGAGGTATAATCAATTTTTAGCGTGTCTCAAAAGGACCGTTGGAATAAGGTTCAACAAATTAGATTTTTAGAAAAGGATTTGGCAAAATAGTATGAAGCCCGAGTCTTGGCAAGTATTTTACCAATGGATCATGCTTGGTGGAGCTATAATGGCCGCTAGTGGAGGTATAGCGGTTGCTATTGGAAAATTTAGCGTTTCTCACTTTGAAAAAATTATTTCAACACAGAAAGATGTAGTAACTCAAAAATATGAAAATCAAATGACAGAAAAAATTGATAGCTTACTTGAGGGAAATAAATCACTTCAAGAAAAGATTCAACCATTTGAAGAATTTGCAAAAAAGAAATACCCCGGCATAGAGATAGACGCTGCGTTAGATCAGCTTTCTCAAGAGATGCAACGATCCGAGCAAAAAATATTGGAAAATCAAAACATGTTGAAACGAGAAATATTAGAACAAGGAAAAAAAACTGAAACGACTCTTTCTAAGAAAATGGAAATTTTGGAAGATAAAATTGAAGAATTACAAAAAAACAAAGGGAAAGAATTAGAAGTCCAATTTCCAGGTGGGTATCAGTTGTTTGGAATAATAGATAAAGAAATTGTTCATTCTGGAAAATCATCGTTTAAAGAAATAAAAATTGATTGGAGCACTGCTAAAATACTAAACGTCACAAAAGATTTTGTAGATATTATGTTTCCGAGCACGGTTTTGCCTGTTGACAATGTTTTAAAAGACAATGTTATGAGAATGAAAAATGAGAAAGGTGCTAGGGCCGTACTTTTTAGATATGGCAACTTATCTAATTACGCAGAAATATTAAAATCGGATGAAAACGGAATTATAGCTATCATAGGCTATCAGTATAAACCGTAGCAGGGAATTTCCGGGGACACATAACTTAATTTAAGCCAGACGGCGTCCTGAATGGTTAAAAGGAGGCGCATTAGAAATCGGCGCGGGGTAAATGGCGATTTTGCCTTTAGACTTATGGCGGTTCAGGCCGTCAAAATCGCCATTTTAGCGGATATCCTCCGTCGCGGCTTGGGCCGCTCCTTGAGGATAAATTCGCGCAGCGGAGTTGACATCGGCCGCCTGCGGCGACCTCTGTAACTCCGGCGCTCATTTAAAAAAGAGATTTGGATCGCCGAGCTCTTGAAGCGCGCGGGGGCTGTGACCTCGACCGGCGCGGCCAAGCGGCTTATCGAACAGGGCGCGGTGTCTATCGACGGCAAAAAGATCACGAATTTTGACCATAAAGTGGTTGTCACGAAGGGCGCGCTTTTGAAAGCGGGGAAGAGGAAGTTTGTGAAAATAGTTTAACTAGGAGGCATAAAATGTCAGGCATTTTCTATATTCCATTCGTCGTCATTTTGTTGGCGTTTTCAATCCGGATCGTTCAGCAGTATCAGACCGCGATCGTCTTTACGTTAGGCCGTTTTACCCGCACGCTGAATCCGGGCCTCAATTTTATCGTTCCGTTTATCGAGTGGACCACGACCGTGGACATGAGAGTCTTGACCCGCGACATCCCAAAACAGCAAGTCATCACCAAAGATAATGTGCCGGTGACCATCAACGGAGTCGTTTATTTCAAAGTGTTGAAGGCCGAGACGGCTATCATCGAGGTTCAGGATTATCTATACGCGATTTCCCAGTATGCCCAGGCCGCGCTTCGCGATGTGGTCGGCGGGATGACGTTTGACAATCTCTTGGCCGAGCGGCAGATTATAGGCGAAGAGATAGAAAAAATAGTCCGGAAAGAAAGCGCCGCTTGGGGACTTGAAGTCGTGACAATAAAAATTCAGGATGTGGACGTCCCCGAAGAATTAAAGAAAATGATGTCCCGCCAGGCCTCTGCTGAGAGAGAAAAGAGAGCGACCATCATAAAGGCCGAAGGCGACAAAATGGCCGCGTTTAATCTGGCCGAAGCCGCCAAAACGATGACGGCAAGCCCCGGCGCCATGCAGCTACGCACTCTCCAAACCATAGATGGTCTTGGGCCTACCGCCTCCAATACGGTTGTGCTGGCGGTGCCCGTTGAACTGATGCAGTTGGTAAAGGCCTACGCCGACGCGAAAGTGAAATAAAGCAGTCTTTCTCCGAAATACCCCTTGACAGATTTTCACCTCGCGTGGTACATTGGGCTCCGCTTGAAGAGATCTTCTGATTGGGGGTTAGCCCCTCGAAAAGGCTAGATTTTGATTAAATTGACATAAAAAATTTAATTTATCAGATAACGGGTGTGCTAAAGGCATCAGACTCGATGCCTTTTTTGTTGTCTAAATGTTCAAAATTTTTTTATAAGTTTATTGCTCTTTCACAACTGAATAGCTATATTGAAAGTGCGGAATTCTTGTTTCATTTTTTGAGCGAAACAATAGTTCTATTGGTATTTTGGTCAGAGCTCAAACATTTCAAACTAATTGGAGAGTTTGATTCTGGCTCAGAACGAACGCTGGCGGCGTGGTTCAGGCATGCAAGTCGAACGGTCCCGCAAGGGACAGTGGCAGAAGGGTTAGTAACACGTGGGTAATCTACCCTGGACTCGGGGATAACATCTCGAAAGAGATGCTAATACCCGATGACATTTCCGGATCGCAGGATTTGGAAATCAAAGGTGGCTCGCAAGAGCTGCCGATCGAGGAGGAGCCCGCGGCCTATCAGCTAGTTGGTGAGGTAACGGCCCACCAAGGCTTTTGACGGGTAGCTGGTCTAAGAGGACGATCAGCAACATTGGGACTGAGACACTGCCCAGACTCCTACGGGAGGCTGCAGTCGAGGATCTTTAGCAATGCCCGAAAGGGTGACTATGCGACG
>Ga0080064_1000201_pt1 | contig 178621 bp, 167 predicted proteins | sample Subgrocontami54m_FD_69260 | JGI IMG/M metagenome (GOLD analysis project Ga0080064, IMG submission 69260) | Subsurface groundwater microbial communities from S. Glens Falls, New York, USA - GMW46 contaminated, 5.4 m (SPADES assembly) (version 2) ...
TTACGTTCGGCGTTGACTCCACCTCCTCACGGCTGCAACACTCGGTACGAGTGGTTGGTTAGACCTTGTTCGACTGGGACTTCCACCCAGTTAGAAACACCCAGCTTCTCTTGGCGCTCGGGCGAAATGTTTATAGTCCGGGCCGCCATTAGGATTTAGCTGCGAAGGAGCTACATCTTGCTCCAGCTGGATTCGATTTCCATAATGACTTCCGCTACATATTCTCCAGCACCAGCAGCGCCGTCTGGCCGCCGCCGGACGTTATGTTCATGAGCGATGAAGACGACAGGCGGATCAGCGCGCCTTCCGGTTCGTTATGAAATAGAAACGGATTGAAGTCAACAAACATTTCTTCCATCCGCACGCGATCAGAAAACATCGGGATCGAAACTTTCTTGATCGACGCGCGCTCCTGCACCACGTATGGACGCTCCAGCGCCAGCGAAATCGCGCGGCGCCACTCTTCCGGTCTTGTCTCCCAACCGAGAAAGACTCCGTGCCCGCCGTAATCATCGTTAGGCTTCAGCACCAGGCGCTCTTGTTCGCGCTCGATCACCCTGACGAGATCGTGTTCCGCGCCCTCGAAAGTTGTCCGTCCCCGCACCACGCAACGCGTCCAGGGAATATGGCGCTCGAAGATTTCGATCTCTGCGGGAGTAAACAGATGCGCGTACTTTGGATCGCTGAGGATCGCAAAGCCGGCTTTCTTATGCGCGACTTTTGTGCGGAATGAATTTGCCATGCAGATGCGACCGTCGGCGTACGCGCGCGCCAGCGGATGACTTTCATCACAGCGTTCCAGAAATTCGTGTATGACGACGCGTTTGTAAAGAATGTCGATTCTGAAATCACCGGCGCTCAAGTATGCACCGTCGTAATACAGGTCACGCGGGTCGGCGATGATGCTCCGGAATCCTTCGGCGGCAAAGTATTCCCGCAACACTTGAAACTCGCTTTCGGTAGCCACGCCTTTCCAATCGACGATCGCAATCTGCGGACGCTCTTCCTCGCCACCCCATTCGCGATACGCGGACAGCAAAGCCGCCAACAAAAGCCGGTGCGGCTCAGGCCGCCAGTGCGCGTGACTCTGCAAAAATTCTTTCATGTGGGTCATGCCGAAAAGCACTTTTTCCAGTTGCATCTGATCGCCCACGCCGGCGGGTGTCTCGGCGTTGTATTCGAGAAACTGAAAACCTGTTTCGGAAACGTAAGCATCCAGCCGGCTGGTGACGCAAAGACGCGAGTAGCCGGGATCGATGCGCGCCATACGGCTTTCAGCTTCGGTGAGACCGAAAATCTTCAGCAGCTCTTCATCAGCTAGAGCCTGCCGCACCAGCTTGTCGAAGGCGTGGGCGATGGTTCTCGCGGCCTGGGCGATGTCTTCGTAACGGGATCGAGTGATGATGTGCGGGCGAAGGAAAGGACAAGTCGGCCGATCGCCAAAGACGAGCCCCAGCTCGTGCTGAGCGGCGATTAGTTCGGTAAAAAGATCCGGAGTGAGGTTGGGGTCACCAAGGATGCGTTCATCCAACTCTTTGATAATCCGTGAGAGCATCGCCCATTAGTATCACAGCAGCGGGCCGTCACGGCCCATCAATTCTCTTCGCACGATCTTCACGGGCGGGTTGCCGGCCTTGATGAAGCGATCGTGAAAGTCCTGCAACGAAAAGTTTCCACCCATTTTGCGCCGGTAATCTTCGCGCAGCTTCAGGATTTCCAGTTTACCCAGCGTGTACATCAGGTAAGTCGGATCGCCCGTGCCGCGCTTGGTTTCCATCTCGCCCACGACGGGCACCTGGCGGCCTTCTTTGACAAAGAATTCCTTCGCCTGCTCCATCGTCATGCCTTGCGTGTGCATCCTGATGCCGACGATGTAGCGCGAATCGCGCAGCAGCGCATCGACTAACTGCGCGAGGCGAAACCTCGGATCGTTGTTGCTCAGACCTTCATCAAGCACCATCTGCTCGCTGTAATGCGCCCAACCTTCAGAGTCCGAACCGGCGCCCGTTAGCTTGCGCACCTTCGACAGATCGGGATTGTTCTTGACCCAAAGAAACTGCGTGTAATGGCCGGGCCAGACTTCGTGCACCGAGACGTTGCTCAAGAGCGGATAGTTGTACCCTTGGAGATATTCTTCCTGCTTCTCTTTCGGCCAACTCGGATCCGGCAGAGTTATGTTGTAGTAAGCCTCGGTCGCGTTGGCTTCGTACGGCCCGGGCGTATCCATCGAGGCAAAAGTCGTGGCGCGCGCAAACGGCGGCGTCTCGACGACCTTGGCCTGCGCGCCTCCGGGCACGGTAATTATTTTCTTGTCGATCAGGAATTGCCGCAGGCCATCGAGCTGCTGCTGCGCCGAAGACAGCAAAGTCGTGGCGCTGGGATGATCTCTCTCCAGTTCTTTCAGCACGTCTTCCGGCGATTTCTTGGGATCGATGCGCCGCGCAGTCTCTACGAATGCTTGCTGGTCTTTGCGCAATTGCGCGTAACCGATTTTCAAGAGCCGCGGCAGCGGCACGTCAACCATCTCGTCGTACAAAAGCTTCAGCCGATAGTTCTCGGTTCCGATCGCGAACGTGCCATGCGATCGGGGCAGCAAATATGTCTTCATCCATGATTGATAATCTTTCAGCGCCGCGATCGCCGTATCGTTGCTGCTCTTGAACTCCGCCAGTAGTGCCGCGTCAGCCACGTCCTTGAACGCGTCGGGCACGTCCTTCGCAAAGAAATCTATGTTGCCCGGCAATTGATCGATCGCGATGTCGCTGTAAATCTTGGGCGGGTTGCGCAGCACCGCGCGGGCTTGCTGCAAGGCTCGCGGAATTTGTTTCTCGCGTTCAATTACCGAACGCAAACGCTCCGGGGCTGGCGCAAAATCGCGCTTCATGATGGAAAAGATGCTGCTGGTAACGGCGCCGGAATAAGCGTCCGGATTCTTGCGCCACTGCTGCACGCGATCTTCTTCGAGCAGGAGACTGTGAATCGTCGCGATCATAATCTCGCGGTCGTCGCGCTCCAGAATCGAAAGCGTGCCGGGGTTTACGGCTTGAAACGCCGCCAGATATTCCAGCAATTTGCGGCGGTTGCGCTGATGCGCAGCCAGCGAAAAGTCTTCGAACTCGCGATCGTGCTGATGGAAACCCACGCCAGTCGCCTGCGAAGGGTTCGCTTTGAAGTAGTCGTCGAAGTAAGCGTCGACCAGTTCATGAAACGAACGTGGCTTGGCGTTGACAGTCACCGCAATGGTCAGACAGAGCAGGAAGGCAAGTATGGAAATTACACGTAAGCGTCGCATAGGTTTTTGTGTACCTCGACAGAATTTAGCGGGAGAGTTGATAACTTTGATCGCCGCGGACCGAAACGAGGATGCTAATTGGCACGATTGCCGTTAGTTCGATTGCCAATCTCGCGCAGTCGCGTGATGACTTGATCTATCAGCCAGTTCGGCGTGGAAGCTCCGGCGGTGACGCCGACGCGTTTGACGCCTTTGAGATCCTCAGGATCGATTTCGTCCTGGGTTTCAATCAGAAAGCTGTGCTCGCACTGTTCTTTGCAGACGGCGAGCAGCTTGATGCTGTTCGACGAATGCTTGCCGCCGATGATGTAGAAAACATCGACCAACCCGGCGAGTCCGCGCGCGGCATCCTGACGGTCGCGCGTCGCCGAGCAGATTGTGTTCACTATTTCAGGCTCCGCGTCGGCTCGCGCGCGCACGGCTTCGGCCACTTCGATGAACGTCTTCAATTTCAACGTCGTCTGGGAAACGACCAAAGGCGCATGCAGCGGCGGCAGCTTTTCGACTTCGCCCGCCTCGCTGACCACGAACGTATTGTTCGGCGCATAGCCGACGACGCCAATCATCTCCGGGTGATCGGGATTGCCGGCCACGACGACGTGGCGCCCCTGCTTGGCCGCGCGTTCCGCCAGCCGTTGCACGCGCGTCACAAACGGGCAGGTCGCATCGACAACCTGTGCAGCGCGTTCTTCGAGTTGAATCTGCACCAAAGGCGTGACGCCATGAGCGCGAATCACCGCGATCTCATTCTTCGAAACTTCCGCCGGGTCCTGGACGGTCGAGACGCCCTCACATTCCAGGCGCTGCATTTCCTGCGTGTTGTGAATCAGCGGCCCGAGCGTGCGCACCGGCCCGCCGCCCGAGAGCGCGTCTTCAACCATCTCGACGGCGCGTTCGACACCGAAACAAAATCCGTATTCGTTTGCAAGAAGGACTTCCATAGTTGATTTTCAAATTATGTTAGCACGGTTTCGGGACAAACTTCATAGCTCGAAGGGGGTAAGAAAACCTGTTTAGGATAATTCGGCTAGTATGGCAAATGATGAAGAACCCAGGTCTGAATTAACTCATCGTCTTCAAAAGCTGGCCGTCCTTTCGAAGCGTATTTGTCAATTCGTTCGATGGCTTCGAGAATGTCGAGCAAGCGTTCCCGATCATCTCTCATAATCGCACGGCTTCTCGCAATACTTGTTCACGGATGCGTGGGCGCAAGCCCCTCTCAGTGACGACGTCAACCTCGCGGCCAAGCAGCTCGCTTACTTCGCTCAGCAACCCCCCCAAGTCAAACAAGCTTCGACCAGGTTCGAGATCCACCAATAAATCTACATCGCTATCTGGTCGTGAATCCCCTCTGGCCGTTGATCCAAAAAGACGAACGTTTCGCGCCCCATACCTGGCAGCGATTTGCAGGATCTTCTCGCGCTGTTCGTTGGTGGGGTTTTGCATGAATGCCTGACTCTCTTTCGGTGTTCCAGAGTATAGCATCTGATCGTATCACCGCACCGGCTCGCGCAAAACAATCGCTGCCGCCGCAGCCGCCGTCTGTGCCGCCGCCGCGTGCGCCTGACGCAATCCCGCGATTTGCAGCAAAGCTTCGCCGGTGCGCGACAGAAGGCGAATCAGATCGCCTTCTTCGGCGCGCGTCTCATGCACGAGCGTCGCCCACTCCGCGCCGCCGGCCCAGCGCGCCGCCGCTGCGGCTGCCGAGAAATTTATTTCCGACGCGCCTTCGACGCCCTCTTTCCATTCTTCATTGGAAACATCGAAAGCGATTTGTTCAAATCGAGTCAGCAGACTGACAATTTCATCGTCGAGTTCAAGCTCGCCATAGTCGCGATCCTCATCGGCCACGAGCGCCGCTGCCAACCCCGCCGCGCGGCGCGCATCGAGCGACGCAAACAATCCGCGTTGCAAAGCTTCCCCGGCTAACAAGGGATGATCGACGTGCAAGTCCGCCAGCCAGCGTCCGCGTTCCGTAACGCGCTCCTTCCCCAACTCGAGATAACCAAAATGATCGAGCACGCGCGCGCGCAAAGCGAACGGCTCCCAAACATCCGCGCGCAAAGATTCAATCGCGCGCTCGGCTCGCTGCAAGCTTTCGGCGTCGTCGCGTACCGACCAGAGCGCTTCGACGCCGGCAGTGCGTTCCTGTTTGGATAAATTCCCAGGCGCCAGCGAATCAATCATTTCGTTAATGAGTTTGACTGCGTCGCCTTCCCCATCAAGCCGGTCGCGCAGGCGCGGCTCTGCCAGAGCGAGTTCTTTGGCGCGCGCATGCACCTCGGCAAACGCCGCATCGGTCTTTTCGGCGCGTAGCGAGAAGACGGGCGCGAAGACTCGACCGATGCGTTCGAGCGGAAACGATGCCGGCCGGCCGTCTTCGCGCACGCCGGTCACGCTGCCGTTTCGGCGACTGGTCACCAGCACCAGGCTCTTGCCGGCGCGGCCAATGCTGACGACGCGTCCGGCCTGTACGACTTTATCCAACCATTGCCGCAACAGTTCGCGCCGGGTTTGCGGTACGTTTTCCAGCAGACGCGCCCGGGCGCTCGCCAGCCTTTCCAGTCCGCGGGCTATTGAGGTTGGAAGATCGCAGCCCGCCCGATTCAGACGCGCGCGAATTCTCTGCTCATTTTCCGCCCGCGATTTTTCCAGATGAGTGATTCGTTCCAGCGCATCGCGGTGCGCGAAACTTCGTTCGGCGATCTCGCGCACCTGGCCGAAGTTTCCAAATGCATCCAGGAGATTCAAGAGCGTCGTGTAAGTCGCGCGAAACTGACTTTCGAGAGGATCGGGTGGCGCTGCAAGCAGTTCAGCGATGCGCTGCGGATCCTGATGTACTCCGGGGGCGGCCACGATGAAGCCTACGTAGTCTTTGCCGCGGCGGCCGGCGCGACCGGTCATCTGCTGTAGTTCCGAAGCAGTCAGCGAGCGCCAGCCGCTGCCCGTGCGTTTGTCGGCGACGGTCATCACCACCGTGCGCGCGGGAAAATCAACGCCGGCCGCCACCGTCGCGGTGGCAAAGATCGCGTCGAGCAACCCGGCGCTCATCATCTTTTCGATGACGAGTTTCCAGGCCGGCACGTGCCCGGCGTGATGCGCCGCGACGCCGCCGCGAATGATCGCGTCCCAATGGCGATGCCCGCGCACCTCTGGATGCTGCGCGACGAAACCGTGCATGAAATCGCGGCGCAGCTCGCGACGTTCGTCAGCTTCGGCGCGGCGACTGAGCGCCGCTTCCGACGCGGCTTCATCGCAGCGCCGACGCGTCGGCAGAAAAACGATCGCCGGCAGCAAGTTGTATTTACCGAGCGCGGCCAACAGAGTTGCGGGCGGCATTTCCGGCATGCGAAGTTTCATCTGATCTTTGAGCGCAGGCATCCTTGTCCTGCGGTTCGTAAAGCGTGTCAGAAGCCCGACCGTCAGGAAGGGCTAGACTCCCGAGCACTCATGTTTGTTGCGCATCGATACCTGATCGAAACGAATATTGCCCTTGCTGACGCGCGGGCTTCTGACACCCGCTCGCTACCGCGAGCGGTTCCGTACTCTTCCTCGATCCTGCTGCGTCATCATCCGAGCGATTTCCGAATTCAACTTGCCGTTGTCACCCAGCAACGGCAACAGACGTTTGTCCGGCAACAGAAACGCCGCGCGCAAAGGCACCGGGCGCGCGCCGGGCCGGGTTACCACTCCGCAGCGCAGACCGCGCACTTCTTCGATCCAAGAGGCAAACTCGCGCGCGTTGCCGATGGTCGCGGATAGCAACAGCAGGCGAATGCGCGGCGGCGTCAGGATGATCGCTTCTTCCCAGACGTGACCGCGATCTTCGTCGCCGAGATAATGCGCTTCATCTATGACGACGAGATCGGTACTCACGTCGTGGCCGCCGCGCATGGCGTCGAACAATTGATTACGAAAGATTTCCGTCGTGCCGACGATCAGCGGCGCGTCTGAATTCTCTTTGCGATCGCCGGTCAGAATCCCTACGCGTTCCTTTCCAAACTCATCGCTGAATTCCTGATACTTTGAATTCGTCAGCGCCTTGAGCGGCGTCGTGTACCAGGCTCGCTTTCCCGAATCCAGCAAACGGCGAATTCCTTCGCGCGCGATCCACGTCTTGCCGCTTCCGGTCGGCGCCGTCACCAGCACATCTTCGAATTCCAGCGCCGCGAGCGCTTCCAGTTGAAACGGATCGGGTTTGAACGGCGCAGTCTCCGGAGCGCCGATGCCGGCCAGCAGTTTGTTCAAATCTCGTCCGTACGATCCGGTCGCCGGCGGCACCCCGGCATCGGGTGGTTGCCGGGGCTCTCCGGCTGAACTTCTTTTCTGGCCGTGCGAGTCCTCCGGCCGTCTCTTCTGATCGTAGGGTTTGCTGCGCGGGCGTCCCATGCGATTCATTGTATTCCAAGCTCCGCAAACCCCGCAGGATTCAGCGCCGTTTCGAGAGCGCGGTTGCGACTGGCCCAAGGGTTTCGTACTATTTCAACAGCGAAATCCAAGTAAAGACGTCGTTCGCAACCGAACTTCGTCGGATTGCGTCCAATGGGTTCGCTTCGGAAGAACGGAAAATGTTGGATCTAAGGGAAACAGACGGACTCTTCGAGCACTTCGAGGTAAATCGCGAGCCGTTCTGGCCGACAATTACGCGACTGCTGGGCGGCTCGATCGTCCTGCATGCGGTGTTGGCCGCGTGCGTAATTTTCATTCCGGCGGTGCGTGATGCGCTCAGCGTCGCCGTGATGTTTCGCGGCGCGGGGTTCGTTGATCGGCCTTACACAAAAACGCAGGTCGAGAACGAAGGCGATATCGTGGAACTGACTATGGAAAGGTTTCGCTACCCGGATGGTTACTTTGCGATGGATCAGCAGGCTGTGCCTTCTCCGCTGCCGCCGATAGCGTTCATGCCGAAGAGTTTTCCGCCGGCCCAACTTGCAACTCCTTCGCCCGCTGCGACGCCCTCACCAATTGCCAGTCCATCGACCGCGATTGCCGCGAATCCGTCTCCGAGTGTGAGCACCGAAGACGAGAAAGCTAAACAGAAAGTCGAAGCCGAACTGGATCGGGCCGCGGCTGAAAACGGAGTCAAGCGGCCGAAGGAAATTAACACCCGGCCGTTCAAGGATTTGCTGGCTGACGCAAAAAAGAAAAAGGATAGCGGTGAAATTGACTTGAGCAAACAGATCGAGATCACGATCGAGGCCGATCGCGATTCGGACGGCAAGCTCAAGAACGCGCAAGTAAAAGACAAGCGCGGCGACAAGAAGCTTGAGGCCGTGGCCCTCGATCTTATTTCGGCGTTGAGCGACAGCGGGGTGCTGGATTTTCTCGAAGGCACCAAACACATCAAGCTGACCGTCAAGATTGATGACAAGACGGTTGAAGTCAGCGCCTCATCCGAAGTTGAATCCGAAGAGCGCGCGCGGCAGATGGAAAAAGGTTACAGCCTGTTGATTGTCGGCGGGCGCATCATCAAACGCGGGCAGGATGAAGAGATCTATTACAATCACACTGAAGTGACCTCAAAAGACAAAGAAGTTAGCGTAAAGTTTTCGATGCCGCGCAAAGACATGGGAGAGCTGCTCTCGAAGGCGGTGGCAAAATAATTCATTATGAGAATGACACCTGCGATTATTACTCTGACTCTGGTAATGTCGACCTTGTTGGGTTGCGCTAAGGCGCCACAGCCCGCCGCGATTCAGAAGGAAAACCAAATGGGGTTTAAGTTGACCAGCACTGCGTTCAAAGAAGGCCAGCCGATCCCGCGTCAGCACACTTGCGACGGAGTAAACGTTTCACCGCCCCTGGAGTGGAGCGGCGCGCCAACGGCCAAGACTTTCGCGATTGTCTGCGACGACCCCGACGCGCCGTCTGGCACATGGGTACATTGGGTGCTTTACAACTTGCCCGCTGACAGGATTGGACTCGTGGAAAACGTGCCGACAACCGAGAAAGTGCCAGGCGATGGTCTGCAAGGCACTAATGATTTTCGGAAGATTGGTTACGGCGGACCGTGCCCGCCCTCAGGAACTCACCATTACTTTTTCAAACTCTACGCGCTCGACAGCGAACTTTCTTTGCCAGCCGGTGCGACGAAAGCCGAAGTTGTGAAAGCGATGGAAGGTCACATCGTGGCGCAGACGCAGTTGATGGGAACGTATCGCCGGTAGGTTACATACCCGATCGAGGCCGCGAGCAGATCATTTTCCATTTGTCATTTATCATCTTTCATTTTTCATTTCTTGCGGGCGCGAGTGAGTCCCTGCGCAATAGTGAAGAGTCGGCCACCCAAATGACCAATGACAAATTTCAAATGGAAAATGGAACATCAGTTCGTTTCCGCACATCGCACCAACTGCAACAGACCTAAGGCAGCACACCTTCCGGCACCTTCCACGGATGCAATTCAACCCTGAGTCTGTCGATCTTGACCATCGGATCGGTAGCACAAAGCTCCTGCGCTTCAGCTAACGAACCGACGCGAAAAACAAAAATCCCGCGCAGGACGCCATCGTCGCCGAACGGACCCGCTACGACCAACTTACCGAGCCTTGCCAGCCGCTGAATATTAGCGATGTGCGCCTTTTGCAGTTCCTGAATTTCCGGAACGTTGTCGTCCCCTTCTTTGCGGTTCGGTCCCTTTTTCAGAAAGCCAAGATAGACCGTCTCGATCGCCAGCGGAGAATTAGGCGGCTTGAAAATGTCTTCCGACCACCATGGATGCATCTCAGCTATATACAAACCAGCGTTGACCGCCGGGTCCGCGTCGACCCACGCCTTCGCTTCGGCCGCGGATGGCGCGCGCAAAATGAAAATTACGACGCGGTCCGGGTCGTGGCCGATCGAGCTGATTATGATCGCCTTACCCGATTTAAGCATCGCCAAGGCAGTCACCTGATGTTGCTTAAGAATTGATTCTCGCTCCTGGCGTTTGGTCGATTCCCACTTCGGGCCTAACTTAAGAAAGGCCATGTGGAACTGGACGAGCTTGGGGGTTTCTGCGGATGTCGGGCTAAATAAACCGACTACTGAGATCAGGACAGCAGCTACCAGAATTATCTTCTTTGCGATTCTTTTCATGATTGGAAACTCAGTGTCCGCAAGCCCGACCGCTCAGTGTCCGCAAGCCCGACCGTTAGGGAGGGCCAGAATCACAAACACTCGTGCAGGCGATGCTGCGCGAGTTGCCCTTGCTTACGCGCGGGCTTCCGACACGCTAAGCGCACCTCAGTTAATCGTCGCCGTCTTGACGCACGTGATCGCGGGCAAGCCTTCGCTAATCGTCATCCACGAATCGCCGCCGTTGTTTGAGCCGAACAGCTTGCCGTTGCGGGTGCCAAAGTAGAGCCCCGTCGGATTGTTCTCGTCAGCTTTCATGCCGTCGCGCAAAATGGTTTCGAAAGCGTCATGTTGCGGCAAACCTTCAGTCAAAGGCTCCCATGATTCGCCGGCGTTCTTTGTGCGATAGACACGCAGCTTGGCTTCCGGCGTGCAGCGAAACTCGTCCGACTCGATCGGAATGAGGTAAACCGTGTTCGGGTCGTGCGGATCGATCTCCATCGCAAATCCAAAATCAGAGGGGAGACCCTTGCCAATGTCGTTCCACGAATCGCCGCTATCGTCGCTGCGATACACGCCCCAGTGATGTTGCAGAAACATTCGGTTCGGATTCGAAGGATGACGCACGACCTTATGCACGCACTGGCCCCATTCGGGATACTGCTGATCGGGCGGCAGAAACGTTGCGCGAATGCCAAGGTTTCTCGGCTGCCAGTTCTTGCCGCCGTCGTCGGTGCGATAAACTCCGCCGGTGGAAATCGCGACAAAGAGTCTTTCAGGATTCGCCGGATCGGGAAGAATCGTGTGCAGACAAAGCCCTCCGCCGCCGGGCATCCATTGCGGGCGATGCGGATGATCGAACAGCCCGCGCTCGATCGCCCAGGTCTCGCCCGCGTCAGTCGACTTGAACAGCGCCGCCGGCTCGACGCCGCAGTAAAGCGTGTCCGGCTCGCTCTTGTGGCCCATCGCGATTTGCCAGATTTGCTTCAGGGAAGTCTCGCTGCCTTCGGGAAACTTGATGTTGTAAGTCTCCGGATCGCTCCAGGTCTTTCCAAAGTCATCTGACTTACTAAGAAAAGATCCAAAATGAAGACTATTCACCGCCGCCCACAAACGCTGGCGGCCTTTGCGCCCATCGTAAGCCAGCGCATAAACGGCGCGGCCGGGAAAGTACGGTCCGGCGATGTCCCATTTTTCGCGCGCGCCGTCCGCACGACAGATGAACGCGCCCTTCATCGTGCCGACAAGCACGAGCGTGTCGCCGGAGTTAACGTTGATTTGATTTGCGGTTGGCATTCGCGGTTTCTCCCGTTGTTTTCCGGTCTTCGAACCACGTGAGTTAATAACTTGAATTATGAACGGGGATGGATTATACAGCGACCTTTATTAGTTACAAACGACGCGAACATGCTTGGTACTGATGCAGTTTGATTGTGGCACGCGCATCTTGCGCGTGATTTCACGGGCGGGACGCCCGTGCCACCTTTCCAAACTGCAAGTACCACATACTTCGCGAGTCCTGAGCAACACAGATTCGCTGGCGGCGATGGTGCAGTTGTAAGATACGGGAATGAAAGTTGGGGATATCGTCTCTTGGCAGCGAACGTTTTCCGAAGACGACGTTCGGCTTTTCAACACCATCTCTGGCGACGAAGGTGTGCATCATGTCACACCCGACGAGCAAGGGCGTTTGATGATCCATGGCCTGCTGACGGCGACGCTGCCTACGAAGATCGGCGGCGATATGAACTTCATCGCGCGGGAAATGAAATTCCGATTTCATCGTCCGGTGTTTGCGGGCGACACGGTCACTTGTGTTGTGACCATCGTAGAGCTTGAGCCGGCGGATAAATATACCAACGTGCGATCAGAGTTTGTGTGCCGGAATGAAAATGGCAAGGAAGTCATGAGCGGGTACGCGCTGGGCATTGTCAGGAAATGACGCGCCCCCTTCTGATTGAGACGGATTGAAATGATCAACTACGTAGCATTCCTGCGCGGCATCAATGTCGGCGGCAAAAGGCTGATCAAGATGGAAGACTTGCGCCGCGTCGTCGAATCGACCGGACTCAAGAATGTCCGAACCTTCATAGCGAGCGGCAACGTTCTGTTTGAAACTTCCCAAACCAATCGCATCGCACTCACCAGGAAGATCGAAAAAAAACTCCTGACGGCGTTTGGTCACGACGTCCCGGTGGTCCTGCAAACAATCGACGAGTTGAAAGACATTCTCAGAACCGGTCCTTTTAAGAAAATTAAACCCGGCGCCGACGTGATGTTGTGCGTCACCTTGCTCGTCGCGGAACCAAAAGCCGGCCCGAAGCTGCCACTTCAATCAGAGAAAGAGAATCTTGAGGTTCTGGCAATCAAGAATCACGCGGCGTTTATTCTTTGTCGCCGGAAGAAAAACGGGAGTTTCAGCTTTCCCAACAACTTTTTCGAGAAAGAGTTTGGCGTGACGGCAACGACGCGTCAATGGAACACGATTAACCGGATTGTCGCGTTCGCCGGGGCGCAGAAGCCCGACCGTAGCTGAGGCTGGGTTGCTTCATGATTGCCGGATAGAATTATGTTACCCTTACCGCACCATGGAAACACCGCAAGTAAAGACTGAGATCGTCAGAGCCATTCAAGACCTGCCGGACGACGCGACTGTAGAAGATGCCATGGAACGTCTCTACTTCCTCGCGAAAATCGAGCGCGGCCTCGAGCAGTCCGAGGGCGAGACGATCTCGCATGAAGAAATCAAAGCGAAGTTCCTAAAGTGACCGTAGTCCGCTGGACACCTCAGGCAGCCGACGATCTGCAAGCGATTTACGACTTCATCGCGCGCGACTCTCCACACTACGCACAGCTCACGGTCGAGGGTATCCTAACGGCTATTGATCTACTGGAACGATTCCCTTTGATGGGCCGTCATGTGCCGGAGCGTCCTCTAGAAGATCTTCGCGAACTAATCAAGCCACCATACCGCATCGTCTATCGAGTTAGTGAAGTCGTCAAGATTCTCACAATCTTTCGTGCTTCTCGTTTGTTTCCATCCGAGCTGAAATGAGACTTGATGTGATGAAAAAATATTCTTCAATTGGCGCCGCGCTATGTCTCACCCTGTTCGCCTGCACGGTGCAGGCACAATCAAACCGCCGCGTCATGATTGCGGCTGACCTTCTGCGCGTGGCCAACGTCGGCGATCCGCAGATTTCGCCAGATGGCGAGCGCGTCGTGTACACCGTTACGACCGTCGATCGCAACACGAATGTTACGGCACTGTCGATAGTTAGGGTTGATAACTCGTCCGATCCGCCCACCAGCCGTCAGCGCACCCCGGCAACATTTCCGGCGAGTCCGCTTTTGCCGCCCGGCTGGCAGGGAACGAATCCGCGCTGGTCGCCGGATGGCAAGCGCATAGCTTTTCTCGCGCTGGCCGACAATCGTTACGGCATATGGGTCGCAACCATCGACGGCAGCCGCCCTCGATTCGTTGCCGGTGTTCAAAACACGAACTTCTTCATAACTTACGCCGGCGAGCCTTTTGCCTGGTCGCCCGACTCGAAAAGCATTGCTTACATCTCGGCATCAGTGGAACCGGCTTTCGACAAGCACTACGGATACCCGCAAACCGACCCAATAGTGATCGATCGCATCCAGTACAAATCGCGCACTTCACTTTCCGACAATTTGGTGACGCATGTCTGGATCACAGATGTCGATAATCCCGAGCCAAAGCAATTAACGACTGGCCTCGGTTACGATCACGCGCTGAGTTTCAGTCCGCGCGGTGACGAAATCGCTTTTGTCTCAAATCACGAACTCGATCCGGATGCCAACAACAACTCAGACATCTTTGCCGTCGATTTGCGTGGACAGGTGCGTCAGATCACGAATACGAAAGGCTGCGAGTACGAGCCCGCGTGGTCGCCCGACGGGAAATGGATCACGTACACGGCGACAAAACGTGATCTGACCACGATCGACAGCGCCGCGGAGGACACCCACGTCTGGATCTGCGACTCCGGCGGCGGCAACCGTCAAGAGTTGAGCATGACTCTCGATCGGCGCGCCCGCACGCCGCGCTGGTCCCACGACAGCAAGTGGATATTCTTTCTCGCAAATGATCGCGGCACTACTAACATTCGCCGGATCGAACTCGATCGCCGAGGCCTCGGCGGGTCTGAAGCCGGCAGCAGATTCCCATCCCTTTATTCGACGTTCATGAGAAACGAGATCGGAAGGTCCGACTTTCAAATCAGCGGCTTTACTCTTAACGCCGCTGATTCTCCGTTCTTCGCTTTTACTCTTTCAACCCCGCAACGCCCGGCTGAGTTGTGGATTGGCAGAGCCGGTGCTCGTGAAGTTGTTTGGCGCGTGACTGGTCACAACGACGGCCTGGTGGCATCAGTGCCCCCCGTTGAGCCCGAGCGGTTTTCCTTTCGCAGCTTTGACGGGACTTTTGTGGATGGTTGGTTATTGAAGCCCGTCGGCTGGCAGCAGGATCGCAAGTACCCGATGATCCTCAGCATTCACGGCGGGCCGCACGGAATGTATGGCTATGCGTTCAACCCGACGTTGCAGGCTTACGCGACGGATGGTTATGCCGTTCTCTATTTGAATCCGCGCGGATCGAACGGTTACGGTCAAAAGTTTTCCGACGGCACGCTGAACGAATGGGGCGGCGGCGATTATCGTGACCTGATGGCCGGAGTCGATGAAGCACTGAAGCGCTACGCGTGGATCGATGCGGATCGCCTGGGCGTGACGGGCGGCAGTTACGGCGGGTTCATGACCAATTGGATTATCACGCAGACGCCGCGATTCAAAGCCGCGGTATCAGTCGCCAGCGTCAGCAATCTGATCAGCTTTTATTCGACTTCGCTTTATCAGGATCTGATTCACGCGGAGTTCGGCAGCTTTCCCTGGGACAACTATGACCAACTCTGGCGATGGTCGCCACTTCGTTACGCCCGGGCTGCGCAGACGCCGACGATGTTCATTCACGGCGAGTCTGACAACGACGTCCACATCACTCAGGCCGAAGAAATGTACATGGCGCTGAAGCGTCGCGGCGTGGAAACGGTGCTGGTGCGCTATCCACGCGAAGGCCACGGCTTGCGCGAGCCGCGCCACCGCGTCGATGCGCTGGAGAAGACGCTCTCATGGTTTGATCGATTTTTGAAATGAAGGAAATAGGAACTCGCGCGATGTTTACCGAACGGGATGCTGCTTCAACCACTCAGCGCGTAAAAGAAAGCTTCCTTCTGTCACTACTCGCTGGCCAACATTCAAACCTTCCAGCACGGGATAGACGCCGTTGCTCTCTGTTCCCAGACGGACTGCACGCACAAGGAATTCGTTTGGCTTGTCAGTCGCGACGAAAACGAATTGCTGGTTGCCGATGCTTTGCGCCGCGGCCTTGGGAATGACGGCCGTCGTTTTTTCGGCGACGCCAAGCGCACCGAACGCGACATTCACGTACATGCCAATCTTCAGGGTCTGCCCGGGATTCCGTAGCTCGATGCGTACTTGCGCCGTGCGCGTTGCCGGATCGATTTTGGGATCGACATAAGAGATGCGACCGCGGAAGACTCGACCCGGATAAGCATCCGAAGTGATGTTGGCGCCGCTGCCCACATGAATCGTCGCCAGATCCTTTTCGTAAAGCTGCCCCACAACCCATACCGTAGAAAGATCAGTCACGCGCATCAGCTCTTTGTTCGCTTCAATCACCTGACCGGGATTCACGCTCCGGCTGGTTATGGTGCCGGACGACGGCGCAGGCACCGTCACTTCTGAACTTATCTGAGCCGTCGAATTCAGCGCGTCGATTCGTGGCGACGACATTCCCAGGAGCATCAGCTTCTGCCGCAGATTGGCGACGTTTGATTCGGCTTCCCGGTATTGCGACATCGCCATTTCGAGTTCCTGGCGACTGGCAGCGCCAATTTCCACCAGCTTCATCGTGCGCAAGTGATGGCGATGATGCTCGTCGAGCGCGGCAACTGCGGTGAGATATCGCGACTCAGCGTCAGCGAGTTCGTTACTGGAGACCACGGCCACGGTTTGTCCGCGTTTCAGGTTCTGACCCAACTCGCCGCGGACGCTGCGCACAATCCCGCTCACCAGCGAGACCACCGGAGTTTCCTTGTAGCTATTCGCTTGCACCACGCCCGTAGCCATCTGTCCGCTCGCTTCGGTCGTGGGCCGCTCGCCAACCGTTTCGATTTTCAATCCCGCGCCGCGCGTTTGCTCCGGAGACAGGATTAATTTCTGATCGCCAGTGATTGCGGCCGGCTGATTAACTGATTCGTCAAACGAAACCGAGCGCGGCGCGGGCACAGGCTGGCCGGCTTTGCCGGGCCAGAAGAGCCAAATAGCGATGCCCGCAATGGAGATCGCCGCGACGGCAACTACTCCGATCACAAGTCTAGGGTGTCTCATTTCTTTATCAACTCCGGTGAAGCAGAAGCCCGCGCGATCTCCACGCGAGCGTTGTAGACGGCCAGCTCGGTATCAATGAAGTCGTTCTCCAGCTCGATGAAACGGCGTTGCTCGCCGATGTAATCAATCAGGGTTTTTGATCCCAGCTCGTACGTTTGCCTGACCACATCCAGGTTCGCTCTGGCCGGCTCGCGCACGCCGACGCGAAAGATTTCCATCGCGCGCGCGGCGCGTTCGTACTGAGCATATGCCGAAGCAACTTCGCGGCGCACGGTCAGCTCGGCGAACTCGCGCCGGTGTCCTACTGCGTCTGATTCGGCCACGGCCGCTTCAATCGCGCCCTGGTTCTTGTTACGAATAGGTAAGTCGAGCGAGATGCCAAACTTCAAGAAGTGAAATACATCCTGGACCGGCTGCAATCCGCCCTGCTCGTTGACTCCGAAAACCGGGAAGCTGGAATTCATGCGCTCATAGCCGGCCGAAACACTCGCATCCAGCCGCCCTTCGGCCCGCGCCTGTTCGATACGAGCAATGGCGAGACTCTCAGCCGCCCGAAAAGCCTGCAAGTCGGGCCGCTCGCGCAAGGCACGCTCGGTCGCATCCGCAACCGGCGGCAGTTGAGCTATCAAATTTCTGAAGTCGCCGCGCAGACGTAAAGGTTCTTCCGGTTTCAAGCCGATGAGATTTCTCAACTCGAACATGGTCACTTCGAGCTTGCCTTCGGCGCTCTCGCGCATTGAGCGGAGACGATTCAATTCGACCAGCGCCATGTTCTGTTCCAGTGGCGGCGTGGCGCCCGCGACGACGCGCGCGGCTATGAGATTGAAACTTTGCTGATTTGCTTCCACGAGTTCGCCGGTGAACGAAAGCTTCAGGGCGAGGGCCAGGGCTTCACCGAACTTCGCGCGCACTTCGGCAGCCAGCATCCGCTCGCGATTCGCGACTTCGCGTTCGCGGACTTCGACTTCTCGCTCGGCCACCGCGATGCGCGCCGGCCGCCGGCCACCCAGTTCCAAAGGCAACATCGCGCTCGCTCCGATCAGGTTGTCTTTGCCGTTAATCTGGCGCGTCCCATCGATATCGAGCTTTGGATTCGCTCGCAAACGCGCTTGCTTCACCATCGCGCGCGCCGCGTCGATCTCTTTGCGCGCGGCTTCAAGATCCCCGTTGTGCGCGAGCGCGTAAACAACGGCGCTGTCGGCGGTCGTGCCGTTGGTTTGATCGAGATAGCGAGACAGAATTGGATTCGGAGTCGGACTCGGAGTCGCGTTCGGAGATTGCGCCAAGATGGCAGGAGCAGCGAAAGCCAGCAAGACGGCCAAGATAAACAAAAAATAGATTTCACGCAAAGGCGCAAAGACGCAAAGGAACGCAGAGAGAAGCCCGGATGTCCTCACTCTCTTGCTTCGCGCCTTTGCGCCTTTGCGTGAAACTTTTCCGTTCCTATTCATACGCTCAATCCGCCAACTCAATGCGTCCTAACGCTTGCTCTTTCTTCATCTCCCGCTCGCGCAGCCAGAAAAAGATGACCGGCGTCACGATCAGCACGTGCAGCAAACTGGAAACCATGCCGCCCAGCACCGGCGTCGCCAGCGGCTTCATTATTTCCGCGCCCGCGCTCGTGCTCCACATAATCGGCAGCAGAGAAGCCACGACCGTTGACACCGTCATTAGCTTTGGCCGCAGGCGTAACAATGCGCCTTCGGTTACCGCTTCAATCAACGACGCGCGATCCAACTGCCCCAGCTTGTGTCGTTTCCGCTCGACCGCTTCATTCAGATAAATCACCATCACGACGGCGGTCTGCACGGCGGTGCCGAACAGCGCAATGAAGCCAACCCACACCGCGACTGAAAAGTTGTAGTTTAAGAGCCACAGCAGATAGACGCCCCCGGTCAGTGCGAACGGCACGGCGAGCAGGACGTGCGCAGCTTCCAGCGCTGAGTGATAGGTGATGTAAAGCAATGCGAAGATGATCACCAGCACGATTGGCACCACAATCAGCAAACGGCTGCGCGCGCGTTGCTGGTTTTCGTATTCGCCACTCCATTCGATGTAGTAACCAGCGGGCATTTGCGATTGTTGGGCGATTGCATTCTTTGCTTCATCAACAAATCCGCCTACATCACGACCGCGCACATTCAAGAGCACCGTGCCACGCAGCAAACCGTTCTCGCTGGAGATCATGGTCGGCCCTTGCACTTCACTGATGTCGGCAAGCTGAGCCAATGGAATCGGCGCGCCGGCCGGCGACATGATCGGAATCTGCGCGAGCGCTTCGCGACTGCCGCGAAACTCCGCTCCGTAACGGACCCGCACCGGAAAGCGGCGGCGGCCTTCGATCGTGACCGAAAGATTGGTTTCGCCGATGCCTTTTTCGATCGCGTCCTCGATCGTTCTGGTGTCGATGCCGTAACGCGCGGCGGCGGTGCGATTGACACGGATGTCGATGTAAGGCGCGCCGCTGATCTGTTCGGGGTAGACGTCTTTCGCACCGGGCACCGTCCGCACGACCTCCGCGACGCGGCGCGACAACTCTTCCAGCGTCTTCAGATCGTTGCCGAAAATCTTGATGCCGACTTGAGAGCGAATCCCGGTCGAGAGCATGTCGATGCGGTTTTTGATCGGCTGGGTCCAGATGTTGGTCACGCCGGGCAGGCGCAGTTTCTCGTCCATCTCGGCGATGAGCGATTCGCGCGTCAGGCCCGCGCGCCACTGCTCAGTTGGTTTCAAATGAACGATCGTCTCGTTCATGTTCACCGGCGCGGGATCGGTTGAAGTGTCTGCTCGTCCGGCCTTACCGACCGCCCACTCGACTTCGGGAAAGCTCTTGAGAATCTCGTCTTCCCTACTCATGATGACGCGCGCCTGATCGATCGAGATCGCCGGATCGGTGACCGGCATGTACATCAGATCACCTTCGTTCAAAGGCGGCATGAACTCTTTGCCGATGCCGGTCGCCAGAAAAATCGCGCCGGCGAAAAGTAAGACCGCAAACGATACCGTCAGCACGCGGTGGTTCAGCGCAAAGCGCAAAGCCGGCCGGTAAACAAAGTGGAAAGCGCGCATCACTGGATTCGCCTGCTCGGCGTGAAATCTCCCGCGCAAAAGCAACGTGCAGAGCACGGGCACCAGGGTCACGGCGATTACCGTTGCGCCAGCCATGGCAAACGTCTTGGTGAAGGCCAGCGGATGAAACAGCTTTCCTTCTTCGCCGCTGAGCGCGAACACCGGGACAAACGCGAGAATGATGATCGCCATTGAAAAGAAAATCGGGCGGCCTACGAGGCGCGTAGACTCCAGCACCGTCTGCCACACCAGCCGGCGGTTTTTGGGGTCGATCTTTCGCTGTTCGATAAACCGAAAAGCATTTTCCGTGACCACGATGCCCGCATCGACCAGCACGCCGATGGCAATGGCAATCCCCGAAAGCGACATCAGGTTTGAGCTGATGCCGGCGTAGTTCATGAAGAGAAAAGCCAGCAGCACTGCCAGCGGCAGCGGGATTGTGACGATCAAGATCGAGCGGAAGTGCGCGAGGAAGAGAATGTGCGCGAGAGTGACGAGGATCAGTTCTTCGATCAACGCGCGTTTCAATGTGTGCGTGGCGCGTTGAATCAACTGCGTGCGATCGTAAAAGGACACGACCTGCACGCCTTTTGGCAGCCCGGCTTGCAGCGCGTTGATTTTCTGTTTGACCGCATCGATGACTTCGAGTGTGTTCACGCCGTAGCGCGCGATCACGACCCCGCCCACGGCTTCTTTGCCGTTCTTATCCAGGGCACCGGTGCGAAACGCGTCGCCGAGTTTTACATTGGCGACGTTCTTAACGTAAATCGGAGTGCCGTTAGGCGCGCTCAGAACGATGTTCTCGACATCGGCAACGGACTGAATCAGACCGACGCCGCGTACGACCGACCATTGACCTGATTGCTCGACGACGTTCCCGCCGACGTTGTTGTTGGAACGTTCGACTGCTTCGACTACCATCGACAGCGGCAACGAATAAGATCGCAGCTTGTTCGGATCGACATCGACCTGGTACTGCTGCACGTAACCGCCGACGCTGGCGACTTCCGCGACGCCGGGCACCGAGTTCAGTTGGTAACGAACAAACCAGTCTTGCAGCGTGCGCAGATCGCGCAGATTCATCTGATCGCTTTCCAGCGTGTACCAGAAGATCTGGCCGACGCCGGTCGCGTCGGGACCAAGCGTCGGTACGACTCCCGACGGCAACTGCTTGCCGACAAGATTCAAGCGTTCCAGCACGCGGGTCCGCGCCCAGTAGAGATCGACGCTGTCTTCGAAGATCACGTTGATCATCGAGAAGCCAAACGCCGAACTCGCGCGCACCACCCGCACGCCCGGCAGACCTTGCAGGTTCGTGACCAGCGGATACGTGACTTGATCTTCGACTTCCTGCGGCGACCGCCCGGTCCAATCCGTAAACACGATCACCTGGTTCTCGGAAAGATCGGGAATCGCATCGACGGGCGTGCGCAGCAGGGCCCAGTAACCCCAGGCCGCGAGGGCGAGATAGATCGCGATCACCAGGCCGCGATGGCGCAGGCTGAATTCGATTAGCCAGTTAATCATTGTACCGGCACGCTAAACGTCGTCTTTCCTTTTCCCGCCGGCCCTTCGTAGGCCAGTTGCGCCTGCCATTCACCGCCGACTTCGATATTGACCTTGCCGCGAAAAACCCCCGGCGTGTTCGTCGTCGTGAAAGTCGCGGAGTCGTTCATCGCGGACATCGTGCCCATCTGGTCCATGTGAAAGTTCAGCGACATGGCGCCAACGTCGACGAGCTTGCCGGACGCATCCGTGAACGAGATCGTGAGTTCCTGATTTCCCCGCTTGAGCACACCGCTGTCGTTTGAAAGTGTCGCGGTCAGATTCCCCAGGGGCACAGCCTTGATCACTTTGCCGGTCGCACTCGGATTACTTCCTGTCTTTGAACCACACGCCGCGGCGATAACAAAAACAACGCCCAATGCAATTGTGATAACGATTAAAGATTTCTTCACGCTGCTAACCTCCATCGATCCAAAGGAGTTTGTTTATCGCGCGCAAAGCACACGAATGCCGAAAGCGCGCTCGCAGCTTCCGAAGAAGCCGCAAGAAGACACACTACGAACCTGTTTGGAATTAGATCAGAAGCGCGAGGTGACGAATGTATGCGGGATGCGAATCTGTGGGTGGGCCATGCGAACGATTGATGCGCGCCGTTAACAACAAGGATGCGGGAAGCGCGGGTGTGCCTGGCTGATAGTCCGAAACTGCGGGTTGCGATTGGGGCGAGACACGCAAACTCGATGGCGGCGTCGACCCCTCATGCGAGCAGTTAATCGCGCAGCACAGGCGCGCCGCGTTGGCTTCGGCGCTTTCGCCGCCCATCAACGCAGCCTTGCAGCAATCCATGCCGTCCATTGCCTGGCTCATGCTGCATTCGCTCTCACCAGAGTGCAGGGGAACGCCGGCAAACGCGCTACCGGCCAGCACGAGTAAAAGCACCAGAGATGTAAGTCGAATCCTCATCGCCATCTTCACTCTAGGGAATACTCGCAATGCCTGTCAAGATGCAGTTCCACCGCAGGCCCGGTCCGCACGAAATCGTTCTCGCGCTAAAAGACCGCAGCTTTCATTGCGCCTGAGGCGGTCGCTTCCTGTCGACGTAGAGGAATACTGCGGCTATTGCGAGCCAAAAAGCAGCTTTTAGCCAGTTACGAGTTTGGAACGCTTCCAGCATAGAGAGCCCGAAGAAGAGCAGGAACACGGCAAAGTTGCTACCAAGTCTAAGATTTTTCATCTTTCCCTCTGTTCCATTTTGGCAACGAGCGTGCCTTTCCCTGTTCACCAGTGATTTACTTGTATTCTTGATCAGTGTCTGGGAACTCATCGAGAATGTTGCGGGAAATTTCGCAGGGCGACCGCAGTAGTAGAGGAAAAGCGCGATTGCCGGACGGGCTTATCGTCCTTTGGGAAATCGCACTCAACTAGCCTGGGAAGCAGGCGGCATATTAGTAGCGCTGGGCGTAAGCCCGGGATCGCGAGAAAGACCAAGTCGAGCCCGCCCGCTTCGCGGGCAGCAAGCAATCAACGCGTCTTTCATCAGGGGTTTTCGCATCGTGATGCTGGCGGGCGTGGTCCTAGCGCTGCTGAGTTCGCTGTCTGCATGGCTCATGATTCGAAAAGGATGACCTCTCTAAATTTCAGTTGGCTTTTTGCGCCCGAGCCGCTATGTTGGTAATACGCCCCGTCTGAACCACTGACCCCCATCGACAAAAGTAAGCTCGACGCCTGAGGGAAAAGATGAAAGCTTCGAAAGGCGCTCCCACGATTCTCGTGGTCGAAGATCATTCCGACAGCCGCACACTCCTTTCTGCCTGGCTGCGCGCTAAAGGTTACAAAGTCGTCGAAGCCAGAAACGGCAAGGAAGGATTGCTGCAAGCAAACCGCGTCAGCCCCGATCTGATCCTGATGGATCTGACAATGCCGGAATTGGACGGAGTGGAGGCGACTCGGCAGATCCGCAAACGCCACGTGTTATCTCAGACACCTATTTTTGCAATCAGCGGCTACGCCATTCATGACGTCAAAGCTGACGCCCTGGCCGCCGGCTGCACCGAAGTTTTCGGCAAGCCGGTCAACCTCGAGGCGCTGCTCGGAAAGATCAAAGACACGCTCGGAGCCTGACGCGCTCTACTCTTTCTTATTTAGTCAAGCTACTGATTGATTAGGCTGAATCTGTTTAGTCCGCCCGTTTTGCGATACAATCCGCGGCCAATGAACTGCCGTTCCTGTCACAAAGAGATTCCCGTAGACGCCTCCTCGTGTCCGTCGTGCGGCTTCTCGTTTGATGATGTGACGCGCCATCTGGAATCAAACAAATCTCCGGCTGACAAGCCACGTGAAAAAGAATCACGTTCATCCATGTCTCTCGATTCAATCGACGATGCGCGTTTCGTGCCGGGCACGATTTTGGCGGAGCGCTATCGCATCGTCGGCTTGCTCGGCAAAGGCGGCATGGGTGAAGTCTATCGCGCCGACGATCTGAAACTCGGCCAGGCAGTCGCGCTTAAGTTTCTTCCCGATCGTTTATTGAATGACGGCGCAGCGCTGGCTCGTTTTCATCGCGAGGTGCGCGTGGCCAGACAAGTGAGTCACCGAAACGTCTGTCGCGTTTACGACATCGGCGACGTCGATGGCCGGCATTTCCTCTCGATGGAATTCATCAGGGGCGAAGAACTTTCCTCGTTGCTGCGCCGCATCGGCCGCCTACCGGGCGACAAAGCGATTCAGATTGCGCGTCAGATTTGCGCGGGACTCGCGGCCGCGCACGACGTCGGCGTGCTGCATCGCGATCTGAAACCCTCGAACGTGATGATCGACGAGCATGGCAACGCGCGCATCCTCGACTTTGGCCTGGCGGGTCTGGTGGAAGAATTTGGCCACGATGAAATGCGGGCCGGCACGCCTGCTTACATGTCGCCGGAACAAATTGAGGGACAGGAGCAGACAGTCAAGAGCGATATCTACTCACTGGGTCTGGTCCTTTATGAGCTCTTCACCGGCCAAAGGGCATTTGAAGCGTCCTCTCTCAACGACATGATCAAGTTACGGCGCAGCGACACGGCGCCGACAACTCCCACCTCGATCGTCAAGGATCTCGATCCGGTGGTTGAGAAAGTGATCGATCGTTGTATTCAGAAAGATCCATCGCTGCGTCCGTCGTCGGCTTTGCAGGTGGCGGCCGCGCTTCCCGGGGGTGATCCGATCGCCGCCGCCCTGGCTGCCGGAGAGACTCCGTCGCCCGAAATGGTCGCGGCAGCGCCGACGGAAGGCGCGCTCAAGCCGGCGATCGGTTTTGCGCTGCTCGCAGTCTTTGTCGGCGTACTGGCCCTCAGTTGCTGGTTAACAAAGTACACCGCGGTCTACCGCATGACACCGCTGGATCAGTCACCGGAGGTCCTGCGGGCGCGCGCGCGTGACGTGATCAGGAAGCTTGGCTACAGCGATCAGCCAGTTGACAGCGCCGATGGCGTCATCCTCAAGGAAGATTATCTGCATTACATCCAACAGCACGATCAAACACGAGCCCGCTGGGACAGATTACGCACCGACGGTCCTGGAGCTTATCGGTTTTGGTATCGCCAGAGTCCTCGATACTTCGAGACCTTTGAAGAAATCACAGTAGACAAACCGGCGTTGGATGTGTCCGGGATGACCAGCGCCTATCTGGACATGGGCGGACGGCTGCACTGGTTTGTCGGTGTTCCACCACAACGCGAGCCACCGGTGATCGGCGCGCCGGCAACGCCGGACTGGTCCGCACCCTTCCGCGAGGCTGGACTGGACCTGGCTAACTTCCATTCGGTAGCATCCACCTCCGTTCCGCTGCACGCCTACGATGCGCGCGCGGCCTGGGACGGCGCTGACCCTGCGCATCCCGAACTCAAGACACATGTTGAGGCGGCTGCGTACCGCGGCAAACTCGTCTACTTCGAAACCGTCTATCCCTGGGATCAACCGACGCGGCAGGAAGAACCGCCACACGCTGTAAGCGATCGCGTCCTGTCAGGTATTCTAATAACGGTCTACCTGATCGCTATGGTGGGGGGCGTGCTCATGGCGCGCCGCAATCTGCGGTTAGGTCGGGGCGACCGCCGGGGAGCCATACGTCTGGCTCTTGCATACTTCGCGATTCGCATGCTGGTCTGGCTCTTCGTCGCGCATCACAATGGATTGCTGGAGCGAGAGTTCAATCTGTTGATTCTCTCTCTGGCGCGGGCTGTCTATGTCTCAGGCTTCGTGGGAACTCTGTATCTGGCGCTCGAGCCGTCTGTCCGGCGGCGCTGGCCAAGGTGGATCATTTCCTGGAGCCGTCTGCTGGCCGGAGGATTTCGGGATCCGCTTGTCGGCCGGGACTTTCTGATCGGTGCGGTCTTTGGCGTCGGTATGATCCTCACGTTCACCTTGGCTATTATCGGCCCACGATGGATCGGACAACCGCCGCAATTGACTCTTGGCCCCAGCGCCGACGGGTTGGGCTCGCATCCGTTTATCGAAAGGTTTGGTGCCCAGATCACGGCAGCTGTGTTCATCGCTTTTATTACCTTGTTCCTACTGCTCCTCTTGGTCCTCGTCCTAAGACGTGAGCGATTGGCGCTGTTGGCGGTCTGGGTACTGTTAACGCTGGTTGCTGTGATGCTCGCTCAGATTAGCCCCACGATGATTCCGATTGCCGCCATGGGTGCCTTGCTATTAGTTCTGGTGCTTTACCGCTTTGGCTTGCTGGCGATGATTTCGGCTCTCTTCCTGTCCCACCTCTGGGTGTTTTTCCCGATCACGACAGAATTCACGGCCTGGTATGCGACCGACTTCACCATTGGGCTGGCGATCTGCCTGGCGCTCGTGGTTTATGGTTTCTATACGAGCCTGGCCGGGCAGCCGCTGTTTGGCGGGAAGCTGCTACAGGATTGAGATTCTTCCGATATGCGCGTCGGTTCTTGAGTTGAAGACGGGTGGCGGGTTTCCTGAGGAAGCCGATCACAGTCTAAAGAAATCTTTGATGCGTCGCAGCAAATCGCCCTGATGATGACGCGCGCGCGTTTGCCGCGTTTCCTCGTCCAAATCTTCGAGGGCGGCTTCGAGTTCCACGCGACGACGCGCAAGAATCTCAGAAATGTTTTCCGCGATCTCCGGACGGCGCTGCAAGATGTCGTGAAATGCTTCCTTGTCGAGCCGGTAGCATTCAACGTCTGAAAGCGCGGTTACGGTCGCTGAGCGCGGCTCGCCGGTCATCATCCCTCGTTCGCCGAAGAAATCTCCGGGACCGAGGTTCGCCAGGTGCTCGCTCAGATTGCCTTCGGTGGAAACGCGGACTTCTGCCTCGCCTTTGGTAATCACATAGAGCCAGTGAGCCTCGGCGCCCTGACGCGTCAGCACCTCGCCGCGCACGAATGGAGCGACGCGCAACCGTGCGGCCAGCGACTGTCGCTCTTCGTCGGTCAAACCATCAAAGAGTTCCACGTGGCGGAGAGACTTGACGCGCTTTTCAAGCTCTTCGACTGATTTTCGTTGACGCCTTGAGGTGTCGTCTTCCGTGACAAACAGAGAATGCGCCGGAATGGAAAGCGGAATGCCGGCGCGCCGCAGCGCAAAGTAGATGCGCGTCCGCACCACCGAGTTTGTGGGATCGTCTACAGCCAGATCCGTCAGCCAGTAACGCACCGCGTAGCTGCAATAGCTCTCCTTGAAGTCCATCAAGACGCAATTTGGCGGTGGGTCTGGCGCAATGTTAGGAATTCGTTCGCCCCGAAGGGCCAACTCAACTGCGTCGATTACCCTGGCCGGTGAATAACGGAAGTCGACGTTGAAGTAAACCCACTGACGGTGCTGGCGCGGCTGGCCGGTACGCCGGCCCAGCACGGTTACTTGCGACTTCATCAGCACGCTATTAGGGACGATGATCGTATCCCAGTTGCGGGTCTCGATCGACGTATGTCGCCAGCGGATGTCGGTTACCAGACCTTCCTGTGTATCGATTCTTATCCAATCACCAACCCCGATCGCCCCTTCTGTCTGCAGCGCCATTCCACCCATCACGTTTACGAGCGTGTCCTGGAACGAGAGGCCAATAACTGCGGTAAGCACCGCCGAAGTCGCGACAATGCCAGTCACATCAACTTTAATAATGGAAAGAACAAAGACGCCGACTACTACATAGCTGATCGCGCGCAGGAGTTCGCGCATGATGTGCGCCGGCTTGAGCCGCAACGCCTCGAGGACTACGGTGAAGATGAAGACGCTGGCAACATTGACGAAGGCGACACCCGCGCAAAAAAGCGCGGCCCACTTGGTCCAACGATATAGCGGCTGGACCGGGCTCGTGCCATAAAAACCAAGCGCGCCCAGGCCCAGCAACCCAATCAGAGAGATCACAAACAGCAGGAGCGCCGCGCGCAGCCGCCCGCGTTCCGCTGGTCTAATGGCGAACAGAACCAGCGCTGCCAACACGAAGACAATTACCGCGAGGGGAAAACCCGGGCTTGCTGCGTACAGTACTTGTTGCCAAAAGGTCATCTTCAGTTGTGGCTCCGTGTCAGAACCGAGAGCGGTAGCGACCGGATCATAGAATCAAGTTGATTGGTAGGACCCCGTCGCTACCGCTCCGGGTTCTGACGCTACCGCTTCGGGCTCACTGAGCCGCTGATCTTTTTGCGGGTGGTCTCGCCGGTGTGCAGAACGGGAATCGCGCTATCGACCTCTGAGTGAAGACGCGGGATCACGTGGGTGGCGACAACTTCGCCGACGCGCCGTCCGGCGGCAGCGCCGGATTCGACTGCGCTCTTAACGGCGCCGACTTCGCCGCGCACGATTGCCGTCACTAAACCCGCGTCAATCTTTTCCCAGCCGACCAGCACGACGTTTGCGGATTTCACCGCGGCGTCGGCGGCTTCAATCATCGCGACCAGGCCGCGACATTCGATCATTCCTAAGGCTTCTCGTTCCATTTGGTTATCTTCTCAACAGGGCGTCAAGATTAGTTTGTTTTCGAACGATTTACCAGCGACATGCTCGGTTCGTGACTTGCCCTTGCTTACGCGCGGGCTTCTGACACTCTCGCGTCAACGGCGCGTATCAGAAGCCCGACCGTAAGGGAGGGCAAGTGCCGAGAGGACTCAGCTATCAATTTCTCAATGAATGCATCGGCGCGGGAATCCGGCCGCCACGGCGAATGAATTGATCAGAAGAGAAACGATTCACCGCCATGATGGGTGCGCTGCCCAGCAAGCCGCCGAACTCAACCATCTCGCCAACCTCGCGGCCCGGCACAGGAATGATGCGCACGGCGGTGGTCTTGTTATTCATCACGCCGATGGCCATCTCGTCAGCGATGATCGCGGCGATCGTTTCCGCGGAAGTCGAGCCGGGCACCGCGACCATGTCGATGCCGACCGAACAGACGCTGGTCCACGCTTCCAATTTATCCAGAGTCAAAGCACCGGCGCGCACGGCTTCGATCATCCCGGCGTCTTCAGAAACGGGAATGAAGGCGCCGCTCATACCACCGACCGAGTTGCTGGCCATGGCGCCGCCTTTCTTCACTGCATCGGTCAGCAAAGCCAGCGCTGCGGTCGTGCCGTGCGTGCCGGCGCGCTCAAAGCCCATCGCTTCGAGAATGTTTGCGACCGAATCGCCAGGCACCGGCGTCGGCGCGAGCGACAGATCGATGATGCCGAAGGGAATTCCCAGGCGGCGCGCGGCTTCGTGTCCGACCAACTCGCCGGCACGCGCGAGCTTGAATGAAAGTTTCTTGATGACTTCGGCGAGTTCGTGCAACGGGAGATCCTGCGGCGCTTGCTGCACCGCGTGATTGACCACACCGGGGCCGGAGACGCCCACGTTCAGCACGGCTTCCGGTTCGCCGATGCCGTGAAACGCGCCGGCCATGAACGGATTGTCTTCGACGGCGTTCGCAAAGCAGACGAACTTTGCGCAAGCCAGGCCTCCACGATCGCGCGTGAGTTCGGCGGCGTCTTTGATTAGTCGCCCGACGCGCGCTACTGCGTCCATGTTGATTCCGGCGCGCGTGGTGGCTGCGTTGATTGACCCGCAAAGACGGGTCGTCGAGGCGAGCGCTTCGGGAATCGAGTCGAGAAAGTCGCTTTCGTTGCGCGTGAATCCTTTGTGAACCAGCGCCGAATATCCGCCGATGAAATCTACGCCGACCGCGCCGGCTGCTTCGTCAATCGCGCGACCGAGGTCGACGGGATTGCCGCGGGCGCCTTCGGTCAAAATTGAAACGGGAGTTACCGCGATACGTTTGTTGGCAATGCGAATTCCGATCTCGTCGCCGATTTGATCGACGGCACTGACCAGATTCGCCGCCACGCGCTCGATCTTTTCGCGCACGCGCGCGGCCGTGTTTTCGATCGAATCAGTGGCGCAATCAAGCAGGCTCAAGCCGAGCGTCACGGTGCGAATGTCGAGATGCTCCATCTCGGTCATGCGCACGGTTTGCAGGATTTCGGCTTGCGTGTATTCCATAAAAACAGAGGTCAGAAGTCAGAGGTCAGAGATCAGAAGTCAGAGATCAGATGTGATTTGTATCTGACTTCTGACCTCCGATCTCTGACCTCTGCCTGCTTATCCCATCACTTTGCTGAGTAGCAGCAGCACGAGAAAGACGACGAAGATCCCGAGCGCAACCAGCACGAAGCGGAGGCTGGGATCGTAAGTAGCTTCTCCAAGAACAACCGAAGAGACGTGGCGAATTTTCTCAACGCGTTTGACATTGTCGGCCAACGCTTCGCGCGTCGCGGTTGAAGCGCGATGCAAACTGTCGCGCGCCTTTCCGTATGTGCCCGCTTTTGAAACAGCAGCGGCAGGCGGGTCCAACTTCTTGCCCGAGTCCTGCGCGGTCACCTTCGCAATGGCGGGCGCGGGCGCTTCGGCGGCGACTTGTGGTTCGGGCTCTGGCGTCGCTTCCGAAAGCGGCTTCCGGCAATCCGGGCAGAACATCGCCGGCTCGCGAATGGACGCGCCACACGAAGCACAGCGATGTGAGATTTCAGGCTGCATAAACGGATTGTCGATTGCCAATTGCCAATTGCCGATTTGAGAGCTGGCGCATCTTGATACTTAAGCGCTTATGGGCTGCGGGTTGAACCCGCAATCTAACTATCCAAGGTTATTCAAATCATAAACGCGTGAACTTGCAAATTGGAAATCGGCAATCGGAAATTGGCAATGGCTCAGATCCGATGCATCGCATTGAACAAATCTTCGCGCTGAGCATAGATATGCACGCCCAGCTTTCCGCCTTCACTCCGAAAACGTTCCTTCAATTCCGTGGCCGACGATTGCGAACGCGCAGTGTTCGCGATGATCACCATCGCAAATTTTCCCTGCACCACAGTCTGATTGATATCGACGATGCTGCAATCGGCCTCAGCCAGAATCTGTGACACTCCGGCAACGATCCCCGGATGGTCGATGCCGAACACCGAAACAATCAGCCGATCGGCCGAGCCCTCATGCGCGGCTTCGCCGAACGACGCACCGACCGAAGTGAATGTCGCCGGCTCCGCGCTGCCGTTTCGGCTCAGCGATGGCTCGACTGTTTGATAGATGTCGGTAACCAGTTGCTCAACCGCAGCCTCGTCCGCGGACGTGCCCAGGCGCTCGTAGATAGCGCGAGTGATGCGATAGATCAACTCTTCATTGGCCATTGCCGATTTCCAATTGCCGATTGCCGATTTGAAATGCGGATCTTGTGGGAGATCCACAATCTGAAACCAATCGGAGTTGCTTAGACTGCTGGTACACTCGAGTGAATAATTGCGCCCAAATCTGGAGTCGCTAATCGGAGACAAATATCAAATCGGCAATTGGCAATCGAAAATCGGAAATGTTACTTCTGTCCGTTGTCGCGGCTTAGCGCGTTCGCGGCTTCGCGCAGGTCTTCGGATTCCGTGTCGGTTAGATCAACCCGATCGACAATCCCGACGACCGCTGCTTCGATCGACATATCCTGATTGCCGATCGCAGTGCGCGCGGCTTTGCCGAAGGCGCACATTACCGTCTCTCCGGGACCGGCGCCCAGACGATCCGCGACCACGACGACGTTCTTGGTCGGCTGTTTGTCCAGGTCGAACGGATGCACGACCAGAAAACGCACGCCTTCAAGATCGGGCGTCTTCTTGGTTGACCAAACCGTGCCGATGACTTTGCCTAAGAACATACAAAACCGTGCTTAGTTCTTTGTACTTCGTGCTTTGAGAAAAACCTAAGCGAATGAACCAAGTACAAAGTACCAAGTTCGAAGTTCAGACTTTCGCAAACACTTCGCCCGGGTCGCCGATGTCACGCGCCGAGGGCGTAATAATCGTGCGCGGGCCAACGTAAATCTTCTCGCCTTTCTGAATCGCGCGGCGCACGTCGTCCTCGCTGACAAATTCCGCAGCCTTGCGTCCGTTCGATGAAGCTTGTGGCGCGGAACGCGCGTTAGTCTCACTCGCCCGTGGTGGCGCCGGTTCGTCACGCGCGGGTGATGTTGCAGTCATCTCTGGCGGACGGTTTGCCAGAAACCGATCGACGATCGAAGCGATCTCTTCGCGACTAACTTTCGGCGCTCCGCCTCCGCCTGACGTTGCGGCCGCGGTAGCAGCGCGACTCGCGGCCCGAGGTTGTTGCGGCATTGCGGTCGCTTGCGCGGCAACTGCCGGGCGTTTGCTTCGGACTGCGCGCGTTTCAAATGCCACGCGTTTAATATCCAGCAAGTGCAGCGGCGAAACATTGTCCGAAGTCACGTTGCCGCCCCACGAACCGCAGCCGAGCGTCATCGATGGCGGCAGCGCGGTCGAAAATCCAATCGCGCCGTGAGTCGTCGGCGTGTTGACGGTGATGCGCGACGCCGGCATCTCAGCGCCATAGCGCACGGCCGCTTCGCGCGAGCGGGTGTGAATGCCCGCGGTGTGGCCCATGCCGCCATAATGCAGCACTTCGTTGCAGCGCGCGGCGCCGCGCTCGATCCCGTCTTCGACATAGAAAGCGAGAATCGGTGACAGCTTCTCCATCGACAGTGGAAAGTCGCGACCGACGCCGCCGACATCAGCAATGATGCAGCGCGTCCCCGGCGGCACACTCAGGCCCGCCATGTTCGCAATCACTTCGACTGACTTGCCCACAATTGCCGGATTCAAACTTCGTTGGGGGGTGGCAACTACTCTCGCAAGCTGATCAGCTTCAGATGCGCTAATGAAATAACCGCCTTGCAGTTTGAATTGCTCGCGCACCGCCTTTTCAATCGGAGCGTCAACGATGATCGCCTGTTCCGAAGCGCAAATCGTTCCGTTGTCAAAGCATTTGCTGGTCAGAATGTCCTGCACGGCTTTGGGAACGTCGGCCGAGCGCTCGATGAAAACCGGCACGTTACCGGGGCCGACCCCAAACGCCGGCTTGCCTGATGAATACGCCGCGCGCACCAGACCGATGCCGCCGGTTGCGAGGATCACCGCGGTCTGCTTGTGCTTCATCAGCGCCTCGGTGCCTTCGATGGTCGCGGTGGTCATACACCCGATCGCGTCGGCGGGCAAGCCTGCTTTCACGCCGGCCTCGCGCATGACTTTCGCCGTTTCGTTGATACAACGCGCCGCTGAAGGATGCGGCGACATCACGATTGCATTGCGCGACTTAATCGCAATCAGGATTTTGAAGATAGCGGTCGAAGTAGGATTGGTGGAAGGAATAATGCCGGCCACGACGCCGCGCGGACTGGCGATCTCGACTACGTCTTTGGTTTCGCTGACTACGCCGACGGTGCGCAGGTTCTTGAAATAATTCCAAACGTCTTCCGCGGCAAAACGGTTCTTCTCTTGTTTGTCGGCGGGAATTCCGTAACCAGTCTCTTCGACGGCCAGCGCTGCCACGCGCGGAGATTCGCGCAACGCCGCTTTGGCCATCGCTTCGCAGATGCGATCGATCTTGGCCTGATCGAAACGCGCGATTTCAAGTTGGGCGCGATGCGCCGCGTCAACCAGGTCGCGAGCTTGCTGGACGGAAATAAGATCCTTGTCGGCCGACATAAAGACCTCTGGAATTTTTGATTTTAGATTTCAGATTTGTGATTTGCTTTTTCGCTTCCCGGATAAGCTTGCCTTCCAAACAAGCTCACGTGCCGAGTTGAAAGAGCGATCTCAAATCGGAAATCTAAAATCAAAAATTGAAAATCACGCTACTTGGCTCTTTCCTTTGCGCCTTCGCGCGCGCTTAACGAACGTCCAGCGTCGCCCTGACCTAACTGGCCGCGCGCTCCGCCGGGCAGTTGCGACTGTTCGTCGGGACTGTATCCCGTGCGGCCACTGACTGGCAGAACGCGCTCGACTTCCGCATGGGGCCGCGGGATCACGTGCACGCTGATCAATTCACCCACGCGTCGCGCGGCCGCAGCGCCCGCATCCGTGGCCGCTTTCACCGCGCCAACGTCGCCGCGCACAAAGACGGTCACGTAACCTGCGCCGATGTATTCCTTTCCGATCAGTTGCACGTTTGCCGCTTTGACCATCGCGTCGGCTGCTTCAACCGCGCCGACAAAGCCTTTGGTTTCGACCATTCCGAGTGCTTCAAGAGACATCTCCGTCAGTCCTCACTTTTCAAGATTGTAGAAGTTAAAAAACAAAATCGGATCAGACTTTGTGAACGCCCTCAAGCTATCACCCTGCGCGTTAAGAATCAAGAGAGACGCCATCGCGAAATCATTAGTTTGACAACGTTTGTGAGCGGGCGCTATATTGCGACCACCATAGCGAACTACTTGTATTGATGGCTTTCGCGTCGCGCAATCCCTCGGCGTCCGGTTTCAGAGGTCTAATCACGAGGCGAAGAGTTCGCTTCCTCGCAGGAACAGCCGTTTGGGGCTGGCTCAAGACTGAAATGGCTACAAGCATCGGAGAAAAATTGCGACTCGCACGCGAGACGCGCGGGATTGCTCTACGCGATATCTCTGAGCAAACCCGCATTTCGATGCGCTATCTCGAAGCGATCGAGACCGATGACTATCGGCGGCTGCCGGGCGGCATCTTCAATCGCAGTTTCATTCGCGCTTACGCGAAACACATCGGCTTTGACGAGCAGGAGGCTCTTGAGGAATATTCCACCATGATGCACGAACGTGGTGAATCGACCGACGAAGTCTCCAATAGGTCACCGCGATCTCTGGTGTACACGGATAATGGAGGAAGCCGCGCGCCGCTGCTGACCGTCCTGCTCGCGATTATTATTCTCGCGGCTCTGTCTCTCGGCGCTTGGGCGGCGTGGTATTTCTACGAGCACAGAATCAGGCAGAAAACGCAGCCGCCGAGCCATGCGAGTCAGAGGCTTGCGGTGGAGCGGAGTTTGATTACGATTCAAAATGCGATTGCGTTTGCTCAGCCGCGAGTCATGGAACGGCGAGATCCAAAGGAGGACGCGAACGAACCTGTTGCCTAGAGCTTGCGTCTTGCGAGCAGCCTGCGCTTCGGCGCAGCGTGCGTGGCCGTGCGCGATTTGGCAAGACGGTTCAGAGCGACTTTCCGAAACGTCCGGGCCCGCATGAGAGTGCGGGCGATTTTGTTTTTGGAGGGCGGCGACTCTTCGCCGTTCATCAAAGCGGATGAAGTTAATTTTAATAGAGGAGTCAGAATTGAAAAGCTATGATCACTGAAAACATTTCCGAGGGACTAACTTTTGATGACGTTTTGCTGGTGCCCGCGCGCTCGGACGTCTTGCCGACTGAAACGGATACATCGACGCAGTTCACGCGCGGAATTCGCTTGCAGATCCCGCTCTGCTCGGCGGCGATGGACACCGTCACCGAAGCTTCGCTGGCGATCGCTATCGCCCAGCAAGGCGGCATCGGCGTGGTGCACAAGAATCTGAGCGTCGAGCGCCAGGCCGAAGAAGTCGACAAAGTGAAGCGTTCCGAATCCGGCATGATCGTCGATCCGGTCACGATTCGTCAGGATCGGCCCGTGCGCGAAGCGCTCAACGTGATGCAGCGTTATCACATCAGCGGCGTGCCTGTGGTCGACGAGGACGGGCATCTGGTTGGCATCATCACGAATCGCGATCTCCGCTTTGAGACGCGTTTTGAATTGCCGGTTTCGGACGTGATGACGAAACAACCGTTGGTAGCCGTGCCGGTCGGCACGACGCTGGACCAGGCCAAAGCAGTTCTGCAAGAGCATCGCATCGAGAAGCTTCTGGTCATCGACGGCGACAAACATCTGAAGGGCTTGATTACCGTCAAGGACATTCAAAAGGCGATCAAGTATCCGACGGCCGCGAAAGATGATCTCGGCCGGCTGCGCGTGGCCGCCGCGATCGGTGCTACCGGCGACTACAAAGAACGCGCTGCGGAACTGGTCAAGAGACGCGTCGATTGTTTGGTCATAGACACCGCGCACGGACACTCTTCGCGGGTCATCAACGCCGTGCGGGAAATCAAACGCAGTTATCCTGAAGTGCAACTGATGGCCGGCAATGTCGGCACCGGCGACGGCGCGCGCGAGTTAATCGAAGCGGGCGTCGACGGCGTGAAGGTGGGCATCGGCCCCGGCTCGATCTGCACGACGCGGGTGGTGACGGGCGCGGGCGTGCCGCAAATCTCGGCCATCCAGTCGTGCCGGGAAGCCGCGCGCGGGAGCGGCGTGCCGATCATCTCGGACGGCGGCGTAAAGTTTTCCGGCGACATGGCCAAGGCGATCGCCGCCGGCGCTGACGTGGTGATGATTGGATCGCTTTTCGCCGGCACGGAAGAAGCGCCGGGTGAAGTAATTCTCTATCAGGGTCGCAGTTTCAAAATGTATCGCGGCATGGGCTCGATCGGCGCGATGCGCGAAGGCTCGCGCGATCGTTACGCGCAGGAACAGACTGAACTCGATTCGAAGTTGGTTCCCGAAGGGATCGAAGGCCGCGTGCCTTATCGCGGCACGTTGGCTGAGATGGTGACGCAACTTGTCGGCGGCCTGCGGTCGGGCATGGGCTACACCGGCTGTCGCGACATCAAGGAGTTCCAGGAGAATACGCGTTTCCTCCGCGTCACCGCGGCCGGCCTGCGCGAATCGCACGTGCACGATGTGGTAATTACCAAGGAAGCGCCGAATTATCGGTTGGAGTAGGGAGACCTTGGTGGACAAGCGTTCAGAGTACCGACTTCAGTCGGGTCTTTTGTGCGGATCAAAAAGAACCCAACTGAAGTTGGTACTCTAAACACCGCTGTTGGATCTTTCATCCTGCCGGACTTTCGCTTCAACGCATCGCCAGCAGCACGTCCGTCAGACGATTCACGACGCCCAATAGCGTGCGTCCCGCTTGATCGAAATGACCGGCGGCGGCTTGGTCTTCAGCCGTGGCGGCGCCAGCAGCGGAGCCGGCTAACTTCAAATAATACTGTTCCAGTTCCGGCGTGCTGCGAAAACTTATCTCGAGCTGGTCCAATCCCACGCGCACGTTCTCCAAGCTGGTCTTCACCGTCGCCTTATTCTTGTTGTTTTGATCAAGCGCTGCCGGTGAAGCTTCGTTGCGGCGCGCCGCTTCATCCACCTGCTCAATTCCCTTAGCCACGCCGCCGAGCAGGTACACGAACCTCGTCAGATTCTTGATTTGCTCCGCCACGCGCGTCGCGCCGTCGGTGCGCGCTTCAGCGTTTGCCTGCGCCGAAGTTTTCTTAGGCGTCGCCTTCGCACGAGCCGTACGCGAGCGCGTTTGCGCGAAGGCCGCGGTTGACACGAGCAGCAGCATACAGATCACACCGATAAGCTTTTTCATTAGACACTCCTTTTATTCCCAGTCGTTGAAGCCTGCGGCATCGAATGAACGCGAGTCAAGTCGAATAGCGGACCGATTCGCCACGGGTGTTAGAGTACCGACTTTAGTCGGGTTCTTGCACTAGGCCGCAAAGCCCAACTAAAGTTGGTACTCTATACACCCTTATGACTCGCAGCGGACAGCGAACTCTGAAAGTCGAACGGCTTGGCCGCGTCGAATACGACGCCGGGCTCGAGATTCAAAAGCAAACCGAAGCGTCGGTTTTGACGGGCCAACAGACGGATACGTTGCTTCTGCTCGAACATCCGCACACACTCACGCTCGGCCGGCGCGCGGTTGATGGCGGGATCATTGCTCCGGATGAAGTTTTGCAAGCACGTGGCGTTACCGTTTTTGAAACGAATCGCGGCGGCAAGGTTACGTATCACGGCCTGGGGCAGATCGTCGGCTACCCGATTATCAAATTGAGCCCCGACCGCGAAGACGTGCATCGGTATATGCGCGATCTGGAAGAAGTTCTGATCCGCGCGCTGAGTGACTTTGGCATCGACGCATCCCGGATCAAAGGCCTGACCGGCGTGCACACGTCGCGCGGCAAGGTGGCCGCGATCGGGGTGCACATCGCGCGCTGGGTCACGACGCACGGTTTCGCGCTGAACGTGAACACCGATCTGAGTTACTTCAATTTGATTGTCGCTTGCGAAGGCGAACCCGTTACTTCGATGCAGGAATTGCTGGGCCGCGAAGTTGAGATGAGCGCGGTTGAAGATCGGATCATTGAACGCTTCGCGGAAGTTTTTGGGATGGAAGATAGCCACGAACAGAAAGTCAGAACCGCCTGCGGTAGCGGGCGGTTTGATCCTCGATTAAATGCGAACTGTGAATAGTGTAAGATCACCCGCCCGCTACCGCAGGCGGTTCTGACTCCCTATGCTGACACTCGAACTCATCAAAGAGGCCGCCGCGCGGATTGCCGGGCGCGTTCATCGCACGCCGATCGTCACTTCACGTTCATTCAACGAAGCCGCCGGCTGCGAAGTTTTTTTCAAATGCGAAAACCTGCAACGCGCGGGCGCGTTCAAAGCGCGCGGCGCGACTAACAAAATCCTTTCGCTCACGGACGGGGAAAAGAAGCGCGGCGTGATCGCCGTCTCTTCCGGCAATCACGCCCAAGCCGTGGCGCTGGCCGCGCGCGAAGCCGGAGTTCGTGCGGTCGTCGCGATTCCTGAGGATGCGCCGAAGATGAAGGTCGCCGCGACGCGCGAATATGGGGCCGACATACGCTTTTTCGATCGCCACAAAGATGACCGCGACGCCTTTGGCCGAGAGATCGCCGAACGTGAAGGGCTGGTGATGGTGCCGGCCTACGATGATTACTTGATCATGGCCGGACAGGGCACTTGCGGGTTGGAATTTCTCGAAGAGGTTCCGGATCTTGATTGCATCCTGACGCCTTGCAGTGGCGGCGGATTGTTTGCCGGCGTCAGCACCGCGGCCAAATCAATCAAGCCGGCTATCCGTTGCTTTGCGGTCGAACCTGCAACCGCGAACGACACGCAGCAATCATTTCGCAAAGGCGGACGCGTCAGGATTCCGCCTTCGCCTACGATCGCTGACGGCCTGCGGGTACAGACGCCGGGCGTGCTGACTTTTCCCATCACGCGCGCGAACGCCGAAGACATTTTGACGGTCACGGACGAAGAAATAATCGCCGCCATGCGCTTCATGCTGTTTCGCATGAAACTGCTGGTGGAACCCTCTGGCGCCGTGGCGGCGGCCGCAGTGCTCGCAAGCAAAATTCCGGGCGATGGCAAACGCGTCGGGGTGGTGCTATCCGGAGGCAACATCGATCCGGACGTGCTGAATGGGGTCTTGACTATTGACTTGTTGAGATAACTGACGTAAGAAGGAGCGGCTTTCGCTATTCCAAACAGTAGAGGCGGAGTTCTCAAGATGAAAGACATCGCCGCATTGCCCCGTACGCGAACGGATAATCTCGTGATCCGTGAACTGGACGACGAGACTCTGGTCTATGACATGGAAAGAGACGAGGCCCATTGCCTCAATCAAACCGCGGCTTTGGTTTGGAAGCATTGCGATGGGAAAACCACCGCGCGCGAAGCAGTACAGTCACTGCAAGGCACGCTGGGTGTATCGGTGGATACGGACATCGTCTGGCTGGCGGTCCAACAGCTCCGCCGTTTTCACCTGGTGGAAGACACGCCAAAAACATCACCCGGAGTGTCGCGTCGAGCGTTAGTACTGAAGTACGCGCCCGCCGCGCTCGCCCTGCCGGTGATCATGTCGATTACCGCGCCGACTCCGGCGGTCGCTGGAAGCCCTTGCGCCTCGGTCGGCCAGGCTTGCGGTGGTTCAAACCCGAACTGTTGCGCGGGCTTATTTTGTAACAGTACCAGTCAATGTCAGACGATACCAACCTGATAGACGGCGAAGACGCGATTCTCGCGTCAGACGATAGTTCTGTGCTCCGCTAAAAGGAATAGATCGTGCCCTCGGACCTTGCACCTATCTCTGTTGTAATTCCTGCCTACAATGCTGAGAGCTTCATCGCGGATGCTATTCGAAGTGTGCATGCGCAAACGCTGAGGCCAACGGAAATAATCGTCATCGCTGACGATTGCACCGATCGCACGCCCCAAATTGCAGCGGAACTCGGAGCGATTGTGTTGGAGCAAAAAAGACGAAACATGGCCGCCGGTTTGAACCTTGGCATTAGTGCCAGCACTCAACCCTGGATTGCATTTCACGACGCCGACGACCTCTGGGAAAAAGACAAGATCGCTCTTCAATGGAAGGCTGTCCAAGCTTGTTCCGCGGCTATCATCTCTTGTGATCTTTGTAATGTTTATGAGGGAAAAGTTATGGCTTCCTCTGAGCGTGCACTCCGCGAAAGATGGAACAATCTGGAATCTGTCGCCATTGGTGAAGATTGTCATTTCTTTGAAAGGGTTGAGGGCGATTTTCTCGTAAACTTCTACTTCCAAACGTCGACTGTGCTGCTGCGGCGGGATGTCTTTTCCAGCGTCGGAATCTTTGATGAGAGTTTAGTCTATGGACAAACTCGTGAGTTGTTCGCCCGAGTGATGGCGCGATTTCCGGTGGCCTTTGTTGAGAAACCTCTGGTCTATGTGCGTATGCATAGCGCTAATCACAGCAGAAATGTGGAAGCTGGGTGGCTCTTCTACCTATCGATCATCGAGCGAATGTTGAAAAATCCAGACATATACCCAAGAAGAGCGGGCGAAGCGCTTCGGGCACGTTTGAAACGAGACTTTCATTACAGCGAGCGCGAGTTAGCGCAGGCGAGGGCTCGCACGTCTAACTCCTCCGCACAAGCTCAACCCAGCAATCCAAACCAACCGTAAGCATTCAGCACTTCCCCGCCCAGAAATGAAGTAAGGTTCGCGACGATGATCGCGATGAAATCACGCCACATCGAAGCTGTGCCAACTTCTTCCTCGCGGCCAAACGCCAGCCAGAACAAAATGCATTCAGCCACCGGCGCGAAAGTTTCGGCGACCACCAGGTAAAGCGCCCGCGATCGGTTGACGAAAAGCATCGGCAAAACCAGGACTACGATTGGATAAGTGCACGCGGTCAGCCAAATGCCGGCAAACAGTCTGCGCTTCAACGCATGTCGTTGCGACAAACCAATTAACAGGACCGGTGTCTCGATCAGAATTGAAAAGAGATAGCCGGGCAGAAGGAAATGCCAGAGATCGAAAGGGGACATGAGAAACAGTAAGCAGTAGGCAGTAGGCAGCAAACGAAACAAAGGCGCCCGCATTCTGCCTTTTGCTTTCTGCCTACTGCCTTCTGCGGTTCTAAATCATTCTTAACAGAAACGGCGCTTCGGCCAACACATGCGCCATCGCGACGGCAAAATAAATGTCGCGCGTCGCCGCATAGTTAAACGAAAAACCCATCCACAGCACCGCGACTATAAACAAGCTACCGATAAGAATCGCGGCGATCACTTTCGGAAAACCGCCGCGGCGTCGGGCCAGCGGAATTGTCTTCGTGCTCCAGATCGCACCGGTCGCGCCGATTAGTGGCAGCGCGATGATCCACACGCCGTAATGCAACATCTCCAGAAAGACATGCATCGACACGAGCAGGTGCGTGGAAACGTTGGGCAAGAGTTGCCCTCCCGCGTGTTGCGTGATGCGCCACGCCAAGCCGTTGTCGTCGGCGAGCGATATCGTGCCCGAGAGCTGCCAAAGCATTCCCACAATCAGTAACGGCAACAGAATTAAACAGCGACGGTACGTCGCCAACCATTCCGAACGCGTGCGTCGCAAGTGCCGATCGAGAAACCACAGCGCCACCAGCGGATGCAAATAAACGATCGCCAGGCTGAATAAGTCCGGCACGAGCCAGTTCACCGCGCACAACCCAAACGCGGCGGGCAAAGCCCATGACCAGTCACGTCTGGAGTTTTGTTTGCCACGAAGAATCACCAGCGCGGCCAGCCACAAAAGTAGCAGCGTGTTCCACGTCGCAATCGCTACGGGCCAGTTTTCGCCCGACCAAAGGTTCGTGTAATAGAGCGCGGGCAGCGCCAGGTAACCGAGCGTGAGTACGCCGATCCCTGCGAACGCGACGGCAAAAAAGTTTCGCGAGCGGCCAAAGCGGGCGGGCAGACGCATCAGGAAGTAGCGCAGCTCGAACCAGTTGTGCGGCCCCGCGAAAAGAAACACGGTCACGATCGAAACCTGCAACGGCAACCAACTCGCCAACGCCGCCGACAGACATGCGCTTGCGACGAGCACGGCTGCGAACAATCTCGCCGGCACTCGCGTGCGATCCGACGGCCGCGCCACCGGCCACGCGGCTAAGGGAATGTTGGCTGCCCGTTCCACTCTATTCTTCGCCCGGTTTCTTTTCGCTCTTCAACGGCATGATCAGCTTCATGCCACTATCGCCCGGGACGATTTCGATATCCAATCCACCAATGGTTGCCTGGCCTTTGCTCAAGTTCTCTGGCAGATTCCGCCAACGAAAAGAACCCGGAGGGCCGGCGTTCGCGCGCACGATCACGGCCGCGGCGCTCAACATCAACACTCCCAAAACAATTCCCGCGGCGATCTTGTGATTGCGTCGTTGACTCGACCGAGCCAGCCACACACCCGCAAATGAGATCGCCAGAAACATGAACAGGCCGGCCATCATCGTGCGAGTCGAGCTTTGCATGATGCGCTGAGTCATCGACGGATTAGCGGTTGTGTTGGCCGTTACCTCGCGAAGGCGTTTCAAAGTCTCTTCCGAGATTTGCAAGCGCGCTTCGTAGGCTTTCGGATCAGTTGCGACGGTTAGGCCGGTGTGAAAAACAATCTTGCCGGGCTGGGGCGTGGGCGAAGTTTTTGGTCGCGCAATGTCGCCGAACGTATAGACGGCGCTGGCGATCAGCAGCAGCGCTGCCGCGCAAAGAACCAAAGATCTTTTCATAAGTTTCCTCCAATGGTGCAAACCCGAAAGGTTGCGTGAATAGCTTCCTGAATTCCCCGCAGTATAGCGCAAAGCGTTTTTTAGTGGGTCAGTTTAGAGTTCAAGCTTTAGCTTGCGCCTGGTAATCAGCAACCTAAAGGTTGAACTCTGAACACAATTCACCCACTACCAGGCGTTTCGGCTTGGATGCTTAATTCAATAGACGGATGCTAGAATGTTTTCTGATAAGCAAGTGAGGTGAATGCGATTGGCCCGCGAACTCCGAGTTCTGAACCCAAAACCTCGTCAGCCAAAACCTGAGTGGCTGCGGATCCGTCTGGGCGATCCGACGAATCAGAATCATCTGCTCAAGCTGATCGAAGGCCTGAACCTGCACACGGTTTGTCAGGAAGCACGGTGCCCAAACATTTTCGAGTGCTGGGCGAATCGGACTGCAACCTTCATGCTCGGCGGCGACATCTGCACTCGTCATTGCGGATTCTGCGCGGTCGGCAAAGGTGAACCCGGCGCGCTCGATTCAGAAGAACCAAGACACGTAGCCGAAGCAGTTAGTCACCTCAATCTCGCGCATACCGTAATCACTTCAGTGAATCGCGATGACTTGCCCGACGGCGGCGCGGCGCATTGGGCCGAGACGATTCAACAGGTGCGCGCGCTCAATCCCGAATGCAAAGTTGAAGTGCTGATTCCCGATTTTAATGGCGATGAAGCGGCGCTGAACACCGTGCTCGATGCCGCACCGGACGTACTCAACCACAACACCGAAACGATTGCCCGGCTTTACCGGCGCGTGCGGCCCGACGCGGATTACCAACAGTCGCTGACTTTGCTCCGGCGCGCCGCCCAGCGTCGCGAGCGCGAACAGCGCGGAATGCTCACAAAGAGCGGAATCATGGTTGGATTGGGGGAAACGTTCGATGAAGTTGTCGAGTTGATGAAAGACCTGCGCTCGGTTTCCTGCGATGTAATGACCATTGGCCAATACCTGCAGCCCAGCGCGCGCCGCTTGCCCGTCGAGCGCTACGTTACTCCCGAAGAATTCGATCGGTGGCGCGACCTCGGCATGGCGATGGGATTCAAACACGTCCAGTCGAGTCCGCTGACCCGATCGTCCTACCACGCGCGCGAACAGGCCAATGATGGTCAAGTGAGGATCGTCAGCGCCGCATCCAGCAATCTCGTTTGAACGCTGAGCAAACTCTTGTCGACGGCGCTGGCGTCGCAGTTGACGGCGACGCTTCTGGCCAGATCGGGCAGCATTACCCGATCGCGGAATTTCCCAATCAGCTCTGGCTCCGTGATCACCCCAACGACTTCCTGATACAAACGGTAACTCAGATAATCAAAGTTCGATGATCCCGCGATCAGATATTGGTCGTCGATGAGCATGGCTTTCAAGTGACTCATCCCGCCCTGATAAAGCCTTAGGTCGATTTGCGACCGGGCGGATTCGACGCGAGCGTACTTTGCAAAGTAACTCCAGTTGTTTTGTTCCGGCGTGACGATCTTCACGTCGACACCGCGCCGCGCCGCCTCGCGCAGCCGTTCATAAAACGGGAAAGTTATGTAAGGACTCTCGACAAAGATCGTTTGTTGGGCCGCATCGATTAGATCAAGCACGCGCTGAAACACCGCCCGGTTAGTACGGCCGTCGAGGGTGAATAATTCGAGGCCATCGAACCGCGCTTGCCCAACCTGATCTCTGCCGACCCACGTGGAAAGAAAATCCTCGCGCAGGAAAGCCACGGCGTCCGCGTCGTCAGTGCGCAGCATCATGTCATGCCAGGCCGCGTTGTGTTCGCTGAAATTTATCCCGCCGAAATATGCCGTTGCGTTGTCGATCACGATCAGCTTCTTGTGATTGCGGCTGAGCAAACGCCGCGGCGTCATGCCGTAAGCGTTCGTGAACTTAAGTTCCACGCCGGCGCTTTTGATCTCACGGAACATCTCGGCGGTCGCGCGGGCTTCGCGGCGAAGTTCTCGGTCGAAAAAGTTTGCTGGTGAGTATCTGAACCGGTCGCTCAGAACGATCCGCGTGAACGAGTCGGCGAGGATTCGTCTGTCGGGCGCTGAAGATGAAAGCAGTGCTGCGGAAAGTTGCTTCCCGACCGCGTCGCCTTCAAACGCGAAGGTCTGGACGAAGACCGACGCTCGCGCCGAACGGATGTCCGCGCTCAGCCGCGACCAAAATTTGCTGAAGTCGATTAAGAGTTCAATGCTCATCGGTTCTAACTCAAGCGTCGAATCGGGCGTTCAGAGTACCAACTTTAGTCGGGTCTGGTCGAAGAAACTACCCAACTAAAGTTGGTACTCTAAACGCCGGTACGGCAGCCCGCTTCTGAGCATCGGAACCTCACCTGTCCTTTGCGCAACGGAACCCTCCGATCATCCAGCGCTCGTGCGGATAAAAAAAGTCTCGATAGGTTGAACGAATATGCGCGCGCGGTGTGGCGAACGAACCGCCGCGCAGAACTTTCTGCCCGACGAACCACTTGTCATTGTATTCGTCGAACTCAGACTTGAATCCGGGGTACGGCGTGTAGTCCGAAGTTGTCCATTCCCAAACGTCGCCAATCATTTGCTGGCAACCGTAAGTGCTTTTGCCTTCCGGGAATGCGCCAACAGGAGCCACGCCCCACAGTCCGTTCTCAAAGAGATTTCCGCGGCTTTCATCGGGCCCCTCATCGCCCCACGGAAACGCTTGTTTTGAATTCGGGACCGAAGAAAACATCGCGGCCTTTTCCCACTCAGCTTCAGTCGGCAAACGCTTGCCGGCCCACTTGGCATACGCTGACGCTTCGAGAAAACTTACGTGCGAGACCGGCTCGTTGAGTTTGTCTTCCGCTGGATGCAAACCCGCAAAGTCGCGGATCATCCATTCACCGTCGCGTTGCTCCCAATACAGAGGAGCCCGCCATTGCTCCTGAGTCACTTTTTCCCATCCGGCTGAATGCCACCAGCGAAAATCCCTATAGCCACCGGCGTTGATGAATTCAAGATAGTCGCCATTGCTGACGGGCGCGCGATCAAGCAGGAAGTCTTCCAGAAAAACTTTGTGTTGTGGCTTCTCGTTGTCGAAAGCGAAATCGTAGTTAGAAGTGACATGCGCATCTTGCGCATGATTCATGGGCGGGACGCCCATGCCACTGCTGTATCCAAGTTCGAACAATCCGCCGTCAACTTCCGCCATGCCGCTCACTCTTTCAAGTGAACGCGGCGCGGGCGCTATCGGCGCGGCGAACTGATCGCACAGCAGATGCTTGATGTCGTAAACCAAAAGCTCCTGATGCTGCATCTCGTGCTCGAGCCCGAGCCGCACAAACGCCAGGATCGTGTCCGCGTCATCACGCTCGGAAACCTGTTCGATGAATCGCGACATCTGTTCGTCGATGTGCTCGCGATAAAGCAATGTCTCCTTCACAGTTGGCCGCGAGCGGGTGCCGCGCCGGGGTCGTTCAATGCGCGCGCCGAAGCCTTCGTAGTAAGAATTGAAGTAGAAAAGAAACTCGTCTGAGTAAGTCTGGTAACCCGCCTGGTATTTTTGCAGCACGGTTTCAAAGAACCATGACGTGTGGCCGAGGTGCCAGCGCGGCGGGCTCATGAACTCGGCGGTTTGCACGACATAGTCTTCGATCTCTAAAGGCGCGACGATTTCCAGCGTGCGGGTGCGCACAGTTTGGAAAAGTTCGCGAATCGCTCCTAACTCACTCTGCGGTAGCCGCGAAATTGCCGAAACCATGAGACTCTCCTATTTCTTTGCGGAGCTAATCGGACTTGGTCCGATTTTCTCACGCAATACACCCCGAACATCGCTCCCAGACAAGATCGTCACGCAAAGACTCGATGAGAGTCGAATGTCTTCATCGAATATCTCTTGCCAAGCGTGACCGAGATCTACACCCCATGTATCAATGGACGGTCCGACCTGAGTGCCTTTGAATGAACCGTCCGTGACACAATATGATCCACTCAAGAGTATTGCCTCTGATCTGGCTCGATACTTTCTCCAAGAGCCGCCGACGCTTACAATCAAGTTCTGATCGATGCTGACTGGCCTAAGACTCAATTCCTCTGTCCAGGCCGCGGGAAAGTAGACCAGTCCCCTTCTTGTTGGATTCTTCAGCTCAGAGACCACTGTCGCCTCGCCAGCGGAAAATGTCTCCGCAATAATATCAAGGACGGTATTCTTGTTTTCTCCATTAGCAACGCTGAACAAATCGTTCCACGTTCTGAGTTTGCTGTTTGTGAAGTCCGCAGATACACCAAGGTGGACGACCGCCTTACAAAGAAAATGCTCAATCCAAACGGAGGTCGGCAAGTCGGCTGGTTCATTGTCGTAGAGACGGCAGCATGAGATTCCGTTCGCTTGGCCCTTCTTTACAGCGGGTGTCGTAAAACCAGATCTACTGTAGAGCACGCCATTACTGGCGCCGGTCGACCGCTTTTCGTCGCAGAAGGTTCCCACATCGCCTGAGTTCAGCTTCCTCTTGTGATCCTTGCAGCTGACAAGTATTGAAAGTGGCCAATGCCCGGCAAATTTAGCGGTGATCCAAACATCACACTGCCGAAGCTCACCGGTATCGCGATCCGGTACCTTGTGGTCAAACAAGACTTCTGCCGATTGGTCTAGTGTCTTGGCAAAGGCATAGACGGCTTCATCAAATTTACGACCCGGTTTCTTCTTAGCCATTGCTGGTAATACTAACGATAAACGAATTGATGGGGTGTCTTACGTCCGGCCACGGGAGAATTCTCGCGGTCACCCTTCCGCGGCAAACTATCCCTAAGCCGCCTTCAGTAATGACTTCTGCACCGCGTCCGGCACAGCTATAGGAACAAACCTGTCGGCCGGATACAGATAATCTTCGCCACTTTCATCTACTACTCGCAGGTCGCCATCAGCCGCCGCATCTTCGTCCGGCAACACCCGGTAGATCTTGTGAAGTTCCAAAGATGCCGGATAATCTTTGTTGTTAATGCAAACGACAAATTTCTGGGCGTTGTTTTTTGCCTGTCTCATGTTGTTAATCCAAATATCGCTTTCGTTTCATTTCCTTGCGTCCTATGCCGTGCGCCTCATACCAGTGTAATTCGGCAACACGAACACGTCCATTGGGAAGACGAATAGTTGCGATCCCTTTCAGCTTTCGCCAGCGACCCGCTCCGTATTTCCTTCGAAGTTTGGTTATATCGCGGATCTGACCAGCTACAGCGATTGGCTCGATGTCTGAAATCTTGCTGAGGATCTCGAAGTCCATCAGCGCCCTATTTAATCAGGCTCTCCTGTCGGACTCAAGTAGATTCGCGGTGCTTGTCGAACCACCACGCCCAGGGAATCAGCAGCCACGTAAAGAGCGTGCCAATCGCCAGCTTGTTGACCGTCGGCGGCGCGGGACCGAAAATCGCGAGGGCATAGACCGCCAGCAGGAAAACGATGAAACCCCAGAAGATGTATTTTCCGACTCCGTCCTTCGCCTTCGTCTGTCGCAAATAAATCCAGATCGCGATCAAGAACATCGCCAGTTCGATCGCAATCGCCAACCCGCGATGATTCCATAGTCCCAATCCGAACTGGCGGCTGCCGGCGTACAGTGGCAAGTCCGGCCGGTGCACTACGTAATCCAAAAGCCAGTGACTCACGACGCCGATCCAGATCACGATCGTCCCGGGCACGTAACGCGCAAACGCGAAGTAGAGCGAAGCGAACAGCGTCGCCCAACCGACGACTGCAATCAGCCCGTGTGAAATTGGATAAGAATCGAACGCGAGCCGCAGGAATGGATTCCTGTTAGGCTCGATCGAAACGTGCTCCCAGCCGAGCAACAAAAAGATCGGCCAGAGCAGATCGAGCAAGATCGGCGCGGCGATCAGCACGCCGAGCGATGCTTGCGGCGCAAACTTTTTCGAAGCTAAACCCACTGCGTAGTGTCCGATGAACATGCGCGCCATGCTATCACTAATCGAGGTACTGATGCAGTTTGGAAAAGTGGCACGGGCGTCCCGCCCGTGAAATCACGCGCAAGATGCGCGTGCCACAATCAAACTGCATCAGTACCCTAATCGATATTAGTTTGAAAAAATCTGCCCATCTCGCTAAAGTAATCGCCTTTAGAAGCAATACAGTTTCGTTTTTCTTGTAGATGACGTTTAGAGGCGGGGCGCGTGTCCCTCCTGCTCGAGACGATGGGCGGACAAGTCCGTCTGCTAAACGAATTGAGGCTATCTTCGGGCCGCGATGCCACAGATTTTCCGTCACAGCACAAACTACCTGGCGCGGGCCACGATCTACGGCGCGATTCTAATCCTGCTGTCGGCGTTGTGGGTCGCGGCCGAGATTACCCGCTCAGGATGGAACACCGGCCAGTGGATCGAGCGCCAGCAACCAATCCAATTCAGTCACAAGCATCACGTCGGCGATGACGGCATCGACTGTCGTTACTGCCACACGTCGGTTGAGACGGCGGCATCCGCCGGCATGCCTTCGACCGCGGTCTGCATGAACTGTCACAAACAGATTTGGGCCGACAGTCCTTATCTCGAACCGGTGCGCGCCAGCTTCAAAACGGGCAAGCCTCTGGAATGGATTCGCGTGCACGACCTGCCGGACTTCGCTTATTTCAATCATTCAATTCATGTGAACAAGGGCGTCGGCTGCTCGACCTGCCACGGCCGCATCGATCAGATGCCGGTGGTGTCGCAGGCTTCGTCGTTGCAGATGGAGTGGTGTCTGGAGTGTCATCGCCGTCCGGAGAATTTTGTGCGGCCGAAGGAGAAAGTGTTCGATATGGAATGGCGACCGTCGAATCGTTCGCAGGATGAAATCAAAGAAGGCCGAGAGTTGGTGAAGAAACTTCGCATTCAGGAGCCGGCAGTTTTGACGAGCTGTTCGACGTGTCATCGGTGATGAGAGCGTCGGGCGCTCCCGCACCGTCGGGCCATGATGTTTATTAACCGCAAAGAACGCAAAGACGAGCCTGGCTGTGCGGTTTTCTTTGCGACCTTTGCGAAAGACTTTGCGCACTTTGCGGTTGCACGTAGCTTTTTCAATCACTAATGAACGACGACCGTCACATCAATTTCAAACTGCTGCGCGACCGCTTGCTGTCAGAACCCCGACCTGTCGGGGTAGCGGACGGTTTTACTTCGAGCGATCAACCACCCGCTACCGCAGGTGGTTCTGGCAAGACTTACTGGCGCAGTCTCGAAGAACTCGCCGACTCGCCCGTCTTCGAGGACTTCGTCCAGCGCGAATTCCCGCAACAAGCCGAAGAGTGGAACGATCCGGTCGAGCGGCGCACGTTTTTGAAATTGATGGGCGCGTCTTTGGCGCTGGCCGGCTTGAGCGGTTGCGTGATTCAGCCGCCTGAGAAGGTTATTCCCTACGTCAGACAACCCGAAGAAGAAATTCCCGGACGTGGTCTTTGGTTCGCCACCGCGTTTTCGCTCGGCGGAATTGCGACGCCACTGCTGGCACGCAGCAACGAAGGCCGGCCAACAAAGCTCGAAGGCAATCCCGATCATCCGAACAATAAGTATCCGGCTTTTGGCATCCCTTTTAGTTATGACGCTCCGTCGCCAGATGATCGTCCCTACACCGCGACCGACATCTTTTCGCAGGCGTCGATCCTGGCGCTTTACGATCCGGATCGCTCGCAAACCCCGCTCTATCGTGGCGAGACGCGGCCATGGTCGCAGTTCGTCGCCGAAATTCGCTCCGCGATTGATAAAGAGAACGACGGCTTGAAAGCGAAGAAGGGCGCGGGCCTGCGCTTTCTGACTGAAACGATCACGTCGCCGACGCTCGCCGCGCAGATGAAATCGATCCTCACGGAACTCCCCGAAGCGAAGTGGCATCAGTATGAACCCGTCAATCGCGACAATGCGCGTGCCGGCGCAATCATGGCGTTCGGCCAACCGGTGAATACGATCTACGACTTCAGCAAAGCCGATCGCATTCTTTCGCTTGGATCAGATTTTCTTTCAGCGATGCCCGGCACGCTTCGTTACGCGCGCGACTATGCCGCGAAGCGACGCATTAGTGGCGACAAAGCCGAGATGAATCGGCTGTATGTCGTCGAGAGCACGCCGACGACGACGGGAGCGGTTGCGGATCATCGATTATCGCTGCGACCGAGCGAGCTACAGAGCCTGGCATTCGGGGAACGGTACCTCGGTAGTTTGAAGGCGAACGAACAGGCTTGGCTGTCAGCATCGAAAAAGGATCTGCAACAGCACGCCGGTGCATCAATCGTCATAGCGGGCGACGATCAGCCGCCCATCATTCATGCTGCCGCGCACGAAGCCAACGCGCGCCTCGGCAACGTCGGCAAGACAGTCTTCTACACCGATCCAGTCGAAGCCAACTCAGTCGATCAAACTCAGTCACTGCGCGAACTCGTCAACGACATTGACGCCGGCCGTGTTGACACGCTGATCATGATCGGCGGCAATCCGGCTTACAACACGCCGGTTGATCTCAGACTTGATTTCAATCGGCTGGACAAGAAAGTTAAGCTGCGCGCGCATCTTAGTCTCTACAACAACGAGACGTCCGACATTTGTCACTGGCACATTCCGGCGGCGCATTACCTGGAATCGTGGAGCGACGCGCGTTCGTACGACGGCACCGCGACGATTGTGCAGCCATTGATCGCGCCGCTTTACGAAGGCAAGACGGCGCACGAAGTGCTCGCGCTGTTTTCGGATAACTACGATCGCAAACCTTATGACATTGTGCGGGACTATTGGCGGAGTTACAGAACCGGGAGCGGTAGCGAGCGGGTTAAAGGCACGACGATAGCGTCTGCGAATGCGCCAGCAGCAGGCAGGATGCCCGCGAGCCGCCCGCAAGATGCGGGCGCTCCGACAGATTTCGAGAGTTGGTGGCGGAAGTGTTTGCACGATGGCTTTGTTCCCAACACGGCGCTGCCGGCGAAAACGGTCTCGTTGAAATCAGACTGGGCAAGCTCGCTTTCGCAGAATGCAGGCGGGACGCCTGCGTACCCAGGGTCATACGAAGTTGTCTTCCGCGCTGACCCAACCATCTTCGACGGCCGCTTCGCGAACAACGGCTGGTTGCAGGAGCTGCCAAAGCCTCTGACGAAGATCACCTGGGACAACGTCGCGCTGCTAAGTCCGAACACCGCGAAGAAGCTCGGCATCAATCAGCAGAATTACGAGCAGGACAAGAAAGGCCGCGAAGCTTACGTCGATACGATCAAGTTGACGCATCGCGACAATACAATCAGCAAACCTGTTCCGGTCTGGGTGATGCCCGGTCAACCGGACGACGTGATCACTGTTCATCTCGGCTATGGCCGCACCCGCGCAGGACGCGTCGGCAGCATGACCATCGCGGCTCCCGATTCGCGTCTGCCGAGCGGTGGCTTCAACGCTTACGAGATTCGCACCTCGGATGCGCCGTGGACAGCGTCGGGCGCGCAGGTAACCAAAGCCGCCGGCCAATTTCAAATCGCCGCAACGCAAGCGCACTTCAACATGGAAGGCCGCGACATACTGCGCGAGGGCTCACTCGCAGAATTCTTGAAAGACAAAGAGAAACTACGCGAGGAGCAGGAGAAGCAGAAGAGAGAACTGCACGATCTCTCACTCTATCCCGAGGTCGATTACCAGAACCAGGGCAATGGTTATGCGTGGGGCATGTCGATCGACTTGAACAGTTGCGTCGGCTGCAACGGATGCATGATCGCCTGCCAGTCGGAGAACAATATTCCGATCGTCGGCAAGGAACAGGTCATTCGCAGCCGCGAGATGCACTGGATTCGCGTCGATGCTTACTTCAAAGGCGACGCCGACAAACCAGAAGGGCCGTTCTTCCAGCCCGTGCCGTGCATGCATTGCGAGAACGCGCCGTGCGAACCCGTCTGTCCGGTCCACGCCACGGTGCATAGCAGTGAAGGCCTGAACGACATGGTTTATAACCGCTGCGTCGGCACGAAGTACTGCTCGAACAACTGTCCATACAAGGTGCGGCGCTTCAACTTTTTCCTGTATCAGGATTGGGAGACGCCGACTTATCAGTTGATGCGCAACCCGGATGTTTCGGTGCGCAGCCGCGGCGTGATGGAAAAATGCACTTACTGCGTGCAGCGCATTCAGTCGGCGAAGATAACGTCCGAGCTCGAAGGCCGCCCGGTGCGCGACGGCGAGATCGTGACCGCGTGCCAGTCAGTCTGTCCGACGGAAGCGATTGTGTTTGGCAATATCAACGATCCGAACAGCAGGGTTTCGAAGTTGAAAGCGTTGGAGCGGGATTATTCTCTGCTGGGAGAGTTGAACACGCGGCCGCGCACGACGTACCTGTCGGCGCTGAGGAATCCGAATCCGGAGATTGAGTCGTGAAGAAATCAGCCACAGATAAACACAGATTTTCACAGATAAGAAACTCAGCTTTATATCTGTGTCTATCCGTGTCCATCTGTGGCTAATTGATTTATGGACGAACGACAAGACGATCGACATGTATCAATTCACTCGACGCATCCCGTCGTTGGCTCAGAGCTGACGTTTGGATCCGTCACGGACAAGATCAGCGCGATCGTGCTGAAGCGCAAGACACCGGTGGGCTGGTTCATCGGCTTTGCGATCTCGTTTGTGCTCTTCCAATTGCTGCTGCTGACGATCACGAAGCTCTTGTTCGAAGGGATCGGTTTATGGGGAGTCAACATCCCGGTCGGCTGGGGACTGGACATCCTGAACTTCGTCTGGTGGATCGGCATCGGCCACGCGGGAACTTTGATTTCGGCGATTCTGCTGCTGCTAAGACAGAAATGGCGCACGTCAATCAACCGCTTCGCCGAAGCCATGACGCTGTTCGCGGTCGCGCAAGCCGGAATTTTTCCGGTGATGCACCTCGGGCGGCCGTGGCTGATGTACTGGCTGTTTCCGTATCCAAACACGATGGGCATCTGGCCGCAGTTTCGCAGCCCGCTGATGTGGGACGTGTTCGCCGTTTCCACTTACGCGACGGTGTCGGCGATGTTCTGGTTCGTGGGGTTGATTCCTGACTTTGCGACGCTGCGCGATCGCGCGAACAGTAAAGTCTTTCGAGTCGTCTATGGCATGTTGTCGATGGGCTGGCGCGGTTCGGCGCGGCACTGGCATCGCTACGAGATGGCCTATCTGCTGTTGGCCGGACTGGCGACGCCTTTAGTGCTTTCCGTGCACACGATTGTCAGTTTCGATTTTGCTGTCGGAATTATTCCCGGATGGCATGCGACGATCTTTCCGCCCTACTTCGTGGCCGGCGCGATCTATGCAGGCTTTGCGATGGTCTTGCTGCTAACGATTCCTTTGCGCAAGGTTTATGGCCTGCAAAGTTTCATCACGATGCGCCACATGCACAACATGGCGAAGGTCATGCTGGCGACGGGCCTGATCGTTGTGTACGGCTACATGGTCGAAGCGTTCTTTGGCTGGTACAGCGGCAACAAGTATGAGAGCTACATGATCTGGAATCGCATGCACGGACCGTACGCGCCTTATTATTGGGCGCTGATTCTGTGCAATGGAATCACACCACAGCTGCTGTGGTTCAAGAAGATTCGGTCGAATCTTTTGGTGCTTTGGCTGATCTCGTTTGTCGTCAGCATCGGCATGTGGCTGGAACGATTCGTGATTGTCGTGACCAGTTTGCATCGCGATTATCTGCCGTCGTCGTGGGGTTTTTATCAACCGTCACAGTGGGACTGGTCGATGTTCATCGGCACGATTGGATTTTTCCTGGCGCTGCTGTTTCTGTTCATACGCTTTTTGCCGATGATTTCGATTTTCGAGATGCGCACGATTCTGCCTGAGGCCGAGGTCGAGGAGGGTTGAGTTGAGAAGAACCATTTTCCATATATCATTTGACATTTTTCATTTGCTATTTGGTGGTGAACGATGAGTGTTTACTGGTAATCGCATACGGATCGAGAAACTGAATGACCAAATGAAAAATGACAAATGAGAAATGGAAAATGATTGACTTCTTTTTATGAAAGCAAAGAAGCCACATCTTTACGGGGTAATGGCCCAGTTCGATAGCCCGAGCACCTTGGTCGCGGCGGCGAAAGAGACGTACGCCGCGGGCTATCGGCGCATCAACGGTTATTCGCCGTTTCCGATCGAAGAACTGTCGGAAGCGATCGGGTTCACCCGCACGAGTCTGCCGCTGATTGTCTTGTTGGGCGGAATCATTGGCGGCGTGGGCGGATTTTTTATGCAGTATTGGATGGAAGTGATCGACTATCCACTCAACGTCGGCGGCAAACCATTCAATAGTTGGCCGGCGTTCATTCCGATCACGTTTGAATGCACGGTTTTGGTGGCGGCGTTTGCGGCGGTGCTCGGGATGCTGGCGCTGAACAAGCTGCCGCAGCCCTACCATCCGGTTTTCAACGCGCCGAACTTTGCGTTGGCGACCCGCGACAGTTTCTTTCTGGTGATCGAATCGAAAGACTCGAAATTCGATCACGACGAGGTCATGAAGTTCTTGAAGAGTTTGGAAGCGCGAGATGTTTGTGATGTTGAGCTGTAGCCGAATGACTGACAGGGAGAAAGGGCGACGGGGTGACGGGGTGAGAGTTGTTTCTCCGTTTCTCCCCGTCTCCCTGTCTCTCCGTCTGCTCTGCCTACTGCTTTCTGCTTTCTGCCTTCTGGCGGCGGGCTGCCGTCGCGATATGCAAGACCAACCAAAGGCGATCGCATATCGCGAAAGCACTTTTTTCAAGGATGGAGTTTCGTCGCGACCGCCGGTCGAAGGCACCGTGCCGCGTGGTTACTTGCGCGCGGATCGCGAGTTTTATTTCGGCAAGAAATCAGGTTACAGAACCGGGAGCGGTAGCGACCGGGTAATAGACTCAACAACTGGGCAACAGCCCGGCGCTAACCCGAGCGCTGCGGCAATGTTTCCCGATGACGTGGACACCTTACCGTTTCCGATCACGAAAGAAGTTCTCGAACGTGGGCAGGAGCGCTATCAAATCTTTTGTTCGTCCTGTCATGGCCTGACGGGTTATGGCGACGGCATGGTAGCGCGACGCGGCTTCAACAAACCCGGCCCCGCTTCTTATCACCAGGATCGTTTGCGCCAGGCGCCGGTGGGCCATTTCTTTGACGTGGTGACGAACGGATGGGGCGCGATGCCGAGCCACGCATCGCAGATTCCGGTCGAAGATCGCTGGAAGATCATCGCGTACATTCGCGCGCTGCAATTGAGTCAGACGCCTCCGGGCAACAACGCGCAAGTTACTGAACGGGGCCCTAGCCCGACCGTCAGGGAGGGCTCAGCAAAACCGAAATGATCCAAGGCGTTTACACACCACCAGCAGAGCTAAGCCGCGTTCGTAACATGGCGCTGGGCGTCGGCGTTGTGTTTACTGCCCTGTTGGTCGCGGGTGCGCTCATGGATCGCGCACAGTTCTTTCATGCTTACCTGGTGGGATTTATTTTCTGGGCGGGAATCACTTTGGGCAGCCTGGCGCTTTTGATGTTGCAGCATCTGACGGGCGGCGCGTGGGGCGTGGTGATTCGCCGTGTGCTGGAAGCGTCCACGCGCACGCTGCCCCTGATGCTGCTGTTGTTCGTTCCGGTCGTCGTTGGACTGAGACTAATCTATCCGTGGATGAACGCCGCGGAGATGAGCCAAAGCCCGGCGCTACAGTTGAAAGCGGCCAAGTATCTAAACCCATCGTTCTTCGTCGCTCGCGCCGCGATTTATTTCGCGCTCTGGTCGCTGCTGGCGTTGTTGCTGAACTGGCTATCGCTCAAACAGGATCGCACCGCCGATCCCAAGTGTGGCAAGCAAATGCGCATGCTCAGCGGCCCCGGGCTTGGCATCTTCATAATCACGGTAACGTTCGCGGCGATCGATTGGGTGATGTCGCTTGACCCGTCGTGGTCGTCGACGATCTTTGGATTGATCTTTGTCGCCTCCTGGACGATGAGCGCCCTGGCCTTCACAATCCTGGCGAGCGCCTGGCTGTCACAGCGCGAGCCGATGAACGCGGTCTTGCGGCCATCGCATTTCCAGGATCTCGGAAATCTGACGCTGACGCTGGTGATGCTTTGGACTTACTTTGCGTTCTCGCAATACCTGATTATCTGGTCCGCCAATCTGCCGGAAGAGACGACGTGGTACGTGGCGCGCAAGCACGGCGGCTGGGGCGCGATTGCGCTGGCGATCGCGATCCTGCAGTTTGCGTTTCCGTTTTTGATTCTGCTGTCGCGGGCGGCGAAGAGCAGCGGGCGCAAACTGGCGCTGCTGGCGCTGCTGATTCTGTTGATGCGCGCGCTGGACGTGATCTGGCTGATCGAGCCGACGTTCAATCGCGAGCGCTTTCACCTAAGCTGGATGGATGTGGTTGCGCCCATCGCCATCGGCGGATTATGGCTCGCAGCTTTTGCGTGGCAGTTGCAGCAAAGACCTCTGATGCCGATTAACGATCCGCAGCTTGAGCAGGCGCTCGCTCAGCATGGGGGACACTGAGAATTCTATTTGGGTGGTTATGAACGTGTTTTTGAACCGCAGAGGACGCAGAGGATTTCGCAAGAGGCACGCAAAGGAGTTTTTCTCTGCGCCCTCTGCGACTACCTCTGCCGCCTCTGCGGTTAAGTTAGCTTTCAATAGACATGACTAAATCGCACGACAAAGGCCACGTGACCGAAACACCGGACGTTTCTTACATCAAGAACGTCGATGTCACGCACGAAGTCAGCGATGTCTATATCTCAGGCATCGCCAAGTTCGCGGTTGCCCTTTCGATTTTGATGATCGGTTCTTTCCTGCTGGTGTGGGGTATGTTTCGCGTGTTCGACGCTCGCATCAAGGAACCGCAACGATCGCCGATGGCCTTGAGCGACAAAGAACGCTTGCCGCCCGAGCCACGTTTGCAGGGCGCGCCGGGCTTTGGTGAAGGACTGGAAAAAACGGCGACGACTGAATCAGGGGCGATCGCTGGTGGCGCAGGGAATCAACCAAAGAGTCCGCTCTGGGAAATCAAGGCGGTGCGTGATCAGTGGAACGACGTGCTCGAACACGGGCCCATCGATAAAGACGGAAAGCGATACGGCATGCCGATCGAGCGGGCGAAGGAAGAGATTCTGAAGCAGGGATTGCCGGCACGTCCGCAGACGGCAGACGGCAGACGGCAGTAAGCAGGAAGAAAGCAGGAGGCAGTATGCAGACGGCAGGACGCAGGAAATCGGCGATGATCATGTGGCTGGTTATTTCCTGCTTCCTGCTTGCTGCCGTCTGCCGCCTGGCTCTCGCTCAGCCCGGCGTGCCGCAACCAAACGCGCCGCTCTATGGCGCGCGGCCTGTGCCTGGCCAGGTGGCTACTGGCTTACCCAAGGCTTTGAAGAACGTCGGCATCGATCAGAAATTGAACGAGCAGATTCCGCTCGACGCGGTTTTCAAAGATGAGCAAGGCCGGGAAGTGAAGCTGGGCGAGTTCTTCGGCAAAAGGCCCGTCGTCTTGTCTTTGGTTTATTACACGTGCCCGATGCTTTGCACGCAGGTCTTGAATGGAATGCTCTCGTCGTTCCGGCAAGTGTCATTCAACATCGGCGAGCAATATGAAGTCGTGACCGTAAGTTTCGATCCACGCGAAACGCCGGAGCTGGCCGCGGCAAAGAAGCAGACCTATGTAAAGGGTTACAACCGCCCGGGCGCCGAGGCGAGTTGGCATTTTCTTACCGGCGACGAAGCGAACATCAAGCGTCTGACCGACGCGGTGGGTTTCCGCTACGTCTGGGACGAGCAGACAAATCAGTTTGCGCATGCCAGCGGCATAATGGTTTTGACGCCGGAAGGAAAGCTCGCGCGCTACTTCTATGGCATCGATTATCCGCCCAGAGATTTGCGACTGGGGCTGGTCGAAGCTTCGCAGAACAAGATCGGCACGCCGGTCGATGCGCTGATGCTTTATTGCTATCACTATGATCCGGCGACGGGAAAATACGGCGCGGTGGTGATGAATATTATGAGGTTGGCGGGCGGCGTGACGGTGGTGCTGATTGTTGGGTTGCTTTTGGTGTTGAGAAGGTGGGGCGGCGGCGCTGTCGTTTCAGAAGCCCGACCGTGAGGGAGGGCGTCGATCATAAACATGATTCCAAATTCCAGATTCAAGATTTGAGATTCAAGATTTAAGAAGCAATGCAGTCATCATTTCCACTCATTCCAGAAAGCGCGTCGACGCTCTCAGGCGAAGTGGACGCCATCTATTTCTACATTTCCGGCGTGACGGTCTTTTTCACTGTGCTGATTTCGGCGGTCGTGATCTTCTTCGTCATACGCTATCGACGCCGCAACGCATTCGAGATTCCGCGGCCCATCGAAGGCTCGACGAAGCTCGAGACGCTCTGGTCCGTAATTCCACTGCTGATCGCCCTGAGTATTTTCGCGTGGAGCGCAAAGGTTTATTTTGCGGAGTATCGGCCGCCGAAAAATGCGATGGAGATTTATGTCGTTGGCAAGCAGTGGATGTGGAAGTTCCAGCACACCACCGGCCAGCGCGAGATCAACGAGCTGCACGTGCCCGTCGGTCAAAAGGTCAAGCTGATCATGGCGTCCGAAGACGTGATTCACGACGTGTTCGTGCCCGCGTTTCGCATCAAGGCCGACGTGATTCCCGGCAAGTACACGACCGAATGGTTCGAAGCAACGAAGCCCGGGCGTTATCATTTCTTTTGCGCGGAATACTGCGGCATGAATCATTCGGGCATGGGCGGTTGGGTGGTGGTGATGGAGCCGACGGAGTTTGATAACTGGCTGAGCGGGAACGCAAATCAAATGTCGCCCGCCGCCGCCGGCCAACAAATGTACGAGTCGCTCGGCTGTGTTTCCTGTCACGGCGCGACCGGCGAAGGTGGCCGGGGCCCGGCTTTGCTGGGCGTGTTTGGCAGCCAGGTTGTTCTAAACGGCGGACAAAAAGTGAACGCGGACGAAATTTACATTCGCGAATCGATTCTGAATCCGCAAGCGAAAATCGTCTCGGGCTTCGGCCCGATCATGCCGGCGTTTCAGGGGCAGGTGAACGAAGAGCAGCTTTTGCAGCTGGTCGCGTATGTGAAGTCTTTGTCGACTTCAAAACCTGAGACCTCGCCGGCGAAAGCAGCCGCGACACCGGCGAAACCGGCAAACATACAACCGGCGAAGTGAGGAAGGTAATGTCAGTTCTCTGTGTGATCTCTGTGGTCCTCTGTGCCTTCGTGGTAAACGATCGCTCTTCACCACAGAGGCACAGAGAAACACAGAGGTAGCACAGAGAAGAACAGACAATTCATGGAAGAATTCGAAACACCAAAACCGCCACGCACGAACTATCTCAACGCCGAGTACGGCGTGAAGTCCTGGTTGTTGACCCGTGATCACAAGCGCATCGCGCTGCTCTATCTCTTCGGAATCAGCTTCTTCTTTTTCCTCGGCAGCCTCTACGCGATGATGATTCGTCTTGAGTTACTCACTCCTCAGGGCGACTTGATGCAGGCGAGCACTTATAACAAGACATTTACGCAGCACGGGATCATCATGGTTTTCTTCTTCCTGATCCCGTCGATTCCCGCGACGTTGGGAAATTTTCTGGTGCCGATGATGATTGGCGCAAAAGACCTCGCCTTTCCGCGCATCAACCTGCTGAGCTGGTACATCTATATCATCGGCGGACTGGTCACGATCTATGCGCTGCTCGCAGGGGGTGTGGACACGGGCTGGACTTTCTATGTTCCTTACAGCACGACGTTTTCCAACTCGTACGTGATTGCCACCGGGGTCGGAATTTTCATCAGCGGCTTTTCGTCGATTCTCACCGGCTTGAACTTCATCGTGACGATTCACACGATGCGCGCGCCGGGGATGACCTGGTTTCGCCTGCCGCTGTTCATCTGGGCGCACTACGCCACCAGCTTGATCATGATTCTCGGCACTCCGGTGATCGCGATCACGATTCTGTTGGTCGCTCTCGAGCGGTTGGCGCACATCGGCATTTTCGATCCGGCCGTCGGCGGCGATCCGATTTTGTTCCAGCATCTGTTCTGGTTCTACTCGCATCCGGCCGTGTACATCATGGTGCTGCCGGCGATGGGCGTAGTCAGCGAGCTGATTGCCAACTTTTCGCGCAAGAATATTTTCGGCTACAAGTTCGTCGCGTTCTCGAGCCTGGCGATTGCGGTGTTTGGCTTTCTGGTTTGGGGCCACCACATGTTTGTCACCAGCCAGTCGGTTTACGCGGGAATGATTTTTTCGTTTCTGAGTTTTGCCGTCGCGATTCCTTCGGCGATTAAGGTTTTCAACTGGACCGCGACGCTTTACAAAGGATCGATCTCGTACGACACGCCGATGCTTTACGGGCTCGGCTTCATCGGCTTGTTCACCATCGGCGGCATGACGGGATTGTTCCTGGCGTCGCTGGCCACCGACGTGCACTTGAGCGACACGTATTTTATCGTCGCGCATTTTCACTACATCATGGTGGGAGGGGCCTTGTTTGGCTATCTCGGGGGCTTGCACTACTGGTGGCCAAAAATAAGCGGGCGCATGTATCCCGAAGGTTGGGGACGCTTCTCAGTGCTGATAATTTTCGTCGGATTTCACTTGACGTTTTCGCCGCAGTTTGTGCTGGGCTACATGGGCATGCCGCGGCGTTATCACACTTATCCGGCGGATTTGGTTTCGTGGCAGGTGCTGCACGTTTTGTCGACGGCGGGCGCGTCGATCCTCGGCGTTGGTTTGCTGATTCCTTTGATCTATTTCGTCTGGTCCATGCGCTATGGCCGCATCGCGGAAGCGAATCCGTGGAACCTGCCGGGACTGGAATGGCAGACTTCTTCGCCGCCGCCGACCGAGAATTTCTTAGTTACGCCGATCGTGACTACGGAAGCGTACCAGTTTGCGCCGCCCGAACATAAAACGGTCGTTGGCAAGTTTGAGCGGAAAGAACGGGCGGAGACTTGAGGAATGCACGAGATTGAAAATTGCAAATTGCAAAGTGCAAATTGCAAAATTGGCTGTCCCAAGCCTAACTGCTGAATTTGAAATTTTCAGTTTTCAATTCTCAATTTGCAATTTCTGGATAAACAGCGAGTAGAACATTGCCTGAACACTTAGCTACAACCCACGAAGCCGCCACGCACCGCGCGTTGCAGCATCATTTCGAGAACATGGAGCAGCAGCGTGAAGCCGGCACGCTCGGGATGTGGGTGTTTCTCGTTACTGAGATGATGTTCTTTGGCGGGATGTTTCTGGCGTACACGCTCTATCGCTACAAGTACCCGCAGGCCTTCGCGGCGGCGAGCAATCACCTCGACATTCGTCTGGGCGGAATCAACACCGTCGTTTTGATCTTCAGCAGCTTCACGATGGCGATGGCGGTGTTTTATACCCAAGTCGGCAAGCGGCGCAATTCGATCGTGTGTCTGCTGCTGACGATCGTCCTGGGATCGACGTTTCTGGGAATCAAAGCGATCGAATACCACGATAAGTACCGCGATAGCCTGATCCCGGGCCAGCTAATTCCCGGCCGCCCATTTAATCCTGAAGTTGCCAAGCCCGGCGAAACGGATGAGCACAAGCTGCATTTGGTTTCGGGCGCGACGGTGCGAAACGTCGAGCTATTCTATTGGATTTATTTTGCGATGACCGGCATGCACGCGCTGCACATGATCATCGGCATCGGATTGCTGACCACTCTGACGATCATGGCGTGGCGCGGGCGTTTCGGGCCTGAGTATCACGCGCCGATCGAGATTTCCGGACTCTACTGGCACTTTGTGGACATCGTCTGGATATTTTTGTTTCCGCTGCTTTACCTGCTTGGACGGCATCTGGAAGGACATCTGGGATAAGAATTTCGAATTTGGAATTTCGAATTGCGAATTTGTTCTGATCTAGGACTTCTGATCTTTTGTTCTGATCTCTGACTTCTGATCTCTGACCTCTGATTTATGATCTCTGACTTCTGATCTCTGACTTCTGATCTCTGACCTCTGATTTATGAGCGAGCACATAGTTCATCCGCGCGTTTACATCGCCATCTTCCTGGCGCTGATGTTGGGCACCGGCCTAACGGTGCTGGCGGCTTTTCGTGATTTTCCGGGACCGTTGAATGCCATCGTCGCGTTAACGATCGCCGTGATCAAAGCCACGCTGGTCGTGCTTTATTTCATGCACGTGCGTTACAGCCCCAGATTGATCTGGCTGGTGATTGCAGCGGCGCTTTTCTGGATGGCGTTATTGTTCGCGCTGACGATCAGCGACTACTCGACGCGGTCGTGGCTGCCCGCGATGTAGCTCGCTATTGCTCGGCGAGAAATAGCTTTTCTTCTCTCACGTTAATTACCTTGTGACAACTCGGACATCTGAGCTGTAGGGTTGCGTCGGATGTTCTGATCGTCTCGCCACAACCGGGACAGGGCTCTTTGATTTCGCTGGTCCTAAAAAGATCGCGCATCATAAAAATAGGAATGACGAGGCCGGCGAAGATTAGCGGGACGCCAAAGATCAACCCGGTGCTGGTCCCTTCGCCCACCGTGAGCGTAACCACCAGGCCGGCAATGAACAGGACCAGGCCTACGGCGATGGCGAAGGAAAATCCATAAGCACTGTCGAGAGTGCGGCGGGGCTTTGTTTCTTTGGCTTCTGGCTCGGCCATGATGAAAACGACTTGTACTCGACTCAATTGCGGATTGTCAACGCGTGCTCCATAGCGCCGTAGGCGCGAGATATTTATATTTATATTTATAGCCCGCGGTAATCCATGTGCTCAAGCTCCGTCAGGAGCGACATGTATCTGTCGCCCATAAATGGGCTTTGCCGAAATGGGGAGACTCACAACTATAAATATGGCGTGCCTACGGCACTAACAACGCGACCGCGAACCTGGAGCAGGCCGTTTTGAGACTCGTTGACTAACCTGTTAGAGTACACGATTCTATTACCCGAGAAATTCTGATCTATCGAACCCATGAACACTGAAACACCCTTTGAACTTTTTCTGAATCAACATGACGAGGAAGCATGGTCCGCGACGCTGGCCAGGCTGCTCCGATCAATCCATGAAGTCGATCGCAATGCCACGCAGATTTGGTTTGCCTTTTATCCGCTGCCATTGCAGCGCGCGCTGGAACAATCCGACGATCGCGAAAAGCTCGTGCAGCAATTGCTCTTGCAGGGTGATTATGAATTGAAGCACCAAGTCGACACTTCTCACCGATTTCTCTATGGCCATCGTTTTTGGCCGCAGGTGAAGAAGGCAGTCGAGCATTACGCGGATTCTTTCAACCAGACGGCGCGCGCGTCGCTGGCCGATCAGGTTCTGGCCGTGGCCCGCAGCGTGGCGCCCCAGCTTAAGAAAGACGAATCACTTCTGGTTGGAATCACGGCCGTCGCTTTCATGACGGTGCAGCAAACCGGATTCGCGGCGTTCAAGGCAGCGCCCGGTGCGATCGGCATCGACCGCAAACACGCGAAGAAATCTCCCGAGCAGATTCTGCGCGCGCGCGCGAAAGACGACAGCCAGGGCTTGCTCGGTTTTCTGCGCACAGTGAACAAACAGTACACCGTCACGCATGACGAAAACGACGACAAAGCGAGCTACAAGTTAAACGAGGACCAGGACCTGGCATGGGGCGCCGCCTCTGATCATTCGCGCGACTGGCGAGCCATCGATCCACGCCGCGGCGAAGGGCCGATTCCGGTCGAGTGTCGTTCGGCTTCGTGTGGTACCTGCTGGGTGGGCGTGCTTGGCGGCGCCGCGAAACTGGCCGATGTCGGCGCGCGCGAAGGGAAAAAGATCAAAGAGTTCGGATACATCGACACGGCCGAACCGAAGCCTCTGATTCGTCTCGCCTGTCAGGCGCAAGCGTACGGCGCCGTCTCAGTGGTGATTCCACCGTGGAACGGGCAGTTCGGAAAATATCTGCGCAAGTTGAAAGAAGCGGAAAACACTTCCGTCGTTCAGCCTAACGAACCGACGGAATATGACCGCGCGATGAGTGAGCCAATAAACTAGGCTACATCGCGAAAATCGCCGCAAAGACATTTTCCATTTTTCATTTAACATTTCTCATTTGTCATCGTCCGGTCATAGGAAACGTACCGTCGACATCAAATGTGAAATGGAAAATACTTCTTCAGTTCGTAAAGCAACTGTCTCTCCGCTTCTGCTGGTGCTCGGTGCCGCGATTCTCTGGAGCACCGGCGGACTTTTCATCAAGGCAACACATCTCTCCGCTATAGAGCTTTCATTCGGACGCTCGCTGCTAGCAGCGATCACGATCGCGATTGTTACCCGGCGCGAAGGGTTCGGCCTGAACCGCGTCAGCGCGATCACCTCGATCCTTTACGCGGCGTTGCTTATCCTTTTTGTCGCGGCCACAAAACTCACCACGGCGGCGAATGCAATCTTTCTGCAATACACCGCGCCGGTTTATGTTTTGATCCTGGAACCGCTGTTCTACAAAGAAAGATTTCGCCGGCGCGATCTGATTACCGTGGCCGCGTGCGTCGGCGGCATGACGTTGTTTTTCGTGGGCAAGTTACGGCCGCAGGACGTGAACGGAAACTTGCTGGCCCTGGCGTCGGGAGTCTGCTTTGCGCTTTTCTTTTTGCTGTTGCGCCACTCAAAAGCGCGCAACGTCAACCGCGCTTCGGCGGCGATCTATGGCAATCTGATCGTGGTCTTGATTTGCGCGCCGGCGTTCTTTGGAGCGGCCCGTCGCGGGATCGGCGCACCAGATCTCGCACGCATAAGCTATCTCGGCATCATCCAGATTGGCTGTGCTTATTTGCTTTTCACGCTGGCGATGGCGCGTGGCCTGCGCTCGCTGGACGCGAGCATCGTCGGCTATATCGAGCCGGTGCTGAATCCGATTTGGGTGTTTCTGTTCATCGGTGAGCGGCCATCGAGCTGGGCGATCCTGGGAGGCGCGATCATTATCGCGTCGGTCGTCGTGCACATGCTGGTGTCAGCACGAGCGAGCACTCCCGGCGCGGCTGCGATTGAACCTCCGCATGAATGAAAGCGCAGCGCTTCAGAGCATCCATTGACTGCGATTGCCGTAGTAAACGGGTGAACGATCGGGAAACCGCTGCTTATATTTCTTGTAACGCTCGTGCCAGTACTCATAACGCTTATCTGATGATCGAAGCTTCTGGTGCGGAATCGCGCGCAGATGATCTTCGATCATGTGCATGTTCTTTGCCGAGAAGCGCCAATCGTAATTGCCGAGGTCGTAGAGCGAAGTGAGGCCATAGCCCTTAATGCGACCCGTCATGTCGATGTAAGGATCGAAGTAGCTCCAAACCAGTTGCCGCAAACTTCGAAACAAAGGTTTGCGTCCATGCAAACCGATGTCGCGCGAGCGGGCAATCGATCCCCACAAGCCATCTCTTTGAAAAACAAAAATCACATGATCCAGGAGGTCCCACGATTCAACGTCAAGCAGGAGCGGCGGGTAGCCATGCTGTTCCAGAATCACCGCCGCCGCGACCGCGGCTTCCAGGCAATGCGCTTCGTTTCTTTTTACTACTTCGCGAAACGAACGCATCGTGCCGCCCTCGCGCTCCCAGTTGTACGGCATCAACGTTAGCCAACGCTGCACCTGCCGAGGCGTGCGCAGGCGTTGAATCAGCTTCCACTCCTTTGCAGTGAAAGCTGCGCGTGGCGGCGGTGCGTTCATACGAAAAGCAATAGCAGAATGGGGCGGTTTTGTCAGGTCGATGAACGTGTCAGAAGCCCGCGCGTCAGCAAGGGCCAGTAGCAGTAAATTCAAGCAGGCACATTACCGTCGAATGGCCAGTAGTAGCCAACGATGCCCTCCCTCACGGTCGGGCTTCTGACACGGGAACGCCGACTTGCTTCTAGCCCGCGCTGTGATGTAATCATTAGATTCAAATACGGAATCCAACTGCAATTAATAGTCACGATCGGAGCACCTGATGAGTTCTACTCGCACACTGAAAACAGTTGAGCATCGGAACACGGCCACATCGTTGAGCAAGAACACTCATCTGCTCAATTGGGTCGAGAAGATGGCCGCTTTGACTAAACCGCAGGCCATTCATTGGGTGGATGGTTCCGTGGAAGAAGATGCGGCGCTCAAAGCCCAGATGGTCGCGAGTGGCACCTTCACCAAACTCAACGAAGAGCTTTGGCCGGGCTGCTATTACGCGCGTTCGGACGCGAGCGACGTGGCTCGCGTCGAAGACCGCACGTTCATCTGTTCGCATTCGAAGGACGGCGCAGGTCCCACCAACAACTGGGAAGAGCCTTACCAGATGCGCCGGAAGCTGAAAGAGGTCTTCGATGGCTCCATGCAAGGCCGCACCATGTACGTGCTGCCGTTCAGCATGGGACCAATCGGTTCACCAATGTCGCAGATTGGAGTTCAGCTGACCGATTCTCCCTATGTTGTCGCCAACATGCGCATCATGGCCCGGATGGGGCTGCCGGTTTATGCCGAGATCGATAAGGACTACAAGCGAGTTGTGCCGTGCATGCACTCAGTGGGCGCGCCGCTCGCGCCCGGCCAAAAGGATGTGCCCTGGCCCTGCAACAAAGAAAAGTACATCGTCCATTTTCCCGAAGCGCGCGAGATCTGGTCCTACGGATCAGGCTATGGCGGCAATGCTTTGCTTGGCAAGAAATGTTTCGCGCTGCGCATCGCTTCCAACATTGCGCGCGATGAAGGCTGGATGGCCGAGCACATGCTGATCGTCGGCGTTGAAAATCCGCAAGGTGAAAAGACCTACGTCACGGCCGCCTTTCCGAGCGCATGTGGCAAGACGAATTTCGCCATGCTCATCCCGCCGGCAGGGTTCGAAGGCTGGAAAGTTTGGACCGTCGGCGACGATATCGCCTGGATCAAGCCGGACGCGCAGGGGCGCTTGCACGCTATCAACCCTGAATCTGGTTTCTTCGGCGTCGCGCCGGGTACTTCAGTTAAGACAAATCCAAACGCCATGGCCGCGCTGGCCACGAACTCGATCTTTACCAATGTCGCGCTCACGCCGGAAGGCGGCGTCTGGTGGGAAGGCATGACTGACGAACCCCCGGCGGAATGCCTGGACTGGCAGGGCAAGAAATGGACCCCGGCGATCGCGAAAGAGACGGGCGCCAAAGCAGCGCATCCGAACGCGCGCTTCACCGCGCCCGCGGCGCAGTGTCCGACGATTGATCCTGATTGGGAAAATCCCAACGGCGTGCCGATCAGCGCGATCATTTTTGGCGGCCGGCGCGCGACGACGATGCCGCTCGTCTATCAGTCGTTCAATTGGAGTTCGGGTGTGTATATCGGCGCGACCATGGGGTCAGAGATGACTGCGGCGGCAGCCGGGACGATCGGCAAAGTGCGCCGCGACCCGATGGCCATGCTGCCGTTCTGCGGCTATCACATGGGCGATTATTTCCGGCACTGGCTCCGCATGCAGCGTTCGCTGAGCGAGACGCCACGGATTTTTCACGTGAACTGGTTTCGCAAAGACGCCGAAGGGAAGTTTATGTGGCCGGGCTTCAGCGAAAACATGCGCGTGCTGAAATGGGTGGTCGATCGCGCGCATGGCCGGGCGCTGGCCAAGGAGACCCCGATCGGATGGATGCCGCAATATGAAGACATCGAATGGCAAGGTCTCGATTTTCCGAAAGAGAAATTTGCGGAGCTGCAAGCATTCGATCGCGATGCGTGGCGCGACGAAGTGCTTGGGCACGAGGAGCTGTTTCTCGATCTGCACGATCGTTTGCCGGCGGAGATGATCTACGAGCGGGAATTACTCATCTGCCGGATCTAACTAGTTGATGACGCCGGCTGCTTCAAGGAAAGCGGGGCAGTAGCCCGACCGTGAGGGAGGGCTCGTTTTCGGGAGCGTCTAAGCTTATACTCTGAAGGATCGGAACGCATCGAAATCATGCAAGACAAAGAACTGATTGAAAAGATAAAGGCACTCCCGCCCGACAAGATCGCGGAGGTCGTGGAGTTCGTGGACTTCCTTGCGCAACGCGATGATCGGCTACTAGTCAGAGCCGCGTCGAGACTCTCTGAGCCGGCCTTTGCGGAAGTTTGGAACAATCCAGACGATGCCGAATACGACAGCCTATAGCTTCGGTGACATAGTCCTTGCCCCGTTCCCTTTCACCGATCAAACGGCGGCCAAGAAGCGTCCTGCGGTTGTCGTTAGCTCTGATGGATACAACAAGGCAAGGCCTGATCTTATCCTAATGGCCATAACTGGCCATCTATCCGGTTATCCCAGAATTGGCGAAGTGGTTGTCTCGGATTGGAAGGATGCGGGTCTGCTCAAGCCTTCAACTATCAAGCCAGTTCTCACTACTGTAGAAAAGAGTCTAATCATTCGAACCTTGGGCCAACTCAGACACGGAGATCTCTTAGCCCTCACGGATGCGTTGAAGATGATCCTTGGTTGAGGCTTACCGCAGTGTGCGGCGGCAAAGCCGCAGTTGAAGCCGCTTCCTTGAACGATCAATCGAAAAAAGTTAATCTAACTTCATCAAGTATGACAGCTAGTTTTGATTTGTGATCTTCTCGGAGGAGGAATTTTTTTCTTATGCCTGAAGTTGGAGAGATGGCCCCGGATTTCGAGCTGCCCAGCAACATGGAAAAAGGCAAGAAGGTGAAGCTCTCGGATTTCCGCGGCAAGAGTAATGTCGTGATCGCGTTTTATCCGCTGGCCTGGACCCCCGTTTGAACCTCGCAGATGCCCGCGTACGAGGCCGACCTCGAACGTTTCAAGGGCTATGATGCTCAGGTTCTGGGCATTTCAGTTGACAGCGTGCCGTGCAACACCGCGTGGGCCAAGAGCCTCGGCGGACTCTCGTACGATCTGCTGAGCGATTTCGAGCCGAAGGGCGAAGTGGCCCGGAAGTTCGGCGCTTATCGAGCCAAAGATGGAATCACAGAGCGCGCGATTTTCATCGTGGACAAGGAAGGCAAACTCGCTTACAAAGACATCCACGACATTTCCGATCAGCCGGACAACGAAGATCTTTTGGAAGTCTTAAGGAAGCTGTAAGTCAGAAGTCAGAGGTCAGAGGTCAGAAGTCAGAAGTTAGAATGCCAGGTGCTGGATGAAGAGTCTAGCATCTGGCATTTTCTTTTCTTTGCGCCTTGGCGGCTTTGCGTGAACTATGACGTGGCAAGAAGGATTTTCACGCAAAGGCGCAAAGACGCAAAGTCAGGATCGAGCCCTCCCTAACGGTCGGGCTAGTGCCCCGCACTGAGATTTGCTAACCTGACTTCTGATCTCTGACTTCTGACATCTGATCTCTGTTCTTATGGCTATCTCGAGAAAATGTGTTCCCTTCACGCCCTTCGATCGTGAATTGTCGAAGAGCACGATTGCGATCGTGACCGCCGGCGGCGTTCACTTAAAAGATCAGGAGCCTTTCAATATTGCCGATGACCTCGGCGACCTAGGCTACAGAATAATTCCGCCCGAGGTTGACCCTTCGCAGTTGATGGTCACGCATCATCACTACGATCACACGGACGCTGATTCAGATATCAACGTCGTGTTTCCGATCGAGGTGCTGCGCGATCTGGAAGCTGAAGGCTTCATCGGCGGCATCGCGAAAAAGCACGTGGGCTACATGGGCTACACGATGCAACTCAAGGCAATGTACGAAGGCACCGCGCCGGAGATTGCCAACGAGATCGACAAGGGCTCGCGCGCCGACGCGGTCATTCTCACCGGTGGTTGACCGAGCGTCTGTCACCGCACGGTCGTCGCGGTCCAACGTGAAATCGAAATGAAAGGCATCCCGACGGTTTTGATAACCGTCAGTCCGGAAGTGTCCGCGCAGATGCGACCGCCGCGCGCGCTTTATCCCAAAGGTTTCAAGATCGGAAACAGTCTGGGTCGTCCGAACATGCGCGATCTGCAAAAGAAAGTATTGCGCGACGCTCTTTCATTGCTGACTCGAAACACCCGGCCCGGCGAGACGGTAACAATTGAGTATCCGGAATATGGCGAGCAACACGAACCGCCGCGAGTGAAGAAATTGGGTACATGATTCAACCGAAGTCGGCTGGTTCAGGCCGCGCCCGCTCAAACTTTTCGCCGGTTGATTCAAACGAATGTAATCATGAAAGCTCTGAAAGAATTGAAAATCAAACTGCTTGGCCTCCTGGTTGTGTCGCTCTTCGTGAACGGTTCCGTCGTCTATACGCGGCAGCCGGGACAGGACATGTCCAACATGCCGGGAATGAGTAAGGCAAAGCCGAAACCTAAATCAAATGCGACCCCTCGAAAGAAACGAAAAGCTACGAAGAAAAAGCAGACCGCGAAGAAACATGACATGGGCAATATGCCGGGGATGAACATGCCCGGAATGAAGATGCCTGGGATGCATCGACGCAAGGTGGGGCCGCGCAGGAGGAAAGCACTGGTACCAAAGAGTCCGCCAAACAAAAACGAAATGGACAACATGCCGGGTATGAAGAAGCCAGCTGAGCCTTCATCGTCGCCAAAACAATCGGCGACACCCCAGCCTTCGCCTCGGCAAATGCAAATGAATATGCCCGGCATGCAAATGCCATCGGCTTCACCTTCGGCGTCGCCGCAAACACAAATGAATATGCCTGGCATGCAGATGCCGGCGGCTTCCCCAAATCCGCAAGGTTCTCCTCAACCGAAGATGGAAATGAACATGCCGATGCCGGGCGCGAGTCCGTCACCCGGCGCAATGAGTGGAATGAAAGGCATGGAGGGCATGCCGGGAATGGGCTCGATGAATATGGGCCCGCTCATGGTGATGTCCGGCGATGACATGGGCATTCGCGTCGGCTCAAGCGAAAGAAACGTCACGTCAATGGGCGCAATGGGCTCGGGCACTTCGTGGCAGCCTTCGTCAGGCCCGATGCACATGTATCACAAGGGGGCTGGTGACTGGTTGCTGATGTTTCATTACAACCTCGTGGCCGGCGTTAATTCTCAGGGCGGTCCACGTGGCACCACGAAATTCGAATCAGCGAACTGGTTCATGCCGATGGCTTATCACAAAGTCGGCAAAGGAACACTGCAACTTCGCGGCATGTTCAGCGCTGAGCCGTTCACTTTTCCACCGGGCGGCTCGCCTCTGCTTTTCCAGACCGGCGAAACTTATAAAGGACAACCATTAATTGATCGCCAGCACCCGCACGATCTCTTCATGGAATTGTCGGCGCAGTACACCCTGTCTTTGAGTGAGCGCGGGACGTGGTTTGCGTATTTCGGTTATCCTGGCGAGCCTGCGCTGGGGCCGGTAGCTTTCATGCACCGCGCGTCGGCATCAGAGAATCCATCGGCGACGCTCTCGCATCATTTGCAGGATTCGACGCATATATCATTCGGCGTATTAACGACCGGCTTCACGTATCGCTGGATAAAACTGGAAGGCTCGATCTTCAACGGGCGCGAGCCGGACGAGAATCGTTACGACTTTGATTCGCATCGGTGGAATTCGCGTTCGGCGCGGCTGAGTCTTATACCCAACAAGAATTGGACGATGCAAGTTAGCCACGGCTTTCTGCGGAGTCCGGAAGGCCAGGAACCTCAAACGGACATTCGGCGGACGACCGCCTCGGTCCAATACAACCGGCCCTTTCACCGTGGCAACTGGGCCGCGGCCTTCATCTGGGGGCGCAATCACGCGAGCAGCCCGGGCGAGATTCACAACCTCAACGGTTACACCGCTGAGTCAACAGTAAACTTTCTCGACAAAAATTATTTCTACACGCGGCTTGAGCTGGTTGACAAGGATGACCTGCTGCGCCCAGCAGATCGTGCTCGGCTTGGGATTACGCAGACTCATCCGTCATTCCGCATTGGCGCTTACACGTTCGGCGGGGTGCGTGACGTTTGGAATACAGACAAACTCTCCTTCGGCGTCGGCAGCGACGTCACTTTCTATTCGACGCCTGTCGTGCTGGATCGAATCTATGGCAGCAATCCGGTATCGTGGCGATTGTTCCTGCGATTGCGGCCCGTGAAGATGGAGATGAGCAGCATGCATGGCTCGCACGGAAACATGAGTAAGGCTCAAGAGAAGATGCCGACCAAGCCGTAGGCTTTCAGGCGAGGTGGCTGAGACAGTTTGCAGACGCTCTCAACAGCGCGCTGAAAGGAGTATGGCGATGCGAAAAGTAATCATCTCAGTCATCAGCACTGTCGTCGTGATAGCCGCAGTAATCGGCGGCTTCCTACTCTACATACGCGGAACCGGATTTAGCGCGCGCGAGCAGCCTTCGTGGATGGAAAAGGTGATGGCGCAAAATGCTCGTAAGATCGCTACTCCTGCTGACGCCAAATCCCTGAAGAATCCGCGGCAGCAACAAAGTGAAGAGATGATCGCAGAAGCCGACGAACACTTTGTCGAACATTGCAGTACTTGCCACGGGATTGACGGACGCGGTGACACCACCATCGGCAAGAATCTTTATCCAAAAGTTCCCGACATAACTTTGGCCGACACGCAGCGGCTTGGGGATGGCGAACTTTACTACATCATCTACAATGGCATTCGACTTACTGGAATGCCCGCGTGGGGTTCGGAAGACAAGCCTGAAGCTATCTGGGATCTTGTGTCATTAATTCGACGGCTGCCGAAGCTTTCGCCCGAGGAATCGAAACGGCTTCAGCAAACGGCGAGCGAGAGTGGCGAGCAAGTCGAAGAAAAGCCCGGCGAGGGGCCAAACAAAGAAGATAAATCATCGAAACAACCCGAGACTCAGCAGAAACATAAGCACACACACAAGCATTAAAGAGGAGGACGCAAATCATGAGGTTGCGCATCATGTTCGCCATATCCGCATTAGCGGCGGTAATTTTTATTTATGCGGCGGCGGCCGCGGGTTTAGGGAGTGCGGAGGCTCCGCCGCAGAAGCCGCGTCCGTCTCCGACTCCGCCAGGCCAGACTGTAGAGGAGGGCGACACGATTCGAATTAACACGGAACTGGTCACCCTAACGGCGACAGTGACGGACAAGAACGGGCGTTATATTGCCAACCTCAGGCAGAACGACTTCACGATCTACGAAGATGGAGTCAAGCAGGAGCTGGCCTACTTCAGCACCGGGGACCGCGTGCCTGTCAGTCTCGGAATTCTGTTCGACACGAGTGGATCCATGCTCGATAAGATCGAAGGCGTGAGCGATGCGGTCGAACACTTCGTTAAGTCCGTCGCCCCCGGCGATGAGATCTTTCTCATCCGGTTCAGTGATCAGGCCGAGGTCGTCCAGGACTTCACGGATGACCGTCGCCGGATTCTGCGCGCTGTTGAGAATCTAAAACCAGAAGGCAAAACCGCGCTTTACGATGCAATTGTCCTGGGGCTACAGCGGGTCGCGCAAGGCAAGCACCAAAAGCGTGCTCTGCTACTCGTGACTGATGGCAAGGATACCACCAGCAGCGTGCGATTAGAGACGGTGCGAGACCTTGCCCGTAGGTCCGAAGTTACTATTTATGCTATGGGCATTGGACACGGCGAGCGGGGTTCGTTCGGCCACGATCAAACCGGGGACGAGATTGATATGAAAGTCTTGAATGCCTTTGCTGATGCGACTGCCGGGCGGGCTTTCTATCTTGAAGCCGCGCACGCGGGCGGACGCGACTTGATCGATGAGGCAGCCGCGGAAGTCGCAGCCGAATTGAAACAGCAGTACACGCTAGGTTATCGGCCGACGAATCGGAGACGTGACGGCGCTTTTCGACAAATCAAGGTTGAGTTGTCCGACAAATCGTTGCGAGTCCGCACTAAGCGAGGCTATTACACACAGCAGGCGGGCGGATGAAAACCTTTTCCAATGTGTGATCTGAAATAGGAAAGAGAATCAGAATTTTTCATTTCAGATCAGACGAGGTCGACAGGAAAGCCGCGACGGCGCTCTGGGGCAAGAATGAGCAGGAGAAAATAAGATGACGAAACCAAAAGTTTATTCGATTAGCGCCGCCTTCGTCGCGCTGGCGTTCGGGGGCGTGCTGGCGTTTGCGGCCCTGCACACATTCGCGGCGATTGCCGCCGTAGATGAGACAGCAGCGGTACGCGAGGCCTTACTGAAGAGCGCGCTCAGCTTCGAGAAGAACGACATCGCAATGGCCAAGCAGGTCTGGGCCAATGATGAATCGCTGACTGTCTTTGAGAGCGGACATGCGAACTATGGCTGGGCGGATTATCGTGACCATCACCTCGTGCCTGAGATGGGTGAGATGAAGAACACAAAATACGCCTTCAGCGATATCCGTATTCATCTTGCCGGCAAGACAGCCTGGGCCACGCTCAAGTACGCGATCTCAGCGGACGTTCCAGATAACGGAAAGACGCGTCACGTCGATGGCGGCGGGCTGGGTACTGCCGTGCTGGAACAGCGCAACGGACAATGGCGCATTGTTCATTGGCACTCAAGCGCGCCACGCCGCGCCGCACCCGTACCGTCGCCAAAACCATGACAACTGATAAAGATTAGGCCATAAGAGACGAATCTCTCAAAGCGAGGGTTGATCATGATTTCTCGTCGATCATTCGTTAGTTCACTTGGCTACCTGGGTGCAACGGCGACCTTAAATTTCCGAACTACGCTCGATGCGCGGGAGCAACCTCTAACCGACATCACAGGTTCCTCCGCTAGACAGCTTGCCGCTGCTATTCGGCGAAGAGAAGTGTCATCCGTTGAGGTTGTGAAGGCATTTCTCCGACGTATCGAAGAGGCCAATCCAAAGCTCAACGCCGTTGTCCAACTTGATCGTCAGAGCGCGCTGACCGCGGCACGCGCCGCCGATGATCGAGTCCACCGAGGCAATCGACTCGGCCCTCTGCACGGTGTGCCGATGACTGTCAAGGATTCATTCGACACTGCCGGAATGATTTCCACTGCAGGCACGCTGGGTCGCAAAGCATTCGTTCCGGAGCGTGACGCCACAGCCGTGTCCCGACTACGGAATGCAGGCGCAATCGTACTCGGCAAAACTAATTGTGCGGAGCTCACGCTCTCTTACGAAACCGATAACTTGGTTTACGGTCGCACGAACAATCCTTATGACCTCACTCGCACTTCGGGCGGCAGTTCAGGAGGTGCAGCCGCCATCCTGGCAGTGAGTGGCAGTCCGCTTGATCTCGGCAGCGATACCGGCGGCAGCATCCGCGTACCGAGTCATTTTTGCGGCACGGCCGGTCTCAAGCCGACCTCGGGCCGGGTTCCACGAACAGGACATATCATTCCATCGGACGGCGTGTTCCAGTCCTTCACTCACGTCGGGCCGATGGCGCGGTACGTAGAAGATTTGGTCTTAGTGCTACCAATCATTGTTGGTCCTGATTGGCATGATCCTTTCGTCGTGTCGGCTCCTATTGGAGAAAGCACAGCCGTTGACCTTAGCCATCTTCGCATCGCGGCATATGCGGACAATGGCATCTACCCGGCAAGTAAAGACACCGTGCGAGTCATGAGCGATGCCGAGAAGGTGTTAACGAAGTCCCGCTGTTCGGTAACGCAAGCAAGACCTGCAGAACTCGCGCGAATGTACGCTCTTGGCAACAAGCTTTGGCGATTGGCTGGTGGCGCTACAGTACGACGACTCGTTGCGGTAGCTGGCACCAAAACTGTTTCTGAGCCGCTGCGCCCGTGGCTCAAGCCCGCGACGTCCGTGCCGGCAGACGAATGGACTGAACTCTTGGAGCAGTTGGACCGGAGCCGCAGCAAAATGCTGTCGTTCTTCGAGAATTATGATGCGATCGTCTGCCCACCTTGTGCTTTTCCTGCGCCCCAACATGGCGCGACTTTGAAAGAGGATCTCGATGCAGCGTTCAGCTATAGCGAGGTCTATAACTATGTGGGTTGGCCAGCTGTTATTGTACGTGGCGGCACGTCAGCCGAGGGTCTTCCCATTGGGGTTCAGATTGTAGCGCCGCCCTGGCGAGAGGATGTGGCGCTAGCTATCGCGTACCGGTTGGAAAAGGAATTGGGCGGTTGGCATCCGCCGGCGCCATAGACGCTCCAGTCAAAGATGGGCTCTGAACTTAGTGATGCAATTCGTTGAGGCCTCGCTTATCTTTGTTGCTCAACGCCTGCACGAGGGCTTGCCACTCGTGATGGCCTCTGGCAAGTTTGTAAAAGTCACCATCCTCATCAGCCTTCAAACTGTCCAGCATCTCCTGCGCCTTGCCGTTATCAATTGCTTTTTCTCCGGCCAGCGCCAGCGCGCCAAAGGCTTCGTGATGACTGGTGATACCTTTTACGGAGAGCTTGGCCCGTTCATACGGGAAACGGTAGTCGCGCGGGTATTTCTTTTCCGCCTCATCGAGCGAAGCGATGATCGCGCTGCTCTCGGAAGGCTTGGCACTGATTCGTTGTTCCCGAAGTCGCTTCCATTCTTCTTCGGCACCGGCGCCTGTGGTTAAGCGCGCGGCTGTGGTCGTAGCAGACGGAACTGACGATGCGGACGACGAAGAGTCAGCCGCCGCGGGGGCTTTAGTCGAATCAGCCTGAACCGGCGATTGCACAACTGAAGCGCGGTGTGTCCACCAGTACCAGCCTCCAAATCCAAGCCCGCCAAAGAACACCAGCAACAATAACCCGACGAGCAAGAGATGATGTCGCTGCCACTCTGGCGACGCGTTTGTCCCGGATTCGCCGTACGCTGCCAGCATCGTCAGCGTGGGAGGAGCTTTGCCATTCCCAGATCGCGGATGAACAGTTGGTATCGGAACTGCAATCGGAGTTCTTGTTACCAGGTCTTGCGGAAGTGGTGTCGCGGTGGTTTCGTCGGCGTCCTCAAACAGATCGGGGGCCGCATACCACTCTGGCGGCGCAACCTTTCCCGGTCGTTGCTCAAGCGCCGGCGCCGGCATCGTTTGTGAAGCCGAAATAGCAGGGCTTGCATCCGCCGCTACTTCGCGGAACACTGGGACCTCAGATGTAAGGGCCTGGCTGGTCGCAATCTCTGGCGAGAGTCCTCTACCGCAGTTTGTGCAAAACGTCCATTTCGATTCGACCAGCTCGCCACAACCCTGACAAGTAAGTGATTGGCGTAGCGCTCCTCCACAGGATCCGCAGAACCGATAAGAATCGGGAAAATCCAGATTGCATGCTTGACAGTGCTTCATGACGTCTCCTTTTCATTGCCACGGAGCACCCTGCTGAGGTTCGCTGTTACCCCATTTCGACGACGCAGCGCACCAGATCGGGGCGCGCCCTGGGCGCTTAAAGACTGGCCCGCCGCAGCCGCAGCGCGTTACCGATGACTGAAACTGAACTGAAACTCATGGCTGCGGCCGCGATCATCGGACTCAGCAGGATGCCGAAAACCGGATAGAGCGCACCAGCAGCAATCGGCACGCCAAGGGAGTTGTAAACAAAAGCCCAAAAAAGATTCTGTTTGATATTGCGCATGGTGGCCCGGCTTAAGCGCCGGGCGCGGAGGATGCCGCGCAGATCGCCCTTCACCAAAGTCACGCCTGCGCTCTTCATCGCGACATCGGTTCCGGTGCCCATCGCGATTCCAACTTCGGCTTGGGCCAATGCCGGAGCATCGTTGATGCCGTCGCCCGCCATCGCGACCACGCGGCCTTCGGTTTGAAATGCTTTGACCGCTTGCGCCTTTTGATCTGGCAGAACTTCGGCAACCACCTCGTCGATGTTTAGCTTTTTCGCCACAGCTTCAGCAGTTGTACGACTATCGCCCGTGAGCATGACGATCCGAATGCCTTCTTCATGTAGCTGGCGAATCGCTTCGGGGGTTGTGCTCTTGATTGGATCGGCGACGCCGACAAGCCCGGCGATACGACCGTCAACCGCGACGAACATCACGGTCTGTCCATCGGCTCGCAGCGCCTCTGCCTTCGCCGTCAAATCACCGGCGTCTACCTTAAGCTCATCGAGCAACGCGCGATTGCCGAGCGCTACCAACTGCCCGTCAACCCTGCCGCGCACCCCTTTCCCGGTAATCGAATCGAACGATTCCACTTTTGTTAACTGAACGCCGCGCTCTTCGGCGCCGCCGACAATTGCCGCCGCCAGCGGATGCTCGCTGGCGCGCTCGAGACTCGCCGCCAGCCGCAAAAGTTTTTGTTCATCCCCGTCTTTCAGCGGCAGCACGGTGACCAGTTTTGGCTTGCCTTCGGTGAGCGTGCCCGTCTTGTCAACGACCAGAGTGTTGACCTTGCGCATCACTTCGATCGCTTCGGCGTTTTTGAAAAGTACGCCCGCAGTCGCGCCCTTGCCCATCGCCACCATGATTGACATTGGCGTCGCCAGGCCAAGCGCGCAGGGGCAGGCGATGATCAAGACTGCGACGGCATTGATCAGCGCATGAGCCAGGCGCGGCTGTGGGCCTATTGTTGCCCACAGCGCAAACGTGATCATCGCGGCCGTGATAACTATGGGGACAAAATAACCGGCGACTACATCGGCGAGCTTCTGAATCGGGGCGCGACTGCGTTGTGCTTCGGCGACCATCTGCACGATTTGAGCGAGCAATGTTTCCGCTCCAACCCGTTCGGCGCGCATTACGAAAGAGCCGGTGCCATTGATGGTCGCGCCGATCACGCGATCGCCCGGGTGCTTTTCCACCGGAATCGCTTCACCAGTCACCATTGATTCATCGATGGCGCTGGCGCCTTCGATCACGGTTCCATCAACCGGGACTTTCTCGCCTGGACGAACGCGCAAACGATCGCCGGCTTTCGCTTGATCCAGCGGAATGTCTTCTTCCGCGCCATCTTCGCGAACGCGGCGGGCCGTCTTCGGCGCGAGGCCGAGCAAGGCCTTGATCGCCGCGCCAGTACGGCTGCGGGCTTTCAATTCCAAAACCTGGCCGAGCAAAACGAGCGTGGTGATCACGGCGGCGGCTTCGAAATAGACAGGCACGATGCCTGCTTCGCGAAACGACTCGGGAAAAATTCCGGGAAGGAACTTCGCAACGACGCTGTAAAGATACGCGACCGCGACTCCCAATCCGATCAGCGTGAACATGTTCAGGCTGCGATTGACAATCGATTGCCACGCGCGCACAAAGAACGGCCAGCCGCCCCACAACACCACCGGCGTCGCGAGCAAAAACTCGATCCAACTCAGAGTCTGCATCGACGCCACTCGCTCCACTGGACGTCCCGGCACAAAGTCGCTCATCGCGATGATTAAGAGCGGCGCCGTGAGCACGACGCCGATCCAAAAGCGACGCGTCATGTCGACCAACTCAGGATTCTCTTCGTCTTCGAGCGTTACGGTTCGCAGTTCCAGCGCCATGCCACAGATCGGACAATTGCCGGGCTTGTCGCGCACGATCTCCGGATGCATTGGGCAGGTGTATTCGATCATTGTCGCCGGCGGGGCAATCGAGCGAGGTTCGAGCGTCATGCCACAGATCGGACAATTGCCGGGCTTGTCGCGCACGATCTGCGGATGCATCGGGCAGGTGTATTCGGTTTTTGCACGCACATCTTTGTTACTGCGCTGTTTGATCATCAATCTCCCCAAGGCTCAACAACAAGACGCCGCCCGCGATCGCGAGCGGCGTCCAGAGTTCGTCTTCAATCCAGCTCGATCCGCTCGCTACCGCGAGCGGCGCTGAACCGAATCTCAGTACCTAATCCTCACAGTGAAACTCCCGCTGTTGTCGCTGTAGTTGTCATCGTTGACGAGGAGTATCAGGCGACCATCGGCGGGAACCGTGGCACTCAGTTGACTGCCGATTAGGTATGGCGAACTCAGTTGGCCGTTCGACATCCGAATGTAGGCGATGAGTGCTCCCACGCCAGCGCTCGGCACGGGCCGGGAATTAACGACTGAGCCAAAGCCGGTGCTGGTTGCGCCTTCAGGTCCTACCTGACCTACGCGGGGGCCGGCGGTGATGACGCCGCTCGCGGTGAAGTAGATTGGATCGCCGGCGCGCACATCGAGGCCGGTGTCCGTGCCGCGCGAGGTGCCGGGCACGTTAATGGTCACTTCGGCGCCCCCGATATCGACACTCGGCGTGCGCGAGCGGATGCCGGGGCGCCGCCGTGGGCTATCAATCGGATTGTCGACCGCATTCGGATTGCGCGCGGCGTAGAGAATCTGAACGCTGAAACTGCCGCGCGCGTCGGTGTAAGACCCGCGATTGGCGGTTAGATAGAGTCGTCCGGCGCGGTCGGACGTGAACTCCTTAGAGCTGCCCAGTTCGAATACCGGCGAGTTGCGATCATCGCCTATCGCGGCGATCAACTCGCCTTCCGGGGCTTGTGGTAAAGGCGCCGTGGGATCGGTCCGGCGCAGACCATCGGGTGTAATTCGTGAGCGCCCGGCCAGAATCGTACCCGACGCAGTAACCCGGACGCGTTGGTTGCGTTGTAGATCAATACCGCTGTCGATCCAGTTGGATTCAAGCGTCACCGGCACGGTGCGGGTCTCGAAGCGCGCCTCGTCGAGCGAACGGCCTTCAATCTCGATGCGCTCGACTTCATCCGGACGAAAGTACTGAATCTCGCCCTCGTCGGCCCGTTGGCGCGCAATGTTCGAGTCTGTCGTCGCGCTGGGCAAGGTCGTGTAGCGCGGCTCGACGCGCACGACAAAGCGCCCGTTAATGAAACCCAGAAGCGTACCGTGTATCGTTCGTCCATCGCGCAAGTAGATGTGGTCGGCGACAGCGAAACTCGCCGCGGCCATTACAATGATCAAGGCAAGAATAATTTTTCTCATCGTCTTTTTCCTTCTTTCAGCCGACAAAACAGTCAAAGTTCTCTGCCGGCAACCGGCAGACGTTCGTCAGCAAGACTTGCGACTGGAGGAGAGCCAAGCGGGGAAAATTGCTGAGCTGTTAGCTTACTACCCGGCGGCGAGGCGAGCAAGGCGCGGGATTTCACATCACTTCCGCGCCAGCTCAATCACCACCGCGTCGGCGTGATAGACCTTGCGCAACGCTTCGAACATGCCCCGCACATCGACTGAGACCGCGCGGTTCACTGCTCCGTCGAAATAAAAATCACCGGGCAGCGATTGAATGTTGCCGTCGAAGATCAGACCGACGATCTCGCCGTTGCGATTGATGACCGGCGAGCCGGAATTGCCGCCGATGATGTCCGCATCGGAAACGAAGTTGAACGGCGTCTTCAGATTCAGCGAGGACTTGGCTTTCTCCCAACTCTCTGGAATGTGAAAGGGATACTTATCGCCGTGTTCCGCAGCGTGTTTCCACAGGCCGCCGAAATCAGTAAACGGCGCGTAGGTTTTGCCGTCAATTTTGTAACCCTTCACGGTTCCGTACGACAGGCGCAGGGTGAAAGTCGCATCCGGGTACATGCTGTTGCCTTTCGTCTCAAACAGCGCGCGCGCGATCTTTCCGTAATTGGAGCGCTCGACGGCAATCACTTCGCTTTCGTAACGCTTGCGCGCGGCGCGCGCTTCTTTGTCAATCGATCGCGCCAACTGAATCATCGGATCGTCCGACGCTTCAATCCCCTGCTGACCGCCCGCGGCAATCTTCTTCCGCGCATCGACGTCTTTTAGTTTCGTGCCGTTGATTAATTCCTCGGCGCGTGCCTCCGGAGTCTTGCCTTGGAGTACCCGCTGCACGATCGCGTTGTTGGCACCCATTTCATCACGCATCAAGGTAAGCGAGTCGGCGAGCTTCGCCTTTTCGAAATCGTCGTAGATTGGCGCAGGTGAATAGAGTTGCTGTTCGAGCGACTCGCGATTGGCGTCGGTGTATTCGGGCAGGCGCTGCGCGTTCGGTTTCGCGCTCTCTTCGGCCATGCGCACGAGGTCGCGGGCCGTATCGAAGTATCCCGAATTGAATCCCCACTGTGATTCCAGGAAGCGCCGCTCGCGTTCGTATGACGGAAGTTCTTTGCGTTCCTTCGCGATGGCATCCCATGCGTCGCCATAATCTCTCTGCATCTTTGGATTCGCGGCGACCATCTTGCGCAACGCATCTTCGGCTTTCTTCTTTGCCGGGATCACCGACGGATCCTTCAATCCGCCGCGGCCAGGCGCGCCTTCCTCGCCGATGTAAGCTTTCAAACTATTGTCAACGCTGAAGAGATCTTCATGCGCGCGGCGCTCCTGTTCCGCGCCCTGCGCGCCATAACGCGTGTACGTGTCGTGAAGATGCTGCAGATATTTCAACAGCAAAGGAATTCCAAAGTCGCGCAGGTACTCAAGGTGCGCAACGGTATCAAGCCGGTTCGTACGTCCCGGATTTCCGGATACAAAAACCAAGTCGCCTGCCTTGGCTCCCTGCTCTGACCACTTGAAATAGTTATCGGTGTGGACGGGACGGTCGTTTTCGTAAACGCGAAAGAGCGCGAGGTCGAGGTCGTAGCGCGGATATTCAAAATTGTCCGGGTCGCCGCCCAGGAACGCAATCTCAAACTCCGGCGCGAAAACCAGACGCACATCAGTATATTTTTTGTAGGTGTAAAGATTGTATTGTCCGCCCTGGTACAACGGGATCACGTCGTTGCGCAAACCGTTTTTCTTCCCCGCCTCTGCCGAGATGTTGTTAATCTCGGCATTGCGCGCGGCGTTCGCTTGCGCCGTGGTCATCTCAGGCTTGACGACCGACATCACGCGCGCGGTCACGTCTTCGATGCCCACCAGTTGATTCAATTCCAGGTCGGGCGCTTTCGCTTCCTTGTCACGAGTCGCTGCGTAAAAGCCGTCTTTGATGTAATCCTTCTGCGCTGAGCTGATCTTCGAAAGCGTATCGGACGCGATGTGATGATTGGTCATCACCAGCCCGTCGGAAGAAACGAACGAGCCCGAGCCGCCGCTGTTGAAGCGCACGGAAGCCAACTGCACTTTCCGAAGCCACGCATCCGTGATGTCAAAGCCGTATTTCTTTTTGATTTCGGCGCGCGGCAGGTTATTGAACGGCCACATGCCTTCGTCCGCGCGGGCAGTGAAATTGAGCGTTTGTAAACTAAACAGCGCCAGTATCAACGCGCACAAGAATTTTCTGTGTCTCATTTGTCTACCTCGAGTCGGATTGTCGTACGAGAGAAGATTTTAGAGCCTATCATTGTCCACTTGGATGCCTGAGAATAGTAATGGCAGGCCATGTATAATGTCGAGCGAGTCGGCTGGAAACCTTGACATGATTTACAAGATAGACAGCCGGCAAGTTCTTTCTTGCTTTTCATGTCAATCTTGTTAATCCTGTCTCCAAATGGACAACGAAGAAATAGCCCGCCGGTTCAATCGCATGGCCAGCCTGATGGAGATTCGCGGCGAAGACACGTTTCGGATTCGCTCGTATCGCATGGCCGCCGAAGCGATCGAAACCTGGCCCACCCAGATGAAAGAGATTGCGAACAAGGAAGGTGCGGCGGGCCTTCAGGAGATTCCCGGCGTCGGCAAAGCAACGGCGGGCAAGATTCTCGAATTGATCGAGCGCGGCAGCTTCGACGCGTGGGACAAGCTGACCGCTGAGACTCCCGAAACGGTTCTGGATCTGCTTGGCCTTCCCGGCATCGGCCCGAAAACCGCCGCGACCTTCCATCAGAAGTTCAAGGTTTCTTCGCTTGAGGACCTGCGCAAGTTCGTCGCGGGCGGCGGACTGGAAACGGTAGATGGTATTGGACCGAAGACGGTGGAGAGGATCAAGCGTCACCTCTAAACTCCGGTCGCGTTGGGCCACGGCCCGCACCGCAGGACAATCGACGGATTATTCCTTGCATGACCAGGTTGCCTGTCCTACAATGCCTGCACCAGACGGACTGATTGGCATCACTCAGCGTCTCCCCGTATTTATAGTTCGAAGCTGAGATGCGCTTGCTTCAATGCGAAGCTCGGGCGCAAGCTCGCGTTTGTAACCAGGCCGACCTTTGTAAGTTCGCGAGATGTAGACGGCTCTCACGCAGCAAAACACCGTTGCCTTGCCTTCTCGGATCCGCGAACCTCAGGCTGTGGTTTGAAAAGACAGGGGGCCAGATGAACTCGCGTCGCCAATCAACATCACCCGTATTAGTCTCCTTCATCGTTTTTGCGGTCACGATATTCGGCGCGCTCAGCGCGGCCGCGCAAACCAAGCCGCGCGCAGACCCGTCGCCGCAGCCGGTGCAGAATAAAGACCTGCTCACCGTTCAGCCGCCGCCGACAAAGGCGTCAACTCCTGATTCAAAGTCGCCGAAAAACTCTTCGCTACTGGAAACTCAGCAGCAGAAACCGGGAGCCGAAGTTGACGATAAGACACAGATCATCATCAACACCGACCTGATCACTTTCACCGTGACCGTGACCGATATCTACGGCCGTTTCGTTTCCGGCCTGGGAAAGAACGCGTTCACCATCTTTGACGACAAGAAACAGCAGGAGATTACAAACTTCAGCGACGATGACTCGCCCGTTTCGGTCGGTGTGCTGTTTGACGTTTCGGGATCGATGAGCGGCGAAAAGGTCAAACGCGCGCGCGCGGCGCTGTCGCATTTCATTCAAACCAGCCATGACCGGGACGAATATTTCCTGATTGCCTTCAATTCCAGAGCGCAATTGCTGCTGGACCGAACCCGCGATGGCAACGCCGTGCTCGACAAATTGATGTTCGTGCAAACGCGCAACAACACCGCGCTTTACGATGCCTGTTATCTTGGCGTCGAACGCGTGCAGCGCGGCACGCATCCCAAGCGCGCCCTGCTTTTGATCAGCGACGGTCAGGACAACAACTCGCGTTACACTTTCAACGAACTGCGCCGCGTGCTGAAAGAATCCGACGTCGTGCTATACGCCATCGGAATTCTCGGCGGCGGCGACGTGGGCAGCTCACTCGGCATGGAAGGCCAGGGCATTCTGGACGAGCTGGCCGGCGTATCGGGCGGCAAAGCTTTTTATCCGCGCACGGCGGCCGAGATGGATGACATCTTTGAGCAGATCGCGCTGGAGTTGCGGCATCAGTATTCGATCGGCTACCGGCCGCCAAACTTTGTGAATGATGGCAAGTGGCACCACATCAAAGTGAAAATCACGCCTCCGCGCGGTTTGCCGCGCTTGTTCGTGCGCAGCAAAGAGGGTTATTTCGCTATTGCCAATCCCAAATGAGGCACGTTTAGAGTTCAACCTTCAGGTTGCGTTCCTTCCGACAAACAAGCTGAAGCTTGAACTCTAAACCACCCGCGCGGCAACGTTCGACGACCTTCCTGGCATCAACAGAAGTTGCCGAAAGCTGCGCTTGAGCAAAAACTGTTTCGGCGCTTCGGCACTCTCCCGGCCGCGAAAATCGTTTGACATTAGGCGTTTATTTATAGAGGCTTGATTGTTGTGATGAGACCTACATTCACGAGCATCGTCGGGACGCGTCGCATTGCGATTGTGCTTTTTTCGATTGTCGCGGTGTCGGCGCTGCTGGTCTCCGGAGCCAGTCGAGCACAACAATCGCCCGATTCACGCCCGCGGACCGCGGGACAGTCGCCCAGCGCGTCGCCATCGCCCCAGACTTCGCAGCCCAGCCCGACGCCGGCTCCGGCGACGCTTCCCGGGCGTCGCATCGCGCCCCAACTCGGAGCGCCGCCGCCGCCGCCCATCTTAAAACCGAAGCCGACGCCAACGCCCGATGTGGCCGGCGCCGTAATTAACGAGGGCGAAATATTAAGGTTCAACGCCGAACTGGTGACGCTGCACGTGCGCGTGATCGATCGCAACAATCATCCGATTAACAACATCGCGAAGGATGACTTTAAGATATTCGAAGACGGCGTGCCGCAACCGGTCTTTTCATTTACCCAGGAAGAAGTTCCCGTCATCTATGGATTGGCCGTAGACACTTCGGGTTCGCTGCGGTCTCAGTTGAATCAGGTGATCGACGCCGCCAAGACGATCATCAACAGCAACAAGCGTGGCGACGAAACTTTTCTGGAACGATTTATCGACCGCGATAAGATCGAGAACCTCCAGGATTTCACATCCAACAAAGACCTCCTCCTTGACGCCGTCGAAAACCTCTACGTAGAAGGCGGGCAAACCGCGGTGATCGATGGAGTGTATCTGGCGGCGGAACATGTTGCGGAATACAAGAAAGGCAACGACGACGACCGCCGGCGCCGCGCGCTAATCGTGGTAACGGACGGCGAGGATCGCGCCAGTTTCTACAACGAGATCCAGCTCTTTCAGCGTTTGCGTGAAGAGGATGTGCAGATTTACGTGATCGGATTCGTCAGCGAGCTCGACGCGGACAAGGGATTCATTCGCAAGAGTTCGAAGGAAAAGGCTGTGGCTTTGCTCAATAAGATCGCCAGCGAAACCGGTGGGCGCGCATTCTTTCCGCAATCAATCGCCGAACTGCCCCAGGTCGCCAACGAGATCGTGCGCGACTTGCGCACGCAATATGTGGTCAGCTACGACCCGACGAACAAGGCTCATGACGGCACCTATCGCGCAATCAAAGTCGTGGTCGCGGAGGTGCCCGGACAGAAGCGGATCGCCCTGACGCGATCCGGGAGGACCGCGGGTCCGGGCACGGTTGCGAAACCAGCTGCCAAGCCGGCCAACAACAACGCGCGCCAACCCACGAACAATCCGACGCGAAAGTCGCCGTAAAGATTGGTATCAGAAGCCCGCGCGTCAGCAAGGGCAACTCTCGTTTCGGTCGCCCATCGCGGTCAAACAACTACAGCGTCACGTCCTCTTCATGACGAGTGCTCGCGGGTCTAGCCCTCCCTAACGGTCGGGCTTCAGACACTTACTGGCTCTTCGGACTCGCTTGCAAAGCTGCCAGCGCGTTGTTCAGTTGATCCATCTGCGAGTCGCGGAGCCGCTGTTTGCGAATCAATTCTTCCAGCATCAGCTCGCTCTTCAGATTCACTTTGAAGTCCTGCTCAGCAGCGAGTCGATCCTTGGTGGCCGCGCGGTTCTGCGACATCATGATGATCGGCGCTTGCAGCGCAGCCGTCATTGAGAGCATCAGATTCAAAAGAATATACGGGTAAGCATCAAACTGTTTTCCCTCCGGGCCACTCCCGTAGTGGACCAGCACGAAAGTATTGAACGCCATCCAGGCAACCAGAAAACTCACGTAGATGATTATGAAGGTCCACGACCCGCCGAACGACGCCACTCTGTCGGCGATGCGCTGGCCAATGGTCGAGTTCTCTTCCATCTCGACGTTGATGTTGCGCGCCGCGCGCTTTGATACCAGCAGATTCGTCTGGCGCATACGCTGGGCGATCTCGCAGATTACATCGACCGCGGCGTCAGGATGCTCGATCAGGAACTGCTGAAAGGCATCGCTGCTCAGCTTATGCAGGTGCGTGTCTGTCAAAGCGGTGGCGCTGCTCGAACGCTCGCCGCGATCCAGCACGGCCAGTTCCCCGAAGAAATCTCCCGGCTTTAACTCAGCCAGCGTCACCTCGCTCACGTCTTCATCCATTACCCAGATGCGCACCGATCCTGTTTCCACGACATAGAGTCCGTCACCCAGATCGTGTTCGTTGAAGATCGTCTCGCCGGCGGCGTAATTAACCTGATCGACATCCTCGGCAAGATGTTCCAGCTCGTGCGGTTCGAGCCGCTTGAAAAGCGGAATGCGAGCCAGGCTCTGGGCCTCTTCGCTCAATTTGGTTAGGTCTGCTGACATAGCAAATCTTCCTTCTCTTTTAAGTGAGATCTGCGCCACCAGGGCGCCGGGTTCTGCGGCCCGCAAGCAGCTCTTAACTCGTCGTCAAACGTTCGAGTAAATCGCCAGTGACGGCAAACGGATCGGTTGGCGGCTCATTCTTACTGGCCGTCTCAACTACTTGCACGAGTTTCAACACGGCCGCGCCAAGTTCTGCATCATCAGAGTTAATCTCGATGCAATCAGGAGAATCGAATGGGGTCACGAACAAGTAACGCGGCAAGCTGTGGTCGCTCGTCGGCTCTGCCGGCCCGAGGATCAGCAAATTGTTATTCAAGCGCGCGTACCGGTGCGCCGAACCGACTTGTCTTTCCCAATGCAGGCCGCCGCTTTCGGTCTGTGACTCGATTCTCGAAATCAGATTGCGCAGGCGATCAGTTGTAGCAGCATCGCGACCCATTCATACCTCCCCGGCTATCCGAAGCGGCGAGATTAGCATCTTTTGGGAATAAATGGGAATGTCTCTGGCGCGTTTTTTGTCCCCCGGTTGGCACGCAAATGTTTGACTCAGAAGTAGCGGTTGACATATCGTGCCGCCACCTCGTTTCGACAAATCGCAAACAGGAGAAGGGTAAGCAATGAACCCCACAATCTCAATCATCAATCAATCGAAAACCGTCACCAGCTCCATCTTGAAGCGCGTCGTCATACCCGCAATGCAGAAACAGATCACGCGCGACTTTGAACCCGCCTGGGGATGGGGCGCGAACCTCAAATTCAATGCGAAAAGGTACAACATGAAGGTGGTCATCAGAGATCACGCCAAGGGCGGCGACCTTGGTTATCACATCGAGGGTGGGAAACCCGTCGGCTACATTTTCGCCAAAGATGACATCGAGGCGACCGGGGAATTCAAGGAATACACCTCGACCCTATCGCACGAGCTGCTGGAAATGATCGCCGACCCGAACGTGAATCTTTACGCCGCCGGGAAATTCCGGGTCAAGGGCAAGAGCAGAATGGGATTCTATGCCCTGGAGGTCTGCGATCCGGTTCAGGAAAACTATTACAAAGTTGATGGCGTGAGAGTTCAGGACTTTGTGCTTCCGGAATGGTTCGAACAGTTTCACAAAAAAGGCGCCATGAAGATGGATCACATGGGCGTGATCGACGCGCCATTCACGCTGGCCGGAGGCGGCTACACGGAAGTGTTCGCCAAAGGCAGATGGCACTCGCTGACGGGACCCCAAGCGAAGCCGAAGCCCAAGCGGCATCGATTGCTGGTCAGGATGAGCGTGGCGCGAAAGGCCGTCCTGGGTTCGGCATAGCGGACGAAATCGCCACCGCGCAGGAAGGTAGCTGCAAACGGATCGTCAACGCGCAAGAGGCGGGACAAGTCCCGCCTCTTGTATCAGCCGAAGCTCGTTACCAAGTTACTGCTGTTCCTTGCTCGCGATGTTTCTCTTGTTGTTACCCAACTGTTTCAACAACTCTTCGACCGCGGCTTCCAGTTGGCGATCGCGCCCGGTCAGATTGTCCTCCGGAGAGTTGTCCACACGAATGTCGGGCTGCACGCCATAGTTTTCCATGTTCGTGCGTTTTGAATCCGCGAGATAAACGCCGACGCCCGGGGTGCGCACGGTCGAGCCGTCAATCAAGCTGTAACTGCCCGTCCCGATCACCGCGCCCATCGTCGGCGTGCCGATCACTTTGCCCAAGCCGAGCGCGCGGAATCCGGCCGGAAACATTTCCGCATTGGAAGCCGAGCGCCAATTCTGCAACACGACTTTCGGTCCAAAGTAGCCGGCGAAGGGACGGCCGCTGGCCTCTGTTCCGCGCGGCTGCCAGATTTGATACTCGCGCTGCACCAGAATCGCGAGCAGTTCCTGTTCGATGTTGCCGCCGCCGTTCCAGCGCTGGTCGATGATCATCGCTTCTTTGTTGCGGAACTCGCGAATCTCTTTTTCGAACTTGCGCAGGCTCGGCGGATTCATCGCCTGGATGTGCAGATAGCCGACGCGTCCGCCGGACAATTCGTCAACTTTCTGGCGGCGCTCTTTCACCCAGCGCTCATAACGAAGCCCGCTATACGCACCGCTCGTGATCGTTTCGATTCGGGTGCGCCACGCACCATCTTCGCCGGGCTTTTTGTTGAAAGTGACTTCGACTTTCCGATTGAGACGATCGCTCAGCAGTTGCCAGTACTCGTCTCCTGCTTTGACCTGCTGGCCGCCAATCGCGATCAAATAATCGCCGACGCTGACTTTGACCCAGTCCTTGTCGGCTGGTCCATCTTCGTAAACATAGGTCACGCGATAACGACCGGATACTGAGTCAGGCTCCAACTCAATCCCGAGATGGCCCGTTGAAATTCCGCCCGTGGCGCGCCCACCCGGCGGCGGCGCCGCGCCCGTGTGCGAAGCATTCAACTCGCCGATCATCTCGTTGATGATGTTCAAAAGCTCCTGGCGATCGCCGACGTCAGCCACCAGCGGTTCATATTTCGCTTTCGCCGCGTCCCAGTCTTTGCCGTGCATTGCCGGATCATAGAAACGATACTTCATCGTGCGCCACGCATCGCCAAACATCTCGGCCCACTCAGCCGGATGATCGATCTTCACGCGCACGTTAAAGCTGATGCGACGACGCGTAGCTTCGCCACCGGTTCCGCGGCCCGCACTCGCGGCTGCGGCGGCGGCCGCACCTGACGCCAGCGGAACCGAATAAATCCCAGTGCGTTCGAAAAAGAAAAGTGTGCGGCCATCGCGTGAGATACCCAGACCAGAAATGCCGCCGCCGAATCCACCGCCGCCGCCGCCTTCACCTTCACCCGTCGGCGGTCCGCCCGCAGCGACGCGGGTCAGCCGCTTGCCGTCGTCCTGGATCGAGTAGATGACCGGCAACGACGCGATGCCCGCCGGCTCGCTGGTCACGAACACAATCGTGCGACTGTCGGGAGCGATCGTGTAAGTCGAAATCGGAAACGGCATGCGCGTGACCTGGCGCGTGCGATGCTTCAGTCCCGCCCAATCGACTTTCGTTTCGTGCGGCGGTCGATTCATCGGCCGGCGCGGCGCACCAGCGCCTTCGCCAACATCGTCGGGGGTTGCCGGCGCGGCGTCGGGTCGATCTTCCGGATCGTCGGGATCGCGTTCGAGGCGCTCGAGCCCGACTGAATAAATCTGTATCGAAGCATTACCGAAACCGCCGCCGCCGCCGGTTGAATCGGAGCGAATGAAGAAAAGCTTGCGACCATCAGGAGCAAACCGCGGACTGCGCTCATCGTAAGAATCAAACGTGACCTTACGCGCCTGCTTCTCTTCTCCGGATGAGGCGATTAGATAAATGTCGGTAGTGCGACTCGTGTCCTGCTTGGAATACGCGAGCCACTTGCCGTCAGGCGACCATTCAGGCGTCGAGACATTTCCGTAACGCGACGAATCGATCTCGGCAATCTGTTTGCTGGCGACATTGATCCTGCGCAGTTTGCTGTCAGAAGAAGTGAAGGCGATCTCTTTCGAATCGGGCGACCAGTTGTAGCCGAACTTTAGCGCGTCGATGTCGGTCAGCTTCTGGGCCTCGCCCGCGCCGTCAACCGCGACCACGTAAAGCTCTTCGCGGCCGCTGCGATCTGAAATGAACGCCAGCCATTTGCCATCGGGCGAGTAATTGACGTCGCGGTCGCGCGACGGGCTGTTGGTGATTTGCTTGATGTCGCCCTCTTCAACCGGCACGGTAAAGAGTTCGCCGTGAATTGAGAGCGCGATGCGGCGCGAATTTGGCGCGAGGTCATAATCGTCAGCTTCGGAAGCAAACGCGCGCGTCTCAGTGGCGTTCTCTTCCGTCTCGGCACTAATGTCGAGCTTGATCGGCGTGACCTTCTTGCTGCCCGTATCAAATTTCCAGATGCCAAAGTCGTGTTCGAAAACGATCACCTTGCCGTCGGCGCTAATTGAAGGAAAGCGCACGTCGCCATTCTTGAAGGCAGTCACGCGCTCGGCTTTGCCGCCATTTTCCGAAGCGCGCCAGATGTTGGTCAGGCCATTGCCGTCGCGATCGCTGACGAAATAAATCCCGCCGTCGTTGCTCCACATCGGCCACGAATCCAAGCCATCGAAATCCGTCAACTGCGTGAACTTCTTCGTTGACACATCTTCAATCCAGACGTCGGTTTGATAAGCGCCGCGGTAATATTTGCGCCAGTAGACCTGTCCCTTGGGGTTGTAAGCGATGCGCTTGCCGTCAGGAGAAAAACTCGCCGCCACGCCCATGTCGGTCCCGGCTTTCTGTGGCATTCCGCCATCGACGCTCACCACGTAAAGCATGCCCATGAAGTCTTCGCCGCGCTGACTGCTGAACAGGACGCCGCGCCCGTCAGGCGTCCAGCCAAGCACCGTGTCGTCCGCCGAATGAAAAGTTAACTGCTTCGCCGTGCCGCCGCCGGAGGGAATGATGAAGACGTCGAGGTTCCCGTTGCGGTCGCTCGAGAAAGCGATCCACTTCCCGTCCGGCGAAAAACGCGGATACGCATCGCGCGCTTTGTTCACCGTCAGACGCTGAACATTCTGACCATTCTCATCGGCCGTCCAGATGTCGCCGAGATAAGTGAACGCAATCCGGCCGTTCGAGTAGCTTGGATAGCGCACGAGTTTGGCTTCGCGCGCCAGGACCATCGAGCTAAACGCAAAAACAAACAGCAGCGTGATGAGCGGGTAGACTCTTCTCATGGTGTTCTCCTGTGAAATGACAAGTTCAGAGTTCGTTTAGAGTTCATCATCTAGCTTCAGCTTGTCTAGGTAAGTGTTCAGAGTTCGAACTTCAGTTTGAGCCGGCCAGCTGACAGCCTGAAGGCTGAACTCTAAACCCGGTTTCGGTTATAAAAGAAAACGGACTGATAAGATCGTTAATGACGCCGCGGCCGCAGGTTCGGTTACATCTACAAGCCGAAGATGGCCGTGAACAACGCTCATTGCAATGATCACAGCTACACCAAGAAGTCTATTGACAAGCTGTGGTAACGGTGATAAAAGGCGCTTGGTATTTCTTGCAACGGCGTTCTGAAAAGCGATTCGGGAGGCACGCCAACTGCACGGCTGCTCCCAATCGCTTTGACGGTGCGCTTCCATGGTCGCCTCAGACGAAGAACTCCTCCGCCTGTCGCGCTACATCTCCTCAAGAAAGGAACATAGACAACCTTCCCTTTCACCCGAAATCACCCTTTTAGACTCACAGGAGGTCCAACATGCCTAAACGGTTAGTTACGATTATCACAGTCGTTTCGCTCTTAACTCTCTTCCCCAACGCGTTCGCACGGGTCGGATTATCAAACCCAACGTTCACGATTTCAGCACCGGACAAGTTGAGAAATTCATCTTGTCCTACTTGTCAGGCTGCCTCGCAGAAGAACGATCCTCTAAGTCAACTTGATAACTTATCAACCCTTGGCCGTCGCACGCAGGTCAGTCCTTTTCTGCATCTCAGACGGTCTATGTTTGAGGGTTTTTCTGCAAATCTGGTGAGCACAGGCAGCGGAAGTCTGGGATTCGGATTAACCGATCTTTATCTGCCAGGCCGCATGCCTATTGTATTTCAACGCAGCTATGTCAGTGACCGGAGCGAAGATATTGGTCTGGGTGTCGGTTGGTCCTTTGTCTTCACGGACCGCATAAACATTGAGACTGATGCAGCGACGCTGACAGATATCAACGGCACGATCGCTTTTCACCGAGACGGGCAAAGCCAGCGTTTTGTCTTACAATCGGATGAGCCTGGCATCCATCAGCAATTTGAAATGACCGACGGTGAAACCATTGCCGAGCGCATAGGAGATGCGACCCGTACCTTCAAGAAAATTGGAGAGGCATACCGCCTCACCCAGATTAAGGGTCCCAATGGCATCAATGTTCTGATTACTCACGACGCCGCGGGTAAGATCATTCGCGTTGCTAATGATCCGGGCGGTTCGCTCACTTTTCAATGGACAGAAGGCAAGGATATAAGACTGTCTGCTGTCGTGGATAGCGCCGGTCGGCGCGTAACCTTCCGCCAGGATGGCCATCGTCTTCGCTCGGTTATCGATCTGAATGGCTCAGAATGGACTTATGACTATGCGAATGGCGGACTGTCGAAGGCTGTCGACCCGTTGGGTCGAGTAATGCTGCGAACGCGTTACGATCGATCCGGCCGTGTGATCGAGTCGGGCGACGCGGTCGGTTTGACTCGATACGATTATGACTTCGGCGCGGCGTCTTTATCTCGACGCACGGCGGTGACCGATCCGCTAGGCGCTGTCACTGTCTATGAGCAGGCGGATCGTGGGGCGTTAGCCGCTGTCAAAGATGACGAGGGTCACAGTGTGCGCGTCGAGTACAACGCTGCAAACCGGCCTGTCAGAATCTCAGATTCCAGCGGTCAGGAGATCACGCTTGGCTACGATGCGCAGAATCGTTTACTTAGCCAGTCGAGTAATGGCGCCGTCGACCGTGCCTATAGCTTCGGCGCAGATGGGCGCCTTTCTTCGATTCTGGAAGGAACTGAGCGCACTGATTTGACCCTTGACGGGCGCGGACAAATCATTGCGGCCCAAAGCAGCGATCCGGCGCGAAGCTACACCGCAACATACGACTCGCGTGGCGCGATCACGCAGCTCAAGTCAAAGAACCGTGAAATTTCGTATGCTTACGATGGACAGGGAAACGAGACAGCTCTGACGTACTCTGACTTAGGCCGCTTCAGTTATGAGCGCGACGCAGTGGGCCGTGTCTCTGTAGCGAATCTTCCTTCGGGCCTCTCCTTTTTCAACGAGTACGACGCGCGCGGTGCGTTTATTAAACAGAGCGATAACCGCGGAAATGTAGTCACGGTGCAGCGTGACGCGAGCGGAGCGCCTATAGCCTACATCAGAGTCGACGGAAAGCAGATGCGCGCGGTTCGCGATGAAGCTGGACGCGTCATAGCCGAGACCGATTTCGATGGCAACGTTCGCAGTTTTGCTTACAATGCGCGCGGAGCGTTGGTCGACTACACCGTGCACGGTAAGCATCGCAAGTTTGAATATGATCACCGGGGGCGCTTGAGTGCTATCGTTGATGACAACGGCGTAACAAAAAAGGTCGAGCGAGACGAGCGAGGCCACATACGGCGCCTGAGCTATGCAACGACTGCAAGGCTTTCCGCATTCGGCCTTCAAGCAGGACCGTCTCGCTCGTTGGTCGATAGGCGCTGGGCTCATGCCCCGGCACTCCAAGACCCTTTTCCTCCGGATTGTTGTCCGGATGTCATAGTCATTGATGTCTGGGCGCCTTACTGGCCTGGTGGTTCACCCGGCGGCGGGGTACATGGCCCGTTGCTTGACACTGGTCCTACAGCACCGCCCGGCGGTGGCCCGAGTGCGGAGACTAGGGAGCAATGCGTTGCGCGACACGTGCTAGCTTGCGACCTGGAGTTCTATGCTTGTCTCGGAGTAACTGTTGTTGGAGGTGTCGCGTTCTTCGCAGGCTGCGATTTAGCCACTCTGCTTCTGGGACTGCCGGCCTGTGCAGTTCTTACAGGTGTTATTGGTGTGGTGGGCGCCGCCGCTTGTGTGCTAATCGGAACAGCATGTAACTTGAGGGCTGGAGACGGATGTCCCCCCTAAACTTGTTTCTGATGCGTAGAGGGTTTATCGACGGAGCGCGAAAGGGAGTTCTAAGATGAAGCTTCAACCTGAGGTTGTGCCAAAGATTAAGGGGTTGTTGAGAGCAACTCTTATGTTACTTGGAATTGCCTTCATCGCGCTCTTTATCTATGTTAGGTTCGTTAGTCCTACGGCCAGGGAGACTATTGGATCAAGCGTCCTGTCAATCCTTCTGATTAGCGTGTTGGGTATGCTTCTGGCGGCAAGCTTGATCCTTTTCGCTAGCATGGCAAGGAGGGCATATCCTTCCATAGCTCGTGTGCCAGCGAAAGTTATTATGATTCTTACTTTCTGCTGCCAAGTGTTTATACTCTTCTTCAGTTACAAAATCGATGCCGCAAGAATTGTCCTTTACCTTGTCCTTTACATCTTATCCTGTTTGCTAGTATCTCTGGTCCTAAACCTCGGCATCTACTTCAAGATCAGAAAACAGGACCAACATTCATAAGCGCGTGTCTTAGGAACGCAGAGGATGGCTGTCCGCCGTAGTTGCGCAATGTCAGTTGACGATGAAAGGCGGAGTGCTGGTCAACCGCTCCGCCTCTCGGCTTCCCCGAAAGGAGGTGCTGAATGAACCAACAAAGTGAGCTTAGTTCTAGGATCGCAAGTCTTGTAAGAGTGGCAGTGCTGGGGCCGGGATCAGCCTGATTGCGCTGTACGTATACGTCAGATACATCAGCCCCACCGCAAAGGAAACTGCCGTTTCCGAGGTCCTGCTGATTCTTCTGGCTACAGTTTTGGGGCTGCTCGTTGCGTTAAATATGATGTATTTCTCCGCGCAGATGAAGAATACCCGCACTCCGATAGCTCGTAATTTGCCCTTTGTGTTTTTGATGGTGACTTTTTGTTTTTGGATTCTCGGAATTCTGAACGTTTACTCTTTCAGCCCCAAAAGGGTTCTCTTTTTTTTCCTTGTGTCACTGGGATTCTGGCTCGTAGTTAACCTCATCGGTCACCTTAGCAGAAGTTCGAGTTCATTGAAGTCGTGACGATGCGCAATCAAATAGAGACCGTTCGCGACGAGGGTTTGTCGCTTCCGTATTGGATCATGATCAAATGCTTCGATCATTGTGAGGTGAACTATGCAGGTCTCTTTTGACATCACATCGATAGCTTATTACATCATGATTTCAGTTGGCTATATCATGACGTTAATTTGGTTTGTCGATCGAAACCTTTACAAGAAACACAGGCGCATGCATCACGTTTGGTTCGGCTTGCTAATTGTCTGGTGCATTCTGGCTCTCATTTCCCAACCGCTGGTTATTAAAATTTACGCCGTGCTTTCGGTGGTCGCGGTAATTGTGGTTGAGGCGGCAATTAGGAAAAGAAGGAAGAAAACCGATCAGCCCGAAACGGCGATATGAATGATCTGTTACACCGTAGGTGCCAGTAAGCCACCCGAAGATCTGTGCATTTAGCGACGTTGATCTTCTCGAAACTTAACCCTCAACCGGCGCGCCCGAATCCTGCCACGCCTTCCAACCGCCGGCCATCGACCAGACGTTCGTATAACCCATCTCTTGAAGCACGTCAGCAGCCAACGCTGAGCGATAACCACCGCCGCAATACAAGATCACTTCAGTTGCTTTGTCCGGCACGGTTGCTTCGATGTCGCGTTCGATGATGCCTTTGCCCAGGTGTTCCGCGCCGGCGGCGTGCCCGGCCTTCCATTCATCATCTTCGCGCACGTCGATCAAACGCGCGCCGGAATTCGCCGCCAGGCGATCACGAGTGTCGGCCACGGTAACTTCCTTGATCCGCGTCTTCGCGTCGTTAACTATTTTTAGAAAGCCTTCGGAATGTTTCATCAACCATTCTCCCCTTTGGAACGAGTGTCAGAAGCCCGACCGTCAGGGAGGGCAACGTAGCCCTTGCTCACGCGCGGGCTTCTGACACGCTTACCCGCCGATCTCCCCAATTGGCTCAATCACCGGCGAGCGATTATAATGCCAGTCTTTCAAAATGCACTAAAACTGTAGCGCAAGTTGTCGCGCTAGAACACCGTCAGAGAGGAACCGAAATTGGCTAACGAACAATTCGATGTAACGGTGATCGGCAGCGGCCCGGGCGGCTATGTGGCCGCGATTCGCGCCGGACAATTGGGTTTGAAAGTTGCGATTGTAGAGAAAGACAAGCGGCTCGGCGGGACGTGCACCCTGCGTGGCTGCATCCCGACAAAACAGTTGCTGATGTCGGCGCATCTGTACGAGCAGATGCAGCACGCGGCGGATTTCGGCGTGCAGGCGTCAGGAATTCAACTCGCGTTTGCGGACGTGCAGAAGCGCAAAGACAAAGTCGTGATGAAGAACTCGAAAGGCATCGAGTTCCTGATGAAGAAGAACAAGTGCACCGTCTTCAAAGGCACAGGGCATCTAGCGCTGCCCGGCAAAGTAGAAGTCACCGGCGAGGACGGAACCAAACAAACAATTCAGACGAAGAGCATCATCATCGCCACCGGCTCTGTCGTGCGACCGATTCAGGGATTTGAAACCGACGGCCAGCACGTCGTCAACAGCGATCACATCCTGGAGTTGACCGAAATTCCGAAGTCTCTGATCGTCATGGGCGCGGGCGCGGTCGGCGTTGAGTTCGCTTCCGTCTATTCACGTTTCGGCGCAGAGACGACGCTTGTCGAACTGTTGCCGCGTCTGGTTCCGCTCGAAGACGAAGAAGTTTCCGCCGAACTCCTAAAGTCGTTTCGCAAACGCAGCATCAAGTCGCAGGTCGATACAAAACTTGAGAAGCTTGAGAAAACCGACAAGGGTGTAATCGTCACCGGCAAGACTTCGAAGGGCGAGGACGTCAGGCTGGAGGCTGAGATGCTTCTGGTTGCCGTTGGTCGCATGCCTTTCACGCAGGGACTCGGACTGGAAGGCACAAAGATCAAAGTCGAGAAAGGATTCATTCAGGTCGACGAATTTCAGCAGACGGCTGAGAAGGGTGTCTATGCAATCGGTGACGTAGTGCCAACGCCTTTGCTGGCGCACCTCGCGTCGAAAGAAGGCATCGTGGCGGTGGAGCATTTCGCGGGCAAGAATCCGCGGCCGATCAACTTGCGTTTGGTTCCGAACTGCACTTACTGCGATCCCGAAGTCGCTTCCGTCGGCCTGACCGAAGCGAAAGCGCGCGAGGCCGGCTATGACGTTAAGCTCGGCAAGTTTCCGTTCAGCGCTTCGGGAAAGGCGCGCATCCTCGGCGAAGAAGAGGGCTTTGTAAAGATCGTCAGCGAATCGAAGTACGACGAAATTCTCGGCGTGCACATCATCGGCCCACACGCGACCGAGCTAATCGCCGAAGCCTGCGTCGCGATGCAACTCGAGTCGACCGCGGAAGAGTTGGGCAACACGATGCACGCGCATCCGACCGTTTCCGAAGCAGTAATGGAAGCCGCTGAAGGCGTGCACGGAAAGACGATTCATATCTGAGAGTCCGACAAACTTTAGTTTGTCGATTTCCCAACTTCGACGACAAACTGAAGTTTGTCGGACATTTCAATCATGGCTGAGAACGAAAAACCAAAGCGCGAGGGTAAGAGGGGCGGCCCGCATCGACGCCGCCCCGGCTTTCAAATGCGCATCAGCACAAAGTATGCGCCGCGCAAGCCGACGGACGACAAACCGCGTTCGTGCATCACCGATACTTCGCTCAAGCCCGAACAGTTGTTAGAGCTTTATCGCTATCTGAAACTCACCCGTCTGGTTGAAGAACGCATCGTCAACTTGTATCGACAAACCAAAGTAGTTGGCGGCGTCTATCGATCATTGGGTCAGGAAGCGACCGCGGTCGGATCGGCTTATGCGCTCAGGCCCGACGATTTCATCACGCCGATCATTCGCGATCTGGGCGCGGTGTTTGTGAAAGGCATTCGCCCGCGCGAAATCCTGGCGCAGTACATGGCCAAGGCCTGGGGACCTTCCGGCGGAAAAGATCTGAACGTTCACTTTGGCTATCTCGACAAAGGGTTCCTCGGTCCGATCTCGCATCTCGGCGACATGATTCCGGTGATGACCGGCATCCTTTTGGGCGCGCGCATGCAAAAGAAAGATATCGTCGGCCTCGCTTACATCGGCGACGGCGGCGCCAGCACCGGCGCGTTCTATGAAGGCATGAACTTCGCGGCCGTGCAGCGTCTGCCGCTGATTGTGATCGCCGAATACAATCACTACGCTTACTCGACGCCGACCAGCGCGCAAACGGCCGTGCGCAATCTGGCGGAAAAAGCTGCCGCGTTCGGCATACCCGGCTACATCGTCGATGGCAACGACGTGATTGCCTGCTATGAAGTAACTAAGCAGGCGATTGATTGGGCGCGCAAAGGCGGCGGCGCAGTTTTGATCGAAGCCAAGACCTATCGTCGCAAAGGCCACGCCGAGCACGACGACCAACGCTATGTTCCGGAAGGTGAGATCGAGTATTGGGAGAAACACAACGATCCCGTCGATCGTTTTGAAAGATTTCTGCTCGACCAAAACGTCGCGACGCAGGAAAAGCTGGACGAGATCACTGCCGGTGTAGTACGCGAGATTGAAGAAGACAGCGAGTGGGCGGAGAGTTCGCCGATGCCTGAGCCCGAGGGAGCGGCTTACGGAGTATTTGATAACTCGATCGTGCCGCCGGCGTTTCGGCCGAAGGTTTTGGAATCGTGAAATGTAGGGGCGGGGCTCGTCCCCGCCCGCGGTCATTCTGAGAAATTCGGGCAGGGACAAGCCCTGCCCCTACAGAATTCATGTCAACCGCCATCAAGAAAGATCGCAAACTCGAACGCCCGCCGCGGGGCGGGTTGGCCACGATGGTCGAAGCGATTCGCGCCGGGATCTGGGAAGAGATGGAGCGCGATCCGACCGTCTTTCTGATCGGCGAAGACGTCGGCACGTACGGCGGCGCGTTCAAAGTTACCGAAGGCATCATCGATCAGTTTGGCCCGGAACGAGTGATCGACACGCCAATCGCCGAAGCGGCAATCGTCGGCGCGGCCTGCGGCGCGGCGTTGATGGGCCTGCGGCCGGTGGCTGAGTTTCAGTTCATCGATTTCATTAGTTGCGGCTTTGACATGCTGACCAACTATGCGGCCAAGTGCCGCTATCGTTGGGGCGCGAACATCCCCGCGGTGTTTCGCGGGCCGTGCGGCTCGGGCGTGCGATCAGGTCCGTTTCATTCTTTGAATCCGGAATCGTTCTTTACGAACACGGCCGGGCTGAAGATTGTCGAGCCTTCGACGGCGTACGACGCCAAAGGGTTGATCAAAGCCGCGATCCGCGATCCCGATCCCGTGCTTTATTTCGAGCACAAGAAACTTTACCGGCTGCCGCGCCTGCGCGAAGAGCTTCCAGAGGACGATTACATCGTGGAGATTGGTAAAGCCCGCACCCGGCGCGAAGGCCGCGATCTTTCTATCATCACGTTCGGCGCGCAGGTTTTGACAGCGCTGGACACGGCGGAAGAATTGGAGAAGGAAGGGCTCGACGTTGAAGTGATCGATCTCCGCACGCTGGCGCCGCTCGACAAAGATGCGATTCTGGCTAGCGTGAAGAAAACCAGCCGCGCTCTTATCTTGCACGAAGCATCGCTGACGGGCGGCATCGGCGGCGAGATCGCTGCGATCATTTCGCAGGAAGCTTTTGAATGGCTGGATGCTCCGGTGGTGCGCGTCGCCTCGCTCGACACGCCGGTGCCTTACTCGCCACCGCTCGAAGATTATTACTTGCCGCAAGTGAAGGACGTTTTGGACGCGGCGCGGAAATTGGCGGCTTACTAAGCTGAAACGCCGAAGGGAGATTCGCAATGCCAAAATACGTGATCGAGAGAGAGATTCCCGGCGCCGGCAACATGACGCCCCAGGACTTGCAGGCTGTTTCACAGACGTCCTGCGGAGTTCTGCAAAAACTCGGGCCGCAGATTCAGTGGCTGCACAGCTACGTCACTGGCGACAAAATCTACTGCGTCTATATCGCGCCGAACGAAGACCTGATTCGCGAGCACGCACAGCAGGGCGGCTTTCCGGCAAATCGCATTTCTGAGATCAAGTCCATCATTGATCCGACAACGGCTGAGCACGCTTAACAACGGAGAACCTATGGCCACCGAAGTTGTAATGCCGCAGATGGGCGAGTCCATTGCGGAAGGAACGATCACCAAGTGGATGAAGAACGTCGGCGACCATGTCGATCGCGACGAGCCGCTGTTCGAGATCTCGACCGACAAGGTTGACGCCGAGATTCCCTCGCCCGCCGCCGGCACGCTGACTGAGATCAGATTTAAGGAAGGCGAAACGGTCGAAGTGAACACGGTCGTGGCCATGCTCGATGGCGACGGCGCAAAACCTGCGGCCAAGCCGGAAGCAGCCTCGCCGGCGAAAGAATCCATCCCCACAAAAGCTGAAAGTTCACAGCCTGAACCGCCGAAGGCGGAAGCGCCCGCGACGGTCGAGCGACCAAAACCCGTCATCACTACAATCGAACACGGAGCGCCGACGGCGGCCGCGCCGCCACCTTCGGCCCACAAGACCGAAGTGAAGCCACTGGTGAAAAAGAGCGAACCACCGCCACCGCCAGCCGCGTCACCGCGTCACGATGACGGCAGCGCGACCACGGCCGAAGAATTGCGCCGGACGAAATCGAGTCCACTCGTCCGCAAGATTGCTGAAGAGCACGGCATCGACATTAAGTCGCTCGAAGGCACGGGGATGAGCGGCCGCGTCACCAAGAATGACATCCTCAGCTTCATCGAATCGGGCGCTTCTCCACAAGCACCGGCCACAGCCGCGAAGCCTGCAAGTTCGCAACTTGCGCCCCCAGCACCGCCCGTTGGCACGCCCGCGACGCAGCAGCCTCCCGCGACGAAATCTGGCGAGGGCGATCGCGTCGAACAGATGAGCGTGATGCGCAAGAAGATTGCCGAGCACATGGTGCTCTCGCGGCGCACTTCCGCGCACGTCACGACCGTCTATGAAATCGACATGACGAAGATCGCGAAACTGCGCGATGAAAACCGCAGCGCTTTTTCCGTGCGCACCGGCACAAAACTGACTTACATGCCGTTCATCTTCAAAGCGGTGACGAACGCGATTCGCAAGTTTCCAGCGTTCAATTCGCAGGTCAGCGGCGATCAGATCATTTACAAGAGGGACATTAACCTGGGCATGGCGGTCGCGCTTGACGGGGGTCTGATCGTTCCGGTGATTAAGCGCGCGGACGATCTCTCGATCTCGGGTCTGGCGCGGGCCGCAAACGATCTAGCCGATCGCGCGCGCACGAAACAGCTCAAGCCTGACGAAGTCGCCGGCGGCACATTCACGATCACTAATCCGGGCGGGTTTGGCGGATTGTTCGGCACCCCCATCATCAACCAGCCGCAGGTGGCGATTCTCGGTGTCGGCAAGATCGAAAAACGCGCAAAGGTTCTGACGTCGTCGGACGGCGAAGACTACATCGCGATTCGGCACATGGCGTATTTCGCGCTCAGCTTCGATCATCGGATTATCGACGGCGCCGAAGCCGAGAAGTTTCTCGCGCACGTGAAAGAACAACTCGAAGGCGGCCAATTCGCGATCTGATTACCCCCCCCAATGAACACAGTTTACACGGCGCACTTGTGCGTCGCGCGTGAGGGCGGGACAAGTCCCGCCTCTAAACCCCTGTGCCGCTTTCTTGCAATCGCGTAATGAAGCCGTAATGAATCGCGGTTGCCTTCCGCGAATCACTGTTTTCATGCTCTCATCTCTTGACTTGCCGGAGACGTTCTATACTATTCGTAGATTAAGTTGATGGGTGTCAGCTTCGAATCGCTCATTAACCCCGACGTCCCTGAAATAGTCCGCCAACGCACCGGCAGACAACGCGAATCACGAGTTCATCGTCTGAACTCATAACGTTTGGTGACGCGCGCGTTGCGCGTTTGCTAACTTGAAAATAAGGAGTTAACACGTATGAATAGATTTACGACTTATCGATCACTCGCGCTTGCTTTCGGGCTGGCGCTGGCTCTTTCCCCATTAGCTTTCGGACAAAACTCGAACCAAACCACGAAGGCGCCGGCTGATGCGTCAAGAGCCCGCTCTGTCTCAAGCGGCCAGCAAATGAAAATCAAGGGCGTCGTGGTCCACCGCGATCCCGACACGTTTACGGTCCGCGACATAAATGGCGTGGACACGCTCGTGCGCCTGACTGACCGGACATCCGTGAAAGCAAATGGCGGATTCCTGCGCAGCGGCACGAACTACGGCGCGACAAATATTCTGCGCGGTCTCAATCTGGAAGTTGAAGGCCGCGGCGGCTCGAACGGCGAGCTGGTTGCCGACAAGGTGCGATTCAACGAATCGGATCTGCGCACGGCGCGAGCCGTCGAAGCGCGCGCTACGCCGCTGGAACAGCGCGCCAGCGCGACCGAAGGACGTCTCGGTGAAGTTGAGCAGAACGCACAGAAACTTTCGGGGCAGCTCGACGAACTCGCGGCCGTTTCGAACGCGGCCCGCGGCGGCGCTAAGGCAGCGCAGGAAAGTGCCGACGCGGCAATCTCAGGCGTGAACGCGACCAACGATCGCATCTCGGCACTCGACGATTACGTGCCACAGGATTCGATCGCGGTGAACTTCCGTTTGGGTAGCGCGGTATTGAATCCCGAGGCCAAGGCAAAGCTGGACGCCATCGCCACGAAGGCCTTGAACGCGAAAGCGTACGTCGTGGAAGTAACCGGTCACGCCGATGCGACCGGCAACGTCGAACGTAATCGCGCGCTCAGTCAACGGCGCGCCGACGCCGTAATTCGTTATCTGGTCGAGCAGCATAAAATTCCGCTGCGTCGCATCGTCACGCCGTACGGCTTTGGCGCTTCGGAACCGGTTGCCGACAACAAGACGCGTTCGGGTCGGGCAGAAAATCGCCGCGTCGAAGTGAAAATCCTGGTCAATAAAGGATTGACGCAACCTGCGCCGACGATGACTAAGCCCGGGAGCAGCGGGCAGTAGCCGAAAGACGCAACCTCGCCTTGTCGGGGTTGCCGATACGTCGCCAACGATCATGCCGTCAGAGGGCGTCAAGTAATTGATTTGGCCAGCAACAAGATGCAAGCTGGCGGCATGAGGAGTTGGTTAATGCATCCGATTGGAATGAGGAAACACTTTGCGCCGGCGCTCGTACTTAGCGCGCCGGTTTTGTTTTTCTTCGCCATCATCCTGCTTATCACCCCAGTCACCGCGCAGAAAATCAAACAACTGCCGCCGCCGCCGCCCGGCCCACGATACAAAGCAAAGCCGACTCCTACTCCGGAGTACGAAGTCGTTCGCATCTCGTCGAATCTTGTCGTGGTGCCGGTTTCGGTTACCGACGCGCAAGGTCAACCGGTGCTGGGCTTGAAGCAGAGCGAGTTTCACATCGAAGAAGACGGGCGCGCGCAGGAGATCACGCAGCTTGGCGATCCTGAGCAAGTGCCGCTGGACATCGCGATCCTGATCGACGTATCCAGCAGCGTCGTCGCGCGGTTTGGTTTCGAGCAGCAGGCGGCCGCGAGCTTTTTGAAGCAAGTCTTGAAACCTGAAGACCGAGCCACCGTCTTTGCCATCGACGAAAAGCCGCGAATGGTTCAGCAACTGGCAACTGCGGAGACTGCCTCGCAAAAATTGCTGACGGTCATACCGTCCAATAGCTACACAGCATTTTTTGATTCGGTGCTGGCGGCCACGAACTATCTGGACAAATCGTCGGCCACCGGACGCCGGCGCATCATCCTGGTTATTTCCGATGGTGATGACACGGCGAGGATCCTGGACGTTTCCGCCGCGCAAAACCGAGACGGAAACCTGATTGGCAAGGACGCCCAACTACAATTGGTTCAACGAGGGCAACTTGAAACTCTGCGCGAAGTACAACGCGCTGAAGTTACTTTTTACTCGATCAATCCGAGCGGTCAGACGATGCGCCTCAACGTGCGCACGGCGCGATCTGAGCTGGGCCTGGAGCGAATCGCCGCGGCCACGGGCGGAGCGGCCTTTGTTCCCGCGAACGAAGCTGACCTGGGCGGAATCTTCCAGCGAATTGGATCAGAGATTCGCTCGCAGTATCTGCTGCAGTACTACTCAAACAACGAATCTGCCGGCCGCGCCTTTCGCCGCATCGCCGTCAGTACGCCCGCGCAGCCACAGGTGCACGTGCGCGCACGCGAAGGCTATTTCCCGAAAGCGAAATAGACTTTTTTCAACCTGGCCCTCCCTTACGGTCGGGCTTCCGACACTTTGCGCCCAGAGTGTGTCAGAAGCCCGCGCGTAAGCAAGGGCTACTAGGCACTAGAATGTCTTGAGGGCGTTTTCTACCTGTTGGCCGGTGACGTCCCCCGTCAGGTAGAATGCTTGCGATGCCAACCGTCGCGCCGCCTTACACTGAAGAGCACATCATCGCTTATCCGATCGAGTACATCGCGGGCATCGATCTCTATAATGCCGGTGAGTACCACGCCGCGCACGATGCCTGGGAAGAACGCTGGATGGGCCCGGTCGACGCGGACGAAAAGTTATTCCTGCAGGCGATGATTCAGTCAGCCGTGGCGTTTCATCATCTGCAGATTGGCCGGCCTGGCGCCGCGCGGCAAATGTACCTGGCAGCCAAAGAAAAGTTCGCGCGCCTTAATTGCAAGATTTTCATGTCACTCGATCTCGCAGAATATCAGGCGCAACTTGATCGCTCGCTGTCCTGGCTGTTGACTGTCCCCGATCCGCGCGAGATCGCGCAGCCGAAAATCGATCCGCCGATGGTTAGCTTGTTGCCGGGATTGAATAATCAAGATGACGGAGATCGTTAGAGTATTGCGTTTGCTGCTGCTTGGCCTGTGGCTGGGCGCAGCGATCTTCTTCGGGGCTGCGGTCGCGCCGGCGCTGTTTGGCGTCTTGCGCGGCGCCAATTTGGCGAACGCGAACGAACTCGCCGGCACGATCGTGACGCGACTGCTGTCGATAATTAATCGCGGCGGTTTTGAGATCAGCCTTTTCCTGATCGTGGCAGCTTACTTCATGACCAGGAACGAAAGTCGGCTCAGACGATTCGCGGAGATGCTTTCGCTGGCGATTATGGCTATCATGACCGGCGTCGGACAGTGGGTGATCGCGGCGCGGATGGTTGCGCTGCGCGCGGCCATGCAAGGCCACATCGATCAAGTTGCGCTCAACGATCCGCGGCGCATTGCGTTCGACAGCTTGCACGGCTACTCAGTCACTGTGATGGGAGTCGCGATGGTTGCCGGTTTGGTGGCCTTCGTGATCATCGCTCGGGGCGGTGGCCCGACCATCAGGAAGGGCGCAAAACTTTCGGGGCACTAGCCCGACCGTTAAGGAGGGCTCCATTTCATCTAAGGAAGACTGAACAATGGAAGTCATCGAACAACTTGATCGCTGGCAGGAGCGATACGGGGCCTGGGGATCGAAACAACCTTCCGGCTCAACCGAAAATATTAGCGACTATCCGTTCGTCGAGAATGCTCGCGCGCCCTTCACGCCGGCGCGACGGTCTCTGCCGATGCTGAATCTAGCGCTGATCTCTTCGGCGGGCGCGTACATCGACGGTACAGATCCGTTCGATACAAGCGCGCCGGATGGCGATTTCACTTTTCGCGAGCTGCCCACCGAGATCAACCTGAGCGACTTGCGCTTTTCCGCGCGCGGCTATGATTCGACCTTCGTGCAGCAGGATCCGAACGTTCAGGTCCCACTTGCGCGTTTGTTCGAGTTCGAATCTAATCACGTCATCGGTCAATTAAATCAAGTCTTCTGGAGTTTCTGCGGCTTCATGCCCAACGCCGCGCGTCTGGTCAATGAAACGCTTCCGCAACTCGTTGAGCGCCTCAAGCGTTACGAAGTCTCTGCCGCGCTGCTGATTCCCGCATCGCGCCTCTGTCACCAGTCAGTTGCGCTGACCGCGCGGTCGATCGAAAGCGCTGGCATTCCCACGATGATGTTGGCCGTGGAGCGCGACGTAGTCGAACGCGTGCACCCGCCGCGCGCCGGCTTTTATCAGGGACAAATCGGCAGCGTTGTGGGCAAGCCTAATTGGCCCGAGCATCAACGAAGAGTTCTTGATGAAGCGCTGCGCTGGATTGAGCCGATGGGCCAACCAGGCATGAGCAAGCTGGGCGTTGTCCTCGAAAGTCAGGTTGAAGCCGCGCGCGGCGAAAGATAGGTTTCAGAACCGGGAGCGGTAGCGACCGGATCAAAGAAACAAGTTGAGTGCTAGGTACCCGTCGCTACCGCTCAGGGTTCTGACACATGAAACGAACAATTCTTCGCGTGGCGATAGCCATCATTGTCCTGGTCGTGGGTTATCTCATCCTGTGGCCGGTGCCGATCAATCCGGTAGTCTGGACCCCGCCGGTCGCGCCGGAACTCACCGGCGTCTATGCGCAGAATTCTGAACTCGCCAGGATTGAAAGATTGAAGATCGATGCGTTCGCGCCGGAAGACGTCGCCATCGATAGTCAGGATCGAATCTATTGTGGCGCCGCCGACGGCCGTATCTTTCGTTTTCAAGCGGACGGAACAAAGCCGGAGGTTTTTGCGAGCACGAAGGGCCGCCCGCTCGGATTAATATTCGATCACGACGGAAACTTGATCGTGGCCGACGCCATGATCGGTCTGATGTCGATCGCTCCTGATGGGACTAGCACTGTGCTCAGCACCGGAGCTGAAGGAGTCCCCTTCCGCTGCACAAACGATCTGGATGTGGCTGCTGACGGTACGATCTATTTCACGGACGCGTCTTCCAAGTTTCCGCTCACCCAACTCAAAGCCGACTTGCTCGAGCATCAACCGAACGGCCGCTTCCTAGCTTACGATCCGCGCACGAAGCAAACGCGCGTTCTGCTTCACGATCTCTATTTCGCCAACGGCGTCGCCGTGAGTCCGGATCAAACTTTTGTTCTCGTCAACGACACGGGAGCCTACCGTGTCCGCCGCTATTGGCTGACTGGCCCGAAGCAAGGCCAGTCCGATATCTTCATCGACAATCTGCCGGGCTTTCCCGACGGCATCTCTTCAAATGGCCGCGACACTTTCTGGCTTTCGCTCGTCAACCGGCGCGACGCTACGCTTGATGGCCTGATGCCGCATCCATTCCTGAGAAAGGTCGTCATGCGTCTGCCGAACTTCCTGCAACCAGACATCAAGCGTTACGCGTTCGTGCTCGGCCTCGACCCTAACGGCCGCGTAGTGCGCAACCTTCAGGATCCTTCACCGCAGTGCTTCGCGCAGATCGCTAACGTCGTCGAGCACAAAGGCACGCTCTACTTTGGCAGCATTGGTGAGCGCGCGATCGGACGCATGCCGTTGACCCAACCCAAGTAAGAGCCGCTAATTCAGCGCCACTCGCTACTGGATCTTTCGACGCCAGTCCCCAGGCGAACGAGCTATGAACTGCCTGATGCCAGAAAACACACTTGTGCCGCCAATGAAACACTGCTACATTGCCTTGAATTGTTAGCCTAGTGATGTTGATGCACGTGGCCTCAGACAAGGGCAAAAAAGACAAACGGTAAAGGTAAAGCTGCTACCGATTCGCTAATCATGTCTTTACTGATACACGGCAATCCTGCTTTTCGAGCGATTGAGCAAGGGATACGGAGTATTGGCTATCGAGATGAATTACTAAGGCGAGATTACGCCTATACGGATGTACTCATAGGCGACCAGGAAATTAGGTCGGAGCGGACTATCGATCTCGCAGCGTTCGCTCAAAGACCGCACACCTATCGGAATGCTTGCATTGGAGTGGTCGTGTCTAATGGCACTTCGGGAGCGCAGCACGTCTCCGAACATATTGCCTTCGGAGCTCCGTTAATCTTTGAGATAAGCGGCGCAGAGGTAAACCGCTGGAAAATTGCAGCCAGGGGAGGGCCGGAACTTAAAGAGAGATTTTCAGTCGATAACATTGAGAGGGCGTTCGAGTCCAACCGAAAACAATGGGAGCCGGACAGCATACTAAGGGCAAAGTCTATGGTTGAGTCGCCAGGTGCGATTCAACTCGACTTTGTCGATGCCGGACTAATGCCGTTCTTGGAAGGAAGAAACTTTGAAAAACTAGATTACTTGCTTCGAGAGATACTATCGAAATGCTCTAACATCTACAGGCGAGTCAATCACCGTAAGCCACGGTTCCAAGAGTTATTTCCGCTGGCTTTTAGATTCATAGCAGCAAAGGTATTCCGAGACAGAGGCTATACAGGAGCTTGGACCTCGAATGATGCTCTTACTGCCCTTCAAGCAATCGAAGCTCACTACAACGTTGGTTCTCATCAGTTACAACCGTCAGCCGTCCATCAGCGCGATGTTCTAGACGTAGTCTGGAAAACCATTCTTGACTTATTTCGCTTTCCAAATTTATCCGAGGACGATCTTGCGCTCATCTTTGAAAAGACTTTCATAACGCCCCACACGCGAAAGAATTTCAGTGTACATAGCACACCGCCGCGTGTAGCCGAATATATAGTTCGCAAGCTTCCATTTGATAAAGTGCCTGAAAATGAGCGGCACGTCCTAGAGCCTTTTGCTGGGCATGGGCGGTTCTTGGTCTCTGCCATGAAGAGGATGAAGGACTTGCTTCCGACCAATCTTTCGGAAACACAGCGCCATGACTATCTTGTCAATCGGCTCGTAGGTATTGAGTTAGACGAGTTTTCGGTTGAGGTTTGCAGGCTGTCTCTGATGATGGCGGATGAGCCAAATCCGAATGGATGGCGACTCTATCAGGAGGATGTATTTGCTACAGGGCGATTCGAGAGAGAGCTTCAGCAGGCAAACATTTTGCTGTGTAATCCGCCTTTTGAGGACTTCAAAAAATCCAAGCGCAAACAATACGAACTTCCCGAGTTACTTACAAAAAGACCTGCCGAAGTTCTAAGACGAATCTTAAAGGAGCCGCCTGATTTGCTAGGGTTGGTTTTACCGAGCCTTTTCACTTCCGGCAGTTCATATCGGACCTTTCATAAACAATTGGCGAAGGACTATGGCTCTATCGAGTTAGTAGCACTGCCAGAAGTATTCAACTACTCAGACGCAACCACTGTTCTCGTAATGGCTTCCGAGCGTAGAACTCAACCCATTCCGGTAAGCGTTATTTGTAGGCAGGTCGCTGAAGGCGCTAGTCGTGACGCGTTTATGACCTACGGAACTGAGCCTCCGGCGATTAGCACGGTGATTCAGGAATCTGACTTGGCTCGCTCGGACTTTTCGCTCTGGATTCCCCCCCTGTCGTCTGTCTGGCGGTACATGCGCGACTATCCAGGGCTTTCAAGCGTATTAAGCGAGTGGCATCGAGGAGTTGAGTGGCTTCCCGCTAGTACCAAGAGAGGGAAGAGACTTGATAAGTATGTTTCTGGAGTCCCGAAGCCAGGATATGCCAGAGGCGTCGCGCGTGTCGAAGATCGGTTGCAGCAATATCACTTAAAGCAAGCCCCAGCGCAATATCTTTCTGTTAGACCTCAAGACCAACACACAAACGCCTACGCTCATCCGTGGAATCGCCCAAAAGTTACCTGCAATGCTTCGCGTATGCGACGTGGTATGTGGCGCGTGGGCGCAGTGGCAGACGAAAGAGGTCTAACCTTTTCGTCGCGCTTCGTTGCGTTTTGGCCATGCGCTGATGTCTCAATCTATGCTCTGGCGGCTTTGCTAAACTCCCCTGTGTGTAATGCTTTTCTAAAAGCTAACGAATCGGGGAGCCTCAACCGGCTTGTTACGTTCGGTAGTTTACCGATCCCGCCCGGAAACTGGCTAAGGGTAGGTGGGGAAGTGGACCGGCTGTCTCGTATGTTGCACACCCAAGTTTCGAGGGGTTTAGCAGAATACGCAAAAGATACACTCCTCAAAACTGACGCAGAGATTATCCGGGCGTATGATTTGCCACCAAGGTTGGAATATGAATTGTTAGCGTCCTTCCAATACGTTCCGCGTCCGGTGCCCTTCCAGTTTACTGGCTACTACCCCGAGGGGTTTGAAGCTTATATCCCACTACACGAGTTGATCTCACCAGAGTTTGAGGACGCGCGGGCAGATCGCATACTCCAGCGACTCGTTCCCATAAACGAACCAATAATCTCAGAGGCTATGGCCCAACTGCGGTAAACCTGCTATGGCAATAAAGGTCTACCTTCTCGATACCAATATCGCGTCTGCACTTTGGGACCTTAACAACCCAAACCATCACGACGCTCGTTTGTTCGTTGGGGCGTTAGGTGTAGACAGGGTTTATATTTCTCGCTTTGTAGTGGCCGAAATACTCTATGGCCACAAGGTGTTCGCTGGCTCCGATCCATCTCGTCGAAAGATCATTGAAGACAAAATGAGGGCGTTTCCATTGGTTAAGGATGTAGACAAACATACCGTTGAGCCGTACTCAGATATTCGTGCGGCTCTCTTTGGCAAGTACGGGGATCGAGATCGTGAGGGTCGAATGAAAAAGAAGCGGCCTGAAAGCTTGGTTGATGAAACAACCTCTGAACAGTTACAGATCCAGGAAAACGACCTTTGGATGGCGGCAATCGCGGTTCAGCACAATATGGGATTTGTCAGCGACGATAAAATGGAACGCATTAAGAAGGTCTGGCCTGCCTTTGATCTGATTCCTTGGAAGCCCTCGCCACTAACCTCTTAAAGACTTCTTGGGCAAGATTCCGACTTTTTGGGCAAACAGGACTTATTAGGCAAAGCCCAATCGTACAATCGTAGGATACTAGGTTATCAGTGTATATCTAGTTTCCAATAACCAATGGAAGCTCGCGAGAAAGGTGTGCTAACGGCGCGTGAGTTCGTTTTTGCAGGGCCTTTCGCTGATTTCCAACGAGCTTATCTCAAACGGAACCCGCTAATAAGAGCTCGATTCAATATTCTGCATACTCAGTAACCACCACCGAGCGTCTCTCGGATTTTGCTCACGATGATTGCCCCACTCTCCTAAGTCTCATCATTTCTCTACTTACTTCTCTCGCGAGCCACGGAATCCCGCTTGGCACAGGCCTTGTAATGTAACCAGCCGAACGCAGCACAATTTAATAAGAGAAAGTTCAAGGAGCAAGAAAATGATTAGCATGATTTCAGCGAGCACCGCGACCCCACAAAATCGGTTCAGCACCACAGAGCTGGTTGCCTCGATGATGCACAAGCTCTCGCCCGAGCTTATCAACACGATTTGCACGCTCGGCGTTGAGAACCGCTATTCGACAATCGACAATTACGCGGATTTCCTGAGCGGTGCCGCGCCGATGAATACGAACAGCTCAACCACTGAGCTGGGCGTGAATGCCACTCGCAAGTGTATCGAAGAGTGGGGCGGCGACCCGTCGCAGATTGGCTTGCTCATCGCGGCCACCAACACCCCAGACCAGATGCTTCCCTGCCTCGCTTCTGAAGTGATGGCGCGGACTCACGGTCTGCTGCCGCGCTCGCTGAGCACCGTCAGCATGCAGTCGCAGGGCTGCTCGGTAATGCTGAAGTCTGTCGAAGTCGCCCAATGGTATCTGGCAGCGAACCCGGGAAAGATGGCCGTCGTGCTGATGTCCGAAGCGCACACGCCCTTGGCGGCTCCGCTGATCAACGAGTACTTCGGCTATCGCGAGATCGCGCGCATGCGCAAGCACGGTCAGATTGACGACGTTGCGTTCGAGCAACACCGCACCGAAACCACGCTAGTCATTCAGACTTTGCTTTTCGGTGACGGCGCGGTGGCCCTGCTCCTCGGAACTAATCAGGAAGGCAAGCCGGCATTCGGACCGATTTCGCACCTGACGAACGATTCGCCCGACGATGTGAATCTGTTGACGATGTGCAGCAATAGCCCGGCGATGAATGGCAAACCGCAGTATTTCATGCGTCCCACCGTACCCGCCCGCGGCGCGCACTACGCGGTCACGACCGTAAACGATGTGCTGCACGATCCGATGTCGCCCGTTTCCGACCTGAGCCAGGTTGATGATTGCCTGATTCACACCGGCAGCAAAAAGATTCTCGACGGCGTCTGCTCACAGCTTCATCTCGACGCGGACTCAACCAAGGTCCACAAGTCTTACGACGTGCTGGAAAACTACGGCAACCTGTCCAGCGCTTCGACGGGATTCATGCTGGCCGGCAAAAAGGAATGGGCTGGCCCGGCGATGGTGGTGGGCTTCGGCGTCGGCTTTACGGCGAGCGCTGGCCTGATGAGCGTCAACTAACAACTCTGTCAGTACCACCTGCGTTAGCGGGTGGGTAAACCACAGACTCAGGATAGAGAGGACAAGAGCCATGACAAACTCAGCGACAACTTCAACGCACGATACGGTTCGAGGCTACGAGCACACAGCAACGAAACAGTCGGATGAGGCCCCAATGATCATCACGCGTCTGTCAGGTTGGATCGACATGGGTGAGCTCAGAACTACTACGCCGAGTTGGATCGTCCGCACTCGCATCAACGCGCCGGCCCGATGAGCATTGGGACTTTACGACTTCCGCGCGATGGCTCTCTGGAGATTCCGAAGAGCCTTTCGAGCTGTACGGAGCGACGCCGATGCGTGGGAGAGCGACATGGATCTTGAAGTCATTGGAGAAATAATAGCAACGCGCCAACTCTATTTTGTAGATGATGGCGATAACAAGCGAATCGTCAGTGTATTTGTGGGAACGCCTCAACCCACTCCGGACTCACCCGGTTATCATTGCCCGTTTCAAGTGATTGGGATCGGAAGTCAGAAGACCCAGTTGGCGCACGGTCGCGACTCTATTCAGGCGCTGCAATCGGCCATGATTCTAATTGCCGCCAGGCTGAACAACCTCAACAGCGAACTCAATCGCCGGTTGCGCTGGGATGGCGGCGCAGGCAAAGGCGACCTGGGCTTTCCTTAGGCAGGAAGAACAGGTCCCACTCGTGGGCCTGAACCATTGCAAACTTTCCCGATCGTTCCCGTTACCTGATCAAAGTCGAATGGCTTGCTGATAATGCAGGCCACGAGATCGAGCTCGCCCGAAGGCGGTTGGGCCGTCGCGCCGTAGCCGGTTACCAGAACGATTGGCAGGTCGGGACGGTGCTTGTGTATCTCTCGGGCCGTCTCCCATCCATCCATTTCCGGCATGGCCAAGTCGGTAAACACCAAATCGAAATCATCGCTGCAGACTTTCGCGAGCGCATCGCGGCCGCAATCAGCGGTCACGACCTTGTGATCCAAATCCACTAACATGTCGGCAAGCGTCTCGCGCACGAAGGGCTCATCGTCAACTACCAGCACTGAAAGCGAGGGACTCCGGGTTTCGGGACGGTTGTCGTCCGCAACAGACTCGCCGGATTCCGCCAGGGGCAGATCGATGTAGAAAGTCGTTCCCTTTCCCGGCTTCGACTCGACACTGATCGAACCCTTGTGGCGCTCGATAATTCCGTAACTCACCGCCAAACCGAGGCCGGTTCCCAGCACGCCTTTGGTCGTGTAGAAAGGCTCGAAGACTCGTTCGCGCACTTCTTCTTTCATCCCGGTTCCGGTGTCGGCAAAGCGCAGACGCAAGCACCCTCCCTTGAGTTGGGAGCAAATGGTCAGCTTGCCGCCGCCAGGCATGGCATCGACAGCGTTAACGATCAAGTTCACGAAGACTTCGCGCAGTTCGGACGCGTTGCCGCGGACGAACAAGCCCGCTTCGGCGCTCAGGGTCACATCGACGTTGAGGCCGGCGGCGCGCGCTTCATTCTCCCAGCGCGTGCGCGTGATTTCGATCGCGTCGCCCAGCAAACCGCCGATGTCCAGTAACTCGAGTTCAGCGTCCACCGATTTCCGCGCGAAGGTCTGAATGCGTCGCACGGTCGCGGCGGCGTCCTCGGCGGCAGTAACGATTATGCCGAGACTGCGGATGAGGTCTTCGTCTTTTACGCGACGAAGAATGAGTTGAGCGCGACCGAGAATTGCGGCCAGCGAGTTATTGAAATCGTGCGCGACGCCCGACGCCAGTTGGCCCAAAGCCCGCAGCTTGTCGGCGCGCGCGGCGCGTTCGCGTTCCTGTTTCTGTACAGTGATGTCGTGCGCAATTCCCAGCACGCCGGTAGTTTGACCATCGACGATAATCGGCGCGCTGTTCACCGCCGCGTATCGTACGCTGCCGTCGCGCGCGAGGTAACGCGACTCATATGTCTGCGGCTCGCCGCCCAGGGCTGCGGCAAAACGTTCGCTGCGCATCTCACGATCTTCTTCGTGAGTTCGCTCGGTAAAATGGTGCCCAATAATCTCGTCCAAGCAATACCCGGTCATCTCCAGCATCGCCTGGTTGCACCATTTGTAGCGGCCCTCGCTGTCGAGCGCATAGATCGCTTCGCGCGCGCTCTCGAGAATATTCTTGAGCAAGGACTGCCCCTCACGGGCCACTGCCTCGGCTTTACGCAACTCAGAAAGGTCGCGCGCGGTGCAGACGGCGCCGACAGTTTGACTCCGCTCGTCCAAAACGGGTTCGACGGTGACGAGCACCGGACGGTTCAAGTGTTGGGGCGTGACTTCGACGTTGATCCTCCCCAGGCGCTGAAGAGATTGCTCGACAATGCACGCTTCGCCGTCAGTGCTCGCGCGCAGAACATCGCAGCATTTCCGGCCCAGAAGCGATTCCGCCGAGGCGTTGTCCATGGCCGCGCCGGCACGATTGACGCGGATCAAGCGCCCAGCTCGGTCAAAGATAAAGATGCCGTCAGACATCGCGTCAAAAGTTGATTCCCACTCTTTTTTCGCGCGCGCGACCATTTCGAAAAGCTCGGCCTGCGCGATGCCGGTCGCCAGTTGCGCCGCTACCGATTCGACCAGTAGCACTTCATCTTCATCCCACCGACGAATACGCTCAGTGCAAATTGTGCCGCGAAACTCTCCGTTAACTATGAGCGGAAAATCGATCTGTGATCGCTGTCCCGTGCTCTTTGCACGAGAACGGACACGATCCGCAAACTCTGGCGCGCCTTGCGAAAATTGGACCGCATCATTGATCACTAGAGGCTGCTGTGATTTCAAAAAATGATCTCGCAGCAAGTCACCGTAGCTTGCGTCCAAAGCGCTGATATTTTCACTTCCAGGCGCTACATAATCTCTATGGGCAGCTGATTGGTTATCGTTAACATCGTAAAGCCGTACCTGTACTCGCGAAGCCGAAAGCGTCTGCCCCAGTTCTCGCGCCGCCGTATCGAGCACGTCTGTGAGACTGAGCGAGGCGCGAATGGCGACGCCCAGTCTGTTGATCAGCGCTTCGCGCATCGAGGTGGCCTCGGCCTTTTGGTACAGCCTCGCTTGGCGAATGGCTATGCCGGTTTGATCGGCTGCCGCCTTGGCCACCTCGATATCTGCCTCGCTCCAATGACGATGTTGTTTGGTCGTGGAGAGCCCAAACACGCCGAGCAACTCGTCGCCAACCGTGACGCCTACATACATGATCGATTTGACGTCCATGCGCCTCAGTATTCCCTGGTACAGCTCTCGAATTCTTTCATCGTTCGCCACGTCGTCAAAAGCCATGACGCCGTGTTTTTCTATAGAGGCGGTAAGACCCTGAACCTGCGGGAAGTCAAAATCGCTACCCGCAGGCAGTACCTCAGGCACGTGGTATTCAGCGGTATTAATCACGCGTCCGGCTTTCTCCACAAAGAGCGAACAGCGATCCACTTCGAGGTGTTGACCCAACTCGCGCACTGCGGTTTCAAATACGTCTGAGACATCAAGGGTACGGCGAACCGCCTGGGAAATACTGTTAGTTAGCGCGGAACGCTGGGCCTGATGTTTCATCTCCGCATACAGGCGAGCGTTCTCTACCACGATGGCGGCATGGGAAGCGATCGTGGAAAGAAGTTCCATGTGGCTGTCGTCATATGCGTCAGGTGTCTCGTAATCCTGAATCGTGATGACCCCAACCACCTTCTCTCCCACCAGCATCGGCACTGCCAGCCAGCACTGCGCATGTCGCCCGCTCGAGACCAGACCGAGCTGCTGAAGAGTCTCCTCAACCTCGCGAGCTATCAGCAATGGTTGCCTGGTGCGAATTATGTGTTCGGTCAAGCCACGCCCGAGCTTGCGGGTGGGCGAGCTGTAAGACTCGCCATCAATCGTGTAAGCAGGAAACGAAACGTCTTGTGTTTGGTCGTCGTACAGCGCTACATAAAGATTGCGATTGTCCATGACCTTTCCGATCACGGTGTGAATCAGCTTTGCAATCTCTGCCGGTTCAACCAACTTGCTCAGCTCCTGGCCAATCTCATTGAGCGCCGACAATTCCTGGTTGCGTTGGAGCAGCTCCGCGTCGGCTCGCTTGCGCTCTGTGATATCGCGCGCGATGCCCTGCACTCCAACCGCTGCTCCGTTATCATGAATAAGTCGCGTACTGACTTCGAGTGCGACCCGACGGCCGTCTTTGGCAAAGATCTCAAGGTCATAAACAGTCGCGACTCTGTCCTGCGCTTTACGCGCCAGCATCTGTCTGGCGATGTCGATTGAATCGGGAGCGAGGACATCGGCGATGTTCATCCGCAACGCTTCGTCGAGCGTATAGCCGGTCACGCGCTCGCCCGATTTGTTTAAAGAAGTAAATTTTCCAGCGAGATCGTGCGTGTAGATTATGTCGTTGGCATTCTCGAACAGCTCGCGATAACGCTCTTCGCTTTCGCGCACCGCCACTTCAGCCTGCTTTTGCTCGGTGACGTCATTTGCCAGCACCAGGTAAGCCGGCCTGCCGGCAAAATCCACCTTATGCCAATCCACCTGAACATCGATGACCGTGCCGTCTTTCTTCCGATGCTTCCAAACTCCGGCGTCGTCACGGCTCCGGGTGTTCTTCGCGAGGTAGGACATAAGAGCAGACGCTTCCTCTTCGGGACGGATATCCCGGGCGTTCATGCTGAGAAACTCTTCGCGGGAATATCCGTAGTGTTTGACCGCGGCATCGTTGACTGCGAGAAACTGGAGGTTGGGTTCATCGCAGAGATACATGGGACAGGGATTCGACTCAAACAGAATGCGATACTCTTCGGTTTGCTTTTGCAGCGCTGCTTCCGCCTGCTCGCGTTCGGTCACGTCGCGAACGACGCCGCGGACGCCCAGACACTGGCCGACGGAATCCCGGTCAAGCGTGACGATTCCTTCGAGGTAGCGTTGCTCGCCCAGCGCGTTCTTCAAACAGTGAGTGAACCGAACGGGTTCAAAGGACTTTACGCCCTGCATCTCGGCGATGTCGCGGGCGGCAGTGTCTTCGCCGATCAGCACACTCAGGTGCTGCCCAATCAAATCGAAAGACGGGCGTCCAAAAAACCGCGCTCCAGCTTCATTCATGCTGGTGACGCGCCCGTCCATATCGCGCGTGTAAATAATGTCCGCCGCGAATTCGACGATATCGCGATAACGACGCTCCACGCGATGGCGCTCAATCAGGCGCGCGACCTTGACCAACAGCTGTTCGTGACGAAAAGGAATCTCGATGTAGTCATCGGCGCCGGCCGCAAATCCTTCGAGGTGAGCCGCATCTTCCTTGCGCACTGCGCTGGCCAGCAGTACCGGAGTCGCCGCCGTGAGCGGATCTTTCTTTAGCCACCGGCACAATTCCAGACCGTTCATCTCTGGCATGACGACGTCGCATATGATGATGTCGGTCCTGACGGCCGAAGTAATCTCGAGAGCGCGCCGCGCGCTTTGCGCCGCAAAGACTTTGTAGCCTTCCGGCTCAAGCAGATCGACAAACAGATCGAGCGCCTTCTGATCGTCATTAACGATCAGAACAGTGGCGGGATTTTCCTGTTGCTTGGTCATCACAGCAGCGAGGTCTAACGATTCAGTTGTCGGTTAAGGGAACGCTCTGAAATCTTCATCAGAGCTGGACGATTTGGGTTTGCCTTGCTGGCGGCGCGGCAAGAGCGAACACACCGACGCGAGGGGTTCGCGTAGGCTAACGTAGTATAGCAGAGCTAAAACCTGTTTGTCATTAACAGAAGCTGGCGGAAATTAGGGCTTTTTAGCGCCTTTTGGCTGCGCAGAGTCGGGGGACTTGGCGAAATAGCCGGGCCGGTAGTTAAGGCGCAGGTTCTCTTTGCGGGTTTCGGGGTTCACGATTTCGATCGCCACGCGACGATATAACCCATCGCGGGTCTTGTTGGAAGAGGAATAGGCGACGAGGTATTGCTCCCGCAGGTCGTTCTGGATCTGGACGAACGAATCACGCAACTCGCGTTCGTTGCGCGGGAAATAAGCGCGACCGCCGGTGCCTTCGGTAATCTTCTTTAGCGCGCCTTCGTTGATCCCGAACTGGTAACGATCGCCGATTCCAATTGCATAGATCAGAGCATCAGCTTTCAGTGCGCGATTGATCGCGTCTTGCATGTGCACCTGGCTAATCGTGTCATCGCCATCAGTCAGCAAAATGATCGCACGGCGAGTATGTTCGGCGGCATCCGAGAGCAACTCGTTAGACGTCGCCCAGATGGCATCCCAGATCGCCGTCGAACCTGCCAGCGCTTGTTGGGTTCCAGAAATCGGGGGCGTGCCTCCGACCACCACGCCTCCGCCGATGTAACCGGAAGGGGGCACAAACTCGACCTGATCTATCGCCCGGCGCAAGCGTCCGATGTTTCCCGTCAATCCTTGCTCGAGCGTCACTTCACCCGTGAACGAAACAATTGCGGCCTCATCTTTGTTGGGGCGCACGACCGTCTCGAGAAAAGATCGCGCCGCGGCTTTTTCTTCAGGCAAAGTTCGTTCTTCGGAGCCGCTGGTGTCAATCAGAATTGCCAGCGAAAGCGGCAGGTCAACATTCGGCTGAAACGTGAAGATTTCCTGCGGCACGCCATCCTCGAGCACGCGAATGTCTTCGCGCTTGAGGTTCGACACAAAACGCTTCTGCTTATCCGCGGCGGTAAAGAGAATATTCGTCAGGTTCGTTTCGACGCGAACCACTTCGTCCGAACGCAGAGTCGTTTCATCCTCTGGTTTTGTCGGAGGCGTGGGCGAGGGCTGAGGAAGATTGTCGGCGCGGCGCGGGCGATTGTTGTTCTGCGGTTCCGTATTCTGAGCCCCCGACCCGGCCACAAAGACGGCCGCGGCCGATGCCAGGATCAGCAATGCTAACAGCGCGCACCGTAATTGTTTCGAATACAGCATTCCCTATCCGATCATTTTGTGGTCACGCTATCGGCGACGGCTTTGTAGCCCTTCTTGGTTCGCAGCTTCAGATTCTCATGCCCATTGGTCAGCTTCACGTCCACGCGGCGATAGCTGCCGTCGTATTGGTTGTTCGTCGGCTTGTAGGTTATCAGGTATTGCGTGCGCAGCTCTCGCGCAACTTTCGTAAACGCGCGCTCAAGCGCCAACATGTCGCCCGTAAAGAGCGCTGCGCCGCCGGTGTCGTCGCAAAGCCGCTCAAGATCCTTATCAGCTTTGTCCTTGACCTGACCCGATTCAACTCCGGGCACCGCGCTAAGCACTCCGGCCTTCGTGGAAATCGCAAACAGAGTAGTCTCGGTTCGCTGCGCGATATCGATCGCGTCGTTGATGTCGGCGCGGCTGTACGTGTCGACGCCGTCGGTGATTATCACCAGGGCGCGCCGCCCTTGCGCCGACCTCATCTTTTCGTCACAGAATTGCCAGACCGCATCGTAGAGCGCGGTCTTCTCGCCAGTTTTCTTGATTGCAAAGACGGCTCGGTCAAGCAACTCGAGGCGATCGGTGAAGTCCTGGCGCAAAGTGATTTGATCGTCGAAGGTCGCAAACAGCACTCGATCTTTTCGCGGCCGGACAACGGTTTGAATGAAGTTCATCGCCGATTCCTGTTCGAACTTCAATTTGCCGGCGGTCGAAGGCGACGTGTCCATCAGCACGCCGATGTAGAGTGGAAGGCTGTTGTTTTCTTCGCTGGTGAACGAATCGATCTGCTGCGGCACTTTATCTTCAGCGATCAAAAAATCACCGGCGCTTAGTCCGGAAACGAATTGGCCCTTCTTATCCGTCACGGTTATGGGCAGCCGCACGCGGCGAATGTTGATAATCTCGGGCTTTTCCTGAGCCGGGTCGGGCGTAGCTAACGGCGAACTCGGTTTTGGCGGCTTGGGTTGCTGGCTTTGGGCCGTGGGGATCTGAAAAAGCATTACAAAGCCCAGCGAAGTTAGTGCGAGATAAAATAAAAATCGTTTCATGGCTAATTAGAAGGGGGCCGAGGTCGTACCGCGAACCGCCCCTCTACGATGCAAACGCTACTTTAGTCCGTTGCCCTTGCGCTTCCGTCACAGCTTATCGATCTTTGCCGCCAGCACGAAATCGCTTTCCGTAAGTCCGTCAATCTTGTGGGTCCAGATTGAAATCTCGGCCTTACCCCAGCCAAAGCAGATATCCGGATGATGGCCCTGTTCCTCGGCAAGTTCACCGACACGATTGACGAAATCGAGCGTCTCGCGAAAGTTCTGGAATCGATACGTTTTCAACAAGTGATGCTCGTTCAAGGCCTGCCAATCCGCCAACTGGCCGAGCAGCCCTTGAACTTCATTGCCTTTCAAAGGCGGCACGCCGCCGCGGCAAGGCACGCACTGGCGGTCGGCTAACTCACTCATGTTTCTCTCTCCGTGACGAACCGGTTTTGACGGCAGACTATCACAGTTCGCACACGAGCGCTCGCCGCGACAGGAATTGAAAGGACGCGTCGACGGCTGACTTCTAACAACTCGTCTGCGATAATGCCGACGCCCTAATTCCGTCTGGCGCTCTCGGACAAGTTGGCGAGCACTCGGCGGTCTTGCATTCATGAGTGAAGCTTTGGACAAAGTGCGCGGCGTGCGCGAGTTGCCGCTTTTCCCTTTACCCGTCGTGCTGTTTCCCGGCATGCCGATGCCGCTGCACATCTTCGAACCACGTTATCGCAAAATGTTGGCGGACATCCGCGCCGGCGACAACCTCTTTGGCCTGTCTTACTTCGATTCCGCTGCTTCCGAAAAGGAGATACCGCCCGCCGGACACATCGGGTGCGTGGCCGAGGTTACCGAGACCCAGGCTTTGCCGGACGGGCGCTCGAATGTTTTGACCGTCGGCGTGGTTCGCTATCAAGTCGAAGCTTACATCGAACGCGGCGATCCCTATCTGGTCGTTCGGCCACACTTCATCGAAGACGACGACGAAGATGACGAGTCGCTTTCCGCCAACTCGCGCGACGTAGCCGCGATGTTCACGCGCGTAGCCAATTCGATCCGGGTCATTAACGACGAGCGCGGGAATTTGCCGGACATCAGCGACACTGAGCCACGGAAACTATCGTTCCTGGTAGCCGCGGCCCTGGAGATTGAAGTCGAAACCAAACAAGAACTGCTGGAACTGCGATCAACCGCGGAACGCCTGGGCCGACTGCGCGATTTGCTGGCGCGCGTCGTCAAGGGTTATGAAGAGCGCGCGCGGTTACACGGAATTGCCAAAGGCAATGGTCACGGAGGCAAAAAGATCGAGATCGAATAATGCGCGCGTGCCGAGAACAATTCTAAGTGACATTCATCTCAGCGAAGCAAACTGTCTGTCCAACCTGGTTGACGCTTTCCGCTCCGATTCCAACCGGATAGCTTGGCAATTCTTTGACTAGTCGCCTGATCGGGACCGCGCCGTATGCTATAATCCCGCTCTCGTTTTCATAACTTTTTCATTGAGTTGGCGTTGTTTTCCCGTTGAAGTGACGCGCGCAACTTTCGGAGGAACTAATGTCATGGCCACAGAGATGAAACGCTCGCCGGCGACGATTGATCGCATCGAAGAGCTTTTGGGCGCCGAGGCGCGCGCGCTTCTCGATCACAAATCAAAGGCGATTCCGAAGAGCCAGCTTCATCTGCCCGGACCGGATTTTGTCGACCGCGTTTGCTCGCAATCCGATCGGTCGCCGGCAGTCCTGCGGTCTTTGCAGTCTTTGCTGGATCACGGGCGGCTGGCGGGCACGGGTTACGTTTCGATCCTGCCGGTCGATCAAGGCATTGAGCATTCGGCGGGCGCTTCCTTTGCGCCGAACCCGCAGTATTTCGATCCCGGCAACATTGTGAGGCTGGCGATCGACGGCGGATGCAATGGCGTCGCCTCTACGTTCGGAGTGCTCGGCAGCATCGCTCGAAAGTATGCCCACAAGATTCCTTTCATCGTCAAAATTAATCATAACGAGTTGCTTACGCTGCCGAACAAATTCGATCAGATCATGTTCGGCACCGTGAAGGAAGCGAAAAACCTGGGCGCCGTTGCAGTTGGCGCGACCATCTATTTCGGTTCGGACGAATCGACCCGCCAGATCACGGAAGTCGCAGATGCGTTTGCGTACGCGCATGAGCTGGGTATGGCTTGTATCCTCTGGTGCTATCTGCGCAATTCGAAATTCAAAACCCCCGAAGGCGATATGCACTCGTCGGCTGATCTTACCGGACAGGCGAATCATCTCGGCGTGACCATCCAGGCCGACATCGTCAAGCAGAAACTGCCGGAGCGGAACGGCGGTTACCCGGCGGTCGAGAAAGAACTCGGCAAATCGTACGGCAAGACCAGCAAGCTGGTTTACGAGAAACTCACCAGCGACAATCCAATCGATCTCGTCCGCTATCAGGTCGCCAACGGCTACATGGGCCGCGTCGGTTTGATCAATTCCGGCGGCGAGTCAAAAGGTGCGAGCGACATGGCCGAAGCGGTGCGCACGGCGGTGATCAACAAACGCGGCGGCGGCATGGGCTTGATCTCCGGACGCAAGGCCTTCCAAAGGCCGATGAATGAAGGCGTCGAACTGCTAAATGCAATTCAGGACGTTTATCTTTCGAGCGAGATCACGGTCGCCTAGCGATTGGCCCGGTAAAACAGCCCTGAGCAAGATTGGTTGCGCCCTCTGCCTGCGATCAATATAATGCGCAGGCCTTAAGGTTCCCCCGCAGACTATGTCAACTCCGATACGCTGGACACATGGACGGCTGCAGCGCCGGCGCGCGAAGCCAGAGCCGCGCCCGCTTGGCTTGATAAAGTCTGCGCTCGGCGAAATGGCGCGAGTGGCTCTGGCCGAGCCGTTCATGCTGGCCATCGAGCGGCAGGAGATATTTCTTCGGCGTTTACCCAGCGCGCTCGACGGCTTGCGCATTGTTCATCTTTCCGATTTTCATTACGGCCCGCTTACAAATTCAAAGCATCTGGAGCGTGCTGTCAAAGCGGCAAACGATCTTCGTCCGGATCTAATCGCCTTGACCGGCGACTACATCTCGCATGACCGGATTTATGCTGCTCCGTGCGCCGAGCTGGTCGGCCGCCTGCGAGCGCGTCACGGCGTCTATGCGATTCTGGGAAATCACGATCACTGGACAGACGCCGCGCTGATCGCCGATCTGTTTCGCGCTGAGAAGATTCGCGTTTTGCTGAACGAAGGGCTGCGCGTCGACTTACACGGGCAGTCGTTTTGGCTGGCGGGTGTCAATGACACGATGGTGGGCCTGGAAGATTTGCCATTGGCGCTGGCCGGCTCACGCGACGATGAATTGAAGTTATTGCTCGCGCATAACCCGATCATCCTGCGTCGCGCTGCCCGTGTCGGCGTCGACCTCGTACTCAGCGGTCACACGCACGGCGGTCAGGTCACCCTGCGATCCGAGAAGAGTCGTTCCGGACGCCCGCGCCGAAGAATGTTGCGCGGCCTGGGTCGGAAGGGAAACACTCAAATTTACGTAACCCGCGGACTCGGCACGGTCGTACTGCCGATTCGCTACGGTTGCCCGCCGGAAGTTTCATTGCTCGAGTTGCGTTGCATGTCTTAGCGGTCTTGAGGCTGCAATCCGGCGGGTTGCGATTCGTTCACACCCAGCCGTCCAAACAGCCAATCGGAAATCGGAAATCGAAAATGCTCTGATGTCCTCGCGAATCGTTACCCTGCCAAACCTGCTGACCATCTTTCGGATGGTCCTGATTCCGGTATTTGTCTCGATGCTTTTTTATCAGCGGTTCGTCTGGGCGCTGGGAGCATTCGTGATTGCCGGTGTCACCGATGGGCTCGATGGACTTTTGGCGCGTCGCTTTCAACAGCAGTCGCCACTCGGCCGCATTCTCGATCCGATTGCCGACAAGATGATGCTGGTTACTGCATTTGTCGTTCTTTCGATGCGCAGCGTTTTTCCGATTCCCCTGCCAAAACACCTGCCGGTGCCGTTCTGGGTCACGATCACTGTCATCAGCCGGGACGTTTTCATCATAGTCGGCGCGGCCGCGATCAATATGGTGACGGGATTCCGGGCCTTTCGTCCCTCGTCCCTGGGCAAGGTCAGCACGGTGGTTCAGATATTCACGATCGCCGCCGTAATTTTTGGCGCCCAGACTCGTGTCGGCACCGGCTATTACCTGCCAACTCTATACACTCTGGTTGTTGGCCTCGCGTTGCTGTCGGGCATTCACTATGTGTTCTTTGTCTCTGGACTGATCGGCGAAGATCGCCGTTAAAGCCGCAGCCCAAATCCCTCCTCCGAAATCTCCGGGATGCCTGCTCTGAGCTTCAGAGAAAGACCGCCAAAACGCCTACCTGTAAAGTTGACAATGCGACACTCAGGTATTATTCTAAGGCCGCATTCAACCCGTCGGTGGCGCGTTTTCCCTGATTAGAAAGCCATGTTGCCGCTGATGGCCAAACAAAAACTCGTGGAGAATTCTTAAAATGAGCAAGATTATTGGTATTGATTTGGGAACGACAAACTCTGTGGTTGCGGTCATGGAAGGCGGCGAGCCAACTGTGATTACGAACTCTGAGGGCGGCCGAACGACGCCTTCGGTCGTGGCGTTTGCGAAAGATGGCAGCCGCCTGGTTGGTCAGGTGGCGAAGCGCCAGTCTGTGACCAACCCTGAGAACACAGTCTATTCAATCAAGAGATTCATGGGCCGGCGCTTCAACGAGGTCACGGAAGAGAAGAAGCAGGTGCCTTACAAGGTGCAAGGAAGCGGCCCCGGCGGGGATGTCCGCGTCGCTGCGGGTGGCAAGGAATGGAGCCCGCCGGAAATCTCGGCCATGATTCTGCAAAAGATGAAGCTGTCGGCTGAGGCCCATCTCGGTCATTCAGTCGAGAAGGCCGTGATCACGGTTCCGGCTTACTTCAACGATTCGCAGCGCCAGGCTACCAAAGACGCGGGCAAGATCGCGGGGCTGGAAGTCATGCGCATCGTCAACGAGCCGACTGCGGCGGCACTGGCCTATGGCCTTGATAAGAAAAAAGACGAAACCATTGCGGTGTTCGACTTTGGCGGTGGCACCTTCGACATCTCGATTCTGGAAGTTGGCGAAGGCGTGGTCGAAGTGAAATCGACCAACGGCGATACCCATCTCGGCGGCGACGACATCGACGAGCGTCTGATCGAATGGATCATTGAAGAGTTCAAGAAGGACCAGGGCATCGATCTTTCGAAAGACAAGATGGCGCTGCAGCGTTTGAAGGAAGCCGGAGAGAAAGCGAAGATTGAACTCTCCTCAACCTTAGAGACCGAAATCAATCTGCCCTTCATCACCGCCGATCAGTCAGGACCAAAGCACCTGGTATTGAAGCTGACGCGGTCCCGCTTCGAGCAGTTGATTGATCCTATCTTCCAGCGCCTGCGCGTGCCGGTCGAAAAAGCCATCGCTGATGCCGGTTTCGTAAAGAAGGATGGGCGCTATGTAAAGCCGCAATCAGACGCCCCGGAGAAAATCCAGAAGATTGACGAGGTCGTCCTGGTCGGAGGCTCGACCCGCATCCCGAAAGTGCAGGAGATTGTCAAAGGCATCTTCGGTATCGAACCAAACCGGAGCGTTAATCCCGACGAAGTCGTGGCCATTGGCGCAGCCGTGCAGGCCGGCGTTCTTTCCGGAGAGAAAACCGACATCCTGCTGCTTGACGTCACGCCGCTCAGCCTCGGCATCGAAACCCTGGGTGGTGTTTCCACGAAACTCATCGAGCGCAACACCACTATTCCCACGCGCAAGTCCGAGACCTTCTCAACTGCCTCTGACAATCAAACCTCCGTAGAGGTGCATGTCATTCAGGGTGAGCGGCCGATGGCGTCAGACAATCGCACGCTTGGTAAGTTTCATTTAGTCGGCATTCCGCCGGCGCCGCGCGGTTTGCCGCAAGTCGAGGTCACCTTTGACATCGATGCGAACGGCATCGTGAACGTGTCGGCGAAAGACATGGGCACCGGCCGCGAGCAAAAGATCACGATCACTTCGTCGTCCGGTCTCGGCAAAGACGAAATCGATCGAATGATGAAGGACGCTGACGCGCACTCGACTGAAGACGCGACTAAGCGCGAGGAGATCGAAGCGCGCAACAAGCTCGACGGGCTCGTCTATCAAATGGAAAAGACGCTCAACGAGAACCGCGAAAAAGTCGGCGCCGTCGCCGGCGAGGTCGACACAGCCATCGCCGACGCCAAAAAAGCCACGGAGGAAGGCGGCGTCGAACGCATGAACGACGCGTTCAATGCGCTGCAGTCCGTATCTCATAAGATGGCCGAAGCGCTCTATCAACAAACGTCTTCGACCGGTGCCAGCGAAGAACAAACAGAAAGCTCGTCAGCCACGGGCGCCGCGCCGGGCGGCCAGCCGCCGGGCGGTGAAGACAATGTCATCGACGCCGAGTACGTCGATGTTGACGAAGAAAAGAAGTAAGTACATTTCCGATTGCCGATTTTTGATTGCCGATTGGTCGCCAACCTCACTCGCTCTTGTGTTCGTAGCGGGATTCGGGTCAGGGATCAATCGGCATTCGGCAATTGGAAATCGGCAATAAGAGAATGGCCAAGGAAGACTTTTACAAAATCCTCGGCGTCAAGCGCGACGCCAAGCCGGAAGAGATCAAGAAAGCGTATCGCCGGCTGGCACGCAAGTATCACCCTGACGTAAATCCCGGCGACAAATCGGCGGAAGAGCGCTTCAAACAAATGAGCGAGGCGTTCGACGTCCTCTCAGATCCCAAGAAGCGCACCGTTTACGATCGCTTTGGACAGTACTCGGAACATCTCGCCGACGCCGCCGCGCGTGGCGGACCAACTCACACGCAAGGCGCGCCCTTTGATTTTTCCGGTTTTGATTGGAGTTCGGCATCAACCTCGACCGGAGGTGGCAGCAGCTTCCGCGACATCTTTGCCGATCTGTTCAGCGGCGGAAAAGCTGAGCGCGAGCCTCCGCGCCCACAACCTCAGCGCGGCGCGGATATCGAAATGCCGCTCTCGCTCACTTTCGAAGAAGCGATTACCGGACTCACTACCAACCTGACCGTGAATCGATCGGAACAGTGCTCGCGCTGTCATGGGGCCGGCGACACGGGCGGACCTCTGATGGTGTGTTCGACGTGCAAAGGCACGGGCCAGGTGCAACGCGCCGGCGGCCGTCTGCGTTTTTCGCAGGAGTGTCCGGATTGTAGCGGCACCGGCAAGCGTCGCTCGCCGTGCTCTCTGTGCAAGGGCAAAGGCACTCTTACAAAAACCGAAACGGTGAAGGTGCGCATTCCCGCCGGCGTCGACACTGGCTCGCGCGTGCGCATCCCCGGCAAGGGCGAAGGTGGACGCCTGGGCGCGCCGCCGGGCGATTTGTTCATCATCACCAACGTGGGCCGGCATCAGTATTTCACGCGCAAAGGCGACAACATCTACGTCACCGTTCCGCTCACGGTACCCGAAGCGGCGCTCGGCGCGAAGATTGAAGTGCCCACGGTGGCAGGCAAAGCGCAGTTGCGAATTCCGCCGGGCACACAGTCAGGACAAAAGTTTCGCTTGCGCCGGCGCGGCGCGCCCTCGCTGCGCGATTCGAACGTGCATGGCGATCAGTTTGTTGAGGTGCAGGTAGTTTTGCCGAAAGTGATTTCGGAAGAGACGAAAGAGTTGTTGCGTCGCTACGCGCAAATGAATGCGGACAATCCGCGGGTGGCGATGGGACTGGAATGAAATGCGAAGTCAGAAGTCGGAGATCAGAGGTCGGACTATTTTTCCTCCGTTCTGATTTCTGACTTCTGATCTCTGATCTCTGACCTCTGACCGATGAAGAGACGAGCTAAAACGTTTACGATCAGCGCCGTGGCAGAGCAGTTTGAGCTGCATCCGCAGACGCTGCGGCTGTATGAACGCGAGGGACTCTTGAAGCCTTCGCGCTCGGAAGGCAACACGCGCCTATACACGGACACCGATCTCGAGCGTTTGGAAATCATTCTTTCTCTGACGCGCGATCTCGGCGTGAACCTCGCCGGGGTCGAGATCATTCTGAACATGCGCGAAAAGATGGACGCGATGCAGAGCGAGTTCGAACGTTTTTTCCAATACCTGCAAACCCACGCCGAAGAGTTTTCCCATTTTACCGAAGCCCCGCCGCCGGAAGCCGGCGCGCTGGTCCCCATCAGCCGCATCAATCGCCCGGTGCCCGCGCGTCGCCGCGCTGTGAGTGGCAAGTCGCGTTAACTTATTTACCGACAATTCGAATTCGATATTCGAAAGGTGTGCTTGAGGCGCGCGTTACAATGCTAGAGTGCGTTGCCTCAATATTCTCCCAAACCGCGTCGGATCGGATTCCCATTGGTTTTGTTCGCAAAGGCGGCTTACTGAAAAGTGCATCCTCTTACTCGCTCTACTGCCGGCGTTAACATGCCTCGCACCCGGACCCACCGCGGCACAGGATCTCGACAACGTAACCATCGGCGGGCGCGTCGCGGATCAAAACGGCGCGGTGATTCCAGGCGCTAGCGTGACTGCGACTTTGGTTAAGATAAAGGTCGGACGCACGGTCGTTGCCGACGGTGACGGGCGCTACAAAATAATTCAACTCGAACCGGGCGCTTACAGCGTCAAAGCATCGTTCACGAACTTTGCGACGGAAGAAAAGACTGACCTGACAACAATTGCCGGTCAGAACGTCCAACTGGATTTCACTTTGAAGCCGGCGGCGGTTACGGCCGAAACCGTGGTCGTCAGCGCGGCCGAAGCTCCGCAGGTCGACACGACCCGCACGGTTGTCGGCGGAACGGTGGCCACCCGCGAAATCGAATCGCTGCCGGTGAACTCGCGTTCGCCGCTTGATCTGATTTTCACGCTCGGCGGCGTAGCGGAAGAGCCGCTCTCAACTCGCGACCTCGCCCAGGATCGCACCTCTTCACGGAGCACGCCTGAAGAAGCTGGAATCTTTTCACTTTCCGGCGGCACTGCCCATTCGAACAACATCACGATTGACGGCCTCGACAACAACGACGACCGCGCGGCGCGCGAGCGCTTCACACCCTCGATCGAAGCGATCGACGAAGTCCAAATCATTCGCAATCAGTTTGCGGCCGAGTACGGACGCGCGTCCGGCGGACGCGTGAATCTGCGCACGCGCGGCGGTTCGAACAAGTTTCGCGGTCGCGGCTATTTCTTTTTCCGCGATGAATCGCTGAACGCGAACACCTGGAAGAACAACTCGCTCGGCCTCAAGCGTTTGCCCTTGCAGGAGCAGGATCCGGGCTTCACTTTGAGTGGCCCGATCGTCATTCCAAAGTTTTTCAACGGCCACGATCGTACTTTCTTTTTCACTGCTTACGAGTACGACAAGCTGCTCGACTCGACGTTGATTAATACGCTGGTGCCGGTGCAGCAGAATCCGCTGTTTCCGTTGCCCGCGCCCACCACGCTGTCGGGCCAGCGTCTGGAAAACGCTACGTCGCCTGCGGTCAGCGCCACGGTTGCGCCGTTCGTCACCGGCGTCAGCACGCCGCAACGCAATCATATTTTCACCACCCGCGTCGATCACAAATTCACTGACCTGCACAACGGTTCCTTCGTTCTGCAACTGGGCCGGCTGACCAATCTGCGACAATTCGGCGGCGGCAATCGCCTGGCCCAGGCGCTCGAAGGCAAGACGCGCAATACCAACGCCATCTCTTACTCGGACAATTATGTGTTCTCGGCCAAAGCCGTCGCGCAGACACGCTTTCAGTTTTCGCAATTGACTCCTGCGGTCATAGCGACCGGTGGCACGACGACGCCCGTCGTGCTTATCGGCATCAACGATCCTTTGAAGCTGGTGAGCGGAACCCTGGTGGCCGGGACCTCGACAAGCGGCGCGACTGATCGCCGCGAAACGCGCTTTCAGTTCCAGGAGATTTTTTCCTACGTTCACGGCCCGCACTCTTTGAAGTTTGGCGGCGACATCCAAAAGATCAAATCGATCTTCATCGATCTTTCGGACGCGACCGGCACCTGGGATTTTGACAGCGCCGGCGACTTTCTCGCCAACACGCCCAGCCGCTTTCGCCAAAACTTCCTGACGACTTCGACGCAGCACAATACTTACACGGGGCTCTTTGCGCAGGACGAATTGCGCCTGAGGCAGAATCTGACGTTCAGCTATGGCGTGCGCTGGGAAGACGAAAACATCCTGCGCGATCTGAACAACTTTGGGCCGCGCGTCGCGTTTGCTTACGATCCTTTCAAATCAGGCAAGACGGTGATTCGGGGCGGCGCCGGAATCTTTTACAGCCGCGTGCTGCTGCGCACCATCGATGACTTCACCTTTGGCAATCAGCAACTGTTTCTCGACACTGACGCGCTCACCGATCCGACCACCGGGAAAGTCCTGACCAACGCACAACGTCGCGCTTTCATTGCGACCAATCTTCGCTTTCCGCAAACGCTCACGGCTGACTCGGCGCTGGTAAAACAATTCGCGGTGCAAAACACCGGCACCGGCGGATCGAGTGGCGGAGTTTTGCGTCGCCTCGATCCAAGCCTGCGCATTCCGGAAAGTTATCAAGCCAACGTCGGCTTCGAGCGTCAACTCGGCCGCCGCATGGTCTTTGAAGCGAACTATACCTGGAATCGCGGGCTGCATCTGTGGCGCGAGTTCAACGTGAATGCGCCGGCCCTGCCGAAAGGATTCAAGAGCCTCACCACTTATCTGGCGTCGCGCGACTTTGCAAATTTTCTAAATGTCTCCGGGGGTGTGCGGCCACTGCTGAATACTTCGACGGCGGGTGATTTGGTGCGCTTCGTTTTGGTGCCGTCCGATCCGGCGAATCCAAATTCGGTGGTTAAGATAATTGAATTCGGCGTGCCGATCTCGCTCATCAATCTCAACTCCACGACCTCGACGACTTCGGTAAACACGGCGCTGGCGGCATTGAATGCTTTGCGTCCCGATCCGTCGAAAGGCGAAGTCGAGCAACTGATTCCCGTCGGCAACAGTTTCTATCACGGCCTGGTGCTCGAGTTTCGCAATCGATTTCGCCAGGGAAAGAATGGCGCGAGCGTTTCGTTCCGCGCCGTCTACACCCTTTCTTTTCTGACCGACGACGGCCTTGTGAACACTTCGGACGCGCTGATTGCCGGTGATTTTCGCAGTGAGCGCTCGCGCAGCCTGCAGGATCGCCGTCATCGTTTTGCTTTTTCCGCCACGATCGACACGCCGAAGTCTCTGGCGAGGCTGCGCATCTCGCCGGTCTTGCGGATTGCTTCCAGCGCGCCTTTCAACATCGGCCTGGGCGGCGCGGATCGAAACCTCGACGACATTGGGAACGATCGGCCGTTTTTCAAAGGCGACCCGCGCACCCTGACGTGGCGCCGGCCGGGCCAGCCAATCGATGCATCGATTCTGAATCAGTTTACGCAGCCGACGATCGGCCAGACGGGCGACCTGCCGCGCAACTCCGGCACCGGCCCAGGCCAATTCATTTTCGATCTGAGCGTCTCGCGCGAGATTAAGTTGAGCGACAAAGTCCGCCTGCGCCCCGTAGTCGAATTCAACAACATCCTGAACAAGACCGTGTTCAGCTTTGGCAGCGAGTTCATAGACTTTAGCGCGTTCAGCCCGACCTCGTCCGCGGCGACTAAGCAAGCCTTCCTCGACACCTTTCTCGTCCCTTCGCGCACCCAGCGCCCGCGAGAGATTCGTCTGGGAATGCGTCTGGATTTCTAGACGCCTGTCTTCATGTTAGAATCCACGCAGCGTAGGACCATGGCAACTGTCATAACAGATCGCATCACGAAGAACATGGACGTTTGTGGCGGCAAGGCTTGCATTGCGGGCCGTCGCATACGGGTGATGGACATAGTGATCCGCCACGAGGATCTCGGAATGAGCCCCGATGAAATCCTTGCAGTCTACCCGGAGTTAAATCTCAGTGACGTTCACGCAGCCCTCGCCTACTACTTTGATAACGTGGACGAGATACGCACTGACATTCGGCGCAATAACGAAATCGCACAGCAGCTGCGCGCATCGTTCCCCTCAAAACTGAAGACGAAGCTGCTCAATGGAGCAGATTAAATTCTATCTTGACGAGCATGTCCCGAGCGCGGTCGCGCAAGGCTTGCGGCGTCGCGGCGTCGATGTCTTAACCGTGCAAGCGGCGGGAAGATCGGGCTTGGCTGATCCGCAACAACTCTCGTTCGCGCTTGCTGAGCAAAGAGTGTTAGTAACCATGGATTCCGATTTCCTCGTTATTGCCAGCCGCGGCGTCGTGCATTCCGGCATAGCTTACGCTAGTCCCAACTCTTCAATTGGTGAACTGATCAGGGCAATCATGCTTCTCTATGATGTACTAACTCCCTTGGAGATGATGAAGCACGTCGAGTTCTTATAGGAATCGTAACTCGTCAAGATGCCTTTCCATTCACGATTTACGATTTACGATTTACGATTTACGATTTACAGTCTACGATTGAGCCATGAACTACAGAACACTGGGCCGCACTGGCCTGAAAGTCTCCGAACTGTGTCTCGGCACAATGACCTTTGGCGATAACTTCTTCAACATCGCCGTTGTCGATCAGGCCGGCGCGAACGCCATGGTCGCGCGTTCTTTGGAAGCGGGAATTAACTTTTTCGACACCGCGGACGTCTATTCCTACGGCCGCTCGGAAGAGGTTCTGGGCGAGGCCATAAAGAATTCCGGCGTCGCCCGCGACAAGATCGTGATTGCCACGAAAGTGCGCAGCTCGATGAGCGAAGGCGCGACCGCGGGCACCAGTGATGTGAACAACGTCGGTCTGTCGCGCCAGCACATCTTCTCTTCGATAGAACACAGTTTGCGTCGACTCAATACCGACTACATCGATCTCTATCAGGTTCACGGTTGGGATTTGCTCACGCCGATAGAAGAGACTTTGCGCGCGCTCGACGACCTCGTGCGCCAGGGCAAGCTGCGTTACGTCGGCTGCTCGAACTGGTCGGCGCGGCATTTGATGAAGGCGCTGGTGCTGTCGCAGCAGAAAGACTGGGCCGGCTTTGTGTCCCTGCAAGCTTATTATTCTTTAGTAGGACGCGATCTCGAACACGAGTTGCTGCCGCTCTGTCGCGAAGAAAATGTCGGCGTGCTGCCGTGGTCGCCTCTTTCGGGAGGATTTCTTTCGGGCAAGTACACGCGCGACAATCCCAATCCGGAGGGCGCCCGGCGCACTACCTTTCAATTTCCGGCGATTGACGAAGCGCGCAAGTTTGACGCGATCGACGCGCTCGACGAGATTGCGAAAGCGAAAGGCGCGAGCGTCGCGCAGGTGGCGCTGGCATGGTTACTGGCCCAGCCGGGCGTCACTTCCATCATCATCGGCGCAAACAAAATGTCGCAGTTGGAAGACAATCTGAAAGCGGCGGACTTGCAGTTGAGCCCGGAAGAAGTCGAGCAACTCTCGCGCACGACCGCGCCACCCGTGATGTATCCGCAATGGATGATCGAGCGCCAGAACGCAGGACGCTCGTAGCGTAAACTTCAGTTTGCGTCGCCGGCGTTGCGGGGCACTAGCCCGACCGTCAGGGAGGGCTCCGCTCTTCACGCTTCGCGCATGGTTCAGATACAATACCAGCCACTGCGAAGGAACAATTACCATGAGCCAGACAATAACGATTAGTCTGCCGGACGATACCAGAAACGCTCTGGATGACGCGGCTAATGAAGAGGGTTTGTCTGAGAGCGCGCTTATTGAGAAGGCGTTATCGGATTATCTTTTCATCCGCCAGTTTCGTAGTCTTCGCGACCGCATGATGTCACAACGCAAGGACCTCGCCGATCAGGATGTTTTCGATCTAGTCTCGTGAAGATCGTCCTGCTGCCTCCTGCTTACTGCCTTCTGCCTACTGCCTACTGCTTTTCCGGCAAAGCCGCGACAACTGCAATCCTACTTGCCAAAAAATCGCATCGCCGAAAAGTGACATCCATTGGAAAGAATGTAGACGATCGTCCGCAGACTAACGGGCCGCATCGAGGATAGTATGCATTTGTGCCCAACGGGGATAGAGCGGTTAGCCTTGAAAAATCTTTTTTCGGTGGAAGCGAACAAACGCTGGATCGGGTTCGGCAAGTTTGTCTGGCAAACGAATCGACCGTCCCTCGAAAGGAACAAAATTCTGTTCTAAGACTGGCAATGGGAAGAATCGCTTGAGTTGCTTGCTCAGAACGAGAGCTAAGTTCTTATCGAGCGTAATAAGCCCTGAGTCAAACGCTGCGTCATGAAGACTTGAAAGACAAAGTCCGTTGCGCGGATCAAGTCGCTCCTTCGGAAAGTCACGCCAAGGTTTGATGTGACTTGCGACTAGAAGGCGCGGCACGTTAATGCCGCTTACGCAGCAACGCACTCCGTAAGCACTGAGAACTGTCTGTCGGAAGAACTGCTGTCCCCGGCGCACGCGAACTGACGCCGTCGTCTCAGTTGGCCCTGAGGGTGGTTTTGTTGATGGTTCAAGCCGGATCTTGTCGCGCACCAAGAAGTCTACTTCGCGATCATCATCCTTTGTGAAGAGGTCGTGCAGCAGCTGCTCGCTCTCTGACCCAAGAGTCTCTAGATGGGAATGGAACTCTCTCCACAAATCCCGATCCTGTTTACTGGCCCCTGACAATCCCTTTATTCCTCTCGCTCTTTGCACGGGATCGAGGGACGCCAAATTGCTGAGCTTCATTGACAGACTGCCCGGTGAGCGACCCATTCTCGACGCAACGTCGATGATTACAGGATTGTTGTGATGAAACTGACCAAACGGGAGCTTGCCGTAAAGGTTCAACGCGATGAGAGCGTGCTCACCACTACTGTCCCAACGTTACTGGAACAGGTTCAGTTGTTTGCAAGCAGTAGTCAGCTGCATTTCGTAATCTGATGATGAAAGAGCTTCTAAAACCGTGGCGAACGTGCCGCAGAAGGAATTTATGATAGTGATTGTTTTGAGTCCAGCCCTCGGCGTCGAGCAACGCGAGGCGATCGAAATCTGCTTGAATGGCGGACATAATCAGTGAGCAGTGAGCAGTGAGCAGTATAGCAGTGGGCGGTTGGCAGTGGGCGGTTGGCAGTGGGCAGTGAGCGGACGGGATTTACAAGATGAACAAGATTAACTGAAGTTGTTAGCCCGGCTTTGTCGGTCTCATCTTGTTCGTCTTGTCAATCATGTCCAATTGCCTGGAACCCGTGCGCCCCGCAAAACCGCCTGTGATAAACTTTGTCCGGCTGCCCCGCACGATACGCACTTCATGAGCAACGATCACAAAGAAGCTATTGGCGAAGTCGAAACGGCGCTGCTCGATGCCGAGTTGTTCAACAAGTATGGCTCGCCGGATCGCGCCCTGAAGCGCTTGCGGACGGCGCTGGATCGCAGTCCGGGATCGATCCCTTTGCGCGAACGCATGCGCGAGGTGGCCGCGGCGAACAAGCATCCCGAGGAAGCCGCGCGTCATTGTCTGGCGCTGGCCAGTCTGTACATCGAGCGTGATGATTTCGACGCCGCTCACGATCGTCTGCTGGAAGCCAAGCAACTCGACAAGCGCATCTCGATCGGGACCGGCTTGGAAGCAATTCGCCGCGCGCGTCATCCGGAATTGCAGGCGAAGCCGCAAGCAACCGCAGCGCTACAGCGCGACAAAGCCGGCGTGACTTTCGCCGGCGATCTGGCAACCATCAGCGTGTTCGACGCAATTCAGGCGATCGAGAATTCGCGTCTGACGGGCGCGCTGGTGCTCGGGAACAACGCACAGGCGGGGCGCGTGCTTTTCAATGACGGCCAAATCGTCGGTGCAGAAAGCAGCAAGCTTACCGCCCACGATGCCTTTCGTCAGATCGTCGAAGTCACTGGCGGCACGTTTGAATTCCAAAAGGCTGCGCAGTCTTTTCCGGTGACGATTGAATCGGCGAGTAACACGAACCTGATTCTGGATAGCCTCAGGCAGGTTGATGAAGAATCAAAGTGAGCAGAAGGCAGAAGTTCGACGCGCGGGTTGAGAAGAACGCCGAAATCCGTTCAGGAAAAAAGCAGAAACTTGTCAAACGAGCCTCTGCCTTTTTTCTGCTTACTGCCTACTGCTTACTGCCTTCTGCATTCCTAATCAACCAGCACGCGAGTATTCAACGCTTCCGCCCGTTCAATTGCCGACAGCAGCCGCAGGAACTGCGCATAGTTGCGGCTGCGCGCGCGCAGACGCTCGCGCTCCAATTCGCTCACGTCGTTGCGCAGCATCAGATCGAGAAAGTCGTAATAGTCGGCCGTCGCGGCGAAAGGAAACTCGCGCGTGTAAGTCGTCTGCTCGGCATCCTCTGAACGAAAACCGGCCATCAGGTCGAACACGTGATCGGTAGTCAGATGCGAACCTCCGCGCGTCAGTCTGATCGGCAGGCGCAATTCAAAGAAGCGCAAACTCCCGGAAGTTGTCACGCGCCGCAACTCTTTCGTCGCTTCGCCGTCAAATGGCGATTCCGGATCGACAAGAATGTGCAGCAGACGTGGCTGGTCGACTTTGTCGATGGTGTCCAGCGCGAGCTGCACGCGATCGGCGAGAAACTTTTCAAACGCCGCGTCGATGGGATAGTTGATCCGGCCCAGACAGCCGACCGCCTCGCCTTCGCCGGCAACTTCCGGCGGCAGACACGCCGGACAGTTTGCGCACACAACGGTCTCAGTTTGCAGTAACTCGACCTCTGTGGCCGACTCTTCGATCCATTTGAGCTTATCGTCACTCGGCGCACTGCGGTCGCCAGTGGTCAGGATCGTGTGCAGGTTGCTGAGGCGGCCCCACTCGCGCAGATGCCGCTCTGAGTAGCGCGCGCGCAAAACGCATGGATGCTGAACAGCGAATTCGAGAGACATGGCGGAATCAGTGAGCAGTTCACCCCGTGAGATAATCACTTTTGTATCTCACGGGGTATCGGGCAGTGAGCAGTAAGCAGCAGGAACGGACGACAAGTCAAGAAAGGAGCCGCCAGGATGGCGGGTCAGCTTAGAGTTCAAGCTTTAGCTTGCGTCTGCAATCAACAACCTGAAGGTTGAACTCTGAACGAACGGATGCCTGCGCTCCCAGCGGAGGCTTGCGCGTCAACCCGGTGGATTGTGGTCGACGATTTCGACGATTGCCGAGAATGGAATCTTCACAATCTCGCCGTCGGCGCGTTCGACCTTGACGCTCGGCGTGGTCAGGGCCTGGGTTGTTTTCATGCTGCGCACAATCCCGCGCACGCGGTTACCATCGCGAGTCACAATCTCGATATTTGCTTTGCCGTAAAGCGGCCGCAACGCCGCCAGGGCCTTAGTAATTTCCATTCCGAAAGCTTTCGTTAGTCGATTGGGTCATCCGACTATACTTGGTCAAATCACAATTCGTAAACCGGGGGCAAATTGCACGCAACCAATCCGAGCAACTAGGCGTATAATCTGGCATCAGTCACTCGACTGTCGTCTTAAACTCAGGAAATTTGGTCATGCAGCCTCAGCAAAGTTTCAGCGGGCCCGATCAGAACAGCGCGGTCGTATGTGCGCAGTGCGGCGCGCCGATGCCGAAGGAAATGCGGTTTTGTCGCTCGTGCGGAAATCGCCTGGGCGAAGGCCCGGCTGAGTACACTGAGACAGTGCGCCTTCCTAACGCTCAAACCGGACCTGGAGCTTCAGCGACTACCCCGTTCTATGCCGCGCCAATGGCGCAACGAGGCACCTCGGCGGTCTATTATCCACGCAAGCGACGCATGCGCGGCATGACCTGGGTGTGGATCGCGATTGCGATTTTCTTTGCCAGCGGCGGTGGTTTGAGCATGCTGGTGAAAAACGTGCGAAACATTCCACGAACGGTTGCGACCGCAACGGTGAGCCGTTCCTATGCCGGTGTCGATCAATTCAGGAGCGCTGACGGCGGCGTGACGTTCAATCTCGTTGAGCCGCCGGGTTCGCCGGCTGACATAGCCGGGTTGGTCGGCGGCGACATCGTCACGAGTTTCGACGGTCATCAAGTAAAAACAGAAAGCGAGATCATGGACCTGCTGCGCCAAACTCCCATCGGCAAAACCGTCGAAGTGATCTACACGCGCGACGGCCAGACGAAGACAACACAGCTAAGCACGATTTCGTTGTCGGACTACAATCAACTTCAGCGCGCCTATAGCAACCGTTCCGGCAGAGGGAAGTTTGGGTATGACAGTGACAGAACCAGCCGAGTCCCGATTTCCGGAACCAAAATGTACGGCGTGCAGTTGAACTCTCTCGAGGACGGCGAACCGGCGCAGCGCGCGGGAGTCAAAGAGGGCGACGTCGTGATCGAGTTTGGCGGCGTGCCGATTCGCACTGAGGAAGAATTTCTTTCGCGCGTCCGTCGCGCCGAACCGTACAGCACTGTCAAAGTAGTCGTAATGCGCGGTGGACAGCGAGTTGAGATTCCAGTGAATCTTGGCAGAAACTGATCACTTCGCGTGTTCCCGCATCCGATTTTCCAATTCGCGTCTTACTTCTTCCCGATCTGCTTCGCTCTCGCCACCTTCAAAAGCTTCAAATAGCGCATAGCGCAGCTCGGCGATCAGACGCAACTCCCAGGCTTCGCGGCCAGCGTGCGAAGGACGCGCAAACCAAAAGGCATCGAACTCGGAATCGTGAATGCTTGCGTTCGCGAAAAGGTCTTCGGGCGCAAACAGGGCCGCCCGCGTCTCAGGCCGCAGCAGCACGCGACGCAATTCCCATCCGTGCCGTTGGTAAGTTGCGATGATCTCAGAAATCAGTTCGGGCGAGTTCATCGAATCAAAGTATAGCGGAGTTGGCCAATTCGCACCTTCGGCCACAGGCGTTCAGAGTACCGACTTCAGTCGGGCTTTCGCTGGGTGAAACGGCCCAACTAAAGTTGGTACTCTAACACCTGTAGCCAGGACAACCTGATTATCGAGTTTGATGACAGACGGCGCGCCGACTATCATTCATGCTTAGCCTCGAAGGCGCAAAACATGTCCACAGCCAATTACCGTTCTCCTTTCTACCTCGCACTCGAACGCGCGTTGGACCAGCGCGGCAAAACAATCGGAGACATTTGTCCGCCTGACGATCCCATCGCGCGGCGCGTGCTGCACGACTATGGCGCGATGTTTGTCGCGCACGAGGCGGTCGTGCCGCCGCCGATGTGTGTGTTTGCCGACGAAGACGCGGTCACAGATTTTCAGAAAGCAGCCGGGAGAGCGACGGCAACGAACGGCGATGGTGTGATCGAGTTGCAGCCCGCGGCGATGACCGGGCTCTTGCGGGCCCGTGCGGCCGCGCGCGATGAAGGTCTGGACATCACGCCGCGCGATGGCGCCGAAGCCGCGCGCCGCAGTTACGCGGACACGGTGCGGCTGTGGAACTCGCGATTTTTCCCGGCGCTGGATCATTGGATTCGCGCCGGGCGACTGACTCAGCCAGAGACAGAAACCTTGCGCGTGCTGCCGACGAACCAACAAGTGGCGGCAGTCCTGGAACTGGAGCGGGACGGAATATTCTTCAGCAAAGACTTTTCGAAATCCGTGCTTTACTCGATCGCCGCGCCCGGAACTTCGCAGCACATCGCCATGCTGGCTTTCGACGCGAATGAATTTCTTGACGGGCGCGTGCGCGAACTCTTCGCCGCTAACGGTTGGTTTCAGACGGTGCTGAGCGATCTGCCCCACTTTACTTTTCTGGGTTTGAAGGAGGCAGATCTGCCTGGGCGTGGCCTGAAGCAAGTTGAGGTCAATAGTCAGACATTTTGGATTCCTGACGTTGGGTGAAAAAAGGATTTCCTGGCATCCGGCGTCTGATCTCTGACATCTGACCTCTGCATTTTGTTCACAGGCTCGCATCCGTTAACATTGGGTAATTCCGACACCACGGTATTCAGGGAATCCGCAACGCATGCTTAGAAATTATTGCTTCTTAATCATTCTCGCTGTCTCTGCCGGCGCGACGCCCGCGCAGACAAAACCGTCGACGCCAGCCTCGCCCGGGCCGAACGCTCAGACGCGCGACAGCGCGCCATTCGATCTCGCGGAGTACGGCGTCCGCTTTCAACCGGACGCTCGACTCATTATTGTGATGGCCGCGCTCGATGCCGCCGGTTTTGATCCGGCGCCGGCGGGCAGAGGTCCTTCCGCCTTTCGCGCGCTGCTGAGAAAAGATCAGGCAAATCTGGATGCAAGTCTGCGCGATCAACTGACCACTTATTATCAGCGACACAAACTGCCGGCGCCGGCCACGGCCGCCGACCAGGCAGCGCGTTATGTTTCGCTTGCTTACGCGCTCGGTCCGCCGCCGTCGCTTGATGCGCCGGAACATTTTGATGAACTTCCCGCCGGCGTGCTCGAGGTGTTGGACTTTGGGCCGATGGTGCGCGAGTTTTACAAGAAGTCCGGGATTGACGGGCGGTTGCCTTCCTACGTGCGCGCGGCTCAGGCGGAAAGCGATCGCCTGCGCCAGCCGGCCGGAGAGATGGTGCGGGCAGTGCTTTCGTATCTGCACACGCGGCCGATCATGGTGACGAACGAACGCGTGCGCGTAAAGAGTCCCGACAATAAGAAGAATGCCCAAACCGCCTACACGTATCGCCAGCACGAACGGCGGTTTTTTATCGTGCCTGATTTGATGGCCGCACCCGGCGCGGTTAACTTTCGCGTGATTGCTGATGATTATTACGCGATCGTTCCCGCAGGCACGGAGCCATCTTCGTCTGAGCTGCGCCGCGCGTACGTGCAATTCGTGATTGATCCGCTGGTGCTGAAATTCAACAAAGAAATCGCCGGGCGGCGCGAGCAAGTCAAACAATTGATCGAGGCGCGGGCGAAAGCCGGAGGCGAAAGCTCGACTGACGTGTTCACGGTAGTGTCGAGATCTCTGGTCGCGTCCGCGGATGCGCGCTTTGAAGAGTCGCAGCGGCTGGCCCAGCTAACTAACCTGCAGCGTCTGCGATTGCGGCAGGCCCGGGACGATGCAGCCCGCGCGGCCATTGCCAAGGAAGCCGGAGGCGCGCGCGCCGCAATCGGCGACGAAACGATTGCTCGGCTGACCGAAGATTACGAGAAGGGCGCACTCCTCGATTTCTATTTTGCCGATCAGTTGCGCGACGTCGAAACGTCGGGTTTTGATATCGCGAATTTTCTGGGCGACATGGTTGCCAGCTTTGATCCGGCGCGCGAAGGCAAGCGTTTCGCGGAAACTACCGACGCCCGCGCACGCGCGTTCGCCGCGCGCAAAGCCCACCCCGCTTACTCAGCGTGGCTGATCGATCCCGGCGCCGAAAGCCGGGATGCGGCCGACACTTCCCGCGGCTCGGCGCTGACCAGGAGCCTCAGAGAAATCGAAACGTTGCTGCAAACCAGAAATTACGAAGAGGCCGAAACCCGTCTGAAGGCGCTGTTGCAGGAAAATCCCGGCGACGCCCGTCTGCTGTTCACACTAGGGCAAACTGCCAGCCTGTGGGCGCGCGATACAACTGATGATGATTTGCAATCGCAAAGACTGAACCGCGCGCTGGCGAATTATCGTTTGGCAACGCAGGCCGCAGCGCCAGAAACCGACAAAGCATTGCTCTCGCGCGCGCACGAAGCGATGGGCCGCATCCTCGCGTTTCTCGAACGCAATGACGAGGCGATGAAAGAATTCGAAGCTGCGATTAAGGTTGGCGAAGTCACCGGCGGCGCGTATCGGGATGCAATGGACGGAAAGCGAAAACTGGCGCAGCCCTAGTCCGTAGGCATGTCATCCTGAGATATCGGAATGGACTCCAGAAATCACTTGCTGGGATTCAATAGCCCAACGAGCCATCGAAGATGGCAGCAGATTAGCAGCCCCGGGCCTAAGCCCGGGGATCAAGTCCTCTAGAGAAGCCCAAGGCTGCGAAGCGGGCGGCAGAATTTCTTTTCACGTCAATCCCCTGTGCAGAATCGTACGATCGTAAACGGATGATTTCTGTCGCCCCTCCGGGGCTTAATCTTCTATCGCCGTCCCTTACCACGGGCTTACGCCCGTGGCTATTACTATGCCGCCTGCTCCGCAGGCTGGTAGGATCGTCACAGCCGCCGATTATCACTTCCTCGTGAATTTCAATTTTTGCCGGCTGTCGAAAAACTTCGCCCACGCATCACCATTCTTGTCGACCAGCTTCGGCACGTTCTTGATTGTGAAGTCCGCGATCTTCACGCCCTTCTTAATCTGTTTCCAGGTGAGGGGCATCGACACGGTCGCGTTCGCCCTGGCGCGCGCGCTGAAAACTGAAGCGATTGTTTTGCCACGCGCATTCTGCATGGCGTCAACGTACACCTGCTGCTTCTGGCGTTTTGCTAACGAGCGTTGGGTCGTCGCAATCTTCGGCGCGCGGCTGGCGACTTCCCCGGCCAGCGCGTGAGCGACGGCGGCAATCTTCCGGTAATCGTATTTCGGTTTCAGCGGCAGATAGACGTGAATGCCGGACGAGCCGGAGGTTTTGGGAAACGATGGCAGGCCGAGTTCATCCGAAACTTCTTTGCAGACCAGCGCTACTGCCAAAACGTTTTGCCACGGCGCGGCCTTTGGATCGAGATCGAGCATCAGGTAATCCGGCTTGTCCAAGTGCTTGACGGTCGAGTGCCAGGGATGTTGCTCGATCGTTCCCAGATTGACGAAGTGCAAGAGCGATCCGATCGTCGTGAAAACAGCGTAGTGCAGCTCGCGTCCTTCCTGATTGATCAAACGCGCGGTCTTGATGAAGGCGGGCGCGCTTTCCAGGTCCTGCTGAAAAAACATCGGCGCCTTAATCCCGCGCGGATAACGTTGCAGAATTGCCGGCCGGTCCTTCAGGAACGGCATGATCAAGGATTCGATGCGAAGGTAATAGCAGAGCAGATCGAACTTCGTAATCTTCTCGGTGGACCAATAGACGCGATCGAGACTCGTCAGCGAAACCCGCTCACCGCCGATCTCCAAAATCAAATCGCCCTTTGGTTTCTTAAGCGCAAGAAACTCTTCTGGAGAGATCGCCACGCCCCTGCGCTGGCGCGTGCGTTTGACCTGGGCCGCCTTTGGCCTCTCGCTTGTCTTTTTTCTATCAGCGGACACGGCTTTGTCTGCATTCTAACATTGAACGCTGGGCGATCTCGGCGGGCCCGTCCTTTCACACCCGAATGATCATTAGGGATCTCCAGTCAGACGTGGCCTCGTAAATCCATAGCTGGCCGCACTTGTCATTGACAGCCCGTAAAGCCGAAAGCTATACTCCCATCATTATGAAAATGGTTGTCAATATCATTACCTGCAGAAACGGTGCTCAACTAGCCGAGGCGTTTTGGGATCAGCGGTGGTCATTCGATAAGGCGAGAGTTCGGCGTAGAACGGCCAGGCTTCATTTCGCTGTCCTTGTGGTCTTGCTCGCATGCGTTCCTCTTCTAGCGCAATCGACTGTTCCCGTGACAGGTAGAGAGTCCCCTCACCCGGCCCCATCCGGCGACAAGACTTTGCCGACCGCACCGAGCCTGGCTCCCTCCACGCCGCAGCAACAACCAGTTGAGCAGTTGCGGAATGAGATTCAACAATTACGCGCCGAAGTCGAACGCTTGCGGGCGCTCGTCGAGGCAAAAGAAAAAGAGCCAACCGTTTCTTCAGTTCCCCAACCCGCTGCGCCGGCAGTTTCTTCGCCGCCGAACGCCGCGCCTGACAGTGCCCGGATCGCCGTCGCGACAAAGGCGCAGGGAGGTGATTTGTCCGGAGCGGGTAACTTGCTCCGCACCGATCGGATCACGATTGGCGGTTACGGTGATTTCCAGTTTCGCCAGTCTTCAATCAGCGAACGTGCGGATGGCGGTGGTACGCCGACCTTTCAGAACACGCGCCTGGTGCTTAGTGTTGCGGCGATCCTGGCTGAGAAGCAGAACATCTTCTTCAATTCTGAGATCGAATATGAGTTCGGCTCGCGAGAAATCGATGTCGAGCAAGCCTATGTCGAATGGAAAGCACGGCCGCAGTTTGCATTTCGCGGCGGGATAATCGTTCCGGCAATTGGTCGCTTCAACACCTTCCATGATTCCTACTTGAACCTGACGACGATTCGTCCGCTGATAAACCAATTCATCGTTCCGACGGCTTATCGCGACGCCGGAATCGGCATTCGCGGCCGTTTCAAGCTTCCGCACAAGATGAAGTTCACTTACGAAGCTGACCTGGTAAATGGCATGCATGGTGTCAATGCCGACGGTGAGCCAACCCCATTCTCGCGGCTACTGGGCCAGTCTTCTGCCGCCGAACCCGGCGTGATTGCCTTTCAGGCCGAGCGCCGTCGCAAGGCACTAGTCGGTCGCGTCGCTCTTTCGCCAATTCCGGGTTTGGAACTCGGCGTATCGGGTTACAACGGTCACTTCAATGAACAAGGATCGCCACCGCAATCGGTAACGATTCTTTTTATCGACGGCTCGTATCGTCGTGGGTCTTTTCTTATTAACGGTGAGTATGGGCGCTCGAACATCGTCGGTGGCATTCCGCGGAAGAGTCCGGCGCCACCCGCAATCAACTTGAACGATCCGCAGACGATCGCAGAGCTGGCCGAATTCGTAGCGCAGCGTTCGCCGGGACAGGATGGGTTCTACCTGGAAGGCACGTACAGGTTCTCTTCACCAATCGCCAAAAAGAAGCTCGACGAGGGCGCTTACGTCGCGCCGGTTTTGCGTTACGAAGTCGTGCGACTCGATCGCACGATTCCGAACTTCTATCTCAATCGTTCGCGGACCACGATCGGACTAAACCTCGCGCCATCTTCAACGGTGATCTTCAAATTGAATTATCTCTTCAATCACACGTTTGGACCGGTTCCAAGGGTTCCGGCTGGAATTGGCGGCGCGCTTTTCGGCGTCAGTCCACTGCCCCATCTCGATTACGGACGAAACGGTTTTACCGGATCAATCGCATACGTTTTTTAGGAGCGGAAATCGTGAAGCAGAGAATTGCGACCGCGCTCGTGGCGTTCTTGTTACTGACGGCGACTTTGATGTTGGGATTTGTGCGGCCCGCATTCCTCCTAAGGACTGTCCAAGCCAAACCGGCGTACATGGATCGCTACAACAGAGACGCGCGCGCGAAGCAAGAACTGATAAACAAATGCACGGTCTGTCATGTTGGCCGAGGTGGCGACACACGCAATGACTTCGGCGAAGCGTTTGAGGACGCTGGGTACCGCATCACGCCAAAGATGCGCGCGAAGTTTCCGCAGGTTTTTGAACAGGAGCCACATCAGGAAAGCCAGCGATGAGCTGGCCCGAAAGCGCGACATCGATCGGCCGTCAAGAGCAATCTGACGTCACGCCAACTTTGCATTTTCAACCGAAGACGGGACGAAGCGAATGTACGAACGACACGACACGACGCGCACGCACCGCAAAGCTACTGTTTCCGCTGCCGCAACGGTTGCATTCACGTCGTGTGTGGGAAGACTACGCTTACGCTCACTCACCTTGAGTTTCTCGTGCTCGCCGAAGCGATCAACGCCTTGCGCGTGCAACTCAAACACGAAAGCAAGGAAGCACCGCGCGTTGCGCACGCTGTGGCCGAGTCGCTGACGATGTAGTGGCGCAAACTGGTTTGCGTGAACGCAAACCAGCCAGGTTGCGCTACACGCTAGCAAAAAAGCGAAGGAGCCTCACGGCTCACTTTTGGCTAAGCACCGTGAGACTCCCTCTGGATCGACAAACCAAGAGGTTGACGACCTTTGTCCATTATAGGCCGGTCACCCGCTGTTTCAACAGGAGGAAAACTCAAATGATCGGCTTTCATTCACGTAAAGAAATAGTATCTCAAGCTACCTTGCTGCTGGTTTTGACGGCATGGCTGTTTGTCCAAACGCCTGCTTTCGGGCAGACCGCAATGACGGCGGGAATTCGCGGAATCATCACCGCGAAGAGCAATGGCGCTGTCATTCTGGGAGCGCGTGTTGTCGTGACGAACGAAACATCACGCATACGACGCGAGGCAATAACGGATGCAGAGGGCCGCTTCGCGATCTTTGGCCTTGCACCAGGAGGTAGTTACGAAATCACAGTCAGCGCCGATGGCTTTAATCAACTGGCAAGCGGCAAAGTGGTGCTCGTCTCCGGCGAGGCGATGACAATGGACGTGGCGCTCGAACTCAGGGGTGTCAGAGAATCTGTCACGATTGTTGACACCACGTCTTCGGTCGTCAGCAACGCGCCGGAAGTCAGCCAGGTTATTGATGCCAGACGAGTAACCGAACTTCCCTCGAACGGCCGGGACTTAAATCGTTTCGCGCTGCTTGATCCGCACGTCCGCAACACGGTTGGACTGGGCAACGAAGGCCAGATCGGCGGGCGACTCTCGATCAATGCCAATTCCTTCCGATACAACTATTACACACTCGACGGCAGCAGCAACTACGAATATGGGTTCGCCAATGCTGAGCGGCAAACCGTGTCACTCGCGGCGGTGCAGGAATTCAAAGTTCTGACCAATGCCTATTCGGCTGCGTATGGCGGCTCGACGGCCGGGATTATCGCCACGACGACCAAAACGGGAACCGACCACTTCCACGGGGAGGGATTCTACTTTCTTCGGCCTAGCGGGATTCAGGCTGCGCCTCCCGTGACAAACCGGCATGTCCCAAACGAGCTGAATCAGTTTGGCGGCTCGATTGGCGGCCCGCTGCTTGGCCGGCGGACTCACTTTTTCGTCAATTACGAGCGGCAACAACGGAACCGAGGAGCGTTTGTCCAGTCACCCGTCCCGCTCACTTTCGTCGGCCATTTGCGCCAGCAGTTTGCTCTTGTTCGCCTGGACCATCAGATCAACGCCGCGAACTCGCTGACCGTGCGGCTCAATGGAAACCGCAGCGTCGATGACAATCCGTTTGACCGCGTCTCCGTCTTCACTCAACCGAGCGCGGCCCAAATCGGCGCAGAGCAAGCAGTAGGGGGGCAGCTCACTCTGACGAGCGTTCTTGGCTCAGCAATCAATGAAGCGCGATTCAGTTACATTAATTCGTTTCCCTTTACGAGCAGGGCGCTCCATCCCCAGGTTTCCGTAGTGCGGCCGTTCTTCAGCGTCGAGGGGGGCTCCAGCTACCTCTTCGTTCGCCCCCGAACCTATCAGATCGCCGACCAGTTGGGGCTTCGGAAGGGGCGGCACGAATTCAAAATCGGGGCCGACTTAGTGCGCCTCAACGTCCAAGACATCAGCTCCACACAGTTTGGAGAATACCGTTTTGCTCCTGGACCACCCACGGCGGGGCAAAACCCCATTCAGTACACCCAAACATTTGGAAGCGCCAGGCTTCGTTACGGTGATACACAGGTTTCGGCTTTTGCGCAGGCGGATCTGCGGTTGGCCTCTCGGTTGACCGCCAATCTCGGGCTTCGCTACGAACACCAATCGATTACTGACGACCGGAACAATTTCGCTCCGCGTGTGGGGTTCGCGTTCGATGTGGCAGGCAATGGCAAAACCATCGTGCGCGGAGGCGCCGGGATTTTCTACGATCTCTACTTCAATCATATCAGGCGTCAGTTCTTCACGGGGGGCTTGAGTTCACCGACGGCCAGCTTCGTCATTCCCTTTGGTGCCGCGGGCTTTCCAACATTCCCGAATTCCCTGACTGCGCCGCCGGCCGGAGCTGCACCTGCCCGCCGGAATCTGTTCCTCCCTGATAGGAAGTTGCTCAATCCCTACAGCATGCAGTTCTCGCTTGGCGTGCAGCGAACCCTGTTTGACAACTGGACGTTCACGGCCGATATCATCCACGCGCACACTTTAAAGCAGATGCGCCCCCGGGACATTAACGCGCCGGCGCCGTTTATTCGTACGGGGCCCGGGCAACAGCGCTCCGTGGCCCAGGCAGACGCCACCCGGCCACTGCTGTCGATCGGGGGTGTTGCGGTGCGGAACGTTTTAGTCATCGAGAACAGCAGCGCCAGCCTGTACGACGCGCTCGACTTGGGATTGTCCAAACGGCTTTCGAACCGCTTTCAGGTCGAGGCTCATTACGTATATTCCTCTGCCCTCACCGATTCGATGTTCTTCGGCGAGTCGATCACCGGACTACCAAATGACTGGGGCAACCTCAGGGCGGAGCGTGCACCAAGCGACTTCCACCAGCGGCACCGTTTTGTCGCCCATGGCATCGTCGAGCTGCCGTTTCGCTCGCAGCTTTCACTGGTTACCACCGTGGCGTCGGGTCTTCCCGTTAACCCCTTGACCGGGATCGACAATAACGGCGATACCAATCTGGTGGATCGCCCTGCCGGGTTCGGGCGCAATTCATTTCGGGCGCCAAAGCAGGCGAGCGCTGACGTTTCATTCGCCCGGCGATTTAAGCTTCGAGAATTGCAGCTCGAGTTTCGGGCCGAAGCATTCAACGTGTTCAACCACTCGAATTTCATCGGCGCGGACTTCCTTTCCGGAGGCCTGAATAACATCTACGGCAATGGTGCTGCCCCATTACCTTCATTTCTGCGGCCGGTCGGAGGGCTTAGAGGGGCAGACCCGGGGCGCCAGCTCCAGTTCGGGGTTCGAGTGCTGTTTTAGCGGTGATTTAAGGCGCGCCATCGAGGCGGGCTGACGAGGATTCTCGTAGTGGGAGAAGGTCTATCAGGAGGTTCTGGCTCGTGTGGACCGCCCACTTTTTATAGTACGCAGAGACGCGCCGCCTGCTTGACTGGACACGGATCTTTTTCGGGACCCGGAAAAAACCAATGAGGAGACTCGGAGCGCGAAAAGTTCACAGATACGTTGGGCTCACGGTCGGGGTGTACATACTCGTGATGGGCTTGACCGGCATCGGATTAAATTTTGGAAAGTTCTTGCAAAGATTCAACCGGACCGCGCCCGTCCCGAAAGCTGGACTACCGCACTTCTCTGCGCCCCTGACTGTCGACCAAGCCCTGCAACTGGCCGAGGCTGCCAGCGGGCGCAAAGACTGGCTCGGATTGTTCCGCGTAAAAGGAAAGTCCGGGACGCACACACTCCGAGTTCTTTACTCCGATCAGCACACCCAAGTGCTCGTGAACCTGGATACTGGTGAAGTTGAAGGTACGACTGTTTTTGATTTCCATAGGTGGGTGCTCCAACTTCACCGGGGACTCCTGTTTGGGAAACAATTTTACTGGTTGAGTGTCATTGCTGGCGCGGCATTGATAGTCTTGGCGCCCACAGGGTTTGTGCTTGGATGATTCAAGAAGAGGCGGATAAAGAGTAGTGAAGACAAGGAGCGCTGATTGGAACTATTGCCTAAGTGAGTGTGGTCCAGTCTCGAAAGGTCTTATGTTTCGAAAATAACGACGATCAAGAGGAGAAATGATCATGAAAATGAAGAAATTTCCAAAGAGAGTTGCACTTTTCGTGGTGCTGTCCGCAGTCGGATTCTTAAGTTTGCTGCTTGCTCCTACAGCTTTTGCACACTATACCTGGATTGAAACCACAAAGAGCTCGCAAGCAGGTGAGCGCGTTGAAATTCAGCTCTGTTACGGAGAGTTTCCGCACAGAGAAAAAGCTGGAGGCAGGTTGGAAGAAATCCGTGGTGTCAAACTGTGGGTCAGTGCCCCCGGCGGCGGCGAAGATCCGGTTGTCCTGGCAGAAGAGGGAAACCACTACCGGGGAACGATGAACGTCAAGGCAGTCGGACGGTATAACATCCTGGCAACCTTCGATCGAGGGGTTGTTGACTGGAGCAAGAACGGGATTGGCGTGGTGCGCGCAATCTACTTCAGCCGAACTCAAGTGGGCCAATCCGAAAACCAAGCACCAGAGGGGGAATCAAAGCTCGGAAACTACATGGAGCTTGATGTTGTTCCCGTCACCGAAAATCTCATGCCGGTTGTTGGCAGCGAGGTGGTCGTCCGAGTGCTCTTCCACCAAAAACCTCTGGCCGATGCCAAACTGGTAGTTCATGCCGGAGATGGGTGGATGCAGGAAGTCAAGACGGATGCTTGGGGGATCGCTGCATTCCCAATTGAAAGAGAGGGCTGGCACGTAGTGGAAGTAATACACCAAGAGCCAGTCGCGGGAGAATATGAGGGAAGGAAATATCAAGCTACTCGCTACCGCGCGACGCTGAGTCTGTTTGCGCGAAAACCATAAGTTTTACACCAACCACCAGGGCAGCCATCGCGATGACGGCGGAGCAGTTATGAACGAACGCGGGGCGAAAACCCCTTTACGTTTCCTTGAAGAAAGATGAGTCAATCACATAACGACAACGAGGAACTACCGCGCGTTTGGCTCTGCGACTGCGGGCGCGTGCACGTAGAGACAAACCACTTCCGGCTGTCTTTCACGCCCGATGACTTCCTGGTCTTTCTCCGTCGCGTTGTGCGGACAAAGGATGTCCAATTGAATGTAGAAGACTTGGCTGGTGAAACTGGCAGCGACGCGAATCACCCTGTACCGCCAGCCGAAGTGAAAGCGCTGATTGAGCGGGTGGAGCGAGGTTTGGCGGACCTCGAGAGCGACGCCGTGACCCGTCACATGGGGCTGCAGCAGAACTACTCCGTGGAAAACTGCGTTATCTCGCCGGGCTTGGGTAACATCTTGTTCACTTCGCCCAACGCCAGTGAGGCTGGAAAAGAACAGATGGCGGAATAGCCGCGCTCGCGCGTTGACGCTTTCCAGCACCACGGATAATATCAACGGATTGGCTCGGCATTAGCGGCGTCGAGGATTCAATTCTCCAGACTTTTCATCTCCAAATGAAGTTTGCTTACTTCGATTGTTTTTCCGGCATCAGCGGCGACATGGTTCTGGGCGCCCTGGTGGACGCCGGCTGCGAGTTAGGTCGCATCGAAGCCGAATTGCGGCGACTGCCCTTCAGCGGTTGGAGCATTTCGGCTGAGAAGGTCGCGCGCGGCTCGTTGTCGGCCACGCGGGTGAAAGTGGAAAGCGGCGAGCATCATCCGCATCGCTCCCTCAATACGATTCTCGGACTGATTAGCGAAGCCGGGCTGTCTCGACGCGTGACAAACCGCGCCAGCGAGATTTTCCGGCGGTTGGGCGAGACCGAAGCGCGCATACACAACGTGCCGGTAGAAAAGATCCACTTTCACGAAGTCGGCGCGGTCGACGCGATCGTAGACATTGTGGGCGCGGCCGTAGGCTTTGAGTTGTTGGGCATCGAGACGTTTGCGTGCTCGGCACTGAATGTTGGCGGCGGGCGCGTTCAGACAGCTCACGGGATTTTGCCCGTCCCCGCGCCCGCAACCGCCGAGTTGCTCCGCGGTGCTCCGACTTATTCGACGGGTATCGAGCGCGAACTGGTGACGCCGACGGGAGCGGCGATCGTGGCGACGCTGGCATCAGAGTTTGGCGCGCAGCCGGCGATGACTGTCGGCGCAGTTGGCTACGGCGCAGGCACAGCGGAACTCCGCGAACAGGCGAACGTGCTGCGGCTTTTCATCGGAGAGAGCGTCGAGCGCGAAATCGGGCGCGATGACGTCACGGTGATCGAAGCGAATCTGGACGATATGAATCCGCAGATTTATGGGTACTTTGTTGAGCGCGCTTTGGAGGCGGGAGCGCTGGATGTTTTTGCCACGCCGGTGCAGATGAAAAAGAACCGGCCCGGCCAATTGTTGACTGTGCTGTGCAAACCCGCGGACACCGATCGCATGATGGATCTGATCTTTCGCGAGACAACCACCATTGGCGCGCGTACGTACCGCGCCGAGCGGCGCACGCTCCAACGCGAAAGCGTCGCGGTGGAAACGCCTTTGGGAACCGTGCGCCTGAAGGTCTCGCGGTCAAATGGGCACGTGCTGAACGTGGCGCCGGAGTACGAAGATTGCCAGAGGATCGCTGCCGAGCGCGGCGTGCCGCTCAAACAGGTACTGGCCGAAGCGGAGTTTTGCTTTCAGAAGCAGCGCGCGAAAATGAGCGAGAGAGATTCTTGATGCCCAAAGAAATGCAGACTGAAGGATCCAAAGGCTTGCTCGGCAAACGCGAGCGATTGTTCGATCGCCTGCGAGAGTTGGATTCGCTGCTGGTGGCCTTTTCCGGCGGCGCGGATTCCGCTTATCTGGCCTGGGCAGCGCACCAGATGCTGGGCGAACGGGCGCTGTCCGTAACGGCGCTGTCGCCAAGTTTTTCCGCGTATGACCGCGAGCAGGCCGAAGCGTTCGCGCGGCATGTGGGCCTGCGGCATGAGTCAATCGCGACGCATGAATTCGAAAATCCTAGCTACGTCGCAAACAACGCCGACCGCTGTTACCACTGCAAGACCGAACTCTTTGTTGAGCTGGAAAAGCTCGCGTCGGCGCGGAACTTTGCGGCCCTCGCTTACGGAGTGAACGCCGACGACATGCAGGATTTCCGTCCCGGCCATCGCGCCGCCAGAGAACATCAGGTGCTGGCCCCGCTGCTCGAAGCCGAACTCAACAAAGCGGAAATCCGCGAGCTTTCGCGGCAGGAGGGGCTGCCGACATGGGATCGTCCCGCTTCGGCGTGTCTCTCTTCGCGCCTGCCTTACGGGACGCCGGTGACGGTGCGGAACTTGAGCAAGGTCGAACGCGGCGAAGCGATTCTACGCGCGCTGGACTTCCGGCAATTTCGCGTGCGATATCACGGCGAGATGGCGCGCATTGAAATCGCGCCGGAAGAATTGCCGCGCGCGCTGAAGATGAATCTCGAGCAGACTCTGGCCGAACGATTTCAGCGGCTGGGGTTCACTTCCGTCACGCTGGATCCGCAAGGCTATCGGCAGGGATCTTTGAACGCCGCCCTCGGCAAAAAATAAACACATGGACGAGCAGGACATCAGGCGGCTGCTCGCACGGCTGCAAGCGGGCCGGCTTTCAGTCGAAGACGCGATCGAGCGGCTGCGTCATCTGCCATCCGAAGACCTCGGCTTCGCTAAAATTGATCATCACCGGGCGCTGCGTCAGGGTTTTGCCGAAGTGATCTTCGGACACGGAAAGACTCCGCAGCAAGTGACGGGCATTGTCCGCGGGCTGCTGCGGCCAAAGGACTCTAAACACAATATCCTGATCACGCGTGCCGACGAGCGTATCTATCGCGCGGTCCGTCGCGTCAGTGCCAAGGCCAGGTTTTATCCGCTGTCCCGAGCGATTGCGATCAGGCGTAACCGCGCCATCACCGGCAAGGGTGACATCCTGATAATCTCCGCCGGCACCAGCGACATTGCCGTCGCCGAGGAAGCCGCGCTGACCGCTGAGATAATGGGTAATCGCGTCGAGACCGTGTACGACGTCGGCGTCGCCGGATTGCACCGCTTGATGGAGCACCACGAAAAAATAAATAGCGCGCGCGTGATCATTTGCGTGGCGGGAATGGAAGGGGCGCTGCCCAGCGTGGTGGCCGGGCTGGTGGCGTGCCCGGTAATTGCCGTGCCTACCAGCACCGGCTACGGCGCCAGCTTCGGCGGACTAACGGCGCTGCTGGCGATGCTGAACAGTTGTGCGTCGAACGTCAGCGTGGTGAATATCGATAATGGATTTGGCGCGGGCCGCGTGGCCAGCGCAATCAACCGCTTGTGAATCGTCTGACAATCCGGCGCGCCCCTAGACCGCATCTGTTATCGGCGCGATCTGGTTTGCGGCAAAGTCTTCCCTCCGGCGTATCGTTCCCGTCGCCAAAAAGAAAAAGAAGAACAGCTTCACCAACGGCTCGTTAGTCGCCTCAAACTAATCGAGAAGAGCATGAGATCCCGGTATTGACCTTTAGCCTCTTCGGTCGTATTCTGTTGGCACCCAAAATCCGAAGACAATCGCTCAACGATTGTTCAACCTTGCGATTCCAGCTCACCACTGATTCATCTGTTGTGGTTGGAGGTAACGCTGATGAACAGAAGTCACTCAGTCACTCTATCTGCCTTGTTTATTTTTGTCGGACTTGTTGCCTTCGTCCTGGGCGGACTGTTTTTGCCATGGCGGAATGAAGCTCCACGTAATGCAGAGCCGGCCGCCGTAGCTTATGAAGAGACAAGACAAGGGCCACCGGTGTTTGCAAGCGCGTCACCTTCGCCTGGCGCACAATTTCCACAAAATTACTATGAAGAGAAAAGAGTCGCCGAAGATTTGAGACATGCTGAAGCACTAAAGCGTGTGTACCTCAAGCAGGAACAAGCTGAAAAGAACCGCCTTCTTCGAGGGGCCCCGCCTTTACCTTCGCCGACGCCCACCCCGGTGCCTGCGGCTCGCGCGAACATCCAGCAAACAGATCGAGCTCTCAGCGAACTCGAGTCCGGAAACATCGCCTTCACGGCTCCAAGTTCAATTCAACTCGAAGAAACCGGTCAAGTAGAGCTGCTGCTTAGTCTCTCTAAAACGATTCAGGATTTAGAGCGTGAATTGGAACAACAAGAGACAGTAGTGGGAGCGAAGATTAAAGTTTCTGATCATATGGAAGCAAGTCTCTCCGGAGCCGGTTTCGAGATTGTCCCAATCACACCACTGCGACAGGCGGTGAGTGAGAAGGAATCGACCCAGTGGAAGTGGGAAGTGAAAGCGCGTGAACCCGGTCGACGACGACTCCATTTGTCATTGAATGCAGTGTTGTCGGGCGAGCCCAGCGGACGTGTCCGCGTATTACGAACGTTTGATAAAGACATCGAGGTCACTGTGACTATGCGCCAGCGTTTGGGGGCATTTTTCACAGCTCACGAATTCGGCAGCACCTTGACCGCCGGAATTATTGTCATTGCGCTTGGCTGGATCTCCGCAAAGCTCTTCGAACGTTTTGTAGAGCGCAAACGAAAACCGGCGAAAGGAAAACTCGATGTCATCCCAGAGTCGCAAACTGCTGAGTCACCTTCTAGGTCAACTGCGAAACCAGAGTGAGGTTCTGCCAAGCAAGTGAAACCGGAGCGACGACCAGGTCGTTACTAGACTTCACCCTAATTGCACGGCAGGTTTTGTCGCAGAGGCCGGTTCATTTGTCGAAAACCGTTCCCGCCAGCGAATCTTTCCCGTCGCTTGCATCACCACAAACAAAGTAATGATTGAGCCGATCGTGATCGCCAGCCCGGTGAACCCTTTCAAGAAAAAGGCGTAGGAAAAGGCCACCAGATAGATGAACTGGGCCAGCGCCGCTTCCCGGGCAGCGAAGCGCGTTCCGACAACAAGTCGCAGATACGACACCACGAGAAAGATCGATACGACTGAGCAGATGCCGAACGCCAGGTGAATCGAAACATGATCGACCAGATAAGCCAGCAGCAGATGAAAGGAGAAGAAAGCCGCGGCGAGGAAAAAGTAATTCATCGGATGCAGCTCAATGCCGCGCATCGTCGTAATGATTACCATCAGAAAGAAAAAGAAGAATAACGACACCGGGGCAAAGAAGCTGATGCGCCCCGCCAACGGTCCGGGCTGTAAATGCTCTGGCATAGTCATGGCGATTTGGTAGCCGGAAACCAGATTTGTGAATTTCCAATCGAGATCCCAGCCATTCGCGGTCTCATGCTTTTCAGTTGGTGAAAGTGTGTTGTCGGGAAAATCGATGTCTTTGAAATTCGTCGTCATCTTCAAAGAGAAATCGCGCACCTGCGCCACGTCCTGCGCGTTTGATTGGCCGTCTTCGGTTCGCGTGTTATTGCCGAAGTTGTAACGCCAATCGTTCAGGCCCTGAGACTTGTATCCAACTTTCAGGGTAGCCGCCTTTCCGGCGGCAATGTGAACCGTGCCGCTGGCCCTGTTCTTTTCGTTCTTCAGCGCCACCTGCGCATCGTCGACCGTGAAGACAAGGTCGTCGTAAATTGTCTGTGCCGTCGGGAAGTTGAACGTAAAGGTCATATTCTGATCCTTGTCGCTGGTGTTCCGAAATGAGTAAGCACCTCCAAACGCAACTTTGTACGTGCTGTACCAGAGCAAGCCTTTCTGCCGATGTTCGAGGTTGAGATCGACGTTGATGTGGCTGCCGTCCAGGGGCAGCGTGGTCGTAACTTTTTCCTGGGTTACGGTCTCGATCTTTTTCCCGTTTTCGGTTTTTACTTCTTTCTTCGGAACGTCTCTTCAAACGCCGCGGTTGGTGGTGACTGGTTCTGCGGTGAGCCCCAAGTCGAAGCGACGCGGTTCCCTGAAGAATTATCCGAATCATAAGTGCGCTGAAAAATTGTTGCGCCGAGGATTCCCCAGGCGAAAGCGGTGCAAAGAAAAATGAAAGTGATGGCGGCGATGCGTTTTATCATGGATGTACTCCTCGAAGCGGATGCGTCGTTTGGTTGTTGATGTATTGTGAATGACTCGAACATGATCAGTTGTTGAGTGTGGCCATTGTCGAATCGAACTGAGCTGGCAGCAATGTGGCTTGCCACACGAAGCGTCTGTGTCGATCTACGTTTGACATCACAATTCACGGTTGAGTAGCGACCGCGGGTTGCGGCGCGAAACTCAGATTCAAATCCGGAAACGAACTCCGCCCAAAGAAGACGTGCCAGGCAAACGAATCGAGCGGCGGCCAGCGCATCAACAAGCAGGCGAGTTCGACTAGCGCGGGCGACTGAACCGTGGAAATCATTCGTCGCATCCACAAACGCGAAATGAATCGCGCGCGAAACAACTCTCCCGAATAAGCAGCGAGCACTCTAGCGTCCCCGGTTTCGAGATAGTCGGCAATTACCAGGGCCGCGAACTTTGAAAGTCGCAGGCACGGATCCAAACCTCCCGCCGTTAGCGGCGACACAGCGCCGGCGGCGTCGCCCACAAGCAATCCCTGATCGTTGGCAATTCGTCTCAGAACTCCGCCGACAGGAATGCGGCCGCCGCGTCGCTCAATCAGGCTGGCGCGACTCAAGTCAACAATGCCATTCAAGCTCGCCCGAAATTCGCGCAACGCTTTGAGCGGATCAAAGCGAGTTGGATATCCGCCCACGCCGAGATGGACTTCTTCTCCATCATGGACGAGCCAAGCGAGATAACCCGGAGCCAAACGCGGATCGAGAAAACAGTGAAATCGTGGCGGCCCTTCAAGTGGCACGCCCGCGAGCACTTCCTCAACCCCGACAATCCATTCGCGATTCACGTCGAGACCCAGCGCGCCGCCCACGCGCGAGTTCGCTCCATCCGCGCCGACCAGATATCGCGCCCGCACCCAACGCGAAGATGCCGGGCGATCAAGTCGCACGATAATTTCGTCTTTGAGCTTTGCCGAGCTGGCATGATGCGTCCCCGGCATCCATTCAACTCCGGCCTGAATTGCCTGGTTAAGAAATCTTTGATACAGCAGGCCCATGCGTCCCACGCGGAACTCGTCATGCGGGCTGGATAAATCCATCGACCGGCGCGATGGTGAATAAAGCCTGATGTGACGGACCGGCGGCCCAAGGCAATCCTCTGGAAGAGCAAAGTCTTCCAATGTGCGCCGCACAAAAATTCCCGTAGTGTGAATCGATTGATCGAGAGCAGACTTGCGATCGACCAGGAGAACACGTAAGCCACGCTCACCCAGCAAACGGGCTGTTTGCAATCCCGCCAGTCCCGCGCCAACGACGACTACATCGTATCGGTCCATTTTACCTGCCTAGAGTGACAACGCTCCGAGTTGGAATCTCGTCTGGCCATGCCAAAAACTATTCTCGTGTCCAATGATGAAGTGAGTAACGAAATCGCCTTCATTGATCAAAAGCGTCGCGCTCTTCACGTCTGCCGGGAGATCGAAGACGACCTCCGTCGTGTACGACTCGCCGGGGCGCAGCGGGGCAGTCAGCGGCGTGCTGGTCGCTGGCGTCGCCTCAAGCGCAGGCAGCGCCGTGCTTGCCGGCACGTGCTTATTGCCACGTTCATCTGTGAGCGTTAGCACGCGGCTGTTGGGATACAGCAAGCCATTTCCCCGCCACGACGCGATCGTAGTTTCATCGAAACGAGTTTTGATCGTCACTATGGTGTAGACACCCTGGGCGGTTGACTGGTTGGGCGCACTGCCAAGCGTTTTCGTTTGGCGCACGTTGGCAATTGAATAGGCGAGGTGACAGTCGATCTCGCAAAAATGTTTCTCTTCGCCTCGGGCGAGAACCTTTTCGCGGCCGGCAAGCGAGAATGCGAGCATCGCTCCCAGATAAAGCCCGGCGATGATCAGCATCGCGATCAGAACGAACTTCGCAAACCGAAACTTTCGCGCGATGAGCGATCCAACCAGCGCCAGAGCAGCCACAAGACTGAGTAAGCCAGTTCCCAGAAAGGCCAGCACGCCTACGGGCGCGGCGAGATTCACGTTGGTGTACATCAGCTATTCTCTCCAGTCCGCAATTTAGGCAAAGCGCTTTGCCAGGCAAAGCTCAGACGCAAAAATTTTTGGCGCCGCGAGCTTCTAGCTCGTCTTTCGCATCCGGGCGATTACCGCCTCCATGTGATCGAGGTAACGCTCCAGCGCGCGCCGGCCGGCAGCCGTCAAACGATATTCAGTCTTGGGAGTGCGGCCTTCGAACGTCTTTGAACAATTGACGTAGCCGGCGTCTTCGAGTTTGCGCGCGTGCACGCTCAGATTGCCGTCACTCGTCTTGACGGTAACTTTCAGTTCCTTGAACGTAAGCGATTCGTTGACAGCCAGCGCGCTGATAATTCCCAGCCGCAGCCGCTCGTGAATCAGGCGATCGATCTCGTGCATGCTCTGGGGCGCGCCGCCATGCACGCCGCGCAGACGCTGCTTCTCAGTTTGTTCCTTCCCTGGTTCGCGCCTGAGCGCTTGTGGTTTAGCCACCGTGTTTCCTCGCGATGATTGCGCCAAAAATAATGTGCAGGCCGCCAAACCCCGCAGCCATGAGCCAGTTGCCCCACCCGGCTGGGGCGAAAATTCCCGCCGCGCCCAGGGCCACAAAGCAAATGCCCATCACTGGCACGATGCTGACTGAATACATGCCGCCGGTGACGACGCCGGTTCCGTACAGCAACAGCCACATTCCCGGAATCGCTCCGGTCAAACCCGCGCGAAACAGAACGACCGTCAGGAACGCGCCCACGATCATCGGCGGTGAAAGGCTGAAAGCGACTTTGCGTCCCGGACCTGAAAGCAACAGCGTGCCAGAGGCCCGCGCTTTTCGATCCATCAACCAGCCTGCAATCAGAAGTGAAATGATCGCTTCCGCGAGCCACGTTCCCAGCCATCCGCGAGCCGTTGATTGATGCGCCGCCACGTAGGTCGCGACCAGCGCCGTGATACCAATTGCGACCTGGCCCCAGCCTGGCACTGCGGTAAATGACGAAGCGCGCTCCATCGTTTCGCGTATGTAACGCAGGTTGTCCATCGCGCGATCGTGCAGCGCGGGCGGTTCTTTCTGTGACGATTTGGCGAGCCGAGCGGTCATTGAAAAACCACTCTAAGCCAGCTTGCGTTGCCATGTCAAGTACTTTGTGAAGCAAAGGCACCTGACGACGATTAACGCTCAGGGTTAAGGTTCAGGCGTATAGAGTACCGACTTTAGTCGGGATTTTCGTTTCAGTTGGGCGCCATAGAGTAGCAAAATCCCGACTAAAGTCGGTACTCTATACGCCTGTTAGTGAAGGTTGAGTGGCCATCTGTAACCACCGGAGTCTTCAGATTTCGACTTCGACGTCCGAGCCGTCGATGCGCACGCTGTAGCGATTCACGTTGCTCGCGGCGGGAGGGCCCAGCACCTCTCCGGTCGTAACGTCAAACATCGCGCCGTGCCACGGACAGGTCACTTCGGTGCCTTCGATTTCGCCTTCGCAAAGCGGGCCGCCCACATGCGTACAAGTATTGTCGATGGCGTGAAAGGATCCGCCCACGTTAAAGAGTGCGATCTCTTTGCCGCTGACTTCGACCAACCTCGCTTGACCGGGAGAAACTTCGTCTGTCTTTGCAACTTTCACGAACTCTGGCATCGAATCCTCCGCTTACTTTAATGGAATCGCCGGCAGTCGTTTGAGAGTGCGGTTGGCAGGGTCGATTGTGATCCCGACTGACTCGAGCGCTGTAACTCCGAGTAGGGGCTCGGCATCGTCCGGACCAAAGATGATTCGACCGGCAGTGACCTCGCCCATGAAAGTAATCTCAACCAGTCCGTACTCGTATTCTGCGACGGCGCCGTTCGCCAGTTCATAGACGGTCTTCCCGACGGGCTGCACTCCAATATTCCTGAGTTCCGCCGCTGGCGCGAGAGAATCCGTTGCACCGGTGTCGACTAAGAAGTCTGCTTCGTAGCCGCCGTTTGCGGCCGCCAGGTTTCTGAGTCTGACTGTTACATGCGTGAGTCCCATATCAAAAGGATCCTAACCGCAACGCTGAAATCAATCGTGCCGCTTTGCGATCAACTCGCGCACCAGCGGCACCAAATCGTAGGGGACTTCCATAATGGCTCTGCCGTTGTGCTCAAAGGCAGCCTCGTCCTCGGCAACGGCCTCTTCTTCCGTCTGCTGCTCGTAGTGCGCTAGGACCTGTAGCACACGTTCTTCGGTCCAGCCTGGCGGATATCTTCGTTCGCTCATTTGTGTTTTGCTCGTCTCCTCCGACGATAGGCAAACAACGGCTTGCCCTTTAGTTCGTATCCAGTGATCACGAAAACGCTGTCCGGCTCGGGGTCAGGGACATATATTACTCGCAAGTACCGACCTGCCTCAGTTTGTCCGATTGCGACTCGCGAATTCTCGCGTCCTGGTCGATCTTCGCCCGGTCTGGTCAATACATCCTCAACCTCACTTTCGGCAACCTGATGGTTATGAATATGAGGCATTCCCGTCGCCGGATCAATATAGTAACGGATGTTCATCGGTTAAGCCGCGAAATCAGCTGATCTTATCTCCGCGGTCCTGACTTACGGCGTCAACACAACCTTGCCGATATTTTTTCGCGCTTCGATGTAAGCGTGGGCCTCGGCGATTTGATCGAAAGGAAAAGCGCGATCGACGTGTGGTTGAATCCAACCTTCATGGACTCCGCGCACGATCTCTTGCGTCCACGCGGCAACTTTCTCGCCTTCGCCCCACATGTGGCCGAGGTTCAAGCCGAACACCCCCTTGTTGCGATTCATCAAGGCCAGTGGATGAAACTTCGGCGTCTGCACCAGAGCCTTCATCGCGCGGACCTTTCCGCGGATACCGCTTGCCGATGCTGTGGACATGCCGAAGACTCCCATTCGCCCCGTCGTTCGCAAAGCGCGATAGGTCTTTTTCCAACTCGCGCCGCCCAATGGATCGATCGCCAGTTCAACTCCACGCCCTTGCGTCAGATCAATGAGCACGGGCAACCAGTCTTGATTGCGATAATCGATTGCGTGGTCTAATCCACGGTCCTTCAGAAACTCATGTTTGGACGGACTGGCCGTTCCAAAAGTTTTCGCTCCGATGTGCTTCGCGATATCCAAAGCCGCCAGGCCCACGCCGCCGCCGGCGTTGTGAATCAGCACGGCTTCGCCTTTCTGCAATCCGCCCATCGTAACCAAAAGCGCCCAGGCCGTCAGATAATTCACCGGAATCGCCGCGCCCTGCTCGAAGCTGAGTTGATCGGGCTTCTCAAATACCTGCATGGCTGACACCGCGACGAGTTCAGCTTGGCCGCCGAATCGGGTCATGGCAATCACCGGTTTGCCGATGAGACTTTGATCGACTCCCTCGCCGGCTGCTTCGACGATCCCGGAAACTTCATAGCCCATGATGCAGGGCTTTCGCGGCCCGTCAGGATACAAACCCTGACGCGCGAGGATGTCGGCAAAGTTCAGGCCTGAAGCTTTGACGCGAACCAGGACCTCGCCTTTAGCCGGAATGGGATCCGGACGCGTTTCTACCTTCATCACATCAACCTCACCGTTGCGCGTGGTTACGACTGCTCTCATAAGAAACCTCGGTCCCAAGCTTTCAGATAATGCTAGGGGCACGGCGCGGCCGTGCCCCTGCGAATGGACGGGAAACGTAGGTATCCGTCAGCTCTTCAGCCTTGCTCCGCCGCTTTCTTCTGTGGCTTGTTTGGCTGTGGGACGACGCGAAGATACGGCTTCAAAGTTTTCCAACCGCCCGGAAACTTCGCCTTTGCTGCTTCATCCGACAATGACGGCACGATGATCACGTCGTCGCCGTCCTTCCAGTTGACCGGCGTCGCCACGCTGTAGCCGGCAGTCAATTGCAGCGAATCGATCACGCGCAGAATTTCGTCAAAGTTGCGGCCCGTGCTGGCCGGATAAGTGATCATCAGTTTCACTTTCTTGTCCGGGCCGACGATGAACACTGAGCGCACGGTGAACACATCGCTGACTTCGGGATGGATCATGTCGTAGAGCTCTGCGACTTTGTGATCCGGATCGGCGATTACCGGAAAGTTAAGCGCCGTTCCCTGCGTCTCGCGAATGTCTTCGGCCCAGCGTTTGTGCGAGTCGGTCTGATCGACGCTCAGGCCGATCACTTTGACGTTGCGCTTTTCGAATTCGGGTTTGAGCCGCGAGGCTTCGCCCAGCTCAGTCGTGCACACCGGGGTGAAATCCTTCGGGTGCGAAAACAAACAAGCCCATTTGTCCCCAACCCACTCGTGAAAACTAATCGGACCTTCGGTAGTTTCGGCCGTGAAATCCGGCGCAATGTCACCTAAACGTAATGCCATTTTGGTACTCCCTTTTCTTGAAAAGTCACTTCGACCCCGTGGTGGCGAGGTCAAGTCGAAATAAGCTGTTTGTGTTTGCTAACTGAGCGACTTTTATAACTAAACCGGAGGCAAGTCAAGGTAAGAAGGGTTGTGGCACGCGCATCCTGCGCGTGAATCCACGGGCCAGAGGCCCGTACCACGATTAGACCGCGACGACGGCAATCTTGTGCTTGTTCGCTAGTTTGGTCATCTCTTCGCGATCGAATATCAAAGTCTTACCGGCGGTGAGACAGAGACAGGTCGCGCCGGATTCGCTCATGGATTCGATCGTCGGGACGCCGACTACCGGGACATCGAAGCGCATGTCCTGATCGGGCTTAGCGATCTTGACGACGGTCAGCCGGCCGCGCACCAGCCCGCCCGCGCGGCGAATCACGGCGTCGGTTCCTTCCATCGCTTCGATAGCGACGCAAGCGCGATCGCGAATCACAATCGTCTGCCCCAGGTCGAGTCGCGCGATCTCCCGGGCAATCTCTAAACCGTATTCGATGTCGCCACGCTCGCGTTCGTCAGGTGCACGCTTGGTCAAAGTCCCGACGGTCGGCAGATGGTCCTGCAAGAAATATGTCGAGTCGATTAACTCGATGCCTTCGGTCTCGAGTTCGGCGGCGACCGCACCGATGAGTGCATCGGTATTGCGCTTCGGCAGCCGGAGCAGCATCTTCAGCATCCGCACGTCGGGAATAGCGCGGCTGAAAATTTGCACGTGCTTGACCTGGCCCGCCATGATCGCTTTCTCGACGCCTTCGCTCTTGAAAAACCGGAGCATCTTGCCAAGTTGGCCGATGCCCACCCAGGTAAGAGTGTCGGCGACGCGCCTGATTTCAGGATCGGTTTCTTCGCGGATGGCGGCGACGACGACTTCCGCGCCCGCTTTGCGCGCTCCTTCGAGCACGAGAAAAGGAAACTTCCCGTTGCCTGCGATTAAGCCGTATTTCATGGAGGTTCGGGCGTCGGCCTACTTAATTACGCCACGTTTTGACGACTCGACGAATTGAACAAGTTCGTTCACCTCTTCGCAGCCCTTGATCTCTTCGCGAATGCGCCCGAGCGCTTGCGTGGTGTTCAGCCTTGAAGACAGCAGCAGATGAAATGCGTGATGCAGGGAGGCGATGGTCTCGCGCGCGTAGCCACGACGGCGCACGCCGACCTTGTTCAGACCATAACACTGCGCGTGATTGCCAACCGTGAGCGCGAACGGCAAAGCGTCTTTGACAACCACGGAGTAGCCGCCGACGTAGGCCTCGCGTCCGACGCGACAGAACTGGTGCACGCCTGAATAGGCGCCAATGTTTGCGCCGTCTTCGACGATGACATGACCTGCCAGGGTTGCGGCGTTGGCCATGATCACTTCGTTTCCCAGAACGCAGTCGTGCGCGATGTGCGCCTGGGCCATGATGAAGCAATCATCACCGGTTTTTGTCAGGCCGCCGCCGCCTTTGGTGCCGCGATGAATTGTCACGAATTCGCGGATGCGATTGCGCCGGCCAATCTCAGTTTCCGTCTGCTCGCCCGAGAATTTTAGATCCTGCGGTGGCAAACCGATCGAAACGAAAGGGAAGATATGCGAGTCGGCGCCGATACGCGTGTGCCCGTCAATCACACAGTGCGCATCGATGCGCACGCGATCACCCAACGTGACTTCGTCGCCGATGATGACGTACGGGCCGATGAAGCATTCGCTCCCGATTTGGGCGCGCGGGCTGACGACTGCCGAAGCGTGAATCTCAGTTGCCGATTCCCGACGCGCGTGACTCTGAATGGATGGAGCGCTCATTGGGGCGTGTTCTTTCGATCGGCGATGACGCTCATCAGTTCCGCATCAGCACAGAGCTGGCCGTCAACCCTTGCTTCACCGCGCATGCGTTGAATGCGCGGGCCGAAGCGGAGCGCCGTGACTTCCAGAACGAGAGTGTCCCCGGGAACGACCGGTCGCCGAAAGCGCGCTTCCTTGATGCTCGTGAAAAGCACCAGCTTCTGGTCGCGATCGGCGATCTCACGCAGGGCAAGAATGGCGCCGCATTGCGCCAGCGCTTCGATCACCAGCACGCCGGGCATCACGGGGGCGCCGGGAAAGTGGCCCTGAAAAAAAGCCTCGTTGATGCTTACCTGCTTGATGCCGACGATACGCTGGAGCGGCTCGAGTTCGATTATCCGATCGACCAGGAGAAACGGATAGCGATGCGGCAGAAGTTTCTTGATGCCTTCGGAGTCGAGAACTGTTTCCATTGCTTTTCTGTTACAGAACCGAGAGCGGTAGCGACCGGATCCTCCGCTCAACAAATGCAAAGCCGCTAATGGTTTTAATTGAATCCTTGATCCGGTCGCTACCGCTCCCGGTTCTGTAACGCTTAGCGAACGATCATTTTGGCGGCGTCACCGCTGCGCTGACCGGGTTCTTGGCGTTGTAGTCGCTGATAAATACCTTAGTAATGTCGAGGCCGTCAGCCACATAGAGAATTCCCTGCACCTGGCTGCCATCGAGGATCATAGTGAGGCCGCGGGCTTTGGCGAACGCATCCAAAGCTTTGCTGATTTCGTCTTGCAGCGGACCAAACAGATCCTGCCGACGTTTCTGGTAGGCCGCTTGAGCGTCCTCGGTCTCGCGTTGGGCCTGCTTCTTAAGCTGATCAAGCTGATCAATTTTGGCTTGAATTGTTTGCGGTGCGATGGGAGTCCCCTTCACGGCTTGCTGTTGCATGTTGGTTATCTCGTCCGGAAGTTGCTTGATCTTCACCGCCATATCGTCAAGCTTCTTTTGCCGATCGGCGAACTCGCCATTCAACTTATTCAATGTGGTGGTGAACCGCACGATGCCCGTTTTCGGATCCTGAAATTCTTCAGAAAAGATCACCGCGATCTTGCTAACCGGCACGGCCACCGCAGTGGTTTGGAGGGGCGGCGGTTGCGGCTTCGACTGGGCGCCGGGTCCCTGCGCAAGAGTCGTGGACACGGCGATGGCCGCAATGAAAGTTAAGGCCGCCAGGAAACGATTTCTGTTCATGATTGATACTCCAAAAAGGCTTGACGCCGAAAGATGCGGAAACGCGTGCCATAGCCGCACCTCCGCATCTCAACTGAAAAACTGCTCAGAATCGAAAACTACTTTGGCGGCGTCACCGCAGCGGTGGCCGGGTTCTTGCTGTTGAACTCAGTGATGAAGGCCTTGGTAATATCCAGAGAATCTGACGCGCTGACGATGCCCTGGACCTTGGTCACGTCAAGTACGAGCGTGATGCCGTGGGCCTTGGCGTAAACATCGAGGGCCTTGCCAACGTCCTCGTAAACCGGGCCGATAACTTCCTGCAAACGCTTCTGATAAGCCGCCTGGGCGTCCTCGCCCTTGCGCTGAAAATCCTTCTTCATCTGATCGATCTTTTCCTGCTGCTGCTGATTGATTAGAGCAGACTGCATCGGCCCTACCTTGGCGAGATCGGCCTCCGCCTTCTGAGTCTGTTGCTGCAGAGATTGCAGTTCTGTACGGCGTGGCCCGAACTCGTTGTCGACTTTCTTCATCGCGATGACCAAACGAACGATGCCCGTCTTTTCGTCGTTGAACTCGTCCGAATTGACCAAAGCGATCTTTGTTTCAGGCACGTTTACGGCCGGGGCAGGTCCGGTCGGCGGCGCGGTCGTGCCGGGGCGCGGCTGTTGCGCGCGAACCGAACCGACGCAAATGGCCGCAAGAAAAGCGACCGCGGCTGTTGCACGAAATATCTTCATAACTTTCTCGTAATGCTCCTTAAATTGAATTGAGACGCGGCTAAAACTCAACCTGTTTAGTTGTGCGGGCCGCCGGTTTGGGTTGCTAATAATACCCGCGCCGTAGCGCAGGTTCCCATACTCTCTAGAAAGTGCGACCTACGCTGAACCGAAAGACGCTCTTTTTCTCGAAAAAGGGTAGTAGTTGCCCTTCGATAATCTGGTCGCGTCGCGCGTTGGGATTATAAGCATAAATAAGGCGAAAAGGCACGTTGAGAACGGGCACCTGAACCCGCAGCTCGGCTCCCAAACTGCTGCGAAAATCGGTGAACTTGGAAAACAAACTTTGCCCCAGGCGGACCACGGTGTTTGTTTGCGCGTCGCCGCGAAGAAAAACGGGATAGAAGCCAAACGGCAGACCACCAATACCTGCGGGTCCGAGATTGATGGCGTTATCAAACTCGCCCTGGGCAACAATGCGGTTGTCGCGTCCAAGAAGAGAACCAAACACCGGAGAATATGCCAGTCTGGTGGACGTATTACACGCGGCCAGCGACGTTAGGCTAGCGAGTGCCGCGCCGTTGCCCGGCCCCGCGAAATTATCCAACCGGGCACATCTGATCAAGCCAACCGTGCTCAGAAATGGCTGGTCGGGAAGAAACTCGCTCGAAAAACTTTGATCACGCTTCCCACGAAGGTTGAAGGCCGTGCCGGCGTCGACGAACAGGGCCGCGCTGACCGTTCTGCCGATGATGGGTATGCGGTATTCGAAGTTACCGAGCATTTGCGTGTCTGCGCCGGTCGTCCTGAATGCCCGTTGCAATGAAACCACGTTATCACCGGTGGGGCCGGTAAACAGACCAATCCTGGCCAAAGACTGCGGCAAGCCCGACACCGGCGTCGGTGTGCCAAAAGCATTCGTCGCGAGCACCACATTGCGTGACGTTATGAAGTTATCAAGCGGCGTGAGGGGAGCAATCGATCTCACGTTATAGCCACGAATCGTAAACTCGTCGCCGAGAAAGAACCGCTCAAAAATCGGAACGCCATCAACGAACGCCAGCGAGTTTGCGTTGCGGATTTTTGAGGAAGTCGCAAAGCTGCCTACCGTTCCCATCAGGATCCGAAAGCCGAAGACCTCCGGATTTTCCGATCTCTTCTTTCGCATCGGGTAGAACTGTGTGAATTCCAACGTGGGCTCGTAACTGCGCACGTCGCCGCCCAGCCCGGTAAGGCCGAGGCCCACCGACAGCGAGCGCCCGGCCGTGGGATCGATGCTGGCGTTGCGGGTATCGTAAACAAAGGTCGCCGTCGCTCGGCTGGTCAAAATGTTCGGCTGGCGGAAAATCACCGGGATAACCTGCGTGGCCGTGCCGGAAGCGTTCACGGCCGGATCCTTAACACTTGACCGCGCGAGTTGGTAAGAAAGGCCGATGCGCGAGAATTGGGTGAAAGGCCGCTTGCGATAAAACTCTGATAGCGGCGCGCTAGCAAAGATCGAAGCGCCGAGTGAATTGCGAGTGAAAAGGTTTTCCTCGCTGGTGTTTAGAAGTCCGAACACACTGCCCGATGCCGCCTGCTGCGCGGCGGTGTTCTGCGAAAGGAATGTTCCCTCGCCAAAGAACTTTTGCGAGTACGCAAACACCGAAAAGCCGGCCGTGATCGGACGATTCTTAATATAGGGTTCCGTGAAAGAGAATTGAAAACTGCGCTGGCGGTTACCGGCAGCGACATTGATCGAGAGGACCTCTCCGCGACCAAACAGATTGTTTGTTGAGTATTCGAGTCCGAAAAATGACCCGCCGATTCCCGAGACGCCGCCGTTGAAGGAAATCTGTTGCCGGCCTTTCTCTGAAACCTTTAGCGTGACGTCGACCAGCCCTTCCTCTTCGTTAGTGCGAAAGTCCGCGTCCTTGTCCTTGTCAATCGGATTGAAGTAGCCGAGCTGGTTCAATCTGAGAATTGAGAATTCAAAGTTTGACTGGTTGTAGATGTCGCCTTCGTTCAAGAGCACTTCACGGCGCATCACGTTGTCCCGAGTGAACGTGTTGCCGGTAAACTCCAGGCGGCGCAGCGTAAATTGTTTCCCTTCGTCGATCGTGATCACAAAATCCGCGATGCCTTCGTTAGGGCTCTGCGGATTATCCTTGAAGGTCGGCGCGACTTCCGCCGTGTATTGAATGAAACCTTGCTGTCCATAATACTTCTTGAGGTTTTCGTACAACGCTTTCCTCAGCTGCTCACCGTCCGCGACTTCACCCTTGCGCAAACCGATTACGGCTTTGATCACCTGCTCCGAAAAGATCGAGTTGCCCTCAACTTTCATCTCACCGACGCGGTAGAGCTTGCCGTCAATAATCGGAACCGTAATCCGCAGCGTGTCATCGACCGACGAAATGAAGGGCAACGGCAAAATCGGAAAGCCGGTGCGGCGCTTACCCAGCCCTTCGATGCGCGGCTCGCCATGGCGCGCCTGCATATAACCCTTAGACCACATGTAGTTGTCCACTTTGTGCAGGTCGTAATCAAGTTTCTCGCGATTGAGAATGTCCAGTTCGCGAAAGCGCGTGATCAATCCGGCTTCCTTAACGAACTTCATCTGATCGCGCAGCTTGCCGCTCTTGAAAACCTTGCTGCCTTCGAAACGGATTTCGGCTACGCGGACGCGCGGGCCTTCATTCACTTCAAAAGTCACTGCATCTGAAGTAGCCGAGACATGTTCGACGCCGGCTTTGACCGTCGCGTCCGGATGGCCCTTAGCGGCCAGCAGCTCTTTAATCACGCGCGTGGCATTTTTGATCTTGACCGGATCTTCGATCGCTTCCTTGGAAACGCCGACACGCTTTTCGCGAAAGGCTTTCAGCATCTCCGACTCAGGAACGCTGTGCAGGCCTTCGAACTGAATATCGCGAATGATGGGCAGCTCTTTGACTTCAAAGATTACATTGATGCCGCCGCGCGGGCCGATCTCAGTGGATACCTTGGTCGCAACTTTGTCGAAGAAACCCAGTCCCAAAAGGGTTTGCAAGTCGCGCGCGACCTGGGCCTCGCTATAGGTGTCGCCCGTTCGGGTTTGAATATAATAGAGGATGTCGTCTTTGCGCAGACGACGATTACCCCGAACATCAACGTCCTCGACGACGCGCGGTTGTGGTTGTTGAGCGCTCGCACGCGTGACGAGAAAGAAAGAAGTGGTGCCGATGATGAGGCTCAGAACAGCGAGCCAGACGACGCGATAAGAGTGCATAAGTGCCGGTTCCCGTAGATCTCTCTGGGGGATTTTACACCGCCAATAAAAAGTTAAGCGCTTACTTCAGGAAAACCGTAACACAAACCCGGCGCGGTTGCGCTGTCTGGGAAGCACTTTGATTCACCGCGACCTTCGCCCGTTGCCAGCTTCCAACTTTAGCAAAGTGGCGCATTATACCGGGAAATTAAAGTGAAAGTCCAAAGCGGGTGGGGCAGTTCAGAGTTCAAGCTTTAGCTTGCGCCTCCCAATCACAACCTAAAGGTTGAACTCTGAACGTAGCTGACTGAGACTTGGCGCTCATTGAGTTAACAGCAAATCACCGGGCTGCTCGACGCCCGCTTCGTCGATCATGATGGGGCGAAAGTTCAATACGTCACCATCGACGAACATCTCGACCAGCGAAGAGTCGCCAAGGTGGCCCTGAATGAGCGCCTCTGACAACGGATCTTCGACATGTTTTTGCAGCGCGCGGCGCAGCGGACGCGCGCCATAGGAACGATCGGCGCAGGTTTTGGCAAGAATCCACTGCTTTGATTCGTCAGTGAGCCGCACAATAAAACCGTGGTTGGACATCGTGGCATTGATCTGATCGATTTGTAGTTGCAGGACGTCAAGCAACTCTTCGTCGCCCAGTTCGTCAAAGATGATTATCTCGTCCAACCGGTTGATAAACTCGGGATTGAAAGTTTGACGGACGGAGGCCATCACCATCTCTTCCATCTTGCCGCGGGAAAGATCGGCCGTCCCCTGGAATCCCATCGAAGTGCGTTTCTGAATGAAGCGCGCGCCAATGTTCGAAGTCATGATGATGATCGAGTTCTTGAAATCGATCGTGTTACCCAGCGCATCGGTGAGAATGCCGTCTTCGAAGACCTGCAGCAGAATGTTGTAAATGTCCGGGTGAGCTTTTTCCATCTCGTCGAACAACAGAACTGAATAAGGCGAGCGCTTGATGCGTTCCGTTAACTGGCCGCCTTCGTCGTGGCCCACGTAGCCCGGCGGCGAGCCGATCAGCTTTGACACGGAATGCTTTTCCATGAACTCAGACATGTCAAAGCGAATCATCGAACGCTGACTGCCAAACAGGAACTCGGCCAGACAGCGGGCAACTTCAGTTTTCCCTACGCCGGTAGGACCAAGAAACAGGAACGAACCGACGGGCCGGTGCGGATTCTTTAAACCCGCGCGCGAACGCCGAATGGCGCGCGCCAGCGCAGAGATTGCCGGGCGTTGCGAGATGACGCGCTTGTGCAACTCAACTTCGATACGCAAAAGTTTGCGCGACTCTGCTTCTTTGAGTGACGTTACGGGAATCCCGGTCCAGCGCGCGATCACTTCTTCGACGTCGTCGCGGGTCACTTCCGCCATGACCATTGGGTCCAACTCGTCGTGAATCGGCGCCTGCGCGCGCCCGTAAGTTCCCCGCTCCCATTCGTCGAGCGACGCCGTCAAAGCATCCAGGTTGCCCTGCTCCGCGCGCACCCGCAGCTTGACGCGCGCGCCGGCTTCATCGATGACGTCGATTGCTTTGTCGGGCAGGAAGCGATCGGGTATGTAGCGGCTGGATTGCAGCACGGCGGCCTCAATCGCGTCTTTGGTATAGCGCACCTGATGAAAACTTTCGTAACGTTCGCGTACGCCGTCCAGAATCGCGATGGCTTCAGCTTCCGTCGGCGGCGGCACCTTCACGGACTGGAAGCGGCGCTCCAGCGAACGATCCTTTTCGATCGACTTGCGAAACTCAGCGGGCGTCGTCGCGCCGACGCATTGAATCTCGCCGCGCGACAGCGCCGGCTTCAGGATGTTCGCGGCGTCGAGCGAGCCTTCCGCCGAACCTGCGCCCACCAGCGTGTGCAACTCGTCGATGAAAACGATGTACTGCGGATTGTCGATCAGCTCGCGCATGATCTGTTTCAGGCGCTCTTCGAATTGCCCGCGATATTTTGTGCCGGCGACGATCAGGGTAATGTCCAACGACAGGATGCGTTTGTTTTCCAGAAACGAAGGCACTTCGCCGCGCACAATCCGCTGCGCGAGTCCTTCGACGATCGCGGTCTTGCCCACGCCCGGCTCGCCGATAAGCACCGGATTGTTTTTTGTGCGCCGACAGAGAATCTGAACCACGCGCTCGATTTCGTCATCACGGCCGATCAACGGATCGAGCCGGTCGTTGGCCGCGTCGTCCGTCAAGTCGCGCGAGAATTCCAACAGGTGGGGGATGTCTTTGCGATGTCGCGCGTCGGCTCCCGACTGGCGCGCAATCTCGTCGCGCACGGCGTTGAGTCGCAGGCCGCGCTCGAAGAGTATCTGCGCCGCCATCGAACGCTCTTCGCGCAGAAGCCCGAGCAGCAGATGCTCAGTGCCGATATGCCGGTGCTGCAGGCGATCCGATTCTTCGTGCGAGAAGGCGAGGACGCGCTTGGTTTCCGGCGCCAGCGGCAATTCGACCGAAGTCGGAATCCGCTCGCGCAAAAGCGTGCGGCTTTCGATCTCTCTCCGAATCGATTCGATCGTGATCTGCGCGCGCGGGAAAAACCGACCCGTGAGCGTCTTGTCCTCACGCATCAGGCCGAGCAGCAAGTGCTCGGGCTCGATGGCCGGGGCGCCAAACTGTGATGCTTCGTAACGAGCAAAGAAAATTACCCGGCGCGCTTTTTCGGTGTAGCGTTCGAACATCAGAACTCCCGTAGGTTGCTTATGATAGCCGCGCATTGGCGTCGGGCTGCCAACGCTGCGCGCATTATAGCGCAAGCTCAAGATCGCACGAAGCCTGTGTTTTAACAAAAACCCTGCAACAGCTTTTTCTGGAAGCCGGATAACCGGAAGAGCCCAGACCACCCCGGTCGGTCACAACGATTGCTCAGACTCCCAATATGACTGAGACGGCCTTTCAGCTTGAATGAGGAAGGCCTCTCCTTCCCTCCTGATTTCAACAAATCCCTTTTGTTTTTGGGCTTCTTGTTTCCAGCGCAAGGTTGGCACGCGTTTCGCTATGAACGCAGCGCCCGTGGAGTCTCTCTACGTGGCAGGTTCTTTCAAAGTCTTATCGCAGACCCAACGGGCTGCGAATACAAAGGTAGCCCTAACGAAACTCGGGCCGGACACTTTCCGGCGATCTGACAGGGAAGAGGATCATCATGAAGAGACAGAAACATGCCCCCATCGTAACGTGGTTCACGACATCAGCTTTGCTGGTTTCCGTGTGTGCGGGCCTGGCTTTCAACCAGCACACCGCGGCCCAGTCAAACGAACCAAGCCAGCGCGACGCGCGCAGCCAGGCGACGGCTGACTATCCGGCCCTCGCAAAGTATGCGACAGACCTGACGCAGTTGGCGCTGCGAGGCAAACTCGAGCCGGCCCATGGCCGTGACGCGGACATCACCCGCGTGCTCGAGAGTCTCGGACGCGCGACAAGCAAGGCGCCGGTAGTCGTGGGTGAGTTCGATCTGGACCGAAACGCCATCGCTCGCGGTCTGGCTTTCAGAATCGCATTCGGCGATGTGCCGGAATCACTGCGCAACAAACACGTCTTGAGTTTAAGCCTGGACGCGCTGGCCAAAGGTGCCGGAACCAGCGACGAATTCGCGAGTCGCGTGCAATCCGTATTCGCCGAAGCCGCGAAGGCCGACGGACGGATCATTCTGTTCGTCGATCAGCTTCATCAATACGCCGGCGCGCGCGCGACGACGGTTGCGTCCGCCGCCGTGCAAGCGGCGATCGAAGCGAATCACGTTCGCATGATTGGCGGCGCTTCGCCTGAAGCTTATGCCGAGTACATCGCATCCGACCCGAAGGTAGCGAAGCTGTTTGAATCGATTTCAATCGACCGCGTTGGTAATGCGGCCGCGGATTCAACTACGGCGCGAAACAAAAGGAAGAGCAGCCCGATCAATGAAGAGTTCGAAGGCGAAAAGATTTCACCCGACCTGCGCGAGCTGATGCAGAGCGTGGGGCCGAACGGCCGGGTGACGGCGATCTTACAGGTTGACGATGTTCGCAACCCGGAAATCGCCTCGTTACTAAAGCGCAAGGGCGTCCTGATCACAAGTAGCATGGCGCAACTCGGAGCGCTGAAGGTTGACCTGCCGGCAAGAGCGATTGAAGAACTCGCGAAGCGCAACTCGGTCAATCACATCTCGCCCGACGTCAAACTCGAGTCGTTCGGTCACGTTACGGCCACGACCGGTACCGACCTCATTCGGACACAAACGAGCACTTCGCTGCTTGGCCTCGTTACAACCTCCACGCTCGACGGGACGGGCATCGGCATCGCCGTGCTTGATTCGGGCATTGATACCGGGCACAGAGCTTTCACCAAGAACGGCACCGTTGATGGCGCTAGCCGCATTGTCTTCAGCAAAGACTTCACCGGAGAGAACATTGTTCTGGACAACTACGGTCACGGTTCACACGTCAGCTCATCCGCCGCTGGCAGAAGCAGCAGCGGAAATTACGATGGTATTGCGCGCGGCGCAACCATTATCAACTTGCGCGTGCTGAAATCGGATGGCACCGGTAGCGTCTCGAGCCTGTTGAGTGCGCTCAACTGGATTATCAGTCCTGCCGATCCAACACAGCCGGTCAGCTCGACGAATCCGCTTAACAAAGACAAGTACAAGATTCGCGTCGTTAACATGAGCCTGGGCGCGCCGGCAATCGATTCTTACAAGAACGATCCGGTCTGTCGCGCCGCTCGCGCGCTGGTTGACGCGGGAATCGTGGTCGTGGCCGCGGCCGGCAATAACGGCAAGGACGCCAACGGGAACAAGCTTTACGGGCAGATTCATTCGCCCGGCGACGAGCCTTCTGTGATCACCGTCGGCGCCGTCAACACTCTTGGCACGAATGCGCGCAACGATGATGGCATCGCCACATACAGCTCACGCGGACCGTCTCGCGGCCACTGGACTGATTCGAACGGTGTCAAGCATTACGACAATTTGCTAAAACCCGATCTGGCTGCTCCTGGCAACAAACTGATCTACGCGGAAGCTGACGGCAATCTACTCGTAACCCAGCATCCGGAGTTAGATGCGCATGTCAGCGATGCCGATAACAAGAAGATGATGTTCTTGAGTGGCACGTCGATGGCCACACCGGTCATAGCCGGTACTGCGGCGCTGTTGCTCCAAGCCAATCCGAAGCTCACGCCGAACATGATCAAGATGATCCTGATGTACACGGCGCAGCCCCTTGCCGGTTACAACATGCTCGAGCAAGGCACCGGCGAGCTGAATGTCGAAGGTGCGATGCGATTGGCCAAGCTCGTCCGCACTGACCTAACGTCCAGCACGCCGCAAGATGGTGCGATGCTGACCGGCTCAGCGCCAGATCCGCATACAACTATCGCTGGACAGACGTTCACGTGGGCGCAAGGCATAGTCCTGAAACATTGGTACGCCAAGGGGACTGTTCTGATCACGAACTATCAGACTTACTATGCGCAGGGTGTCGTGCTGGGCGATGGTGTCGTCCTGGGCGATGGCGTAGTGCTTGGTGATGGAGTTGTTCTCGGCGATGGCGTTGTGCTTGGTGACGGCGTGGTCTTGGGCGACAGCATCTTTACCAGCGCCGGAGTCGTTCTGGGCGACGGCACGATCTTCTGTAGCGGTGTCGTGCTTGGTGATGGTGTCGTGCTTGGCGACGGTGTGGTGTTGGGCGATGGAGTCGTGCTCGGCGATGGTGTTGTACTCGGCGATGGTGTTGTACTCGGCGACAGCGCTGTCCAGGCAATGTCCGCAACTGTGGGCGGCGACAACACGCCTTGCGCGACAGCGATACCGGAACCGTAGGGTTGCTCTTCACTATGTCGTTGGAACGCTTAACATAAGAGGAGCAATCATGGCCGTCACAGTAATGCGGCAGGAATCGACCGCAATATTCGATGAGTTCGACCGCGCCCCAGGGGGTTGCACGATCGGCGAACTCTATCAGGAAGATGAAGCTGAAGCGCTTCAGTTCCTGGCCGCGCGCCCGATACACACGGTGTTCATGTCCAGCTTGATCCGCGACAACGGACTGCCTAGCCCGCACAATCGCGGATCTTTCTACGCTTGTCGCGACGCACAGGGACAACTGGAAGGCCTGGGCCTGCTGGGTCACGCTACCGTGATCGAGGCTCGGTCTGACGACGCGCTCTCAGCTTTTGCGCGCCTGGCGCGTAATTGCTTCAACGCGCATTTGATCAGAGGCGAGCGCGACACGATCAATAGCTTTTGGAAACATTACGCGAGTCCCGGACAAGAGCCGCGTTTGATCTGCCGCGAGCTCATGTTCCACCAACGAGAAGCCCTGCCGCTCACGGAACCGATTGAAGATTTGCGGCCGGCCGCGCCCGCCGATCTCGATCAGGTTCTTAAAGTAAACGCGGCGATGGCTTTTCAGGAAGCCGGGATCAGCCCGCTCAATAGCGACCCCGGCGGCTTTCGCCAACGCACCGCGCGGCGGATCGAACAAGGCCGAATTTGGATTTGGACCCGTGACGACAGACTAGTGTTCAAGGCCGATGTTGTGGCCGAGACGCCGGAAGCGGTTTACCTGGAAGGCGTTTACGTGCACCCCGAAGAAAGACTAAAGGGATACGGATCGCGTTGCCTCAACCAGTTGGGATCGATTCTGCTGACCGGGCACAAGTCGATCTGCCTGACCATGAATCAGGACAACAAGAAGGCTCTAGCCTTCTATGCAAGGGCTGGCTACCAATTCCACAGCCACTACGAAACGATCTATCTACGTTAAGAGCCTTCGCCAAAAACAAAGATCGTGGAAGCAACCGCACAACTTACCAGCAAGCGTACTCTAGCCAATCAATACAAGTGGCTGATTGTGGTTCTCGGCGCGTTGGCGATAGCTTTGGCGGCGGTCTGGCTGCCACGGCCGCAATTCGATCTGCGGTTCCTGCTGCTGACCACGGTGATGATGCTGGTCAGTTCGCGTTTCTCAATTCAGATCCCACGCGTTAACACCAGCGTTACTGTCTCAGACACTTTCATTTTCCTCGTGCTGCTGCTTTACGGCGGCTTCGCCGGAATCCTGGTGGCTGCGGTCGAAGGTCTGTTCTCAGGCTTGCACATCAGCAAGACCCCGCGGGTCGTCGCCTTCAACTCAGCGATGATGGCCTGCTCGACGTTCCTGACCGTCGTCGCGCTGCAGTTATTCTTTGGACCGATCGCGCATCTGAGATCTCTCGAGTGGTCATCCTTCATCGCCGCCATCGCCACGATGGCCATGGTGCAGTATTTCGCGAACAGCGGT